>JAEEGL011635445.1_pt1 | contig 16673 bp, 14 predicted proteins | sample 9134231 | NCBI WGS metagenome assembly JAEEGL01 (sample SAMN16246548, study PRJNA631951) | gut metagenome | biome: gut microbiome; feature: rumen; material: fiber-attached | host: Bos | place: Iran: Karaj | collected 2018-10 | reverse complement strand
GGACAAGCTGGTCAGCGACATTTATGCAGGCAAATTCAATAAATACAGAAAACTTGTAGAGAGTCTGGAACAGGAAAAAGCGGAGCAGTAATGCTCCGCTTTTTTACTGCTTCGCTTCCCCGTTTCCCTCGTTCGAAACGGAATCCACGCCGGTTTTTACACTCTTGACCGTGGTTTTTCCGACGCCCTTCGCGGAATCCACGAAATCATTTCCGAAATTGGTCCAGCCTTCCTTCATGGCTGCGGTTTCCGCGGAATGGTCCACGCCTTCTCTTCCTTCCGCCCAGTCGTCCGCTTTTTCAAGCCCAAGCTTACCGGTCCTGATTAAAGTCTTTCCGAGTCCCGAGAAAGTTTTTCCGAGTCCCTTTCCGACACCCTTCCATTCTTCTTTCAAACCGGAATCGCTGCCTGCCGCGCCATTACCCGTTGCATTGTTGCCTGTTGCGCTGTTGCCGGCCGCATTGTTTGCAGCACCCGCCGAAGCATTGTTCGAACGTGCCGCATCGTTTTCGTAAATATACTCGTTATTGTTATTGAAATGACCGTCCATGGTTTAACCCTTTTCTGTTTTTTATTTAATAGAATACATGCCCGCCAATCTGGATTCCCGTAATTCCCTCCATCGGCGTTCTGAAGTACAGGCAGCTTCCCACATTGCTTGCACCGGCCATTGCCTGATCCGCTGCCTGATAGCAGGCTGCCGTTGCCTGTCCCTGGGACAATGCCAACGCCAGTCTTCCGCTGCCTGCCGGCGAGAACTGGTACGGCTGATAGATAACTCCCGAAACGGTATTCGGATAGCGGCTTGAAAGCACACGGTTGATTACCACGGCGCCCACCGCCAGCTGTCCTTCATATGGCTGGTTTCCCGACTCGCAGTAAATGATTGCCGCCAGCAGATCGCGGTCACCCGGTTCAAACGACACTTCGGAAATGTCCCTCCAGGCTGCTGCCTGTGCCGCTCTCGACAGGGCAAGCTCCTTTTCGTACTGTGCCCTTAATGCCGCAAGATCCGCTTCCTGCTGCTTAATCTGTTCTTCTTTGGCTTCAATCTCCTTCTGATAAGCCGTGATTTCCTGGTTTGCGGTATTAATCTGCGCCTGATACTGTGCCACATACTGGTTCGTGGTATCGATCAGACCGGTCAGACGTTCCTCTTCCTTTTCCACCTCGGCCTTAATCTCCTCAAGCTCCGCCTTTTCTTCCTCCATCACCGCCTCCTTGGCAATGACGGCCTCCTTGGCCTCGCGGTAACGGTCAAGCATTTTGTTATCGTAATCCGCAAGCATGCGAAGATAATCCGTATTGTTTAAGAACGCTCCAAAGGATGTGCTTCCGAGAAGAATCATAAAATACGTATCCTTCGGGGATTCGTAGGATGCCTGGAAACGCTTCTTCATCGCTTCGTACTGCGCTTCTTCCACGCCCCTTGCTTCTTCGATTTCCCCTAAAGTAATCTCGATTTCTTCCTCTTTGGCCGCAAGAAGTTCCTCGACCGCCTGCAGACGCTCTGCGGTCGCGATCATTTCCTCATTCAGGGCATTCAGTTTTCCTTTCAGTTCCCCCTGCTTGACATTTAAGTCCTGCAAGTGACCTTCTTTTTCTTCCTTTTTTTGCTGGTTTTCCTGCTTTTCTTTCTCGGTCTGCTTCTTCTGCTCCTCCGCCTGCTTGATTTTTTCAAGCGTGCTTCCGGGAGTGTCCGCTTTTGCCGGAACGAAAGGCACCATGCTCACAAAAAGAACAATCACAAGGGCAAGGGCCACCGGTCTTAAGAACTTCTTCATCATCCTTAAACGCTTATTTTAATCTCTCTTCCACTGTGCTTGTATGCAACATATTTTACACCGGCCGCATCAAACATTCTCTTGCTTGCGATGTTGCCGGGAGTTCCGTCGTACTTGTCACTGTCATAAATGACCGTACGGATACCTGCCTGAATGATGGCTTTCGCACATTCGTTGCAGGGGAAAAGCGAAACGTAAAGCTTGGATCCTTCCAGGCTTCCGCCGCGATAATTCAAAATGGCATTCAGTTCGCTGTGTGCCACAAAGGGATACTTGGTATCCAGCTCCGAACCTTCTCTGGCCCACGGGAAAAGCTCATCGGAGCAACCGTTCGGAAATCCGTTGTATCCGACGGAGAGAATGCGGTTGTCCGCACCCACGATGCATGCTCCCACCTGCGTGTTGGGGTCCTTGCTTCTTTCTCCGGAAAGAATCGCAATTCCCATAAAATACTCATCCCAGGAAATGTAACCTTCTCTTTTCATATAACCTCGTTTCTTTTCTTAAACCCTGTGTTTCTGTCTCAGACCAAATGCCTATTTGGTTCCGAAAATACGGTCGCCCGCATCTCCGAGACCCGGTACGATATATGCATTCTCATTCAAATGCTCATCCAAAGCACCGATGTAAAGATCCACGTCGGGATGTGCCTCGGTCATCTTCTTTACGCCTTCGGGTGCTGCAATGATACACATAAAATGAATCTTTTTGCATCCCTTGTCTTTTAACATCTGGATGGCAGCAACAGAGGAACCGCCGGTTGCAAGCATCGGATCCACAACGAAAACTTCTCTCTCGGAGCAGTCTGCCGGAAGTTTGCAGTAGTACTCTACCGGTTCATGGGTTTCGGGATCGCGATACAGTCCGATGTGTCCGACTTTTGCCGTCGGAATTAAGGTGACCATACCGTCCACCATGCCAAGGCCCGCTCTTAAAATCGGAATAATCGCAAGTTTCTTTCCCTTTAATTCCTTTACCGTAGTCTTGCAGATCGGTGTTTCGATTTCCACTTCGTTCAGTTCCAGATCTCTGGTTGCTTCATAGCAGATTAACATTGCGATTTCGCTGATGGTCTCACGAAAATCCTTGGTTCCGGTATCCTTTCTTCGGATGTAACCGATTTTATGCTGGATCAAAGGATGATCCATGACTACTACTTTTGCCATAATACTCCCCTCCGCTTTCTCTTATTTAAGATACGTTTTTTAATCTTCTATTTTATGGATTCTGCGAATATGCCGTTCCTCGTTGGAAAACGGTGTTTCGAAGAATGTATCCACAATGCCCATTGCCAGATTCTCTCCCACAATGCCCGCTCCCAAAACCAGAACATTGGCGTCATTGTGAAGTCGGGTTAAGGATGCGCTGACACTGTCCGCGCAAAGTGCCGCTCTGACACCTTTTACCTTATTGCCCACCATGCTCATGCCGATTCCGGTCGTGCAGATTAAGACACCCTTATCGCACTCTCCCGATGCCACAGCTTCTGCTGCCGGTCTTCCGAAATCCGCATAATCGCAGGAAGACTTGTCGTAACATCCGAAATCCTTTACTTCATATCCCTTCTCTTCCAAACGGGCCTTTACTTTTTCTTTTAAGTCAAATCCGCCGTGATCGCTGGCGATGGATATTTTCATTATGCATCCTCCCACAGATTAATGGTTTTATGTCCCGCCGCCTTTAAAAGACGGTTCATGATTGCCACTCCGAGACCTTCCTCCGAAAAGCCTTCGGAAAAAATAGCCTGAATGTTCTCATCATCGAATTCACGGAGAATCCGGTAAAGCGATGCCGCGATTTCTTCGTCCTTTTCACGGCTTCCGATAATCTTAACGCTGTCGGCCCGATTATAAAATACCGCATTCTCTTTTGTTGCGATGACTCCGGTGCGAAGTCCCGCATCCGCGGCCTTCGATACTTCCTCGTTAATCCGGCTTACTACCTCGTCGCTTTTTCCTTCCACCACAACCAGGTCTCCCTTGGGAGCATAGTGGCGATAGCGCATGCCCGGCGCCTTGGGACGTTCCTTGCAGTTTCCGTCCAGAATGGTAGGATCTGTTAAAACATCACCCAAAACCTCCGAAAGCATCTCCTTCGTAATATAGCCCGGTCTTAGAATTACGGGAGTTTCCCCCGTCAAATCCACGATCGTCGATTCCAGTCCGATTGGAATGTCTCCGCCGTCAATAATCGCGTCCACTCTTCCGTTTAAGTCTTCCAATACATACTTCGCAAGTGTCGGAGAAGGCTTCCCCGAAAGATTTGCGCTCGGTGCCGCAATGAATCCTCCCGAAGAGAGAATCAGTTCCTGCGCCACTTTGTGGGACGGAAAACGGATTGCCACCGTATCAAGTCCTCCCGTGGTTTCCTTCGGCACCGCATCGGATTTGTTCAGAATCATTGTAAGCGGTCCCGGCCAGAAACGCTCTGCGAGTTTTACGGCCGTTTCGGGAATCTCTCTTACAAGAACTCCCAAATCCTCCATCCTTGCAATATGCACAATGAGAGGATTGTCCGACGGACGCCCTTTTGCGGCATAAATCTTTTTGGAGGATTCCGGATTTAAGCCGTCCCCTCCGAGACCGTATACCGTCTCCGTGGGAAACGCCACGAGTCCGCCGTTTTTTATAATCTCTCCGAGCTTCTCCATCTCGGGAGGGTTCGGATTATTCTCATATATCGTATAAATTACAGTATCCATATTTGTTCGAAGCCTGATCGGTTCTTTACTCCTGCGCTTCCTGTTCGCCGTCCTGAGCTTCTCCGGCATCTTTATCCCCGCCGTCTTCTGCGCCTTCTTCCTTTTCAAACGCTCCGGCCATGTACTGTTCAAATACATCCCAGATATCCGGGGTTTCGAATCCGAGCTTCCACTCCGCAACACCGGCAAGTTTATAGGAATCCATGACGCTTAATTTTACCTGAAGGCTTTCCGCGTCTTCCACCCAAATCTGGCAGGTCTTTCCGCCAATCATTTTCTCGCCGTACTTTTGGCAGCTTTCGTTATCCCATGCAAGTGTGATTCCGGTCTGCTCAATCCAGTTGTTCTGAAGCTCCATACCGATGGTCTCGGAGCTTACCTTTCCGTCATCCGTGGTTCTCCAGATTCTGGTATAGAAAGGAACCGCGTTGATAACCTTGTCCGCGGAAACCTCTTTCAGAGTCTCCTTGATACCGCGCTCCACATAATTGATGCTGGCAACGCTGCCCGCCTCCTGGGAGGATGCCCAGTGCTCGTCATATCCCATGATAATGACATAATCGCAGACATTACCCTGCTCCTTACGGTCATAGAATTTGGTTACCGACGCAAGTGCGTAGTTGTCAACCGAAAGGATAATACCTTCTTTATGCGTTTCCACGGAAAGCTCTCTTAAGAACTGTACAAAATCCCTTGCGCTTTCCTGTCCGATTCGCTCAAAGTCAATATTGATACCCTCACATCCGCATTCTTTCGCTTCGGAAATCATGCGCGAGATTAAAGCATTTCTCTTTGTGGATGTTCCGAGAACCTGCTTCATGTCGACTTCATAGTCCACATCGGTCCATACAACCCAGACATCCATGCCCTTTTCATGGGCTTTCTTAACATAGTTCGTTGCCGGAAGTGCTTCCACGGTTCCGTCGTTATCCTTGATACGATAAAGCGTCGGGGCAATCACGTTGACGCTTCTAACATTTTCCGTATCCTTTCCGAAATTGGAAGCAGGATCCGCAAATACCTGTTCAAAAGCCATGTTGATTTTACCGTCGTGCTTGATATCGGTATATTCCAAAGGAATCATCGGTCTTTCCTGAATGATGTTCGCGAACATCTCCTCTGCGTATTCGAACTGCTTGATCTGAATATAACCGGTGATACCGCGGGATGTTACAACCTTTGCCCAGTCTTCCATCTCTTCGATGACACCGATTCGCTCACCCTTGATGACGTCGTCGAGGATCGGGCTCTTGATTCCGCCCTGGTAGCGGACCGCGGAATCCTTGGTCATGACCGCACAGTTGCATCCGAGACCTTCCAGATCGATTTTTATATACTCCGGCTCGGAGTAGATGTGGTAATTCATATAAACAAACATCGCCACATAATCGAGCGCAAAGTAAAGCGTATCGCCTTTCTTGATGACCGGCGCATATTCTAAGTCAATCTGCTTGTCTTTCGTTAAATAATACGGAAAATCATCCCCGATCATGCACTTGATGGTCTGATCCGCCGTTGTGTACAAAACGGAGCTTTCATCAAGATTTACATAGAAATGGTCGGTAAAATATTTTTCCACGAATTCCTGCGAAATATAGGGCCTCGCATCAATCAACACCGCTTTGTCTTCGATTCTTTGATAATCCAGTACCACGGACAGTTTTCCGCTTTCGACGTTGAAATACTGATTCATGTCATAACGTTCCGTACCGTAGGAATACTTTTCCACAATTTTCTGTCCGTAAAATGCGGCAATTACCACGATAATCAGAATAATCGCTACAAATACCGGAATCGCCTTTGATAATGTATTCTTTGCCGCCTGGGACTGTTTTTTCTTCTTTGCGCTCTTTGCTTTGGAACTGCTCTTCTTTACATTCTCTCTGTCTTTGGACTTTACATTCTCTTTTTTGTTTGAGGACATTTCACTGCTTCTCCTTTTTGGCCCATACAAAACCACCCTATATTATAACAAATTCTTCCTGCACCGTCATCATCATTTTTCAGTTGCCGGTTTTATCAAACCAAACTGTTCAAGGGACTTTGCGATGTGACGGGAGGAAGAATTCGTTTTCATCATTAAGAAGGCCTTCGGTCAAAGAATCTCCCAAAAGGAATCCGTGATGTTCTTCTTTTTCCGAATCGATTCTGTAATTGCAGCACCCGTTTCGCAATACCTGAAAATACTGAAATAAAATAAAAAAATGGAATAATTGAAGTTATTGTAGTCAAAAGGACTGTTTAGTTTTAGAATTTTGGAAACGCCGGTACGGATTTGCACTCGGCTTTGTAAGACGCCACGGGATGAATTCCCGGGCATTTAACCCAAATAAATTGCGAATCGCCTCCCTTCCGGTAAAAAAATCCGAAACAGATGCTGTAATTTATGATATAATAGGATTAGAAATAAAACAAGCCTTAATTTTTCAAGCAACAAAACAATTGAAAGGAGGCGGATATACTTATGAAAATAGAAAAAATCAATGACAATCAAATACGTTGTATCCTCTCCAAATCAGAACTGGAAAAGCGCAATTTAAAGATTAACGATATCTCTTACGGAACCCCGAACGTAAAGAAGCTGTTCAAGGATATGATGCAGCTTGCTTTTATTCAGTGCGGCTTCGAAGCGAATAATATTCCTTTGGCAATCGAGGTCATTCCTTTTAAGGACTATGCCTCCATCACCGTAACCAAGGTTGAAGACCCTGACGAACTCGATTCCCGTTATTCCCGTTTTGCTTCGGATGTGGATTCCCAGAACGGTCTTCTGGCAGGTTTGGACAAACTGTTCCGTTCCTTAAGCGGACAGCTTTCTTCGGATGACGACGAGGACGAAATTCTTTCCCTCTCCGATTCCCAGAACCCGCCGCTGCCGGATTTGTCTCCGGATGGTTTGGGAACTCCCTGTGCGGATCATTTCTTCTATTTTGACGAATTGAACGATCTGCTCTTGCTTTCCCGCTCCGTCAAAGAGGACCTGGAAGTTCCGAATGCCCTTTATAAAGGAAGAACGGAAAGCGGCAAACGCTGCTACCTTTTGAAGGTAAGCAAAGGCGAGTTAAGCGACGATGCATTTAACATACTGCTCGGTTTCATCACGGAGTTCGGTTCTCCCTGCTCGAATCTGGATACCTTCTCCTACTACGTTACCGAACACTACGAGCCCATGATTGAACATGACGCTCTGAAGTCCCTGCGAAAGGTTTGAGGTTTAAACAATGCAAAACAAACTGATTAAACAGGATTATGTGCTCCCGAGCCGGAGCAACTGGAACGCGGAATTATCCTTATCGGACTGTATCGATATTTTTCTGGATATGGCAATGGAACATGCGGAGCTTTTGGATCTCGGCATTACCGCCTTCAATCCGAAGCGCCTGTTTTGGGTTGCGTCCAAGACGAAGATTCATTTTAACCGCCATGTGCGAATGGCTGAAACCGTTACCTTTGCGACCTGGCCGCAGAAACCGTCGAGGATAAAAGGTGACCGCCAGTACACGCTTTCAAACGGCGACGAACTTCTGGCATACGGCAAAACCGAGTGGGTGGTCATCGATTCCGATACCAAAGCAATCCAGAAACTCGAAGGCGTTTATCCCGAGGATCTGGTATTCTGTGAGGAAGCCGGTGATACCGAAGAATTCGAGCGAATTCGCGATTTTAAGGACGGTGAACCCTTCGGCGAATACAAGGTGCGCTGCATCGACATCGACTACGGACTTCATATGAACAATGTTGCATACGTGCGCGCCATCGAGGGACTGTTTACCTCGAAAGAATGGGACGAGGCCGATTTTACCGATTTTCAGATTGATTACAAGAAATCCTGTTACGAAGGCGATACCCTTTACTTTACAAGAAAACAGGAAAACGGCGCGACTTACCTTAGAGGAGCTTTGGCAGACGGAACGACCATCGTTCTTTGCAAACTCTCCCGTTAATACGAAAGGAATTTGGAGATGAAGACTCTGAAAGACCTCTTAAAAGACATTCCCTGTACCCTGGTACAGGGTTCTTTTGATGCCGAAATTTCCGGAATCTGCATGGATTCGAGAAAAGTAGAACCCGGAAATCTTTTCTTCTGCATCACCGGTTATCAAAGCGACGGCCATGATTATCTGCCGAAGGCCATTGAATCGGGCGCGGTAGCCGCAATCGTGGAAAAGGAAGTATCCGCACCGGACGGTTTTGCCGTAATTCGCGTAGAAGATGCCAGATCCGCGATGGCGTTAATCTCCGCAGCATGGTACGATCACCCGACAAAGGACATGACCCTCATCGGGCTGACCGGAACCAAAGGCAAGACCACGACGGCACATATGGTGAAAGCCATTCTGACAGAGGCCGGATACAAAGTCGGTATGGTCGGAACCAACGGCGCCTATATCGGAAATGATAAAATCGATTACGACTTAAGAAACACCACCCCGGAGTCCTTCGATTTGCAGTATTTATTCTCCGTCATGAAGGAAAACGGCTGCAGTCATGTGGTCATGGAAGTCTCCTCACAGGGGCTTAAATTAAACCGTGTTCTCGGCATCGATTACAATTACGGTGCTTTCTTAAATCTTTCTCCGGATCATATTTCTCCGACGGAACATGCCGACTTTGAGGAATACAAAACATGTAAAATGAAACTCTTCAATCTCGTTCCGACCGGCATCATCTTTCTGGATGACGAAAACAGCGCGGACTTCCTGAAGGTTTGCAAAAACCCCGTAACCGTATCCTTAAAAGACGATGCGGACTTTACGGTAAAGAATCTTAAGAATCTGTGGGACGGAACCATGTTCGGCGTGGAATTCGATTTAAACGCCAAAACAGGACTCTCGCATCATATCAAAACGGCAATGCCGGGATATTTCAATGCGGAAAATGCCGCAATCGCCTGTGCAATCTGCGCACAGATGAATGTTCCCGGAGAAGTGATGGATGCCGCACTCTCCAAAGTCAGTGTAAAGGGACGCACCCAGATTATTCCCGAAGCTCTGTCCAAAGCCTGCGTGGTGATTGATTATGCGCACAACGCTTTCAGTTCGGAATGCGTTTTGGAAATGCTGCGTGCTTACGAACCGAAACGTTTAATCTGTATTTTCGGTTGCGGCGGAAACCGTGCCGCGGCAAGAAGAATCGGAATGGGTGAAGTTGCGGGACGCATGGCGGATCTTTCCATCATCACAATGGACAACCCCCGATTCGAATCCATGGAAGACATCAATAAGGGAATCATTGAAGGCATCAACAAGCATAACGGCAAATACATCTGCATCGACGACCGCAAAGAAGCCATCACCTACGCGCTTGATCTTGCCGAACCCGGCGACATCATTGCAATGCTCGGAAAAGGACACGAAACCTATCAGGAAATCGAGGGACAGCGCTACCACTTCAGCGAGGAAGAAGTCGTGCTTGAGTATTTCCGGAGTTAGTATCCCTCGGGAACCGACCCCGAAACTGCCTGTCAGTCCGCCGAAGGCGGACAGGCATATATATATCACGGTTGACTTCTATTTCCACTGCGGATATAATAAAAACCGCACCCGTACGGGTGCGGTTTTAAAAACGCTTTCGAGAATGGCAGGATGGCTGCCCGGAATAAGTGGCGCTTAAGCTTGGGTCTTGCGCGACGGGAATTTACGAACCGTGTCAGGTTGGGAACAAAGCAGCACTAAGTAAAACTTCACGGGTGCCGCAAGGCAACCTGAGCCCAGTTAACTGTTTCGGTAACGCGCCTGTCATTCTCGGAGGCGCTTTTTCTTTTGCCCGATATCACTTCTTCCTGCTTTTGCCTGTTGATTGCCTGCCGGCCGTTGTCTTTGTCGACTTCCCGGTGCCGGATTTCAAGGGTTTCTTTTTATCCGTCTCATGCGCCACGAGAATCGCAACGCTTCTTCCTTCCATCATCAAAGACGGTTCCTCCTGCCTGAATTCGATTCCGTCGGATGTTACGATTTCAAGTTCCCAGATATATCCGTCAATTTCCGGCAGAATAAAGAGTCTCTTTTCCCAATGCATGTTTAAGCAAAGGAATACCATATCATCCGCTTTTTTCTTTTCATCATATCCCGCAAACAGAATTCCGAGTTCTCTCGAATCGCCCTCAAAATCTCCTTTCCAGGGATACTGATTGTGCGCACTCACTCCGGGAAGTCCGTTCATCGGACGCGGCAGGCGTTTGCGCACCACGGGATGTTTTTTGCGAAACGCAATCATTTTCTTTACGAAATCGAATAAGTCCTTATTTCGGTTATAGTCTTCCCAGTCAAGCCAGGAAATTTCATCGTCATGGCAGTACGCATTATTGTTTCCGAACTGCGTATTTCCGAACTCGTCGCCGGATAAAAACATCGCGGCCCCGCGGCTGCAAAGAAGCGCTGCAAACGCGTTCTTCTGCATTTTACGGCGAAGCTTCAATACCTCGGGATCGTCGGTATCTCCCTCGACACCGCAGTTCCAGGAATTGTTCTCGTCGCTTCCGTCCGTATTGTTCCAGCCGTTGTTCTCGTTATGTTTGACATTGTAACTGTATAAATCCCTTAAGGTAAAACCGTCGTGACAGGTTAAGAAATTTACGGAGGCATTCTTGCCGCGGAAACTCGGATCGTAAATATCTTCCGAACCCGTAATTCTCTTATATGCAAGTTCCCCGTATCCTCCGTCGGATTTTAGGAAATGCCGCATTTCGTCGCGGTATCTGCCGTTCCATTCCGCCCAGCGCTTCCATGCGGGAAATCTTCCGACCTGATATAATCCGCCCGCATCCCATGCCTCGGCAATCAGTTTTACCTTGGAAAGAATCGGGTCATATGCAAGGCTTTCCAAAAGAGGCGGCTCCTCCATCGGAGAACCGTCCTCAGCACGTCCGAGAATGGTCGCAAGATCGAAACGGAATCCGTCCACGCGATATTCCACCACCCAGTAACGCAGGCAGTCGAGAATCATCTGACGAACAATGGGATGGTTGCAGTTTAAGGTATTGCCGCAACCGCTGAAATTAAAAAATCTGCCGTCCGGCGTCATCATGTAATATAAACTCTGGTCATATCCCTTGAAGGAAAAGGTCGGTCCGTCTTCGTTTCCTTCCGCGGTATGATTGAATACCACGTCCAGAATTACCTCAATACCGTTTTCATTGAGTTTCTTAATCAGTCGCTTTAATTCATTTCCTTCATGATTATGCTCCGAAACCGATGCATAGGAGGTATTCGGTGCGAAGAAGCTGACGGTATTGTAACCCCAGTAATTCAGAACACGCTTCCCGTCCACGTCACGTACCGCCTCAAGTTCATCAAATTCGAAAACCGGCATCAGTTCCACGGCATTGACTCCGAGCGAAAGCAGATAGGGAATTTTTTCCATAAGTCCCGCAAACGTTCCGGGTGCCTTCACGCCGGAATTTTCATTCTTTGTAAAACCTCTTACATGTGCTTCGTATATAACCAGATCACTGAAGCTTAGATTGGGTTCAACAAAATTGCCCCAGTCGAAGTCCTCTTCGACCACACGGGAACGATAGGAAAAATCGCTCCGCGGCTTGTCGCCCCAGGTACTCTGTCCGGTTACGGCTTTCGTATAAATGTCGATAAGAAGCGGCGTTTTGATGATTTTACCGTCCGCATCCGTTTCGATAATCCGGTAACAGTATTCAAAATTGGCGATGGGAAGATCATAGACCACCATGGAATACGTGTTGCCGATGCGGTAGCTTTCCGGGAAAGGAATTACCACAAAAGGCCTTTTCTCCCAGGGACGGAACAGCACAAGTTCACACCCCAGTGCATGCACGGAATGAATGGTGAAATTCACGCCTTCCGGAACCGGAAAAGCGCCGTTTAAAAGATAATTGCCCGGACGGATGTCAAACCCCGCCACATGGTCCGTCGGTTTTCTTAATGCCATACCCCTACCCCTTTGATGAATTTAAGCTTTTGACTGACCTTCTCTTTTTTGAATATTATACATCGTAATCGCCGCGGCGACGATAATCAGATATCCCGCAACACTGTAAAGATCCGGCTTCTGGCTTAAGAAAATCATGCCCCAGAGCGCCGCAAAAATCACCTGTGTGTAATCATAAACCGAAATATCCCTTGCGGGCGCATATGTATATGCCGCCGTCACAAAGAACTGTCCGCCGCTTGCCGCAAGTCCGGTAAGAAGCAGGAACACCCACTGCATCGTTGTCATCGGGACATAAGTAAAAGCCACGACCGGTCCCAGAACAATGACGGAAAATGCGGAGAAAAAGAATACGATGAGCGCACCGCCCACTCCCATTTTACCAAGTTTTCGAACGCAGGTATAGGCGATTCCGGCACCCAGGCCTCCCAATACGCCGCAAACTGCGGGGACCGTTTCCATGCTGAATGTCGGTTTCACAATCAACAGGCTTCCCGCAAATGCAACCAACACCGCAAGCCACTGATACCACTTGGCGGATTCCTTGATAAAAATCGCGGAAAAAACAATCGTGAAAAACGGTGCCAGTTTGTTTAGCATCGATGCATCGGAGATGTTCATCCTGTCCACCGCGTAAAAATTGCAAAGGAAACCGATGGTTCCCGCCGTGGCACGGATAATCAGAAGAAAAATGTTCTTCTTCGTAATCTTCATGCCGGGCTGTTTGCGTTCCCGGAAAAGAATAACGGACGCAATAATCAAAGCCACCGCATTTCGAAAGAACCCCTTCTGCCAGGTCGGCAATTCTCCCGAAAGCCGGATGAAAAGGTTCATGGTGGCAAAGCAGAATGCGGAAAGCACGATGCATGCAATTCCTCTGGTTCGTTTGTTATTCTGCTCCATACTGCTCGTCTTTCTTTTCGAAGAAAGCTGTAATCCGCTCTTTTTTCGCAGGCGCCGAACCCTGAATCATCACTTCGCTTCCGCCGCCGCTTCCCCCGAGCGCTTCCTTCATTTCTTTCGCAAGCGTTCTTAAAGAGACTTCCTCTTTCTCCGATGCCCTTCCGCAGACGTAACGGTATCCTTCCGTTTCATTTCCGCGAAAAATACATATAATTCCGTCGTACTCTTTCACGCACTCGTTAATGATTCCCCTTGACTGCACCTCATCCGCATTCGGATAAACCGCCGCTACGTATTTCGGCCTGCGTCCGGCCGAATCCGTTTTCGCAAGGATGGATGCCTTTAAATCACGTATGTAAAGCTCCGTGATTTCCTTCTTTAATTCAGAAATTTCACCCCGCATGGCAAGAGATTTGTTCGCATATTCCGCCGCAAAATCCGCAACATGCTCGCGACCTGCGGAAAAGAGTTTCATCAATTCGCGAATCTCTTCATCCAGCATGCAATAATCGCGATAAGCATCCTTTCCGGCAATCAGGGTAATTCTCGTCCCGCCTCTGTGAGGCATAAAGTCAAGCACTTTGATGCATCCTATTTCGCCGGTGCTTCGAAGCGCCGGAGCACAGCAGGCACATAAATCATATCCTTTGATTTCCACCAGCCGCACGCCTTCTTCGAGTTCGAGCTTACTTCTGAAATCAAGCGATGCCGCTTCTTCCTGTGTGGGAAAATGCACAAGAACCGGGACATTCTCCCAGACGACCTCATTGCATTTTTCCTCGATGGATGCAATCTGCTCAGCCGTCAAAGGACCGTCCAGATCAAACGTCACGACATCGGATAAATGAAATCCCACGTTGTCGTATCCGAACCGCGCATTCGCGATGCCGCAGAAAAGATGCTCTGCCAGGTGATTCTGCATCCGCAGAAACCGGACAGCGAAATCCACTTCGCAATTGACTTCCATGCCCGCTTTCCAGACCGGAGCGGGAGTAATTCCTTCGCAATTGACCAAATGCCAGACACGGCCGTCCGATTTTTGCACGTCAACAACGGGGCAGGATTCAATCCGTCCCGTATCCGCACTCTGTCCTCCGCCTTCGGGGAAGAAACAGCTTTCCTGTAATTCCAGTGCAACAATACCGTTTTCCCTTTCCTGAACCGCAAGTACGACGGTAGTAAAATTCGTGCGGTAGGCATCTCTTTCGTAAATCAAATCGGTATTGCATCCGGTGCGTTCATTCTTCATGCAGGCATTTTCTCCGGTTTTATTCGTATTTAGCAAAAGTGCCGCGGGTAGTTCCGCGGCACTGCCATTTTCTCTGAGTTCTCAATCATCCCTTGGAAGGAATGTAAGGAGCGATAGCGCCTGCCAAATCAAATACAGGCATGGTCTGTAACCAGATGTGTCCCGGTCCGGTCAGCTTCGTATTGAAGAAGCCTTCGCCGCCGGCAAGCATGTTGCCGAGACCCTTAACGGTTTCGATATCCATCTGTACGGTGGATTCCATTGCGCAAAGAGCGCCGGTTCCGCAGATCATGGACTGTCCGGGTGCCAGATCGTATTCAATGATGCTTCCGTCTGCCTCAAGTAAAACGGTGCCGACACCGGTAAACTTCTGCATGATGAATCCTTCACCGCCGAAGAAGCCTGCGCCGAGTTTTTTCTGGAAGGATACTTCCATGTTTACGGCATCATCGCAAGCTAAGAATGAAGATTTCTGAGCAATGATACTGTTGGATCCGTTTAATTCGAACGGAATGATGGTTCCGGGAACGCCGGTCGTAAAGGAAATCAATCCCTGTCCGCCGCGTGCGGTATAAATGTTTTCAAACATGGACTCGCCGGTAACCATTTTACCGAACATCTTTCCGATTCCGCCGCCCTTGGTGGTCATTTCCATGTTCGGGCTCATCCATGCCATTGCGCCTCTCTGGCAGCGAACGCTCTGTCCGTCTTCCGGGAAACATACCGCTGCAGGGAAAGGACTTCCTTGAATTTCATACTTCATTGTTGAATCCTCCTTTTGTTTTTTGCCATTTAATGGTGATAAAGTTTCTTATTCTGATAAACCGGTTCACAGGTTAAGTTAACACCCAGTTTCCGGAATACATTCACATCCACGGGGGAAAGAATTACGCTGGAATGCACCTCGCAGCCTTTCAGTGACTGAATCTGCTGCATCGCAAGTTCTGCGCGTTCATCGGTGGTCGCGCAGATGGAAAGTGCAATCAGTACTTCGTCCGTATGAAGTCTCGGGTTATGATTTCCCAAATGGTTTACTTTCAAATCCTGAATCGGTTCGATGGTTTCGGGAGCAATGAGTTCCGCTTCGTCATCGATGCCCGCCAAAGCTTTCAATGCATTCAGCAGAAGTGCCGAGGATGCACCGAGAAGTGTGGAGGTCTTGCCGGTTACGATTCTTCCGTCCGGAAGCTCCATGGCTGCTGCCGGTTCTCCGGTTGCTTCCGCCTTTACCTTTGCGGCACTGACTACCGCACGGTTGTCCACGGTGATTTCCGCCTGCTTCATCAGAAGCTCAATCTTGAATACCTGATCCATGTCCGCATGGCCTTTGAGAACCTGACATCTGGTATTAAAATATCTGCGGATGATTTCCTGCTTGCTGGCTTCCCTGCAGACTTCGTCGTCCACAATGCCGTAGCCTGCCATGTTAACACCCATGTCCGTGGGAGACTTGTAAGGAGATTCTCCCATGATTTTCTCGAACATTGCGTTGAGAACGGGGAAGACTTCCACGTCACGGTTATAGTTAACGGTCGTTTCACCGTATGCATCCAAATGGAACGGGTCAATCATATTGACATCGTTTAAGTCGGCGGTTGCGGCCTCATATGCCAGGTTTACGGGATGCTTCAGGGGAAGATTCCAAATCGGGAAGGTCTCGTATTTTGCATAGCCTGCCTTAATTCCGCGTTTGTACTCGTGGTATACCTGAGAAAGACAGGTGGCCATTTTTCCGCTGCCCGGACCGGGTGCCGTAATAACAATCAAAGATCTGCTTGTTTCGATATATTCATTCTTTCCGTATCCTTCATCGCTGACGATAAAGGGAATGTTGGAGGGATATCCTTCAATAGGATAATGACGATAAACTTTCATCCCGAGGGATTCGAGTTTTTTCTGATAAGCGATGGCGCTTGACTGGTTTGCAAAATGCGTTAAGCATACGCTTCCGACATAAAGACCGTATCCGCGGAATGCATCGATTAAGCGAAGTACGTCCATATCATAGGTGATTCCCAGGTCGGAACGGACTTTGTTCTTTTCGATATCGTTTGCGGAAATAACGATGACGATTTCCGCCTCGTCCTTTAACTGCGTCAGCATCTTAATCTTGCTGTCCGGTTTGAATCCGGGC
>JAEEGL010786437.1_pt1 | contig 16673 bp, 16 predicted proteins | sample 9134231 | NCBI WGS metagenome assembly JAEEGL01 (sample SAMN16246548, study PRJNA631951) | gut metagenome | biome: gut microbiome; feature: rumen; material: fiber-attached | host: Bos | place: Iran: Karaj | collected 2018-10 | reverse complement strand
TCGGTGAGCTTTTTACCGTCAAGGCGCATAAGGCCTTTGAGGGCGCCTGACTGCGAGTAATAGACGGCGAGGTTGCCTGCGTAGAATTTGACGTTTGAGACATCCTCAAGCGGCTCGAAGGTGTATTTTGAATAATACTGCGAGCGGGCGAAAAGCGTTTTTGCAAAGTTCAGGCGCGACTGGCGCACGACGAAGAAGGAGACAAGACCGAGCAGGAGGATGATTATGAGCGCGCCGAAAAATGCGGAATTGCCGCCTCTTTTTTTGCGGGCGGGTTTTTTCGCAGGTCTTTCGGGCGGGGTGTTGTCATTATTAAACTGAATTTCAACAATATTGTCTTCGTTCATGGTGTTCTCCGGTTAAATATCAATCAGGAAACTGTCAGCTTGTAAACGGCAGAGCCGTGCGCATCGAGCGAAACGGGGATTGTTCCGCTGAAAACGCCCATATCTTCATGCGCCCACAGGTCGCGGGCGGACGCCTTTTCAATGCCGAGAAGGGAGAGGCTGATTGTGCTCTTTACGGGTTCGTCGCCCGTGTTGAAGACGGCGACTGCGGTTTGACCGTCTTTGCAGGTGCAAGCCCATAGCTTGTAATTCTTTTCATCAACGACGGGATGACCGCCTGTTGAAAACTGATTTATGTCGAGAATCTCACGGTTTGTGAGCAGGGAGAGGGTGAAATCATCGTTGCCGCAGAGGTCGCCGCCCATCATAAGCGGGGAGCGGAAGACGGCCCAAAGGGACATCATCGTTATCTGCTCCGCCTTTGTGAATTCGGTGTATCGGCCGCGGGTGCCGTCGGGGTTTTTGTCAAACAGGCGCATAAGGCCGAGAGGAAGCATATCGCAGTCCGGCCAGCAGCCGGGTCTGACGTGGGTATACCATCTTTTGCAGCGGTCGAACATATCGAGGAGTAAATCCCATCTGTCCCAGAAATCGTCGGTAATGCGCCACATATTGGCGTTTTGCGAGAGGTGGAAGGACTCCTCAACGACGGCGGGACCGGGGGATAAGCTGAGAACCATCTGCCTGCCGCATTTATCTATTGCCTTGCGGATAGCTTCGACTTCATCGGGGGCGCTGTAGGGTCTGCCTTTGATGAAGTTGGAGGCGCAGATGTCATCGACCTTGACGTAATCGACGCCCCAGGAGGCGTAGAGCTCAAAGAGGGAGTCATAATAAGCCTGACCGCCTTCGAGGGAGCAGTCAACGCCATACATATCGGTATTCCACGGGCAGATTGAGTAGGTTTTTGCAATCTGACGGGCGGTTGCCGATGTGCCTTTGACGGGAGTGTTGCGGTGAACCGCCTGACGGGGGATGCCGCGCATAATATGGATGCCGAATTTAAGACCGAGGGCGTGGATTTTATCCGCTATCGGTCTGAAGCCCCTGCCGCCTGCGGATGAGGGGAAGCGGCTTTCGGCGGGGATGAGTCGCGAATACTCATCCATACAAAGCTCCGTGAAGGGGTGATATGCCTGCGAGTCGGCACAAGGTTCCGACCACTGAATGTCGCAGACAATATACTGCCAGCCGTAATCCTTTAAATTCTCCGCCATATAGCGGGCATTTGCAAGAAGCTGCTCCTCGTTGACCGAGGCGCCGTAACAGTCCCAGCTGTTCCAGCCCATGGGGGGAGTGGGAGCGCAGAGGTTTTTATCCATAAAAGCACCGCCTTGAAATCTGAAATCAGTGATTATCAATTTATTATAGCACAGTAAAATATATAAAACAATTATAAAAAATCCGTTTTGCAATAAAAATTTACGGCTTCGTTAATCTTTTTGCCGCATTGATGTTGTTATTTAATATTCGGAAATGATATAATAAATTATTCAACACGGCGACAAAAACCGAAAGTAAGGAGAATTGACATGAACCCTCTTAAATTCTATGTTGTTACCGACCTGCACTATTTTAAGAATTCTCTTGGCGCATACGGCGAGGAATACGAGAGAAAGATGGACTTTGAGCAGAAGTGCTTTGCAGAGACTCAGGCGATAAACGAGGCGGTGTTTGACTGGCTCGCAAAGCAGGAGGACTCGGACATTGTGCTTGTTGCGGGCGACCTCACCTACTGGGGAGAAAAAGAGTGCAACAAGGCGGTCTCGCAGCTTATGCGCGATTTTCAGGAGAAGAGCGGCAAGCGGGTTTACCTTGTGACGGCGGGGCACGATTTTGACCGCGAAGCCAAGTCATACGACGAAAACGGCGCGCATATAATTGAGGGGACGAAGTTCAGCGAGCTCTATGATTTATACAAGGATTTCGGCTATACCGACGCAATTGCCTTCAACAGGGAGCACCTCTCCTATGTTGCTCAGCTGACGGACGGCGTGCGGCTACTGGTAATATGCAACGACATGGACGGCAAAAGGAATTTCACTTATGACGACGAGTTTTTCGGCTGGATAGAGGAGCAGGCGAAAAGGGCGAAGGCGGACGGGCAGATGATGATTGCCATGGAGCACTACCCCGTTCTGCCCGGTCAGCCGATACTTGCGCTCATTAAAGATGCGAGGCAGATTCCCGCGCAGAGACTTGTTGACACTCTCGCGGACAATGACGTGCACCTGATTTTCACGGGGCACATGCACAACCAGAGCATAAATGTTACCGAAACGGCAAAGGGAAACAAATTCTACGACGTCTGCACGGGATCGGCAATCGGCTGCCCCGCGTTTATGCGCCGTGTGACAATACAGGACGAAAAGACGGTTAAGATTGAGAGCATACCCGTGCCCGATTTTGACTGGGACAAAAAGGGTCTGAGCCCCGAGGAATACCTGAAAAAGCAGTTTGACAGAATGCTGCTGACATATTTTGACGCCATGCAGAACGACCCGAAGCGTTTTCTCGGCAAGTTCGGCGCAAAGCCGACGCCCGCGCTTGAAAAGATAATACCGTTTCTCGGCAGGCGGCTGTCGAAGATGACAATGGGCGGGCTTGCGCGTCTGCTGTGCACTCACGCAGAGCCGCAGGTGAAAAATATGCTCTTTACCGAGTTTGCCGTTGACATGGTGCGCTCCGTTTTTGAGGGCAACCAGCCCTACAAGGAGGGGACGCCCGGCGGCGACACGCTGCTGAGGATATTCAGACGCCTGCGCCCGTTTGTAAAGACGCTCAAGGGCTCGCAGGGCGAAGTGCTTGACTTTTATGAGACGATGAAAAACACCGTGGGCAACTACGGAATTGACGATTATGACGCAGTGCTGGAGCTGGAGTGAGGGAAACGTTTTAAGGGGTCAGATGCGGTTTATGACCCTTCTGTCTTGACCGCTTGCGGTCAAGACACCTCCCCTATGAGGGGAGGCCAATGCGGAACGCCGGACGGCGTTCCCTGCGGGTTGTAGGGGGATAGAGGGTTATGAGATTCTTCGCCTGCGGCTCAGAATGACAGGATAGGTTTCAGGTGGCGAAAATATTACGAGCAAAGAGGGAAACGGGACTCTGATGTTGATAAAACGAAAAAGCATCCGCATTTTCAGGCGGATGCTTTTTGATATATATTGGGTTAAAAGTTATTTGTTATATTTGAAATATTACATGTATATGGGTTAAACGGTATGATTGAAACAGCGGGGGTTTGACCGTTTTATTCAGCCGGGGTTACGGGGTGAAGGTGGCGGGGGCGGAGAAGAAATACTGATACGGATTCTTTACGCCTTCGAGGCAGTGGGAGGCATCGCTGCCGGAGGGGCTTGACCAGGTGCCATCGGGGGCTATAACAAGTTCCCACGGCCCTGCATAGACATAGAGGAGCTTCTGCCCTTTGTGAGCGTTGAGATAAGCGTTATAAGCGGGGAACCAGGGGGCTCCGAAGGCGGGCGTGTTATAAAGTTTGCCGTTTTCTTTGTAAAGTGTGATGATGGCGATGAGGTCGCCGTCGCCGTTATAGACGAGATAGTCGCGGAAGTTCTGCCGCAGCTCGAGCTGTTTGCCCTCGGTGCCGTCGTAGCTCACGTGGGAATAGCCCGCTTCTGAGATTCTCATGCCGTCGGCGGGGACTCCGCTTGCCGTCAGGGCGCTTGAAATTGACGCCTTGTTCCCGTCGAAATACGCCTTTGCCTCGCTGTCGGTGATTTTTTCGCCCGTGATGTTTATGCCGGGCTTTGCGCCCGCCTGCGCCGGGATGACGGGAATCATCGGACTGCCGGTGCCGGAACTGTAGCCGTTTTCCTTTTGCTCCGTTACGCTTTCGGGGCGGACGCTTTCGCGGGTTGTTGTCTCCTCGGCGGCGGTTGAGGCGGGAAACTTTGCAGGAGCCGGACCCCGAGCCGTTTCGGATGAGGGAAAAGTCTTTTCATTTTTTTGGTTTTTGTTCTGATTCTGCGCCTCTTCGGGGGCGCCGTTTTCACTCTTGCTTTCGGGGATAATTGCGTTTTCATCGGTTGAAACGGCCGGTCCGGACAGCACCTCACCGTGCGACACGGGGGCTTCGGCTCCGCCCTGCTTTGATGAGCCTGGCAGGGTGCGGCTGAGTGTGACGGCGAGGGCGATGCAGACAAACACCGCCGCTGCTCCGACGGCCGAAATCTGCTTTGTGCGCATTGATTTTTCGGCTTTATGCCCGTCTCTGCGGCTTATGACGAGGTTGAATATTTCATCATTGGTTCTCATAATCAAAACCGTCCTTTTTGAGTTGAGTTTTAAGCGCCTGCCTTGCTCTTGTGAGAAGAACCCTGACGGCGCCCTCACTTTTTCGCATTACGGATGCAATCTGGCGCACCTGCATATTCTCAAAATATTTAAGCCACAAAACCGAATAATAATCGGGGCTGAGCTTTTGCATTGAGGCGGCAAGGGCACGGCTGCGCTCACCGCTGAAATAAATCTCTTCGGCGGAGGGCACGGCGGGAAAACCGTCGGATTCTTCAACGGCGGCGGGCTGATTTTTATTGCGGCGCATCATATCGACGGCGGCGTTGCGCCCGATTCTGAAGAGCCAGGTTTTAAAGGACGCCCTGCCGTTGTAGGCGGGCTTTTTTATTGCGAGCTTTGTGAAGGTCTCGACCGTTGCATCCTCGGCGAGAAGCGGATTGTTTGTGACGCTGTTGAGGAACATCTGCAGGGGCAGACGGTATTCTTCGATGAGGCAGCGCAAGCCCTCATCGTCACCGTCGAGAAAACGGCGGTAACTGCCGGCACCGTTATCCATCGGTTTCTCCTTTCCGAAAGGTTTGCCTTTCATTTTATTATACGCAGGAAGCGGGAAAAGGTTACAGGGTGTGGGGGCGGGGTTGGCTGCGGAGTGCGGAAAGAAAAGCGGCGGAGCGGGGTGTGCTCTGCCGTTTTTGTATATGAAATGCTGTTAAGGCGGTGCGGGGTGGTTGATTGCTGTGAGGGGGCGGTGATTTGCGAAGTTACGGGGTTACGGTGAAGGTGATGTTGCCGGTGTCGGTGGTGACGGTGCAGGTGCCGGGTGCATCGGAGCTGTTGCCTGCCGCATACGGTGCTGTGTTTGCGGAGGGTCGGGGGACGTTTATATCTCCTGTGTCGGATCCGGCGGTGAAAATCTTTTCGCTGAGCAGGGTGCCTGTGACGTCGCCTGTGTCGGTGGTTATTGAGATACTGCCCGCGTCGCTGTCGTTTAATACGACATCGCCCGTGTCTCTTGTGATATTCATATATTCTGAGACGAGGACGCCGTTCAGGGTTATTTCGCCTGAATCGCCCTGAGAATCAAAGGTTTTGCAGGCGAGGGTGTCAATCGCCGTATCGCCTGTGTTGGTGGTCCGGGTGAAGTTTTCCGTGAGGGAGACGGAGTTTATGATGACATCGCCCGTGTCGGAGCGAAGTTTTATGTTCTGCGCGGTAATGCCGCTTATTGCAATATCGCCCGTGTCGGTCACAATGTGAACCGTGCCGTGGGTGAGGGAGCTTTCGGGCGAGGGGGAAGATTCAAGATTTATATCTCCGGTGTCGGTTCCGATCTTGATATCGCCGAAAGAGAAACCGTCGGGAACTGAAACATCGCCGGTTGAAGCGAGGACCGCGAGCGAGTCATATTTCCCTTCGGGAATACAGACCGTCATTTTCGGAGAACCGTAGTTTATGCCGATGTTGTCAAGGAGTTTTCGCCTGTCTTTAAAGCTGATTCTGAGACATCCGTCCTCAACGGCGACGGTTCTTTCAATATAACCGGGCTCGATGCAGACGGCTTTCACGCTCCCGTCCTCCGATTTCACGAAACGGAGATCCGACACGCGGGTGTCGATGTTTATTGCCGTGAAGTTTCCGTCGGCGGTATAGGTTTTTGTTTCAAAAGTATCCGTGCTGAATTTTGAAATATCAAAGCCGGATTTTGCGTAAGCGCCTGCGAGAACGGCGGCGCCGAGCAGCATAAAAACGAGAGAGACGATGAGTGCCTTTTTCATTTTGACGCCTCCTTTCTGATGAATCGGGATTTAAGGGCGAACACGGCTCTGCCCGACAGACGGAAAATGCCTTTTGTTGCCGCCCTGCAGATGATGAAGAAGAGGACGGAAAAGCCGGCGAGGAAAAGTCCCGCGCCGAGCAGGGCGAGCGCCTGAAGGGTGAAACCCCTGATGAAGAAAATAACAGCGGCGGCAAACGCGGCGAGGGAGCCGGCGGCAAGGGAGACAAAGACCGCCCAGAGAGATACGATGACCGCAAGAATGCAGACATAAACCGAGAAGACGACGGCGAAGCCCGTAATGAGAAGAGGCAGCCAGAGGGGAAAACCGAGAACGATGAGGGCGATTTCCCACGCTCTGAGGCGTCGCTCCGGTCTGATTTTTTCTTTGACGAGTTTATTGAGCGGATAGTCGGAGACAATCTGCGCGATTATCTCATCTGCGGAGCCCGTCTGCGCGACTGCCTCCTCTTCGGCGATGCCGTCTTCGATGCGGTCGTCAATCATTTCGGAATAAAAGGCGAGGCGTTCGTCGATATCTTTTTGCGGAATGCCGCCGAGACCGCTCCTTATTTTTTCGAGAAATTCGGTTTTATTCATTTTCATCCTCCCCGCAGACAAAATTATAAATGGAGATTATTTCTTTCCACTCGTTTCTGAATTCGTCAAGGCGGTTTATGCCCGACTCGGTTATGCGGTAGTATTTGCGAAGACGTCCCTCGTGCTCGGCGGTGCGCACGGTGAGCGCTCCCGACGATTCAAGCCGCTTGAGAATTGTGTAAAGGGTGGACTCGGACAGCTCGATGCACGGCTTTAAATCCTTGATAATCTTGTAGCCGTAGGATTCGCCGTTCCTGATTGCGGCAAGCACGCAGACATCCAGAAGACCTCTTTTGAGTTGAATATCCATACAATACCTCCTGTTGCGCAATACATCGTAACACGAAGTATGCAGTTTGTCAAGGGGGCGGCGGGTTCTTGGGGGGAGATTCTTCGCCTTCCCCTCAGAAACATAGTCGTTCTGCTCACTGCCGTTCGCATTACTCCTTGTTTCTTCACCTCAGCGCCTCGCTTCATCGTCCACCGGACGCGCTTCGGCGCTTCGCCCCAGAATGACAGATTAGGTGTTAGATTTTAGGGGTTAGGGGGTAGGAGTTAGGGGTTAGGTTGTGGAATGGCGGAGGGATGTTGAAATTATGATTGAAAATGTGGTCAATGCGGAGGGGGACGGGGAGAGGGGTCGAGGGGATTTGGGGGGCGGAATTGTGATTTTACGGGAATATTCACATTAATTTCATAATATTTTAATCAAAAAGAAAAAATAATGCTTTATTTTTATTACAACAAGTGATATAATACTTTGAATTAATCTGCCCGGGTTTTTCGGGCGGGGGTTAAATCGATAATCACTTTTGTTTATTTCAGCAGTAAATAAGGCGCGTTTCCGGCTGAGGGGCTACGGAGGAAATTCCGGGCGGAATTTATCGGACGGGTTTTCCGGATTGAGTTTCCGGACTGAAGTTCCGGACGGAGCATTCAGACGGAGATTCCGGACGGAGTTCACGAGGCGGCGGAGGCGTGCTACCGGAGGTAGAAATGGATAACAACAATTTTCCCGGAAAGTCACAGGACTTTATCGAAGACGCTCCGTTTGAATTTGAGGAGATACAGCCGGAAATCAACACAGGCAAAAAAGACAGCATAATTTCCGTGCGCAATCTTTCAAAATCATACGGCTCGAAAAAGGTGCTCGACGGAGTATCCTTTGACCTTGAGAGAGGTCACATCATAGGTCTGCTCGGCCCCAACGGCAGCGGCAAGACCTCGCTTATCAAAATATTCACGGGTCTTATCAACGACTACTCGGGCGACGTCTTTATTGACGGGCACAGACCGGGCGTAATCACGAAGGCGAAGGTTGCGTATCTGCCTGAGAAGACCTACCTTGCGAGCTACATGACGGTTGACGATTCCATAAACTACATAGCCGATTTCTATGACGATTTTGACAAGAAAAAGGCGATGAGCATGGTTGACGTTTTCCAGCTGCCGCACAAGCAGAAGGTAAAGACGATGTCGAAGGGTCAGCAGGAGAAGATTCAGCTGCTGCTTGTCATGTGCCGCAACGCTGAGATTTACATTCTCGACGAGCCGATGGGCGGTGTTGACCCCGCGGCGAGAGATTTTATTCTGCAGGCGATTCTGCAGAACAGACCCGAGGGCTCGACAATACTTATGAGCACACACCTTATTCACGACATTGAGCCGGTTCTCGACTCGATTATAATGATTGGTCACGGCTCTCTTCTCAAGCAGGACACAACTGCCAACCTGACGGCAAAGGGTCAGACAATAAACGAAATCTTCAAGGAGGTGTTCCGCAATGACTGGGAATTCTGATAAGCCCAAAAACAAGATGGGGATGCTGCTCAAGAACGACTTTCTGGCGTCGTCGAGAGTAATCAGCCTTATTTACATAGTTGAGATAATCGCTTATGTATTCTTTATGATTATCAAGGACAGAGGCAACAACCGTCTGCTGGCGCTCGGTATTGTTCTCAACTTTGCGATACCCTTCCTGCTCATATTCGTAAGCTTGTTCTTTGTTATTTACGACTTCAACAAGTCGCTTTACTCGCAGCAGGGCTACCTGACATATTCGCTGCCCGTTACGGCAAAACAGCTGCTGGGCTCGAAGATGATTGTTTACGGACTGTGGATGTTTGTAAGCTACGCAGTGGCGCTGTTTGTATGGGGCTACCTTGCCTCCTACGCGGAGGGCAACGAAAACGTCAAGATGGCGGATGTTGCGCTCACGCTCTTCGGAATGCCCTCCATTGCGCACATAAAGGTTTACCTTTTCTACTACATGATAATGTTCTTTGTCATTCTGTTCTCATTTATCTCGATGATTTATTTTGCCATTACGGCGAGCCATATGAGAACCTTCCAGAATGCGAACTTCATTTCGGCCGTTATCATTTTCTTTGTATGCGCGATTATAATGTTTGTTATGATTGCGATAGTTGACAAGAACATCTTTATAAGCTTCCTCGTCTATGACGACGGACCGACAAAGCTGGTAATAGGCAAGAAGAATCTTGAAGACGGCGTGTCGCTGCCGATGTCGCCGATATTCTACCTGATTATTCAGGATATTGCGCTGTTCTTCATCACTTCATCCATTATGAAGAAGTGGATTAACATTAAATAATGGCGGGCGGAAAAATCGGTATTTTCGGCGGCTCGTTCAACCCGCCCCACCTCGGGCACAGAAAGCTTGCGGTAACGGCGGCAGACGCTCTCGGGCTTGACCGGGTGATTGTTATGCCGGCGGGGATTCCGCCGCACAAGGTTCCCGTTGCCTTTGCGGGAGCGAAGGACAGGGTGCGCATGTGCGAACTGACCTTTGCGGGCGATTGCCGTTTTGAAGTGAGCACGCTTGAAATCGACAGGGGCAGCAGGAGCTACACGGTTGACACGCTCGGTGTTCTCAGAGAGCAATACCCCGGAGACGAGCTTTACCTCATTACGGGTTCCGACATGCTCGAGACCTTTAAACAGTGGTATAAGTGGGAGGAGATACTCTCACTTGCTTATGTTTGCACGGCGGTGAGGGAAAAGAGCGCAGTGCTCGACTATTCGGGCTTTACGGACGAACAGAGAAAAAGGTTTATTCCCGTTGAAGCCGACCCGATAGAGATAAGCTCGACGCAGATTCGCAGGATGCTCGCGGACGGCGGGGATGTTTCCGCATTTCTCGACGGCGGAGTTATTGAATATATAAAAGAAAACGGACTGTATGAAGACAGGTTCCCGGATTACAGACGGCTTGTTGAGTCAAAGCTTGACGCGGAGCGGTTAAACCACAGCTTCGGCGTTTCGAGGGCGGCGAGAAAGCTTGCCCTGAAATACGGAGCTAACGCGGACAAGGCCGAGCTTGCCGGGCTGCTGCACGATGTTATGAAGAATGCTCCGAAAGAGGAGCAGAGAAGAGTCATCGAAGCAGGCGGACACAAGCTGACGGCGGTTGAGCTTGCCAACAGCAAAGTCTGGCACGCAATGGCCGGCGAGGCGTTTCTGAGGTGCGAGACGGACATTGACGATGAGGAGATACTCTCGGCGGTGAGACACCACACGACGGGGGCGGCGGGAATGACGCTGCTTGACAGAATCGTCTATATTGCCGATTTCATCTCGGAGGAACGGGACTACCCCGACGTTGAGACGGTGCGCCGCCTTGCGGACGAATCGCTTGAAAAGGCGATAATCTACACGACGACCTACACAATACGCGACCTTGCGGCGAAGGGTCTGCCGATACATCCGGACACGGTGGACTGCTACAATGACATATTGATTAATATGACCGAAAAAGAGGTATAAAATGGAATCACTTGAACTTTTAAAAGAGATAGTCAAGGTTCTTGACAAGAAAAAGGCGGTTGACATCAAGGCCATCCGCACAGAGGAAGTAACGATAGTTTCGGATTATTTTGTAATCGCCTCGGGCACATCGACAACGCACACCAAATCGCTCGCGGAGGAAGTGGAATACGAGCTCAAACAGCTCGGCGTTGAGCCCGACCACATTGAGGGCAGGGCGACGGGCTGGATTCTTCTTGACTACGGCACGGTTATTGTTCACGTGTTCCAGGAGGATCAGAGAGAATACTACAGTCTCGAGCGTCTGTGGACGGATGCGAGCACCGTTGACCTGTCGGACGTTCTGACAGAGGACTGAGAAAAGAGTTTATTCCGGAGGGGATTGAAAAATGGCAAACTATGACTATAAAGCAATAGAGAAGAAATGGCAGAAATACTGGGAGGAGCACGAGACATTTAAAACGGATGTGTGGGATTTTTCAAAGCCCAAGTTCTACGCTCTTGACATGTTCCCCTACCCGTCGGGCGTCGGCCTTCACGCAGGCCATCCCGAGGGCTACACTGCGACGGACATTGTTTCGCGCATGAAGAGGATGCAGGGCTACAACGTGCTTCATCCGATGGGCTACGACTCGTTCGGTCTGCCTGCGGAGCAGTATGCCGTTTCCACCGGACACAACCCCAACGGCTTTACGCAGGACAATATTCAGACGTTTTCAAAGCAGCTCAAAGAACTCGGCTTTGACTACGACTGGTCCAAGATGATTGCGACATCCGACCCGGCATATTACAAGTGGACGCAGTGGATATTCAAACAGCTCTATTTAAAGGGCTATGCGAAGCTTGTCGATATTCCCGTAAACTGGTGCGAGGAGCTCGGCACGGTGCTTGCCAACGACGAGGTCATAGACGGCAAGAGCGAGCGCGGCGGCTACCCTGTTGTGCGCAAGAACATGAAACAGTGGGTAATCGACCAGGTTGCCTTTGCGGAGGAGCTGCTTGACGGGCTCAACGAGATTGACTGGCCCGAATCCACAAAGGACATGCAGCGCCACTGGATAGGCAAGAGCACGGGCGTTGAGGTTGACTTTGACGTTGTGGGCGGCGGAAAGTTCTCCATTTACACCACCTGCATTGAGACAATCTACGGTATTACGTTCATGGTTCTTGCACCCGACGGAGACCTTGTGCAGAAGCTTATGCCACGCATTGAGAACAAGGACGAGGTCAGGGCGTATATTGACGAGACAATCAAAAAGACCGACATGGACCGCACAGAGCTCAACAAGACGAAGAGCGGCTGTGAGCTTAAAGGAATATATGCGGTAAACCCCGTAAACGGCAGAGAGGTGCCGGTGTTCATCGGCGACTTTGTTCTGGCGAGCTACGGCACGGGCGCTGTTATGGCTGTTCCGAGCCACGACCAGCGCGACTTTGAATACGCGGTTGTTCACAACATACCCATGCTTCAGGTTATTGACGGCAGGGATGTTTCGGAGTGCGCCTTTGAAAAGGGCGACTACCTCGGCAAGGGCTGCAAGCTCATAAACTCTGAGGAGTTCACGGGGCTCACTGTTGAAGAGGCGAAAGAGGCAATAACGGTCAAGCTCGAAAAAATGGGCGTTGCAAGGCGCAAGACAAACTACCACTTCCGCGAATGGATATTCGCGCGCCAGCGCTACTGGGGCGAGCCCGTTCCCGTATATTACACAGACGACGGCGAAATCCACGTGCTTGACGATGACGAGCTGCCGCTTGTTTTGCCCGAGCTTGACGACTACAAGGGCAGAAACGGTCAGGCGCCGCTTGAAAACGCGACGGACTGGAAATACATTGAGAAAAACGGTGTCAGAGGCAAGCGCGAGACCTCGACGATGCCCGGCTCCGCCGGCTCGAGCTGGTATTACATGCGCTACATTGACCCGGCAAACGACAAGGCGATAGGCGACCCCGAGCTGCTCAAACACTGGCTGCCCGTTGACCTTTACATCGGCGGACCCGAGCACGCGGTGGGACACCTTATCTATTCGAGAATATGGAACAGATTCCTTTACAATATGGGTATTTCGCCCGTTAAGGAGCCGTTTGCCAAGCTCGTTCACCAGGGTATGATTCTGGGTGCGAACGGAATCAAGATGGGCAAGCGCTTCCCCGAATTTGTTGTAAACCCCTCGGATATTGTTCGTGATTACGGCGCGGACACACTGCGCCTTTATGAAATGTTCATGGGACCGATTGAGGCGTCAAAGCCGTGGAGCAACCAGGGCGTTGAGGGCGCAAAGAGATTCCTCACACGTGTGTGGACATTTTTCACGGATGAGAACAACCTGAACGAAGAGAAGCGCGACGCACTCGAAAAGGTCTATAACGTTACGGCAAGAAAGGTAACGAAGGACTTTGAGACACTCGCTTTCAACACGGCGATAAGCCAGATGATGATTTTCGTAAACGCCGTTTACAAGGAGGGCTCCTGCCCGAAGGAATACGCAGAGGGGCTTGTAAAGATGCTCTCACCCATCTGCCCGCACATCTGCGAGGAGATCTGGCAGATTCTCGGTCACAATGAAACAATCGCCTATGAGCCGTGGGTGACCTGGGACGACGCGAAGTGCGTTGAGACGCAGATTGAAATCGCCGTTCAGGTAAACGGAAAGATTAAAGACAGAATCACCGTTGATGCGGAAATCTCGCAGGAGGACGCTCTTGCCGCCGCGAAGGAGCTTGAAAAAGTGAAGAGCTCAATCGAGGGTATGAGCATAGTCAAGGAATTCTATGTCAAAGGCAAGCTTGTCAACATAGTTGTTAAACCTGCATAAAATCTTTTGAAAATCATACAATTTTTCTTTAATGTTTGTTGTTGACAACAAACAAAGCGTTTTGTATAATACTTAACGATTAAGAGGGACAACCCTGCAAAAGGGAGGGAATAAAGAATGAGTCAGGTAAAAGTTAAAGAAGGCGAATCTCTCGACAACGCTCTCAGAAGATTCAAGAGACAGACTTCCAGAGACGGAGTTATCCAGGAAGTCCGCAAGAGAGAACACTATGAAAAGCCGTCGGTTAAAAGAAAAAAGAAATCCGAGGCCGCTCGTAAACGCAAGTATAAATAATTGATTTACCGGACAGACGGCAGGATTTTCCTGCCGTTTTGTTTTTTGTTTTGTTGAATTGCCTTTTTAAATCTAATGCAACCGTTTCGCGGGCGGATTTTCCGACGTATTTTGTGAAAATGCCCGGCAATACACAAAGTATTGCCTGTGCTTTTCGCTTCATCCGTCAAAAAATCATCTCTGCGAACCGGTCACAACGATTTAAACGGCAATTCCGGAAGTTTTTTTGAGCATTCGCGAATAAGTCCGGGCGGATTTTCCGACGTTTGCAGACAGACAAAAAGGAAGATATTATGAACATTGAAAAACTTGCTTCAAAGCTCAGACGGGGCGAGGCGTTTCTTATAACATCAGCCGAGAACTGCTTTTATTTCACGGGCTTTCAGTTCGGTGAGGGCGTTCTGCTGATAACCCCGAAAGAGCGGGTGTATATGACGGACGGCAGATATATCGAGGCGGCGAACGCCGCGATAACCTGCTGCACGGAGATTATCGACGCCGCCGTTTTTACCGATGAGATTGAAAAAATCTGCTCGGCAGAGAGTGTGAAAAAACTCTTTGTTGAAACGGGCAGAATAACGCTCGGCTTTTATGAGAAGTTGCGCAAGGCGCTCAAGGGGACGGAAGTTGCCGGCGGAGAACGGCTTGAAAGAGAGATTGACGCTCTGCGCTCGGTCAAATCGGCGCAGGAGGTTGAAAAAATCAGGAAGGCGCAGGAAATCGCCGAAAGGGGCTTTGATAACATTCTCGGCAGAATAAAACCGGGTGTGCGCGAGATTGAAATCGCGAGGGAGCTCGACTACTTTATGCTGACAAACGGGGCGCAGGCGGTGTCGTTTGACACAATAGCGGTGACGGGGGCAAAGACCTCGATGCCGCACGGCGTGCCGGGTGATGAGATAATAAAACAGGGCGACCTGTTCCTGCTCGATTTCGGAGCGGTTTATGAAGGTTACCACAGCGATATGACGCGCACCGTGGCTGTCGGAGAAATCGACGGAAAAAAAGCGGAAATATACAATATTGTGCTTGAAGCGCAGGAGAGAGCGCTCGGTTTTCTCGCACCCGGAAAGCACTGTAAGGACGCAGACGCGGCGGCGAGAGATTACATAAAAGAAAAAGGATACGGCGAAAAGTTCACGCACTCGACGGGGCACGGCGTGGGCGTTGAAATACACGAAAAGCCGAACCTTTCATCGAGAAATGAGAAGGGCGTTCTTCAGGAGGGGAATATTGTTACGGTTGAGCCGGGAATCTACCTTGCGGGCGAATTCGGCGTGAGAATCGAGGACATGGCTCTCATCACTCCGGACGGCAGTGAAAACCTGACAAAGTGCAAAAAGGAGCTCATTGTTCTGTAAATAAAAAAATACTTGAAATATATAATGGCATAGTGTAATATATTAATGTATTTTATTATCAAAGGAGATATTTTTATGGTATCAGCAGGCGATTTCAGAAACGGCGTTACGTTCGAAATGGAAGGTTCTGTTTATCAGATTATCGAATTCCAGCACGTAAAACCCGGCAAGGGCGCTGCTTTTGTCAGAACCAAACTCAGAGATGTTATCAAGGGCGCTGTGGTTGAACGCACATTCAACCCCACAGATAAATTCCCCACCGCTTACATTGAGCGCAAAGAGATGGAGTATTCCTACAGCGACGGCGGTCTCTACTACTTCATGGACCCCGAAACATACGAAATGACTCCCCTCAACGAGTCCGACCTCCCCGACAACTTCAAGTTTGTCAAAGAGAACACGGTTTGCCGCATTCTCTCATACAAGGGCAAGGTCTTCGGCCTTGAGCCCCCCACCTCGGTTGAACTTCAGGTTACAAAAACAGACCCCGGTTTTGCAGGCAATACGGCAACCAACGCCACCAAACCCGCAACGCTTGAGACGGGTGCAGAGGTTAAGGTTCCCCTCTTCATCGACGAGGGCGAAATGATTGTTATTGACACAAGAACGGGCGAATACCTCAGCAGAGCGTAATTTTTAAGGAGGCAGATTATGGATTTTGAAGAAAAGACCATCACGGAGAAAACCTCGTATGTAAAAGGCCTTGCGGAAGGTCTCGGTCTGGGCGACAGCGCACAGGACAAGCTTATCAAGGCGCTTATTGACCTTGTTGACGACATGGCGGTTGAGATTGCCGACCTTCAGGAAGAGCTGGACGGCCTTTATGAAGAGCTTGACGAGCTCGAAGAGCAGGTTGACGCTGTTGACGAAGACCTTGACGAGCTTGAAGAATACGTCTATGACATCGACGATGACTTCGACGATTTTGACGAAGAGGATGAAGAAGATTACGAAGACTGCTTCGACATCACCTGCCCCTCCTGCGGAGAGGAATTCAGCGTTGACGAGCAGACACTTATTGACGGCAGCGTAAACTGCCCGAAGTGCAACGAGCTTCTTACCTTTGACTTCGACGAAGACGACGACGAGGAAGACGAAGACTGATTGAAATGAACGAACCCCCGGCTGTTGCCGGGGGTTTTTTTGTGCGGCGGTTGTTGCAGGGGGATTGAGGTTAAGGCGGTGGGCGATTGATAATCGATCCTACAAGAGATCCTTCGCTGCGCTCAGGATGACAGGTTTGGTTATAAGTTTTAGGCATAGGGGTTGGAAGCGGAACGCCGGACGCGCTTCGGCGCTGCGGCTCAGGATGACAGGGGTTCATAGAGAAAATGCAAAAAAAGAACCGCCGGAGGGCGGTTCTGTCTGCTGGTGTTAAGATTTATCAGCCCGTGATTTTTCTGAAGCCTAGCTTTGCGCAGATTTCTTCAGCCGC
>JAEEGL015186417.1_pt1 | contig 16675 bp, 11 predicted proteins | sample 9134231 | NCBI WGS metagenome assembly JAEEGL01 (sample SAMN16246548, study PRJNA631951) | gut metagenome | biome: gut microbiome; feature: rumen; material: fiber-attached | host: Bos | place: Iran: Karaj | collected 2018-10 | reverse complement strand
TGTAATCTTGAGAACTGCATCGTAGAAAGCCATGGTAATGTACAGTCCAACTCCTATTTCAAAGAGGAAAACGGCATAAAGGTTGTTGTGGAGAATAACGAGAGATACGTAATTTGACGATATACGAATGAAATGAGTATATCGATTTCCGAATGTTTGAAGCATGGCGAGAACGAAGTGGAGCCATGCGTATATCATCAATAACAAAAACTATATAAGGTCATACTGACACAACTTCAGTCTTAACCAAGAGGGGGTTACATAATGAAGATTACAGATGTTAGAGTAAGAAAAGTCACAAAGCAGGGAAAGATGCGTGCAGTAGTTTCAGTTACTTTTGACAATGAGTTTGTTGTTCATGACATCAAAGTAATTGAAGGCGAGAGGGGCTTGTTCATAGCAATGCCCAGCAAGAAATCTACTGACGGCGAGTACAGAGACATCGCACATCCGATCAATTCCGATATGCGTAAGGTTCTGCAGGACACAATCCTTGAGGCCTATGACAAGGCCGCTGATGAGACAGTCGAGGGGGATTCGGCTGAAGCATCTGCTGAGTGACATAGTGGTTGTCAAAACGGTACCAAGTACAAATGGTAAGAAAATGATTAAGGGGGCTTAGAAAATAAGCTCCCTTATGTTATTATGTGAATGTTAAAGTTGTCATGATAAAAAAGCGTATATGCTTGCATGTTAAACATGTTTTATTAATGACCTGTATATCATAAATACAATTCAATCAATCACGCAAATGCCATCAAAATGGAATTTGCGCATATACGCATGCCCTGAGATAGGGCTTTTTAGGTAAAAAGTTGGGGAGTCGGGGAAATGTTTGAGTTTTTAAGAAAGTTTTTTAGCAAGGAAAAGGAAGAGGAAACAGGAAAGATGTACATTATTGCGGGACTGGGTAACCCCGAGAAAAAATACTTTGGAACAAGACATAACGTGGGCTTTGACACCATCGATGCCCTTTCGGATAAATATGGAATTGAGCTTACAGAGACAAAGTTCAAGGCGGCTTACGGCAAAGGAAGGATTGGAGCAGAGAAAGTAATTCTGGTTAAGCCCCTTACTTACATGAATCTTAGCGGCGAAGCCATAAGACCACTTTGTGATTACTTTAAGGTGGATTCAACCACAGACCTGATTGTTATTTCTGATGATGTGGAGCTGGATGTTGGTAACCTTAGAATAAGACCAAAGGGAAGCCACGGAGGCCACAACGGTCTTAAGAACATTATAGCGCAGCTGGGCCACAGCGATTTTTGCAGGGTAAGAGTAGGTGTTGGCAAAAAGCCTAAGGAATACGACATGGTGGACTGGGTTCTTGGACATTTCCAGGGTGAGGACGAGACCGCTATTAAGGACGGAATAAAGAGGGCAGCAGATGCGGTGGTAGAGATCATGGAGAACGGTGTGGACAGTGCCATGAATCTATATAACGGAAAATCCGGAGCAAAGAAGGATTAAGCGCCGCCAGACATATGATGCTGGATGACTTGAGCATATAAAATAAAGGTAAAAATATGAGAGCGATAACAACTCCTTTACATGAACTGAACGAGTATGAACAGATAAATAAATATCTTGAGAAACCCTTTGCCTGCGCAGAGGTTACAGGCTGTGTGGACTCTCAGAAGCTCCATTTCATAGACAGTCTTGGCTCCGATTTTAAGTACAGGATCATCGTGACATATTCGGATCTTCGGGCAAAAGAGATATATGAGGACTACAAGTTTTACGATCGCAATGTCACTGTGTACCCGGCCAAGGACCTTATCTTTTACCAGGCAGATGTTCACAGTAACGAGATAGTAAGACAGAGAATCCGAACCATGAAGCGTCTCCTTGAGGGAAGGCCGGTCACTGTGGTGACAACTTTCTCTGCTCTTATGGCGCCTCAGATTAAGCCTGAAATAATCAGGGAAAACATCCTTGAGATCGACAGGCACAGACCTATTGATGAGATAGAGATTGCAAAGAAGCTTACCACTATGGGCTATATCAGAAACTACCAGGTAGAGGGCCCCGGAGAGTTTTCTGTCCGAGGCGATATTGTGGACGTTTTTGATCTTACAGAAGAGAACCCTTACCGTATAGAACTTTGGGGTGATGAGATTCAGTCCATCAGAAGCTTTGACATTCTTTCCCAGAGGTCTTTGGAGAAGCTGGAGTCCATTGAGATATACCCTGCTTCCGAGATTATTCTTGATGATAAAAGACTTGAGGAGGGCTTCGAGAGAATTCAGGAGGAGACCGATATTGCGGTGGAGGCCCTTAGAAAAGAGTTTAAGACAAAGGAAGCCCATCAGCTGAAGACCCAGACTGAGGAACTTAGGGAGCAGCTCTTTGAGCTTAAGTCTGTGGTAAACCTTGAGAGCTATATCAGATTCTTTTACCCGGACACAGTAACCATGCAGGAGATGTTCCCCAAGGGAAAGAGCTGCATCTTCATAGATGAACCCTTGAGGGTCCAGGAACACGCCATGGCCGTTGAGGCTGAGTTCAGGGAGAGCATGACCCACAGAGCCGAGAAGGGCTATGTGCTGCCGGGCCAGATGGACATTCTTTATTCCATCGACAATGTAATTGCCAGAATGGGAAACGGCAGACGTGTTCTGATTTCAGCCCTGATGACTCCAAAGAGCCAGAATCTTTTTTTGCCGGAAAAGAGCTGGGACATAAAGGCAAGAAGTATTGCACCTTATAACAACAGCTTTTCGTCACTGGTTTCAGACCTTAAGAATTATGCAAGAAACGGATACAGGGTGCTGATTCTATCCGGTTCCAGAACCAGGGCAAAAAGAATCGTCGAAGACCTCAGGGATAATATGGTCACGGCATTTTACAGTGAGGACCCCGGAAGAGTACTTAAGCCAGGGGAGATCATGACCTACTATGGCAGGATTTTAAAGGGCTTTGAATATCCGGATATCAAGTTTGCGGTGATTGCCGAGAGTGATATTTTTACAGAGCACACCAAGAAAAAGAGAAAGAAAAAGAGCGAGTACAAGGGCGAGAAGATTTCAAGCTTCTCCGATCTTAAGATTGGTGACTATGTGGTTCACGAGGATCACGGTCTTGGAATTTATCGCGGAATTGAAAAGATAGAAACCGATCAGGTTGTCAGGGATTATATCAAGATTGAATACGGCGGAGGCGGAAATCTCTATGTTCTGGCTACCGGTCTGGGTGTTATTCAAAAGTATGCCTCCGGTGGAGATGATGAGACTGCTCATAAGCCAAAGCTGAACAAGCTGGGATCTGCGGACTGGAGCCGCACCAAGAGCAAAGTGAAGGCTGCGGTGGAAGAGGTGGCTCAGGATCTGGTGGAACTGTATGCCAAGAGGCAGGAAGCCAAGGGCTATCAGTTCAGCAGTGATACCATCTGGCAGCAGGAGTTTGAGGATGCTTTTCCTTATCAGGAGACGGAGGATCAGCTCTCTGCCATCGAAGATACCAAGAAGGACATGGAGTCTTCTGTTATCATGGACCGTCTTGTATGCGGAGACGTTGGATTTGGTAAAACAGAGATTGCGATCCGTGCGGCTTTTAAGGCAGTTCAGGACGGAAAACAGGTGGCGGTTCTTGTGCCTACCACGATCCTGGCTCAGCAGCACTACAATACCTTCTCTGAAAGAATGCGTGATTTCCCTGTAAGGGTGGATCTGATGTCCAGGTTCAGAACGGCAGCAGAGCAGAAGAAAACTGTTGTTGATCTGAAAAAGGGTCTGGTTGATATTGTCATCGGAACCCACAGACTTCTTTCCAAAGACGTTCAGTACAAGGATTTAGGGCTCCTTATTGTGGATGAGGAACAGCGTTTTGGCGTAACTCACAAGGAGAAGCTAAAGACCTTAAAAGAAAACATAGATGTGCTCACTCTTTCTGCGACACCTATCCCAAGAACCCTTCACATGTCTCTGGTGGGTATCCGTGAGATGAGTGTTCTGGAGGAGGCCCCCAATGACAGACTGCCGATCCAGACATATGTCATGGAATATAACGACGAGCTTGTAAGAGAAGCTATTGTCAGAGAACTGGCCAGAAACGGACAGGTTTACTACGTTTACAACAGAGTCAATACCATAGCTGATGTGGCAGCTCAGATCCAGAAGCTGGTTCCTGAGGCTAACGTTGCCTTTGCCCACGGACAGATGAAAGAATCTGAGCTTGAGAGGATCATGTACGATTTCATTGACGGAACCATTGATGTTCTGGTTTCTACAACCATCATTGAAACCGGCCTTGATATTCCTAACGTAAATACCATGATCATTCACGACTCTGACAAGATGGGACTTTCGCAGCTCTATCAGCTCAGGGGACGCGTTGGAAGATCCAACAGGACAGCCTATGCCTTCCTTATGTACAAGAAGGATAAGATGTTAAAAGAGGTGGCGGAAAAGAGACTTTCTGCAATCCGTGAGTTCACAGATCTTGGCAGTGGCTTCAAGATCGCCATGAGGGATTTGGAGATCAGAGGCGCAGGTAGCCTGCTTGGAAGAAAGCAGAGCGGACATATGGCTGCTGTAGGATATGATCTGTATTGCAAGATGCTGGGCGAAGCTGTAAGACATAAAAAGAGTGATGAGGTGGATGCGGATTATACTCTTGAGGATATCAATACCAGTATTGATCTGGATGTCAGCGCCTTTATTCCGGATGACTATATTCTCAACGAGGAACAGAAGCTTGAAATTTACAAGCGAATTGCCAGCCTTGAGAATCAGGGCGAATGTGATGAGATGAAGGATGAACTTTTGGACAGATTTGGAAAGGTTCCTGACACTGCTATTAATCTTCTTCGAATATCTCTTCTACGCACCAAGGCTCATGCTCTATACATCCATGAAATCAAGGGCGGTGATGGCAAGATTGAGATAAAGATAAATCCCGGAGCAAAGATTGATTCCGGAAAGATCCCCGGATTTGTTGCGGGCTACAAGGGCAAGATGGCCTTCCATGCCTCGGGAATGCCGGTGTTTGTATACACCTATCAGAAGGATAAAAACCCTGTGAAGGCAGAGAAAGCTCTTTTGGAGGATGCTGAAACTCTGATCGAGAAAATGACAGAGGTGCTCAAGGTATGAGTAACTACGCTTATATTCTGGAATGTGCCGATGGCTCCTATTACTGCGGATGGACCAATGATCTGGAAAAAAGAGTTAAGACCCACAACGAGGGAAAAGGCGGAAAGTACACAAGAGCAAGGCTTCCGGTAAAGCTTGCATACTTTGAAGTGTATGATACAAAAGAAGAAGCCATGAGCAGGGAGTGGCACCTTAAGAGACTGAGCCATAGTCAGAAACAAGTCTTGATTATGGATAAAGAAAATTAAACATATTGAATATTAAAAGATGCGGTCGTAATGATATATCTCTATTTACAGGAGAGCCGGTGAATGGATGACATATCGTTGCGACCGCTTAAATATTTATTAGATTAGTTAACGTCTCCTTGCGGCCATCTTTTTGGCATTAATTTCTGCAAGGCGTTTGTTTATCTGAGTTCTTATGAATTCTTCTTCTCCATCTTTTACCAGAAAATAGAGATATGAGTCAAGAACCAGATCCTGAGGAAGGCCTCTGCCTACCAGTTTAAAGTTCCTAAAGCCCATATCAATATAGTCTTTCATCTGTTCCTTGGTGATAAAGGCGGGCTTGTTCATGCAGTCTGAAAAGCTCTTTCTTTCCTGTTTGTTGGGACAGCCATAAGGAGCTGCAATCTCAAATTCAAGCTGTCTTCTTGATTCATCCCTGTAGTGGTCAACTCGTTTAGGACACTCCGGGAAACATATCTCGTCCACCAGAATCTCCACACGGTCAGCCACCGGTTTAAGTTTTTCAAGAACTTCCTGATTATGATTCAAGTCGTAGTCGAGAACTACCATGAAATAGTCTTTTTCCAGCTCTTTATAGAGCTTTTCAGGATCGGTTATTCGCTTGGTAGTAGAAGATATAAATTTGTAGTTAGGATATTCTTTTCGAAGATATTGTTCCAGAATTTCAGTATTAACGAGAACCTGGTTTTCCCCGTTATCTGCCATACGCATAATAAGGTTGCAGAAGGTGTCATTTAAGTGCTTTTCTTCAATAAGCACGTTGGTCCAGGTAAAGCGCAGAGGTATGTGCTGAGAATTATACATTTTGATAGTGCGTTCAACTTCGTTCTTGGGACAGAATCCCAGAACTGTTCGACCTCCATTCCAGATCGCACCGGGGAATGTCCCATAAACACTTCCAACTTTATAATTTTCGTTGAAAGATTTGGGATATTCCTTCATTAGTCCAATTATCGTGTAGTTAAGATCTCTAAATACACTAAACCCCGGTAAATGCCAATAAATATAGTCTTTCATCTGTATTTCCCCCCCCAATTACTCATTTCCCGAAGATTATTATACTAGAAAAAGGCGCCGGACACCATTAAAAATAGTGTCTAGCGCCTATAAATATACTGTGAAACATTTATCAAGGTTTGAATACAGAAGGACGGGGTTTGTTGACTTGGATAATTCTGTTTGCTTCAAGGTTTCTAAGAAGCAGAAGCCTTACTTTGCCCACATACTCCGGCTTTATCATAAAGAAACAATAGGTTTCGATGAGAGAGAACAGGTTTGCAGTTCTTCCTTCGATCTTAAAGTTGTTGATCCCCATCGGAACGTATTTTTCCCAAATGAGTTCAGGAGAAACAAAAGTGCAATAATCCTGGATAGTATACAGGTTATTCATATCACCGTATTCACATTTCCATGGGATGATGTGCTTTCTCTTTTCCGGAGGGAGAGTTCTATTCTCCTTCATGATTGCCTGGTTAAGAGCAACATTTTTATAATGATCACCACGTCTTGGGCAATTTGGAATACATAAAGCATTTATCAGGACTTCAAGTTTATCCTTGTGGTCCAGTCCCTCCAAAAGCTCCCAGTTATTATTCATGTTGTAATCAAGAACAACATATTTATAGTCTTTTTCAAGCTCCTGATTAAGAGTTTCCACATCTCTTATTTCTTTGCAGGTTGTGGAATCAATCTTATAGGAAGGATAGTTCTTTCTGATATAATCCTCAAGGATCGGGGAAAAGACAAGGACTTCATTCTTGCCGTTATCGCCGGCCTTCATGCAGAAATTGTAGAATTCATCATCGAGGTCTTCTTCTGTGATGAGAGGATTGGTAAAAGTATAGCGAACAGGAATGCCCTGGGCATTGATGCTGCTGATAACGTGCTTAACAAAAGCTGCATCGCACTGATCGTCTGAAATAAGGCGTCCGCCATTCCACAGTGAGAATGGGAAGCAGCCAAAGAAAGATGCGATTTCTACTCCGTCCCTGAAATACTGGGGATACTGCTTAAGCAGATTAAGCCAGAACATGTTCAGGGGAAAATTGTAACGTAAGCCGGGAAGATGAAATTTAACCGAGCTCATTTTGTAACCTCCGTAATACAAAAAATATAGAACCTTCAATCTAAAACATGCATTGTCTGCAGGCTTTGTATAAAGGTGATAAATGCGCACCGTGGAGTAAAGCGGCCACAGTGCGCACTTCAAAACAAAATATAAATGATACGATATTATATCAGAGCAGATGTGCTCTGAGTTCCTCGCCGCTTAAGTTTGAGAGATAAGCGGGTGGAATATCAAGCATTGTCTTGCAGCCTGTCATGCCCTCGGACTGCATTCTGAAGGCAGCTCTTGCTACAGCTACGAGAACGCTTGTGGTGAACTCCGGATTGGAGTCGAGCTTTAATCTGTACTCGATGATGTGATTGTGCTCTTTATCAGCGCCGGTCTTGCCGCTTCTGAAAACGAAACCGCCGTGAGCCATTCCGCTGTGGTTCTTAAGGAGTTCCTCTTCGCTGATGAAATGAACAGTTGTGTCGTAGTCAGCAAAGTAGTTAGGCATTTCCTTGATCTCTTTTTCTACAGCTGCAGCATCAGCGCCTTCCTCGAGAACAACAAAACATTCTCTGGTGTGTTTATCTCTTGTGGTAAGCTCAGGATTTTTGCCGCTTCTTACAGCTTCAAGAGCGCTTTCAACAGGAATGGTGTACTGCTTGGCGTTTTTAACACCCTTTATGCGGCGGATCGCATCTGAGTGACCCTGGGATACGCCCTTGCCCCAGAAGGTGTAGTCATTTCCGTCAGGAAGGATTGCATTTGAGTAAACTCTTGCAAGCGAGAACATTCCCGGATCCCAACCGCAGGAGATAACAGCAACCTTGCCGGCGGCTTTTGCAGCTGCATCAACATTAGCAAAATGCTCAGGAATTCTCGCATGAGTATCGAAACTGTCAACTACGTTGAACATAGCGGCATATTCAGGTGTCTGAACAGGAAGATCTGTTGCGCTTCCTCCGCAGAGGATCATAACATCAATCTTGTCCTTATAATCAGCAACATCTGAAACAGAAACAACCGGAACGCCCTTTGTTCTGATTGAAAGGGAAGAAGGATCTCTTCTTGTAAAAACTGCAACCAGCTCCATATCAGGGGCAGCAGCCACAGCCAGCTCAACGCCTTTTCCCAGGTTACCATAGCCTAAAATACCAATTCGTGTACTCATCCGTTTCCTCCTAAACTAGTAATGGTAAGCGACATATTTCATTACAAAATCCGTGCGCATACTTATAAAACCTTTTATTATCCTGATGACAATCAAAATGATTGCACAAGGTGAATTATATCATATCTTATTCCTGATTGCTGTAGCTCTCGCGGATAATGGTGTCCACAACATCTTCTCTGTACCAGGTGAGATTATTTCTGTCAAAGATTGCGAACTTTTCTCCGGAAGCATTGTAGATGCCGTTATCCCACCAAAAGCATGGGATTCCCTTCTGGGTTGCTTTGGAAACGTAATACTTTGCCCATTTGTTTACTTCTTCGCCATTGTCTTTCTTTTCCTCAGCACCATATTCGGTGATAAGAACAGAAATCCCTTTGTCAAGGAAGGTCTTCTTAAGGTCATTCATAACGCCTACGATATCACTGTTGTGGCTGCCGTTCCAGTCGAAGACTTCGTAGCTTTCGCCGTTGGCATAGGTGAATGCATAAGGTGTATAGGCGTGGATAGAAACTGCCAGGTGATCATCCTCAGGGATTGCCAGGTCGTTTATTGTGGTGAGAACGTGGGAAGCAGCAAAGCTTGTGATAAGTACAAGGCGCTTTTCATTGTTGCCGCCGGTGGCTCTTACTGTATCAACAAAAGACTGGTTTAAGCGGTCAAGACATCTTCTGCCTTCCTCGGTTCCGCCATTCCATTCATTTTCACCGCCTTTTACGCGGGGCTCATTGAGACCTTCGAAAATAAGGTGATCGCCGTAATCCTTAAAACGCTCGGCAACCTGTTTCCAAAGAGCTATGTTCTGGGCATCGGCAGAATCGATGTGCTCATTGTCCGGGATTCTCCAGGACTCTTCGTGATGGGAGTTGATGATTACATACATTCCATCGTCAAGAGCATAGTTCACAACTTCCTCAACTCGGTCAAGCCACTCGGGCTCTATGGTGTAATCGGGAGCAGCTGCCATGTGATCTGCGTAGGTAACAGGAATACGAATCGCATTAAAGCCCTTTTCGCAGACTGTATCAATCATAGCCTTGGTAGTTACGGGATTGCCCCAGTTTGTCTCTGCTGCTACACCGCTTTTTCCTGTGGAATCGAAAGTGTTACCAAGATTCCATCCCGCTTTGATCTCTGAAATAAGTTCTGCTGGCGTGATGTCTCTCATCTCGTCGCTCCTTTCGGTAATGCCGATTACCTGGATTTCTTCCTGAACCTCGGAATCACTTTCAGCTTCTTTTGCAGATTCTTCGGAAGATGCGGCTTCAGCAGCTTTTTCTTCTGTTCCTTCCGCTGTAGCGTCAGTATTATCAGAAGCTTCGTTGCTATCAGTGCTTTCAGCAGAACTGCTTGCTGTGGCAGACTCTGTCTGGGTAGAAGGAGCAGAAGAAGCGCTCTCGCTGCTTCCACAGCCTGCCAGTAAAGTGGCAGAAACAATAGTTGCGGTTACCATTGATAATAATTTCTTTTTTAGCATCGCTTAACCTCGTAAAAAATAATTTGATTGAAAGAATAATAGTATTATGCACGCTAGCGAGCCATTTAACAAGCAGTTCGTAATTGTTTATAATCTGATACTGTTTCGATAAATAATTCAGTGAAGCAGTTCAATTGATGACAGGCTTGGAGTACCGGTTCCTGCATAGCGAAGGTAAAGTGCATGTTCGCCGGAGACAGCAGGGAAATGGCACTCAAAGCTTTCCCAAATGTTTGAACCAATACCGTCAATCTTGCCGAGAACTTCACCGTCAAGGCTGGTCTTTACTTCAAAGCTTCCGTTGTAATAAGCTCTTGTGCGAATCTTTACACCGGTAACATTCTTGAAGTCAAAGTACTTAAAGCCAATGGTTGTACCATCTACAATTCCCTTGATGTAACCGTTATTCTGATCACCGTCGCCGCCTTCCTGAACAACTCTTGGAGCTCCCGGCTCTACATAGAGCTTGTGTTCATCGGTAAAGATGTTGCAGGCAATGTATGAAGGATACTCGCCAACATCTGAAAGTGGTCCGTTATTAAGTCCGCAGGAAGTAATCTCAACCTGCTTGATGGAGCCGTCTTTTTCAAAGTGGATCTTTTCGGCGCAGCCCTGTCTGCTGAACCATGTTCCGTTGGTGTGTCTATGGTAGAAGATGTACCAGTCGTCGCCAATCTGTACGATACTTCCGTGGTTGTTGGCGCCATAGCATGTAGCCTCTTCAGCCTTCTTGTAGCTGTCGATATGAAGATCTGCGTTGCTGACAATTACTCCGCCATAGGTGTATGGTCCGAGAGGATCCTTACTGGTTGCATAGCACAGCTCGTGCATAACTTCTGATGAGTAGATGAAGTAGTAGGTATCATCATGTTTTCTTATAGAAGGAGCTTCGAAGAAAGCGTGTCCTTCAAATGCTGTTCCCTGGCTGTAGCAGTTGCCCGGAGCAATAAATTCAGGAGCTCTCTTTATGGTGAGCATATCCTTATCAAGAACAGTGAGCATAGCGCCGTGTCTTGACTTGTCGCCCTGTCCGCAGAAGCCTGTGAAAAGATATGTATTGTCGCCTTCTGTTAATACACCCGGATCAAACTGTGGCTCGTCTCCCTCTTTTTCTCCAAGGCGTGTTCCGTCTTCATAGTGAACATAGCCGTAGAACTTAAATGGACCTGCAGGTGTGTCGGCTACAGCAACCGATACAACGCAAACCTTATCAAGTACATAGAAGAGATAGTATCTTCCATCAGGTCCAACGGTTACATCAGGCGCATAGAGGCACATGTTTCCTCTTGGGTTGAGTGGATCGGCATCTTTTGGATAGATAACGCCTTCATAGTGCCAGTTACCAAGATCGTCCACCGGAGCAGACCATGTTACATAGTCGCCAAGACAGAAGGTTTCACCCTGATAAATGTCATGTGAGCCGTATACATAAACTCGATTGTTAAATACATAAGGCTCGCCGTCAGGAATATATTCCCATGAAGGAAGATAAGGGTTAACAGCCTGCTTCTTGGTGTTCTGTCTGATGCCGCCTTCAAGCTTCGGAGTAGCACCCTTTCCAAGGAATTCCATCTCATACTTGCAGTCCGATCTGTAAGGAAGCCATACCGGCTGCATTTCCTTGTTGCGGCAGTTGTACTCAGTGTTGATCAGAAGCTCGTCTTCATTACCCGGTACATTTGCTACAGGAGCGATGCTGCTTACAATACCCTTTACTTCACCGCTGTTATTTGGATCACCGGTCTTGATGAAATTTGCATAGTAATTGCACATCTGTCTTGCAAGATCGAGGTGATGTCCGGTGTAAGGTCTTGAGCACTTATCTATTGAGTTAAAGAAAAACCACAGGTCGCAGGAGTGGAATGTACCCGGATAAGAGTCACCTTCATGTCCGTCTCCCGGAACATCCGGATCAAATCTATAGTAGTAGAAATTCTGTGAAGGAGCATTTTTCTCAGCTCCTGAAAAAGCGTATTTAACAGAATTCTCAACGGTATTGATTCCTGCTATGGAGAATTCATCTGAAGTATTTCCTGCAATAACAGGAACATCGGCACAATCTCTTGCGATGAACTGCTCAACAGGATCTCCTGTGCAGAAGAAACCGTCCTGAATAGGGAACATTCTTGGGTGGTTTGCAATGAATTTGTTGTATCCGGTAAATACTTCCTCCTGGGTGAGGGCTCTGGCCTCCTCAAGAGTAGATACTCCAAGGCTGGCAAAAAACTCTTTTCCCAGATTCTCAGCCTTCTCAAGGGTAAGAGGCTTGAAAATATCAGCGTCTGAATCGCCCATTCTGATGATTCCGCTGAGTACAGCCGCGCCCTTAACGATGTGTCTGTTGTCCTTGTTTACAAGCTGATGCATTGTGCTTGATCCGCCTGCTGACTGACCCGAGATAGTAATTCTCTCGGGATCGCCGCCGAAAGAAGCAATATTTCTATATACCCAGTGAAGTCCGGCCTGCTGGTCCAAAAGTCCAAAGTTAGCAGGAGCATTTGGGGCTTCTTTGGTAATGTCGGGATGAGCAAGGAAGCCGAAGCAGTTAAGTCTGTAAGCGACAGAAACAACTACGATACCGCGCTTTGAAAGCTGCTCTCCGTTAAATTCCATTTCCGCTGTATAGCCCCACTGGAAGCCGCCGCCGAAAAACCATACCAGAACCGGAAGCTTCTCATCTGTCTTTTTTGCCGGAGTCCAGATATTTAGGTAAAGACAGTCCTCGCTCATGGGGATGTCGGGATCAACATGCCATTCTCTGCAGTAAATATCTGTACCCATGGCAGGACGATCCTGATAAGAAATAGGACCGAAATTGTTTGCTTCCAAAACTCCTTCCCAATTCTTGGCGGGCTGAGGTGCACGCCATCTGTTTTCTCCAACCGGAGGTGTGGCAAATGGGATGCCTTTGTAAACTGTAATTCTTGGATCTGTTCCGGGTAATCCCCTGACAAGACCGTTTTCAACTTTTGTTTCTCTAAGCATATTTTTCCTCCCGATACATTTTTGTTTGTTGCTGCCCTGGCAGAAGCTGTCTGCACAGGTAGCGAATGTAACCCAATATATACTTATTTAATTGTAATATATAGTTTCGGTCTCTTGACCATCCACTCAAATATTGCTATGAACTATCAAGTCCTTGCTAAACGCAATTTGTGGAATGAAATCAGCAATTTTTTGGTGGTACAGAACGCTGCTTATCGCATATATTACAATTTGTAATTATCTTAGAGGAATTAGTGAGGCAGTTATGAGAAACAAAAATATCAGCACAAACTCGATTAATGTTAAGCAACCTCTTAAAATCCTAAGCCTTATGACTGCCGCCTCTTTATTCCTTTGTTCCTGCGGTTTCTTTGGGGAGAACGGGGCAGAGAACAATGCGGTCTTGGCGGAAGCTGATACCGAATCAAAAGAGCAAGATTTGAACAGTGAAATAAATGATTCTACGGAGGAAAGTGAGATGGTTTCAAAAATTGAATTGCAGACAAGTGCAAAACCTGTGACAGATCATAACCCTGTAATGGTTCAGCGCTTTGGTGCAGACCCATACGCTCTTGTGTATGATGGCAGAGTTTACCTTTACATGACAGGAGACAAGCTTTCCTACAACCCGGACAAGACAGTAAAAGAGAATACCTATGGCAACATCGATACTATCTGCGTAATCTCATCCGACGATCTGGTTAACTGGACAGACCACGGTACAGTATATGCTGCCGGCAGAAATGGTGCAGCAAATTGGGGCAACAATTCATGGGCTCCTGCAGCTGCTTACAAGAATATCGACGGCAAGGACAAGTTTTTCTTATACTTTGCAAATAATGGAAACGGAGTTGCAGTATTGACTGCAGATACTCCTTACGGTCCTTTCTCAGATCCTATCGGCGGTCCGCTTATTTCAAGAGATACACCTACCTGCGCAGAGGTAACATGGCTCTTTGATCCGGCAGTTCTGATGGATGATGATGGAGAGGCTTATATCTACTTTGGCGGAGGAGTTCCTTCTCCCGATAAGGCATCCAATCCCGGCACTGCAAGAGTTGCAAAGCTTGGCGCAGACATGATAAGTCTTGATGGGGATCCAAAGCCAATCGAGAACGTGGATTATCTGTTTGAGGATTCCGGAATCAACAAGATTAACGGTACATACTATTATTCATATTGCTCAAACTTCAGTGTTACTCCTGAAGCAACAAAAGAGCTTGAGATTGAAAACGGTGAGATTGTCACCATGAAATCAGATTCTCCTATGGGACCTTTCGAGAGATTTAAAGGAGTATTAAAGAACCCTGAGAGATTCTTCGGAAGAGGTGGTAATAACCATCACTGCATCTTTGAATTTAACGGAGAGTATTACATCACCTATCATACAAGAATTCTTGAGGAAAAGATGGGAATTGACGGTGGCTACCGCAGCACCAATATTGATAAACTTCTTTTGGATGAGAATGGCGAGCCCACAGTCAGCAAGGGTACAAGAGCAGGTGTGGATCAGCTTAAAGCTTTTGATCCATATACAGAAGTTAAAGCCGTTACCATGTCAAACGCTGCAGGCATCAAGACTAAGCAGTTTGGCGAGGAGGCAGAAAAGTTCGGCTCAGGAGATATGATTCTTACAGGAATCTCTGACGGAGCTTGGACCAACGTAACAGGTGTAGACTTCGGATCTACCGGTGCCAAGAAGATCACCTTCAAGGTAAAGGGCAATGGAAACGGCAACATCAGAGTTTGCCTTGATCTTCCTTCAGCTGATCCCGTAGCAGTTGCAACTGTAGCAGCGCCGGGAAAAGAACTTGTGGAAGTTTCTGCTGATTTTGCAGAAGCTGTAACCGGAGAACACACTGTTTATTTCGTGTTCGAAGGTGAGAACTTCGAAGTTTATTCCTGGAAAGCAGAGTAAAAAATAGGACAGCCTTTACGGCTGTCCTAATTATATAAAATGTAGGTCATTTAGCTCCCTGAGCTTTTGCTGAAACATCGCCTTTTTCTTTGCCAAGACCGCCTGAGAATAGTGAACGATACTCGCCCGGTGTGCAGCCTTTCTTTAACTTGAAGGTTCTGTTAAAGGTAGAGATGCTGGAGAATCCTGACTGAAGTGCAATATCAGTGATTGAAAGATCGTCCCTTGTAAGTAAGACCTCGGTAGCCTTGATCCTCTGGTTGATCAGATAATCGTAGAAGGTACAGCCCATATACTCCTTGAAGAGTCTTGAGAAGTGGAATTTGGAAAAGCCGCTATAGGAAGCTGCATCTTCAAGAGTGATATCGTAAGCGTAGTTTTCTCCTATGTAATCAATGACTGTGTTAAGTTTTTCAAAGTATTCGCGGCGCTTAACCGGAGTGCTCTCGTTAAAGAGATTGATCCTGTTTAGCTGATACCTTGATATAACTGTCATAATCTGGAACAGATGAGCATAAATAGAGAACTCGTAGAACTCGGTCTTTTGGAAATACTCGTTCCAGATCTGAGAAAACAGATCATAAACTTCATTATATATAGGTGCATATCCGTCGGGGGTAATGTGAATAGCATCGCTCAGCATGGTCATAAGACCTGAATAGCCCCTGACTGATGAAAAAAAGTCAATGTCAAAGAGACATATATATCTGCTGCCTGATTTTGGAGCATGGATATAATGTGACTTACGAGGCGGGATGAAAAAGATATCCCCGGGCATTACGTGGTGAGACTCTCCGTCCACATCGATATCATAGTAGTTCTCAATGGGAACGCAGATTTCAAGCGCATTGTGCCAATGAGTGGGGTAATCATATACCTGCTCGTTGTACCAGATTCGGATAGAACTGTCCTTAGGGAAAATAGACTTCTCGTTGTTGCCCTCCAGGACACGATCTCTGAAATCGGTGTTCTGCTGATAGTAATCAAGCTTAACGTTGTCGGATCGGTTAAGCATTATTGTGACTCCTTTCATTATATATAATATGAAAAAATAAGGTCTTGGATAATCAAATAGCAATAATCGGATATATTATGGTAAAATATTGATGAGCACATATTGCTATGAAATATTATAATAATATTAAACGTGCAACAATAATAACACTATTTGGCATGTCTATCTTCTCAGATATTGCTATTAATTTCTAAATCGTGCTCATATTAAATAAATGGTGCACGATTTTTTTTTATCCTGTTGTGAAATGTGCACAAAAAATCCCCTGTATTTTTTGAAACCAAAAAGCAATAATTGAATAAAGCGAGGCAATTTGTGATAGGCATTAGGAAACTAAAGCCATTATTCTATAACTTGTCGAAACATAATAACTTTAGCAAATTTTGAGTACCAAATGGGAGGGTACGGAATTGTATAAAAGTGGCAAGTCATTAGTTGCTTTATTAGCAGCTACTGCGATGCTGACGCTATCAGCCTGTGGATCTACTGAAGCAGGTGTTGCTCAGGGTACTGGAACGGAAACGACCAGTGAGCAAACTACTGATAGCGGTGCAAGTAGCAGCGAAGAGGCAGCGTCAGATACATCTACTCAGGAATCTGAAGAAAAATCACAACAAGAGAATACGGAAGCAGCAGAAGCAGAAGAGGAACAGATTCCGGCCCTCAGGGACTGTGTTGAACAGAAGATGGGCTGCAGAATCGGGTGTGC
>JAEEGL013669261.1_pt1 | contig 16675 bp, 14 predicted proteins | sample 9134231 | NCBI WGS metagenome assembly JAEEGL01 (sample SAMN16246548, study PRJNA631951) | gut metagenome | biome: gut microbiome; feature: rumen; material: fiber-attached | host: Bos | place: Iran: Karaj | collected 2018-10 | reverse complement strand
GTCGACGTCAGGATCCAGACTGCCCTTGAGATCCGCGAGGTGGCGGAGCCCTATATCCGCGCCCGCGCCATCCGCCATCTGGAGAAAGGGCGAGTGGTCATCTTCGGCTGCGGTACCGGCTGTCCGTTTTTCTCCACCGACACAGCCGCTGTGCTGCGCGCGGCGGAGATCAATGCTGACGTGATCCTGCTGGCCAAGAACATCGATGGCGTCTATGACAGCGACCCTGCCAAGAACGCCAATGCCATCAAGTTCGATTCCATAACCTATGACGATGTGCTGGCCAAGCATCTGGCTGTGATGGATTCCACCGCCACAAGCCTGTCTATGGATAACCACATTCCCGTTCTGGTGTTTGCCTTGAAGGATCCCTACAACATCGTCCGTGTCATCCGGGGCGAGAAGTTGGGAACGATCGTGAAGGAATAATCCGCCATACAGAGAAAGGAAGGTTGATTTCTATGCTGAAAGATGAATACAAGATCTACGAAGAAAAGATGCGCAAGAGTATCGAGTCGGTTGCCAACGATTTCGACGCCGTGCGCGCCGGCCGCGCAAACGCTGCTGTACTCCACCGCATCAACGTCGATTACTACGGCACCCCCACACCCATCCAGCAGATCGCCGCTGTGGGCACTCCCGATCCTCGCATGCTGGTGATCACCCCGTGGGACGTCTCCGCCCTGCGCGCCATTGAGAAGGCGATCCAGGAGTCCGATCTGGGCATCAATCCCCAGAATGACGGCAAGTGCATTCGCCTGGCTTTCCCCCAGCTGACGGAGGAGCGCCGCAAGGAGCTGGTCAAACAGATCCGCAAGTACGCCGAGAACGGCAAGGTGGCCGTGCGGAATATCCGCCGCGACGCCATTGAGAACTTCAAGAAGCAGCAGAAGGCATCCGAGATCACAGAGGACGAGCTGAAGATCGCGGAGAAGGATTTGCAGAAGCTGACCGACGACAGCTGCAAGGAGCTTGACAAGCTGCTGGATGCCAAGGAAAAGGAACTGATGAGCGTCTGATGGCGCTGTTCCAACGAAAAGAAAACCGTACGGCGGGGCAGGTGGACATGAGCCGCCTTCCCCGCCATATCGCTATCATTATGGACGGCAACGGTCGTTGGGCGAAGCAGCGCGGTCTGCCTCGCACTGCCGGCCATAAGGTTGGCGCAGAGACCTTTCGCAGGATCGCCACGTACTGCAAGGATCTGGGCGTTGAATATCTAACTGTTTATGCGTTTTCCACAGAGAATTGGAAGCGCCCGATGGAAGAGGTCTCCACAATCATGGGGCTCTTGAAGCAGTATATGCTGGAGGCCATCGACTCCATGGAGCGTGATCAGATCCGTCTGCGTTTTCTCGGCGATCTGAGCGCTATCTCCCCGGAGCTGCAGGCGCTTGTGGATCGCACCAACGCCATCTCCGAGCATATCCATGGATTCCAGGCCAACGTGTGCCTGAACTATGGGGGGCGGGATGAGATCCTCCACGCGGCCAGAGAGTGTGCTGCGGCGGGGGAGGAGATAACAGAGGAGAATTTCTCCCGGCATCTCTACTCCGCCGGAATCCCCGATCCGGAGCTGATCATCCGCCCCAGCGGAGAGGTCCGACTCAGCAATTTCCTGTTATGGCAGTGCGCTTACAGTGAGTTTTATTTCTGTGATACGCTTTGGCCGGATTTCGATGAGCGTGAGCTGGATAAGGCCATTATCGCCTATCAGAAGCGCGACAGGCGCTTTGGAGGCGTGAAGTAAGGAGATCGATCATGTTAAAGAGAATTCTGGTGGCCGTGGTGGGCGTGCCGTTTCTTCTTGCGGTGCTTGTTGTCGCCCCGGAATGGGCGACATATGCGCTTCTGTGCGGACTGTGCATCATTGCAGCGCATGAGTTGATGAGCGCCGTTTGCGGCAAGGAAAAGACCCACCGCTGGTGGGGGCTTGCCGGTACGCTGGCTGTATTTGTGCTGACCACTGTCTTTTTTGGGGACAGCCGATTCGCTGACACACCTGTGCGTGGGATGTTTCCCTTTTTTGTAGCGGCTTTGCTGGTGCTGCTCTTTGTGATCCTGGTGACGCAGTACGGCAGGGAGGACGCACTGTCCCTTATTGATATCTGCACCGTTCTCCTGGCCGGCGTCGCAATCCCGCTTGCACTCTCCTGCCTGCTGCGTCTTCGCCTGATGGAGATGGGGAGCGGGCTGGTTTTGATCCCGCTTGTGGCTGCATTTTGCAGCGATACCATGGCTCTGTTTGCGGGAATGGCGTTCGGGAAACACAAACTTGCCCCACTGGTCAGTCCCAAGAAAACAGTGGAGGGGTCCCTGGGCGGTCTGATTGGCGGCATGGCCGGCATGTTGCTGTTTCGCATCATCTTTTTCCTGTGCACGGAGATCCAGCTCAACATCCTCTGGTGTGTGTTCCTGGGCTTTGTGGGCGCGGCAATGGGACAGCTTGGCGACCTGGTGTTTTCTGCTGTCAAGCGGGAATTCGGCATTAAGGATTACGGACGGCTGCTCCCGGGACACGGCGGTGTGCTGGATCGGTTTGACAGCGTGATTTTTGCCGCTCCGGTGATCTGGCTGATCATCTGCAGCATCCATCTGTGGGAGAGATGATATGACAAAAACAATTTCCATTCTCGGATCTACCGGCTCCATCGGGCGGCAGACGCTGCAGGTGGCTCAGGAGCTTGGCCTGCGCGTTGCCGCGCTCACCGCTAACACACAAGTGGACCTGATGGAACGGCAGGTGAGGCGATTCTGCCCCATCCTTGCGGTTATGATGGATGAGGATGCAGCAATTGAGCTTCGAGCGAGGCTCTCAGATGTGCCTGTCCGTGTATTGTCCGGTGAAGCAGGGCTGATGGCAGCCGCTTCACTGGATGAGGCGGATACTGTTGTTATGGCCGTAGTTGGCAGCGTTGGACTGCGTCCCACCCTTGCCGCCATTGAAAAGGGCAAACGCATCGCGCTGGCCAACAAGGAAACGCTGGTATGCGCCGGTGAATTGGTGATGGACGCGGCGGATCGTTTTGGCGCTCAGATCGTCCCGGTGGACAGTGAACACTCCGCTATCTTTCAGAGTCTGCAGGGCTGCCGCGACCGCAGCGAAATCAGGCGACTGATTCTGACCTGCTCCGGCGGCCCGTTTTTTGGAATGAGCCGGGAGAAGCTGGCTGGCGTAAAACCTGCCGATGCGCTGAAGCACCCCAACTGGACCATGGGCGCAAAAATCACCATTGACTCGGCAACGTTGATGAACAAGGGCCTGGAGATTATTGAGGCCATGCGGCTTTACCGCCTGCCTGTGGAGCAGGTGGACGCGGTGATCCACCGCCAGAGCATCATCCACTCTCTGGTGGAGTTTCGGGACGGCGCTATGATTGCGCAGCTTGGCACGCCTGATATGAAGCTGCCCATTCGCTACGCCTTCACCTGGCCTAATCGGGCAGCTTCGCCGGATGAGCCGCTGGATCTGCTGACCTGCGGCGCATTGACGTTCCACGCGCCGGATATGGAGGCGTTCCCGTGCCTTCGCATCGCACGGGAATGCGCCGCAGTCGGCGGCACCGCCTGCGCCATCATGAACGCAGCCAACGAGGAGGCTGTGATGGCCTTTCTGCGTGGGGAACTGGGGTTCAACGACATTCCCCGTCAAGTGAAGCGGGCGCTTTCCGCTGTCGCGGTGAAATATAGCCCCTCACTGGAGGATATACTGGAAGCAGACCGCATGGCCCGGGAGGCCGTGCGGAATCGATAGAAGGAACGGGATCGTATGGTTTATATTCTTGCAGCAATTCTCATTTTCGGCGTGTTGATCGGCGTCCATGAGCTGGGCCATTTTCTGGCTGCCAAGGCCTGCGGCGTCCGGGTCAACGAGTTTGCCATCGGCATGGGTCCGGCCATTTTCAAAAAACAGAAAGGCGAGACACTGTACGCACTGCGTCTTTTTCCCATCGGCGGCTTTTGTGCCATGGAGGGCGAGGAGGAGGACTCGGAGGATCCCCACGCCCTCAACAATCAGGGTTTCTGGAAAAAGCTGCTGATCTATGCAGCCGGCGCTTTCATGAACTTCCTCACCGGCTTTATCATCATCCTGTGCCTCTATGCCGGATTCAAGAGTTTTCCCACGTCCACCATCGCTTCCTTTGAGCCGGATTGTCCGCTTCAGGGTGAAAACGGTTTGCAGGAGGGGGATACCATCCTGTCTATCAACGGCGAGCGTGTTTACGTCAGCGGCGACGTGTCCTTTTTACTGGGGATGAGCAAGGACAATTCCTACGATCTCGTGGTCCGGCGCAATGGACAGCGTGTGGCGCTGAAAGATTTCCCCATGGAACTGCGTGAGTATCCCGACGGAAACGGCGGAACGATCATGCGCTATGGCTTCAGCCTCGCCTACAAGGAAGCCTCCTTGGGCAACCACATCTCCTATAGCTGGAACAACGCCATGGACTTTGTGCGCATGGTGCGTCTGAGCATCCAGATGCTGCTCACCGGCCAGGCGGGGATCAAGGACCTGAGCGGCCCTGTCGGCATCGTGTCCACCATCACCGAGGTGGGGGAGCAGTCGGAGTCGGTCCGCGCCGCCATTGATAACATCGCCTACTTTGCCGCGCTGATCGCGGTGAACCTGGCGGTGATGAATCTGTTGCCTCTGCCCGCGCTGGACGGCGGCAAGATATTCTTTCTTGTCATCAACGCGCTGGCCATGCTGTTGTTCAAAAAGCAGATTCCCGCCAAGTATGAGAACTATATCCACTTTGCAGGTTTGATCCTGCTGCTTGGCCTGATGCTGTTTGTCACCTTCCACGACGTGTGGAAGCTGTTTACCTGAGGAGTGAAGCCATGAGCAAGCAGATCCACGTGGGTAGCGTTGCCGTTGGCGGCGGCGCGCCTGTATCCATCCAATCCATGTGCAACACCCCCACCGGCGATGTGGAGGCAACTGTCGCCCAGATTATGCGTCTGGAGGAAGCCGGGTGCCAGATCATCCGCGTGGCAGTGCCTGATATGGATGCCGCGCGGGCAGTGGGCGAGATCCGCAGTCGGATCCATATCCCGCTGGTGGCGGATATTCATTTCGATTACAAACTGGCCCTTCAGTGCGTGGAGAGCGGCATCGACAAGATCCGCATCAACCCCGGCAACATCGGCAGTCACGATAAAGTGCGTGCCGTGGCTGACGCCTGCCGGGAGCACGGGATCCCCATCCGCATCGGCGTTAACAGCGGTTCTCTGGAAAAGAATCTGCTGGCGAAGTACGGCGGTGTCACAGCGGAGGCTATGGTGGAGAGCGCCATGGGTCACGTTCATCTTTTGAATGACTGCAACTTTGACGATATCTGCATCAGTGTGAAGTGCTCCCGCGTCCCAGTCAATATGGAGGCCTACCGCCTTCTCCGTGAGCGGACGGACTACCCCCTCCATCTGGGCGTCACAGAGGCTGGCACGCCGTCTATGGGCCTGCTGAAGTCCGCCATCGGCATTGGCGGTCTTCTTTGCCAGGGCATTGGCGATACTTTGCGCGTCAGCCTGACGGCGGATCCGGTGGAGGAGATCCGTGCGGCGAAAGATATTCTTGCTGCCTGCGGGATCCGGCAGACCGGGCCTAATCTGATCGCCTGCCCCACCTGCGGCAGAACGGCGTATGATATGATCCCCATCGCACGTGAGGTGGAGCGGCGTCTGAAAGACTGCACGAAATCCATCACCGTAGCGGTCATGGGCTGCGTGGTAAACGGGCCGGGAGAGGCCGCCGCCGCGGACGTCGGCATTGCAGGAGGAAAGGGAGAAGGGCTGTTGTTCCGTAAAGGAAAAGTGCTTTACAAAGTACCTCAAGAAAGACTTGTGGATGCATTGATGGAAGAGATAGAGAAGCTTTGAGAGAAGAGAGATTTCATGGCAGATAAAAGACCCTTTTTTGATTTTTTTGATAGCTTTGTCCCACCCCGCGAGCTTCGGCTGCTGCTTCACGATGCCCACGTTGCAGGCGGTATGCTGGATCGCGCTTCCAGAACTATGGACGTGGAAATTGAGCTGCCCGCCCCCATTCCGGAGGCGGGTCTTGACGCACTGCGCCAGATGCTGGAGGAGCATTACCAGCTTAAGCACCTGCATCTGAACACCCGAGTCACGTCCGGCGACCAGAAAAGCGGCGGAGAAGCGGTCATTCTCGGGAAGGAGATCCGCGGTAACGTCATATCCATGGAGGGTTTAAACCCCAAGATGGGCGTAGTTGTGGTCGAGGGCAAAGTGTTCGCGCTGGAAATCTACGAGACACGACGTCCCGGAAAATGGCGCATGAATCTGGAAATGACGGATTACCAAAGCGCTGTGACAGTCCGCAAAGAAATGGGCGAGAAGGAGGCGGCTGACCTGGAGAAGGCCATCAAGACGGGTATGTGGCTCCGTGTCCAGGGAAAAGTTGAGCTGACGTGGGACGGCAGGGACGTTCAGATCAGTCCCGTCAATATGATGCGCATCGCGCACGCCGAGCGAAAAGATTCTGCCCCGGAAAAGCGGGTAGAGCTGCATCTGCACACCCAGATGTCCAATATGGATGCGTTGACCAAAACCGAGAACGCCATCAAGCGTGCCATTGCCTGGGGGCATCCTGCCATCGCCATCACCGATCACGGTGTGGTACAGTCTTTCCCGGATGCCTGGCATTCAGCGGGCAGTAAAATAAAAATACTTTACGGCATGGAAGGCTACTTTATCAACGATCTGGATGACCGCGTGGTGGTGCACGGCGGGCAGGACCAGCCTTTTGCTGATGAGATCGTTTGCTTCGACATTGAAACCACTGGATTGAACGTGAAAAAAGAGGCCATTACCGAGATCGGCGCCGTGGTGCTGAAAAATGGCGAGATCACGGACCGGTTCCAGACGTTTGTTAACCCGGGCAGAGCGCTGCCTCCCGATATCGTGGGTCTGACGGGGATCACTGACGCCATGCTGTGCCAGGCCCCGCAGCCGAAAGAAGCGCTGAAAGCTTTTCTGCAGTTTGTGAACGGACGCCCTCTGGCTGCCCACAACGCGGAGTTTGATATCAGCTTTATCCGCAAGAGATGCGCTGAAGCCGGCCTGGAGTTTACGCCGACCTACGTGGATACGCTGATCCTCTCCCAGAACTTGCTGCCGGAGCTGAACAAGTATAAACTGGATGTGGTTGCTGAATACCTGGATCTGCCGGCATTCAATCACCACCGCGCCAGCGACGATGCGGCCATGGTGGGTTACATGCTGATCCCGTTTTTCGAGCGGATGCAGCGAGAATTGGGAATCAACCGTCTTCAGCAGATCAACGATGAGATGCTGAAGCTGCGGCCCCGGGGCGGAAAAAACAACCGCCGTCCCAAGCACATTATCCTGCTGGCCAAGAACAAGCTGGGGCTAAAACACCTTTTTCAGTTGATTTCTCTGTCCAATCTGAAGTATTTCCACAAGAGACCGATCATCCCCAAAACCGAGCTTGTGACGCATCGCGAAGGCTTGATTATCGGTTCGGCCTGTGAAGCTGGCGAGCTGTTCCAGGCCATGACGGACGGACATAAGGATTGGGATGAGCTCAAGCGCATTGCATCCTTCTATGATTATCTGGAGATTCAGCCGATCTGCAACAATGCCTTTATGCTCCGCAACGGATCCGCCACCTCGGAGGAGGAGCTGCGAGACTATAACCGCGCTATTGTCCGATTGGGTGAAGAACTGGGAAAACCGGTTTGTGCCACGGGGGACGTCCATTTTCTGGATCCGGAGGATGAGGTCTACCGCCGCATCCTGCTTACGGGCAATATGGTGAAGAAGGATGATCCGAAGAAGTACGAAAAACTGGCGGATATCAACGCTCCGCTGCCCCTGTACTTCAAAACCACAGATGAGATGCTGGAGGAGTTCAGCTATCTGGGCGCGGAGAAGGCCTATGAGGTTGTGGTGAAAAACACCCGCCATATTGCCGATCAGGTTGAAGTCATCGAGCTGCTGCCACAAGGACAGTTGTTCCCGCCGCGCCTGGAGAACTCTGAGCAGGAGCTGAACCAGCGGGTCTGGGATAAATGCCATGAGCTGTACGGCGAGAATCCGCCTCAGCTTATTGTGGATCGACTGAACGTAGAGCTGGGCGGCATTCTGGGCAAGTATGACGTGGTTTACATGTCTGCCCAGAAGCTGGTGCAGCGCAGCCTCGAAAACGGCTATCTGGTGGGTTCCCGCGGATCGGTCGGTTCCTCGCTGGTTGCCTATATGTCCGGCATCACCGAAGTGAATTCGCTGCCGCCGCACTATCGCTGCCCACAGTGCAAGTATACGGAGTTTGACCAGAGCGGAGAGTACGGATGCGGCGCCGACATGCCGGACAAAACCTGTCCCCACTGCGGCACAAAGCTGGTGAAGGACGGCTTCGACATTCCCTTTGAGACCTTCCTGGGTTACGGCGGCGGCAAGGTGCCGGACATCGACTTGAATTTCTCCGGTGAATACCAGGCCCGCGCCCACCGCCATGCCATTGAGATGTTCGGCGAGACCCAGGTGTTTCGCGCCGGTACCATCGGTACCCTGGCGGAGAAAAACGCCAAGGGCTTTGTGCTGAAATACAAGGAGGAAAACGATCTGGAATTCGGCACGGCGGAGCTGGATCGCCTTGCCAAGGGCTGCGAGGGCGTGCGCCGTACGACGGGCCAGCACCCTGGCGGCCTGGTGGTGGTGCCCGACGACATGGACGTAGAGGACTTTACCGCTGTCCAGCATCCCGCCGACGATGTGAATTCCGATCAGAAGACCACCCATTTTGAGTACCACTGTATGGAGGATAACCTCCTGAAGCTGGACATGCTGGGACACGATGACCCCACGATGATCCGGATGCTGGAGAACCTCACCGGCGTCAATGCCCGTCAGATCCCCTTGGATGACCCTGACACCATGAGCATCTTCGTCAGTTCCAAGGTGTTGGGCTTTGAAGATGATCCCATTCTGGGGCCCACCGGCGCCGTGGCAATTCCCGAATTCAATACACGGTTCACACGCGGTATGCTGATGGACACAAAACCGACCAACTTCAACACCCTGGTTCGTCTGTCCGGCTTCTCCCACGGTACCGATGTGTGGCTGGGCAACGCCAGGGAACTGATCGTCGGTGGTACGGCGTCCGTTTTGGAAACGGTGGGCTGCCGTGACGACATCATGCTGTACCTCATCCGCATGGGACTGGAGCCCAAGATGTCCTTTAAGATCATGGAGGCCGTTCGAAAGGGCAAGGTGAAGAAGGGTTCCGCCGGTGATTGGCCCATGTGGGTGGAAAAAATGCACGATCACAACGGGCCCCAGTGGTACATCGACTCCCTGGCCAAGATCGGATATCTGTTCCCCAAGGCCCATGCCGTGGCCTACGTGATGATGGCTTTCCGTATTGCATGGTTCAAGGTTCATCGTCCGTTGGCGTTTTACGCCACGTTCTTTACCGTCCGCGCCAAGGCCTTTGACGCCGAGTACTGCTGTTCCGGCGTGGAGAATGTGAAGAAGAAGATCCGTGAGATCGAGAACAATAAGGACGCAACCGACGTGGAGCAGAATCTTCTGGTCACGCTGGAGGTATGCTATGAGTTCTATCTCCGCGGTTTCCACTTTGACACCATCGACGTGATGAAATCCGACGCCACTGCGTTCCTCATTACGGAAAATGGGCTTCTTCCGCCGCTGATCTCGGTCCACGGATTGGGCGAGAGCGCGGCTCTGGATACGGTACAGAAGCGCAAAGGACAGGAGTTTATCTCCATTGAGGATTTTGCTATTTGCTGCAGCAAACTCTCCCAGACGCACATTGCGCAGCTCAAGGCGCTTGGCGCCTTCGGCGCTATGCCGGATACCAGTCAGCAGAGCCTGTTTTAACACGCAAATCATAAAGGACTGCGGAAACACAGTGTTTCCGCAGTCCTTTGCTCCATAGCAGACCTTTAATTGACGGCTTGTTTCTTTTTTGACGGGAATTGTATTTGCGCCAGAATGACGGCAACCAGCATCAGTGCGCAGCCAAGATACTCCCAGCCGGAGAGCCATTTGTGCTGGATCAAGGCATTGGAGATCACACCGAACACGGATTCCATGCTCAGCAGAATGGTGACAACAGTTGGATTTGTATCTTTCTGCGCCAGGATCTGCAGCGTATAGGCCACGCCGCTGGAGAAGATACCCACGTACAGGACGGGAATCGCCACGGATAAAAGGGCGTTCAGATCCGGCTTTTCCCATATCAGCGCGCCAATGGTGGAGAGGACGGCGGCAACGAAAAACTGCGCGCAGGAGAGCTTCATGCCGTCTACCGTGTCGGAAAAGTGGTCGATGATCAGGATATGGATCGCAAAGAAAAACGCGCACAAAAGGATCATCAGGTCACTGGCTTCAAGAGAAAAACCGTGTTCTAAAAAGCTTTTGCCGTCTTTTACCACACACAGCAGGAACAGGGCGGGAACAGCCAGCACGACGGCGATCCAGACGGGAAGGGGAACCTTCTTTTTCAAAAATAAACCAAGCAGTGGTACCAGAACCACGTACAGCGCGGTGATAAAGGCGGCCTTGCCCTCGTCCGTGCCGTCTACGATACCCGCCTGCTGAAAGTTGGAGGCCACAGCCAGTGCCGTGCCGCAGCACAGGCCGCCGATGATGAGCTGCCTGCGGGCGGTCTTTTTTTCAGCCGCTGTTGCGGAAGCGGTATTTTCCTTGCGAAACCGTCCGAACAGCCAGATGATAAGCAGCAATACGACCACTGCGATATAGGAGCGGGCGGCGTTAAAGGTCATGGGGCCGATATCCCGGCACATTCCCTGTGCCACAAAGGCGGTGCCCCAGATAAAAGCGGCCAGAAGAGGGAATACCACCTGACGGACCTGATTGTACTTCTTCATGTGCGTTCCTCTCTCTACGTCCTGCTGTTATTGTCCCCTTCGCTCGAAATGGGGTTTACGTGCCACTTGAACTTGCTCTCCGTTCCCTGAATGAGACGCTGAATGTTCCCGCGATGGCAGTATACAACCAGACCGGCAAGGATCACGCAGAGCACGAGGTATTTCCAGTTCCAGCCAAATACGAAAAGCGCGGATACCGGCATACTGGCAGACGCCATGATGGAGCCAAGGGACACATAACGGGTCAGCAGCCACAGCAGAAGGAACAGGCCCCAGGACACCAGTGCGATGCGCCAATCCAGAAACAGGACCAGCACGCCGCCGGAGAGAATCCCCTTGCCGCCCTTGAAGCCGAAGAACACGGGGAAAATATGCCCCAGCTCACAGCCCAGACCTGCCAGCAGGATGCCAAGGGTCCAATCGTGGAACAGATAGTCGAACATAAATCCGCCGATGAGGGCGGCGATGACCGTCTTGCCCATGTCGATGGCGATGACCAGCAGCGCGTATTTGGCGCCATAGGTGCGGTAGAAGTTGGTGAGCCCCGCGTTGCCGCTGCCGTGCTTGCGGACATCATCTTTGATGATAAAGTGAGAGGTCATCACAGAGCCGTTGATGCACCCGAGAAAGTAGGAGACCAGAAGCACAACAGCTGCTACGAAATACCGAAACATCACGCGTCCTCCTCGCCTTTTTGACGAATGGAAAGAATAACAGGCGTTCCCTCCAAACCGAATACACCGCGGATCTGATTCTCCAGGTATCGCTGGTAGGAGAAGTGGAACAGTTTTTTGTCGTTGCAGAAGACTACAAAGTGGGGCGGTTTCACGCCCACCTGGGTCATATAGTAGATCTTCAGCCGGCGTCCCTTGTCGGTAGGGGGCTGAACACGGGTCTGGGCGTCAGCCAGCACGGAGTTGAGCATGCCGGTTGTAATGCGCATGGAAGCCTGCTCGTTGACGTAGTTGATGAGTTCGAAAAGCCGGCTCACCCGTTGTCCTGTGGCGGCGGAGATGAAGACAATGGGTGCGTAGGTCATATAACTCAGGTCCCGGCGAATCGCTTCCCGCATCCGATCCATGGTCTTGTCATCCTTTTCGATGAGATCCCATTTGTTGACCACGATGATGCAGGCCTTCCCGGCCTCATGGGCCAGCCCCGCCACCTTGGTATCCTGCTCGGTGACGCCGTCCTGGGCGTCGATCATAATGAGACACACATCGCTGCGCTCAATGGCCATGGTAGCGCGCAGGACGCTGTACTTCTCGATGCTGTCGTCTACCTTGGACTTCTTGCGCATGCCGGCGGTGTCGATAAAGTTGTACTTGCCCTGGGCATTCTCAAAATAGCTGTCAATGGCATCCCGGGTGGTGCCGGCCACATTGCTGACAATGACGCGCTCTTCACCCAGAATCTTGTTGGTGAGGCTGGACTTACCCACGTTGGGGCGTCCGATAATAGCCACCTGGATCACGTCGGACTCGTCCTCTTCCTCCTCCTGAGGAGGGAAGTACTTCAAACACTCGTCCAGCAGGTCGCCGGTGCCGTGGCCGTGGACGGCGGAGACGGCAATGGGATCGCCCAGGCCCAGGTTGTAGAACTCATAGAAATCCGGATCCACCGAGCCGGTGGAATCCATCTTGTTCACCGCAAGCACGATGGGCTTCTGGGACCGCTGCAGCATATAGGCCACCTCCTGGTCGGAGGCGGTCAAGCCGCTCTTGATATCCACGACGAAGATGATGACGGTGGCGTTTTCAATGGCGATCTGGGCCTGATCCCGCATAAAGGAGAGGATCTGGCTGTCGGTGCTGGGCTCAATGCCGCCGGTGTCCACCAGGGTGAACTTCCGCCCCAGCCACTCGCATTCGCCGTAGATGCGGTCACGGGTGACGCCGGGGGTGTCCTCCACGATGGAGAGACGCTGGCCGATCAGCTTATTAAACAGCATGGACTTGCCCACATTGGGGCGTCCCACGATGGCAACAACAGGTTTGGACATAGGGGTCACTTCCTTTTCGTTCAATGAGAGGGATTATAAGTATAGTATTCACTGTCATCCTCGGCGGGGCGGGACTCCTTCTTATGGCCGCTCAGGCCAAACATGGCGTCGCACAGCTCAAAGCCGTTCTGGGGCACAAAGGTAAGGGGAACACCCAGGGCGTCCTCCACCTGCTGGATGGTCACATCGTCGAGGAAGACGTTTTCGTGGTAGCGGAGCATATTGTCCGGCAGCAGCAGCCGCTGCCCCAAATCCCGCCCTTTCAGCTGGGCAATGAGATCCTGACCGGTAATGAGCCCGGACACCACAATCTGCTCGCCGAAAAACCGGTTCACAACGGGGATCACCTGCCCTTGCAGATCGGGGAACTGAGCCCGGGCAAGCTGCAACAGATGGCTCAGCATGGGGGCGGCGTCCAGCCCGGTGGCGATGGTGAAGGGGGATGCGCTCTGCGCTTCGTCCATCAACCGCAGGGCGGCGGTGAACTCGCTCTCCAGAAGCCGCAGCATGCCAACCCCGTTTTCCAGTTGGGCAAAGCTCTCATAAAAATCCTCATCGGGGAGGTCGCGGCCGGCCAGCAGATAGAACTCGTCGGAGCACCAGAAGATAGTGGTGCCGTATTTTTTTCGGCAGGTCTTTCCGAAGGCTTCCACCAGATCAATGACAGCTGCAGCCGATTGGGCATTGTATTGCTCTAAAGGATAGAGACCGTCCCGGTAGCGGGTGAGGCCCACGGGGACGATGGCCACACTGCTGACGCCGGGATACATCCCGGCCAGATCCTCCATGGTTCTTCGGAGGTTCGATCCATCGTTGATGCCGGGGCACGCCACGATCTGGCAGTTCATGTGGATGCCGGCAGCGGAAAGTCGACGCATCACTTCAATGGACTCTCCGGCGCGGGGATTGCCCAGCATCTTTGCCCGCAGCTCCGGGTCCGTGGTGTGGACGGAGACGTTGATAGGGGAGATGCGCAGATCGATGATGCGCTGCACGGCACGGGGCGACATATTGGTCAGCGTGACATAGTTGCCCATCAGAAACGAGAGACGGGCGTCATCGTCCTTAAAATAGAGGCTCTTGCGCAGACCCCTTGGCATCTGGTCCACGAAGCAGAAGATGCAGTTGTTGGCACAGGACCGGGCGCGATCCATGAGATAGGTTTCAAAGTTCAGACCGAGATCCCGACCCTCTTCCTTATGGATACGCACCGTGTGCTCCGTCCCGTCCTGTCGTCGCAGCAGAAGCACTGCCAAAGGATCATACCCGTAAAACCGGTAGTCCAGCACATCCACAATCCGATGGCCGTTGATGGCCATCAGCTGCTCACCTGGCGCAATATGTGCCCTGGCGGCAGGGCTGTGGGGATCCACGGATGTGATGACGGTACTCATGGGCAGTTGACCTCGTAATTGAGTAGTAGAATTGATTGGACACTATATCACTTTATTATAACCAGAAATTGGCTCTTTTGCAAGAGCACGTCAGGAAAACGACAAAAAAGCAGGGAGGGAAGACGGATCTTCCCTCCCAACAAGGACACACGGATGGATTACTTGCCTGCGGCCACGGACTTGATGACCTTGACCTCACGGCCGTTATAGGTACCGCACTCCGGGCACATTCTGTGGGGCAGATGCAGCGCACCGCACTTGGGGCATGCCACCAGACCGGGAGTCGCCAGCTTCCACACGGAGCTGCGTCTCTTATTGCGTCTTTGTTTGGATACTTTTCCCTTAGGGACTGCCATGTTGACACCTCCTTGGTCTTAACTGCCGGAGCAGTAATTTAAAATGTTCACTCAATCGTTCTGCTCCAGCAGCTTTGCAAGCTTTGCAAGCCGGGGATCGACTTGCTTTTTGCACCGGCAGCTCTCGCGGTTCAGATTGGCGCCGCAGCCGCCGCACAAGCCTTTGCAGTCAGGCGAGCATAGGTTTTTGGTGTCCATACTGAGGATGAATGCTGTACGGGCCAGATCGGAAAGATCCACCTCGTCCTGTTCCAGCAGGATGATATCGTCGTTTTCGTCCGTTGCTTTTTCCTCTGCCAAAATGCAGGAGTAGGGAACGGATTTCTCCCGGTCGAATTCATCCAGGCACCGGTCACATACGCAGTGCAGCGTTGTTTGCGCCTGCAATTCGCAAAGCAACATACCGGCCTCATTCCGCACGCGGCCTTCCACAATAACCGGGCGACAGACGGGCTTTGATCCGCCAAAATCCAGATCGCTCAAATCCATCTCAAAACGGAAATCCTGACTGGCTCCGGGGGTATGAAGCAGCTTGTTGACGTTCAGACGCATAGTTCACCTCTTAATGACACGAATGATATTATAGTAGATGAGAAAATACTTGTCAAACATTTTTTCACAATTATTTTGACTTTTTTCAAAAATCAGGTAGAATGGAAGCAAATCCGGAAAGGAGGGCGGAATCATGCGGGAACTGACGATCGGGAAAAACGATGCGGGTCAGCGACTGGACCGTTTTGTGGCTAAATCGCTGCCGCTTCTGCCCTCTGCGCTGCTGCAGAAATACATCCGTCTCAAGCGGATCAAATGCAACGGCGCCCGGGCTTCACGGGACCAGAGACTGCAGGAGGGCGACGTGCTGCAGCTCTATATCAACGACGAGTTTTTTGATCAGCCCCGGGAGGACAATATGTTCCTCACCTTGTTCAAGCCCAATCTGGATATTGTCTACGAAGATGAAAACATCATGCTTTTGAATAAACGTCCGGGTTTGGTGGTCCACGCTGACGAGACGGAAAAGGTCAATACCCTCATCAACCACATCCAGGCGTACCTCTATCAGAAGCGCGAGTGGAACCCACGGTGGGAAAACGCGTTTACTCCGGCGCTTTGCAACCGCATTGACCGCAACACCGGAGGCCTTGTCATTGCGGCCAAGAACGCCGAAACACTGCGGATCATCAATGATAAAATCCGAAACCGTGAGATTGAAAAGCGGTACCTGTGCATCACGGTTGGACGACCCAAACCTCCGGCGGGTACCATTGAGTGCTTTTTGCTGAAGAATGAGACGAAGAACACAGTCCGTGTCTTTCATAAACCCGTTCCCGGCGGAAAGACGGCGGTGACCCACTATGAAACATTGAAAACCAGAGATGAGCTGAGTCTGGTGGAGGTGTCTTTGGAGACGGGGCGCACCCATCAGATCCGCGCCTCTTTTGCCGATCTGGGCTGCCCACTGCTGGGCGACGGAAAGTACGGCAGGGGAGAGGTGAACCGTCGCTACGGTGAAACGAGACAGGCGCTGTATTCATACAAGCTGACCTTCGATTTCCCCACAGATGCCGGCCTTTTGAATTATCTGCGCGGCCGCAGCTTCACGGTGGAGGATGTGCCGTTTCGGGCAAAATATTTTGAAAAAAACTGAATTTCAAATAACGGACGGGGATTTGCACGGCAGCATGCAGATCCCCGTTGTTTTATACGTAAAAAAGTGCATTAATTTTCCCCAATTCCATTGACATTTTGTCACATTTTTTATATATTGTAGCTGCCAAATTTCAACGGAAAAATACAGCCCCGCTTTGGGCCGGGCTTTGAAGGCGAGAGGCGGCGCATTACACAATGAACGGGGGAGGATAAATGTCCAAAGAGTTGATTCGTCTGCACGATCTGTGCATGGCGTATGACGACGAGCTGGTTCTCGATCACATCAATCTTTACATCAACGATTCCGAATTCCTCACACTTCTGGGCCCCAGCGGCTGTGGCAAAACCACGACGCTGAGGATTATTGGCGGTTTC
>JAEEGL010508850.1_pt1 | contig 16675 bp, 10 predicted proteins | sample 9134231 | NCBI WGS metagenome assembly JAEEGL01 (sample SAMN16246548, study PRJNA631951) | gut metagenome | biome: gut microbiome; feature: rumen; material: fiber-attached | host: Bos | place: Iran: Karaj | collected 2018-10 | reverse complement strand
TCTTGGCGCGGTGCATCTGTTGCTTCGGCGTGCGTGGGTTCGTGGGCTTGTAGAGCTTCTTGTAAATCTGCTTCCCGTTGAGCACCACAGCGATGCGGTCGCCGATTTTCCCATGCTCCAATCCTAATATACTACCGTCTGTATGTGACATGTCGTTCTAACGCAGATTGACCAGATAAATTGTGTCGCCCGTGTAACTGGATTATTAGTTAGGATGGTCCATATAAATTGCACCATGGTAGGCATACCAAGTTTCCACTTACGGAGTGCATTGCCGGTGAAAACAAGGGGGTAAAACCGCATGGTTTTCGTGCGGTTTACCCCCTAGGCTTAAAGTGCTGGTCGGTTCAATTATTCTTTTATTATTAATGACTAATCTACACTGAGACAAATACTCGTCTTTAGTTTCAATCACTTCTCACCTCTATGCTGATACTCTTTGAAAGCTGCAACACTCTCTTCTTTCGAGAAAACATTCTTTACAATAAAATACGGATGTAAGTCTGGAGACAAAAAAGTATACCACGAGGTCTCGTGAACCCTTAAGAAGGGGCAATCGATGACTATCCCCATTTGCTTTATTTCTTGTATCGATAGGGTATCATCACCAGGTATAGAGTATGCGACAATGTAACGTCCAAGCAACTCAAGATTTGTTATATCAGACACTTCCAACGCCCAAGGATCTGTTCTTCCGATACAATAGATTTCATACCCATTCTCCATTCCTTCATAAGAGATCAATATAACAGGAGTAATGGAGTCCACTATATAATCCGATTCCACAGAATACTGCTGTACAATCTCAGACAAAATCATTCTTTTCTTTATTTTGTCTTCAATTCCATATTTGTAGTTGAGTATATCATCAGTTTCCCTGTATTCGTTTTTTATGACTGATGCTCGACTTACGTTACTTTTTGGGGGCTGATTCACGCATCCCCATAGAGCAAGCAACACAATACATCTTGCCAGTATCTTAATTTGATTATTATTCATTTCCTTTGATGTTTTCTTAACGAATTGGGAATAGAGTCACTTGTTCCACGGATAACACCATACTGATTATATTGTGTCACGCCATCGTGGGGTGAAATAATATAGAAGTTATCTTCTCCGTAAAATGAAGCCGTCTTATTTGCATGAAGTTTATCATAATTACTGGGTATACCATAGCCTAATGTGCCATCAGTTTTTTCACAGTGTATATGAAAATGGAAATTTGCAGACCCCTCTTGGGGGGCAGAATAATTCGCTGGATTATCTGAACTCTTAAATGTATTATTACTCCATCCAAATATTTGAGCATCTTCATCTCCATTTTTTGCCGTAAAACCTGCCCCGCTTACCTCAACATGCAAGTTATATGAAATGAATTTTGCAGCATCTATTGCTGCTTCTTGATTACCATCCGAAGATGTAAAACCTGACTTTGAGTAGTCCGCCCCATTCCTGCCATCCAAAACACCTTTTGAGATAGTTGTGCTATTCGTTTCCTTAAATCTTTTGGCTCTGCCAATTCCAGAAAATGAGCCGGCAATAATCTTATCAGTATTATCTTTTGTCTTGTGATACAGGGTTAGGGATCCATCAGATGTATTAAGTCGATAAATATCTCTACCATCTGGATCCACCAGCTTCACAGGGTTCCAAGCGCAATAGGCGTACGGGCTAATGGATGGGTACTTGTCCGCCATCGGGTCGACGGAGAGCCACATGGTCATCAGTTCGTGGTCCATGTAGCGGGCGCCGAAGTAGCCGTAGCCAGTTTCCTCGTCCTTCTCTTTGCCGGTGAAAGTGAAGCTTGCGGAATCATTGGAAATACCTTGAACACAATTATATATATCAAAAAGACAAGTCGCGTTTTTTGAAGAAATTGTGAAAAAAAAAACTTCCCTCGGCACCCCCACAAGGCACCGCATTACTGGAATAAATGCTATTGTCCAATATGCGCATTTCGCTGCAAAAATACTCACTTTATTTGAATTATGAGAACAAAAATGTATTTTTACATCCGAAAAGTGTTTTGTTGTTCAAAATAAAAACCTGTAATTATGAACATTAGAATCGATTCCAATTTCAATTTCCTGGTCACGTCCATCCAGTATTTCCCCAACGGAGAACTTTTTATCTCATTGACGTCCGAAGAGAATCAGTCTGAGAACCGATATCAATATGAGGCTGCACTCGGCAGCGGGCAAGCTGAGGAGAAACCTACCATCAGCCTGCTGCAATACGCCAAATCTTTCGCCTCTTCTGCCGATATCAAACCTAAAACCAAAGACACATACCGCCTTATGTGCAAGCACCTAGAAGCCTACGGCGACTGCGCTATTGATAAAGTAACAACATCGTACTTACAAGGATTTATCGCATACCTCCAACAGCAAAATATGAAAACAGGCACGGTTCGTCTTTATTTTCAGAAACTGGCCTGTGTGTTGCACGACGCCTATAAGAACGGGTTGTTCGACGACCGCATCCTGCAACGGGTGAAACGCCCCAAGCGCGAACAAGAGAAAAAAAGTTTTCTGACAGAAATGGAATTGAAGAAACTGACCAGCCACAGGCTTTCCGACGAGTACAACAACATCCAAAAGATGTTCTTGTTCTCCTGCCTGACGGGGTTGCGCTACAGCGACGTGCAAGGCCTGCGCTGGAAGGACGTGAAGCGCAACAGCAAGCACCTGCAGCTGGAGTTTCACCAGCAGAAGACCGACACCCACGAGAGATTGCCGCTATGTGCAGAAGCGGAAGGCCTGCTGCGCAGTCAGAAACGCAACGGCGAATATGTCTTCAAGGAAGAGACCAACCAGAAAGTCAATGTGGTGTTGAAGCGTTGGTGCAAAGAGGCCAAGATAAAGAAGCCCGTATCCTTCCACAGCGCACGTCACACATTCTGTGTACTATTGTTGACAAAAGATGTCCCAATATATACCGTCCAGCAACTAATGTGTCACTCTGACATAAACGCAACTAAAGTTTATGCCGACATTTTAAGCAAGACCAAAGCTTTAAAGAAGATTCCTTGCATTTTAACATAACTATAAAGGAGATGCCTAAGGAAAGTTTTTGCCATTTCAAAAACAATTCGTATCTTTGCACCAAGAAACAACACTCACCAACAGTAAAAACATGAAACGCACCAAGTATCTTAATTTTTTTGTCGGGTTACTAACGGTTGCCAATGTTGCACTATGTCAAAGAACCGATTCTACCACAACCTCAATTCCTGTGATTCCAACGTGGCAGTGGAGATGTGACAGTGGGGATGCTTTGCTGAATTTCAACCCTGCAATAATAACTGACAGAAGTAGGGCACTATTATTTGACAGTATTCCATATGCAAGCAATTACACAGTTGTTGTGGTTTACAAACCGTTGGTTGACTCAGAGGCATTGGTTTGGAAACTGAATTACGACAGTAGTTCGTTGCGTGGACTTACTACGGAACATATTGTCTCCGGTAGCACAAAAATACGCTATGCGGATGCCACTGGTGAAACACCCACCATCAACACCCTGCGGCAGTCCGCGCCGGACAGCATTTCTCCGTTTGTAAGTATGGCATTGGGGGGAGACACACTTTCCGGCAGTTTAAAGATTGCAGAGATTCTATATTTCGACCAACGCCTAAGCAACTCAAAGTTACGCAAAGTGCAGAGTGCACTTGCAATACGCTACGGAATTACGCTTGGCCCGGTGGACTATTTGGACGGAAATGGGAGAAAGATATGGAAATATGCCGACAGTGGGCGCTATCACCACCGTGTAACCGGCATAGGACGCGACAGCACATACAATCTCTATCAGCCCATTAGCCGCTCCGAGATGGAAGGTTCAATGCTTACAATCTCAACGGACAGCATAGATGAACATGCATTCCTGATTATCGGCGACAACGATGCGCCTTTGACTTTTGTTGAAGACTGCGGTGGGACAGAAATACTAAGTCGGCAATGGCATACAATGGCTACTGACATGGACAACAAAAGTTTTTCATTAATCTTTGACACGCGTAATATTCCAATGCCCACCGACAGTCTTGTGCTTTTGTTGGATGGATATGTTATCCCACCAACGGCCGTTCAATCCAACGAGGTAAGATTTGACAATATATGGCTGCCGTCCGACACTTGCACATTCACGCTGGCAAGAGGTTCGATACTTTGGCAGATAGCTCAGAGCACTGCCCATGGCCCCAAGGGAGGCAATGGTGGAGCAAACCACGAAGATAACCTGACATTCAACATGGCAAATTCCACATTCAATGTTTTCCCTAATCCAACAACAGGGCATTACACAATAGAAGTGACCGGTGCAAAACAAGTACAGGTTACAATTTACGATGTGCATGGTGCGGTGATTGAAACATACTCGGACAACGGAAAAGGAAATTACGTTTTCAACGGCAATCTGCCGTCAGGCAATTCATATTACGCAACCATTACAACTGAAAACTGCAGCCAAACGATGAAACTCGTTGTTAAATAAAAAACAAAAGCAGATGAAACACAACATACTTTCCATTTCTTTTCTCAGCATTGCGACAGCCTGCCTCTTCATTGGTTGTGCGAACAACAAAAGTGAGAATATTGAGGTGCCTGCTAATAATGCACGGATAACAGACTCTGTCGTTTCCCAGAATATCGACACCATCAGCCCAAACATCTGTGCAACAACATCGTTTACAGAAGTTCGGCGGCCCGACATGAAGAAACATGTGCGCAAGGGGAGCGCCTTGCTTCTTGAAACAGAGGGGTTCCAATTGGCAGCAGTAGACACAGCAGTCTTGCATACAGGCACGTATTCTGTAACTTCGTTGTATGAAGAAGAGATGCCTGCATTGCCACAGGGTATGATAAACATGACTGCGGCCACAGCAGGATATCGGTTACTGCCTGGCGGAGACCATTTCTCCCCATACGCGGAATTGCGTGTCGCATACACCCCTGAGCGTCTTCCATTCGGATATACCCCTGATGATATCTATACATCGTATTTTGACACCACATCCATGGCCTGGGTGCGCTTGGAACGTGTCGAGGTTGATACCGTCAATCACGAAATCGTGTCGCTTACCACCCACTTCACAGACTTCATCAACGAACTCCTTAAAGCTCCCGAAATGCCCGAGACCCAGGCTTTCGTGCCCACAGCCATGAACGATTTGGAGGCCGTCAGCCCGATGGATGGTCTTTCGGTGATACAACCTCCTACGGCCAACAATAACGGTACTGCAAATCTAAGCTACCCCATAGTCATCCCTGCTGGACGTGGTGGCATGCAGCCCAACCTGACTCTCACCTACAGTAGCACGGGAGGCAGTGGCTGGCTTGGTGTCGGTTGGGACATTCCTGTACCATCCATCACCCTTGACACCCGTTGGGGTGTGCCTCGCTATAATGCCGTTAAAGAAACAGAGATTTATCTGCTCGATGGGGAACAATTGATTACCAAAGAGGCCGGCGGCACTCCTCGTCCAATGCCTCACCGAACCAACCAACAGACTGACCGCCTGCCTGACGGCACACAGTTCTATGCCAGAACAGGAGATGCCCACGACAGCATTATCCGTCATGGCGACAGTACAACAAACTACTGGTGGGAAGTTGTTGACCGCAATGGTATCACACATTACTATGGACATTATGTTGATTCGTCACGATGGCAATTACCCGCAACACTGTGTGACAACAATAATAATATTGCCCGTTGGCCACTCTGCGAGAGCCGCGACCTCTACGGAAACACCGTGCGCTATTACTACGACCACGCCACAGTAATAAACCATGGGGCCGAAGGCCGTCAACTCTACCTTGACAGTATTTCATATACTGGCCATAACGACATTGATGGTTATTACACGGTGGTTTTCTGTCGAATGGCCAATCTCACGACCGACATTCCAACAAACTGCAATAACGGTTTCAAGGAAATTACGGACCAGCTATTAAATAATGTTTATGTAAAAGGTGAAAATGATATATTGACTGCGTGGCTGTTTGATTTTGAGAATATAGACAAGTCAAACTTCAAGAATCGTATTATTACTGTTGCTAAAATAGATAGTGCTGCAAATGGAATGCGGAATTTTCTTTCCAGTCGTTGCAATTGCGTACAGCCTGACGAGGATGAAGACAGTCTGATTTTATACACTGTCGACTCTGTAGAGATTAAAGATACTCTAACCGGTTCCAGCCGGGAAGAACCACAGGTGATGTATAGGTATGACACCACATGGTATTCAGTAGTGTCAATTCCGGAAATTGAAGCCGGATATGCAGGGAGTTCATACCATTTTAGTTATTATGATGCCCCAGCAATAAACAATATGTTTGGTCCAGAAAAGGAGTATATAGTATCATCAAAACATTTGCATGGTGTCCTGTTAACAGATTCGGATGGTTCTACTTTTGTGAGTCAGGCGACAGGTCTGGGGCTATCTCATTCATCCAGTTGGAATATTGGAGGTACAGCGTCAGTCGGATTTGGCCCTGTGATATGTCTTACCACCACAAGCCTTGGGGGCAGCTACACACGCGGACAATCAGCGAGTGAGAGCTTGATGACACTTGTTGATCTTGATGGGGACGGATTGGCAGATAAAGTATATGTGAGCAATGGAAATGTCTATTATCAAAAAAACAATGGTGGTGGAGATTCAATTTCATATGAAGATCCTGTAATAGTACGTGGGATGTCACATTTTTTACAGGAGAGCAACTACAGTAATACTTTTGGTGTACAATTGGCTGTTGGCTTTTCTGGCAGCGCCAGTTGGACCAATTCAAAATCCACCACATCCACATATCTTGCTGATGTGAATGGGGATGGCCTTGTTGACTTGGTAAATAATGGGCAGGTTTTTTTCAATAGTCTTGATAGCAATAATCATCCATCGTTCTCTTTATATGTTGGAGTTCGGAATTCTTCTAACGAATACATTTCAGATTCTATTCCCGTGCAAACGTCCACATCACACTGTAATAATGGAATTATTTTTGATGGTAAAGTCGACGACAGCATCACTTGTGAGCGAATATGGGCATGCTATGATTCAATCAGTTGTGATACTGCACAAGCCAATGAATATGTTGCACAATATTTAGCCAATCCGGACACACTTGCATTAATTGATTCATCTGTGGTGCCAGAGCCTGGTTATTTATCTGTCAAATTTTATCACTATGAATGGGATTGTTCATATCATGACGATTCTCCAAAGACAGAAGCCGTTCGTGTGTGGGTGGCTCCATATGATGGAACTATACAGCTTTCTTCAGAAGTAAAACTGCTTAAAGAGGACAGCCTTTCCCGTATGGCTGCAAAACATGCTGATGGGGTTAATTTCATTATACAACACTCACACGATATTGATCTGTTTAGCGACAGTATACATGCTAACTCAAACAATATTTTGTGCAATAAATATTTCTGTGACACATGCTATTATGAAGATGACCCAAATCAAGTTTATCATTATGATTCCACTTTTATGGTATTACAGGGTGATATGATTTTCTTCCGTCTGAATTCTATCGAAAATCAACAATTCGACAATGTAATGGATCACCATACTATCACATACACTGATTATGGAAGTGTATTTGATTCAGAGAGAGACTTTGTGCTGACTGGCAATTATTGCTTTCAAGCACCTGCTAACGGATTTTGTGAAATAAGCGTGGACTTTATTGCCGATACAGAGAAAGTACTTTTAGAGGTTAGTATTGGAGACAGTGTGACAAGACATACATCATCTTCAATATCGCGCAGTGACAGTATTGATAAAGACAGCACAATATGTTTTACTGTACGTGCCAAGGATTTTGCTTCCCCGCAATGGGGACAAGTAATATGCAAACCTCATATTACCTTTTATCCAGACACTGATTTTATAAGAATTGACACAAACGATTTTACTCATTCTATAGATTCAAGCCGTTATACAAATACCGTAGAGGGTTGGATACCCTGTCATTTAGACATACAATACACTGGTTGCGACACCATTTACAACAACACATTGCTGCAAGGACTATTTGGACCGTTGTACAACGGGTGGGGGCAGTTTGCCTATCATTCGCTTGACACTGGATCACAGGCGAACTATATCAAAGTTGATAAACTTGTGCCTCCAAATTTGTTTGCTGCAGGCGTGTCTGACGCATCGGATTCAACAGAACTTGACAACGAATTGCATGGTGGAGATAATCTTGACTCAACGGCATTAAGCAACGATTCCATTCAACAAAATGATAATCTTTACAATCCAATTTCCGCAAAGTCCTACTGGGTTGAAATGACCCCCGACGTGGAGCATCAGGCTTGGGTGTCGTATGGTCGACAGAATCTTGTAAGACGTGATAGTATCAGTAATTCCCTGCAGGTGCAGTGGTATTCGTCTGCTGCCGATATTACAACAGACACCATTGTCGACGTTCCCATAAACACCACATATGACGATCCTGTACCCGCTGCAACCAAGGGAATGCCGGCCAAGGCAGTCCGTAAGGTAAATCAATCCAAATCGCAAAGCTGGTCTATCGGGGCTGCTGGCGCAGGAGTATCCGGAAGTAAAGGCACAAATACTGTTGTAACGGATTATATGGATCTAAATGGCGACCGATACCCCGACAACATAGGCCTCGACAGAATTCAATACAGCCAACAATGGGGCGGAATAGGCGAGTTGCGCAATCTGCCATCATGGCACAAAGAAAAAAATAACTCACTTACATTCTCGGCAGGTCTAAGCTATAGTGCATCCCAGATAACACAAGAGAGAGAAATATGCGGTTCTCAGGGCGAAGCTCTGTTTACTTTGAGTGGTGGTGGTAGTGGAAGTGTGTCAGGTGGTGGAAACATTGGTCGTGACAAAGCACATGGAGCCTGGATGGACATAAATGCCGACGGACTACCGGACTTTATAACAGAAGGTGGGGACGTCTACCTTAATATTGGTTATGATTTTTTGTATGATAAAAATTGGAAATACGACAATGTCCGTAAAGGCATTAGTGGTTCCATATCAGAAGGTGTAAATGTATCAATACCAGATGAATTCTTCAATGTTTGGCAAGGTAGTATCCAAGCAGGCGCCGGTATCAGTGCCTCGTATAACCAAACCACAGCCATGTTTGTTGATATGAATGGGGATGGCCTTCCAGATATGGTTTGGCGTAACCCATCTGCAATAGTCAATTTGATTTCAGGATGTAATAATAATGATACATATGTAAAATTCAATTTGGGCAACGGGGAATGGTCTCACACCGAGAATATGGACATACATTGTTTTCACAAATCCACAAACTACAGCGAATCACTCAATATGGGACTGACATATGGTTTCACATTGTGGGGGGCTTTTAAAGTTACCGTCGGAGTTGACGGTAGTCCATACAGCGGTAGTGTGAATCGCGACCATATACAGTTGGTGGACGTCAATGCTGATGGACTTCCTGATTTGGTAAGTTCAGACGATGAATACCAATTGACCGTACGATACAACCAAGGCGGACAGACTAATCTTTTGCGCAAGGTAACAAATTTTAACAATGCGGATTTTGAAATAGAGTATGCTCTCTCTAAACCAGACTACAACCAGCCTTCGCGTTCGTGGCTGATGACCAAGGTGACCACCAACGACGCACTGAACGGCAACAACGGAGCCACAACTACGGTGACAGAATACGCCTACGCCAACCCGCACTATGACCGCTACGAGCGTACATCTTATGGCTACGGAAAGGTCACAACTAGTCACATCGACCCCGTCTCGGATTCCGCCTATCGTAAAATAGACCGCGACTACTATAACAACAATATGCTTCGTCGTGGGAAGTTGAAGAGTGAACTGACATATGTGGACAGCAATGAGCTATATGTAGAAAAGACTCATGAGTGCACTTATATTGACTACACACACGGAGATACATTGAATGTGGATACACTTTGCCCATCAATGGCCTACCCCGTTGTTGAGGCAACCTTCACCAAGTTTTATGAGGGCGGAACAACTCCGTTGTTTGTGGTTGGCGAACGCACAGAATATGACCGCTACCATAACGTGTCGAAATATTTCGACCTTGGCGACACAAGCGATGCAAGCGACGGTCTTATGGTCGAATTCCACTATTACACTGGGGTTCCCAATAACCTTGTTGGATTACGTCAGGATTACACCGTTTCACCTATCGGTTCGTCAACGGCACTGCGCAAGGCAAAGTTCGAGTATGACTTTGCACATGGCAAACTGACCAGACAGGTGTTGTGCAACGACACCGACAGTTCGGTGTACGACTTCGTTTACGAACCAACCTACGGCAACCTCGACACTGCAATACAACCGCTAAACGACAGCAACCAACGCATGACATACCACTACGAATACGACAATACCGTACACACATATCCGACACGCATCTTTAATTCGTATGGAGAAACAATGTCAACTTCTTACGACTATCGTTTCGGCAAGCCTTTGACAGTCACCGACCCCACAGGCAGCACAATGGTCTATCGCTATGATTTTGCCGGTCGCCTTGTCTCGGTCAACTCGCCGATGAACATCAGCGGCACACCGTCATTGGTGAACCAATACCACCCGATGAACTACTATCAGAACGGTCTAAACCCACAAGGATACACTTTCAGCGCATCGCCGACAGGACATCCGTATACTGTAAGCAAGCACTATGATGACAACGGCGACCTTGTCACCGAGACGGCAGTTCTAATCAATGGCTTCGGCCAGGCGATACAGACCAAGAAAGGTCTGCGTGTGGGCAGTACCAACAAGATGCAGGTGTCGGGACGTACCGTTGTGGATGCCTATGGACGCACTGTCGAACAATACGACCCTGTCGCGGAAGACAGTTCGACACATAGAGGGGAATATAACGCCAACTATGATGTCAACTCGCTTACCTCCACAACCTACGATGTTCTGGACCGTACAAAGGATGTGGCGATGCCTCTCGGCGTGACAACACACACGGTATATGGCATTGGCAACGATGCAGGCGGCCATCGCCGTTTCTACACCCGTATAATCGACCCCAATGGCTATACAACCCACCAGTATTCTGATTATGATGGACATCAGGTGCAGGTGACGGATGCCAATAACGGAATCACCTTGATGCAATACGACAACCTTGGTCAACTTGTTTCTGCATCTGATCCAGAAGGGTTCACGACAAGCTACGCCTATGACATGCTCGGCAGAATGACCAAACGTATCCATCCTGATGCTGGCATCACGCAGTATGATTATGACCCCGCAGGCAACATCACAAAAGAAACCAACTCTCTGGGAGAAATATATTACGACTATATATACTACAGACCCAAGCACAAACGTTATTTTAATATGTCTGGCAACAATGTGACATATACCTATGGGGATAGCGGCCCTGAAACGGGGCGCCTCGTCAGAATTGTGGATGGCAGTGGAATGTACGAGTGCAAATATGACAAGCTCGGCAATGTCACTGACGAGACCCGTACCATCGCTATGCCCCATAACGACGATGAAGTCTACAGCTTCCACATGGACTACTCCTACGACAGCTGGGGTCGAATGAACCGCATGGTATACCCAGATGGCGAGGAGATAACCTACAGTTACCAATGGGGCGGCGACCTCAACTCCATGAACGGCAACAAAAACGGCGACGATAGAACCTACATCAGGGAGATACAATACAACTCCTTCGGCCAAAAAGAACAAGTGAACTATGGTAATGGCACCAGTGCACAATATACCTACGATGCACTGCATCGCCTTGCCCATCTTCAAAGCACTGACAGCCTTGGCAACTTAATGCAAAACATTGATTATACATTCGATAATGCCAGCAACATCACCTTTATCGAAGACTCCGCCGGCGTGGTGAACTCCTTGGGTGGAGGCCATGGAAACAACTATCACTATGACAATCTCCACAGGCTGACCCACTCCGATGGTGGCGGTGTCGCCGGCAACTATGACATGGACATGGCATATACCCCCTCGGGTCGTATCATCTGGAAGCACCGTAACGCACAGTCGAGCTCCGTGTGAGAAACCGTGAATATGTTCTACGGCTACTGCGACGAGAATCAACCTCACGCCGTCAGGCGTATCTTCGACGACGAAAGCCATCAACTTTTTGACCTGCGCTGGGATGAAGCAGGAAACCTCGGCCAAGTGAGCATGGGCCGACCGGGTGAAATGTTTGAGGCGGGACGCTTCCTCTTCTGGACGGAGGACAACCGTATGCACACTGCTGTGGACGACAGATACTACAGCTACTATGCCTACGACCACAGCGGCGAACGCCGCCTGAAACTGACAGGCGATAACAAATTGCTGGATGTCAATGCCGACTTTATGGCCACTTATACAATACTGAACGAGCCGACACTATATCCCTCGGCCTATATGGTGCTGACCAACAAGGGCTACACCAAGCATTACTATGCTGGCACCGAGCGCGTGGCCGCACGTCTCGGTGGTGGTGGATTGAATGCTCTGTATTATGTTATCGGTAACAACGACACACTCCAAGGGAAAGCAGATTCCCTGTTTGACCAAAGCCTCGAACAGGTGAACGGACGTATTCTTGATGAGAACAACCTTGACTGCATAATGCAAAATGAATTTGCAATAGAGGAATTTGGCCTTTGGATCGACGGCATACCCTACCAGATGCAGGCAGGAGTCGAGCTCAATCACGACCAGTTCAAAGATATGGTCAACTCAATGTTGGACGACATCAATCACGGCCAGGAGAAAGAGGTGTATTTCTACCATTCCGATCACCTCGGCAGTGCCAGCTGGATTACCGACTTTGAAGGCATCGCTGTTCAGCACCTGCAATACATGCCATACGGCGAGCCATACGTAAACCAGCGTATCTCCGGATACAGCGAGAGGTTCACTTTCACCGGCAAAGAGAAGGATGAGGAAACAGGCTACGGCTACTTCGGCGCCCGCTACATGGACCACGAACTGATGACCATGTGGCTGTCCGTCGACCCGATGGCAGACAAGTATCCGAGTATATCACCTTACGCTTATTGTGCTTGGAATCCAATTAAGTTGGTGGATCCAGATGGACGGGATGTATGGCCTACTAGTGATGAAGCATACCAGATGATTCTTGGGACCCTGCCAGATGAGGCAAGAGAATACGTCAAGCTAAATAAAGATGGTAGAATTGACAGGGGGTTAATGGAACTATATTCAAGTAATAGTCAGAATTATAATGATTTGTTGGAGATGGTAAAGTCTGATTGCACAATAGAGGTTTCTCTAGCAAATCAATATGAGTATCTTGATAAAAATGGTGAAATAAAGATAACTGATATGGCTTCAACTTATTCGAATCCAGAAATAGATGCCTCATTCAAGTCGAATGTACCAGAACTTCCTCTTGACGGACCTTATTCTTTATCGACGGGAGAAACGGGCATTTTGGGTGTTACAGAAATGCCAGAAGCATCAGCCTACAATCGTTCTACGAATGAAAATGTCCGTGTTTTTATTAACAACAAATTATCTCCCAAAGGTCGGGCGGAAAATCTGGCACATGAGTTATATGGTCATGCTTTCTTGTATGTTACTACGGGAGATGTTACTCTTTCCATTCACTCTCCTGGAAATGTGGAAACTAATATGGTTTTAAGAAGCCGAATATCTAACGCTCAAAATGAAGTCAGAAATATATGGAAATAATGGATAAGATGAAAAAAATCATGAGCTTTCTTTGTTTTCTTTCATTCTGTGGCATGATTGAAGCTCAATATTTAATAAAAAAGGATACCCTGGCTTATCTATCTGCAGAAAACCCTATCTGCTTAATAGAGTACACTGTATATAACAATACTGCTGATACGTTTTTTTTATGGATAGACTATCGCACCATAAAAACAGAGGATTTGACTGCAGAAGAAGTCGATATAAGTAGTTTTTATTATTTTGTAAGAAGACCAGCATGTGAATTGGGAATTGCATTCAAATGTTTTGACGGGAATATTAATAAAATGGAGCGATATATTCCAACAATAGGATGTGACTTTATAAAAAAAATCCCTCCACTTGGTTCATTTACAATATTATCCACTGAAGATGGGTTATTAAGAGAAAACATCCATCTCTTAAGTCAAGACATCGTTAAAAAACTTCTACCTTTGGACAAGTTAGATGAATATATTTATACAAAAGAATATATTTTTACTTTACCACAAACGACAGATAACAAATAGTGTATTAGATTCGTAATAAATACCAAGTAACTTAAGGAGGCGAGGAAATGGCGCAAAGGTAAACCCTAGAGTTATAACGAAACAGGAAGCAACTGACACTAGTCCCAGTTATTTAAAAAACAGCAATTGATTGACCATATTAGTACATAAAGCCGAAGGGACAAACCGCACTCAAACCATGCGGTTTTCTCCGTCATCTTTCACCGGCAAAGAACGGGATGAGGAAACCGGCTACGGTTACTTTGGCGCGAGGTACATGGACCACGAACTCATGACCATGTGGATCAGCGTCGACCCGCTGGCTGACAAATACCCCTCCATCAGTCCCTACGCCTACTGCGCTTGGAATCCAGTGAGGTTGGTTGACCCTGATGGAAGAAAAATCTGGATTTATAATTATGATGGCAAAGGTTCTAATCTAAGATATGAACCTGGTAAAACCAGACCCATGGGGACCAAGGCGGCACAAGAGCAAATAAGATCTCTCAATAGAATGACGCAAACTGATGCTGGATGGAAGTTAATATATCGTATGGATAAATCGGGGGATAATTTTTATATTTCTAATAAATCCACTGGGACACCACAAACCAGTGTTACGACAGCATGTAGTGATGGGGCTATGCTCAAAATGAATGGGAATAATGATATACGTAGTATAGCCCATGAATTATTCCATGCGTTCCAAATCAACCAGGACCAGGGAGGTACGACATATTATAACGAAGTAGAAGCATATGTGTTTGGTGAGATTGTAACCAAACAATATTATAATAATATCGGAAGCGAGCCCCCCAAAAAATCACGTGCTTTTCTTTCACAAAATCCGAATACAAACGAGGGAAAAGCTTATGAAAATGCAATGAATACACTGTTAAAAAGATTTGACAGTAATTCGTTCAATAGGGCAGTAGATCTCTTCCAGTCACATTCCGAAGCAAATGCCACGGGAATTTATGATGTTACGTCATACGAGAAGTGTAGCGGAAAAGAGAAGCCTCTTTTGCCATCTTTTTATCCATCAAAAAAGAAATAGTTTTATATGAAAAAGATAGCCATATATCTATGCTTATTGTTTCTGGGAAATGTAGCCGTTGCACAGATCGAGCGTATTGACGAAGACGAAGATTATGTATTCCTTAATTTTAACGATAGTACTATAAACGGTCGTTTCATACCAATATATGATACAGCGATAAGTGACAGCATATACGCCGAAGTCTTTACGATAATTCGAATTGATAATAATGGGAAATTGGAGGATGTTGAAGTGCGTGGTTACGTGGAAATAAACGTGCAGGGAGATTACGAAGAATATATTGAGGCTGAAAATCTGAATCCCCGTCTATATACTGCTTTGGAGACAACCATTGAACGGTTTGTCAGAAATCATGGGGTTTTTATACATCCGAGTAAAGAAAATATTCGAGGCACACGCAATGGTTTTGATCTACGTATTGTAAGGTGCCCCACCACAAAAGATTGAGGTAAAAGAAGGCCACTGTGTCAATCGCCCAATATCAATAAATGACTCATAAAGTATAGATGGGATAGGACAGGGAACAGACACCAGTTCCAATAACAACAACTTAGTGATCACATCAGCACATAAAACCGAAGGGGTAAACCGTTCAAAACCATGCAGTTTTACCCCTATGTTTTCACCGGCAATGCACCCCGTAAGGGGAATACCGAAAGATTAAATCACATACAATGAGCAACGCGACGAGGAGACTGGCTATGGGTATTTCGCTCAACGAACAGGTGAACTCAAAAAGGCGTGGTACTATTGTCAAGAATATGCTACGGGCAAAGATAAATTTGGCAGTATAATATTATTTTACTATATTTGCATTTTAAACAAACGATACGATAACAATATAAACATTTGATAATGAGACCCAACTTTCAGAATGTCGACTTCCGCAAAGGCGACGAAAACAAAGAGAGTTTCGCCCAGTGGGAGCAGGAGAACCATATAGAGAAGAACTGGAAGACTCCTGAACAGATTGACGTGAAGCCCGCCTACGGCAAGAAAGACCTCGAGGGCATGGAGCACCTGAACTATGCCGCCGGTATCGCCCCGTTCCTGCGCGGACCTTACTCGACGATGTATGTGATGCGTCCCTGGACCATCCGCCAGTATGCCGGTTTCTCCACCGCCGAAGAGAGTAACGCCTTCTACCGCCGCAACATCGCCGCCGGTCAGAAGGGTCTGAGCTGCGCTTTCGACCTGGCCACGCACCGTGGCTACGACAGCGACCACGAGCGCGTCGTGGGCGACGTCGGCAAGGCCGGTGTTGCCATCGACAGCATCCTCGATATGAAGATCCTGTTCGACCAGATTGACCTCGGCAAGATGTCCGTCTCCATGACCATGAACGGCGCTGTGCTGCCCGTGTTGGCTTTCTACATC
>JAEEGL016619383.1_pt1 | contig 16676 bp, 10 predicted proteins | sample 9134231 | NCBI WGS metagenome assembly JAEEGL01 (sample SAMN16246548, study PRJNA631951) | gut metagenome | biome: gut microbiome; feature: rumen; material: fiber-attached | host: Bos | place: Iran: Karaj | collected 2018-10 | reverse complement strand
CGGATTGCGATCGGACGTAAGCGTAAGGCGGAGCCACGAATCGTCTTCAAGCCCGTCGGACGCAATAAAGAAGGACGGCCCGACCTCGTCGACGCGAAGCGCGGCGCTCCCCTTTGCAACGACGCGCTTCGACGCGCGGTCGACGACGTTGACCGCCAGCGCGTATTCGCCCGGCGTCAATCCGTAATCCTTTGGCGAGACCCAATTCTCCGCGTCCCCTTCGACGTAATATCCGGCGCCAAAATCGTACCAGTAGGCGTAATTGTCGCCGCTTTCAGTAACCGCAAGCCGATACGACGAATCGTATTGCGCGGCGTAACTCTCTTTTTCAAAGGCGTTCTGCGGACTTATTTCCGCTTCGCCGAATATTTCGAGGTAGTTGGAAACGAAGCCCGTATTATTCGATTCGTCGGAATCCGCCTCGCCGACGATCTCCCAGAAGAGCCGATAGCGAGCGCCCGGGTCAAGCTTTTCCGTCGCCAGACGGCTCGGCTGCAGCGCGCGCGACTCGTTCGCTTCCAGAACGCCGACCGCTATTTCGCCGATAAGAACGTCGTCCGCGTCCGAAGAATCGACTTGCGCCGCGTAAATCTGGACGGAGCAGGCTCCGGCGCCGTTTCCTACGTTGGCGACCGTGACGCCGTCGAGCTGCACGCAGCCGCCTCGGACCGTCGCGAACGCCGAAAGCGCCGCGCCCGGAAACGCTTCGAAATCGGGCGCCGGCCCGGCTATTTCGCCGGTCTCTACTGCCGCGGCGCGGGAAGGGGCGGTCTCGTCGAGAATAACGCCGATCGCGACGACGCGGTAAAGCGTCGGCGCGTCTTCGGTTACCGTCCAGCTCTTCTGCGCCATGGACGAGACGACGCGCGTCCACGCGAGCTTGTCGGAACCTTTATTCTGGAGCGCGTAGACGCAAAAGCGGCTCGCGTCCGATTCCCAGCTAATCGTTTCACCCGGTTCGGCGAGGTAAACCCCGACTTCTTCGTTCGAACGGACGTTTAGCGCGCGCACGCGGTATTCGTACCGCGAGTAGGGCTCGACGTCGGCGTCTAAGTAACTTGTTCCCTCGACTCCGACGGCGACGGCGCGCCATTCGAGGTCGCCGATTCCGCGCCGCTCAATTTGATACGTCGCGTCGCCGGACGACGCGTTCGACAGATCGCCAAGCGATTTTTTCCACGTCAGCAGAGCGCCCCCTTCGATCGCTTCCGCGACGAGTCCTTCCGGGGCGGGCGACCCGAACGGGTCGGCGTAACCGTAATCGACAGAGTACCCTAAGTCTTCGAGAACGCCAAGCGTGGTCGCGGTAATCGTCGCCTCGAAGGTGGGAGAAATCGCGTAATTCATTCCGTCGCGCTGGTTTATATAGAGATAATACGTTCCCAGCGCGGAACTCGGATGCGCGCCAAAGGAGCCGTTCGCCGTGTACGTCTCCATCGGATAAGAGTCGCCGGGAACGACGACGGTAAAATTCGCGGGAAACGTCGCGCGGTATTGAGCGACGCCTTTTTCGCCGACGTAATACCAAAAGTACGAGGAACTTGTTAAGATCCCGTCGAGCCCCCACGGCTTCTCGCGCACGCTCTCGATCAGGCCGCGCGCGCTCATGCGCGAGATATTGTATCCGAGCGAATGGGCAATTTCATGCAGCGCGACGTTATAGAAGACGTTCTGCACCTGCTCCGAAGGGGACGCGACGAAATATTTCGCGTTAAAGACGAGCGAACCGGTCGCGGCAAGTCCCTGTCCGCCGTCGCGATAATACCCCGAATTGAGCGCCGAACCGAGACTCGATTCCGAGCTGTACGAATCGCTGAACCCGAAATAGAGAAAGATATCGTCGATCGAAACCAATTCGCCGTCGACGGTATACGGATAGTCGATATCTTCCGCGCCGACCGTAATAACCTCTTCCCAACGCGCGATCGCTTTTTCCCACAGTTCGAGATAGACGGGATCCGTAACGTCGCAGTAGGTCATGGACGAACGCTGAACGCCCGTCTGGCCGAGCACGCGAACGGGGCCGGACGTTTGAAGCTCGTACGCGAATTCGTACGCGTCTTCCGCGCCGTCCGAACCGCCTTCGGTTGCGAGCGCCGCAAGCGAGGCGGCCGCCGAATCCGCGCCGGACGTCCGCACGGACCCCAAAGAGAACGTCGCGCCGTCGGCGTCGGACGAAGAATAGACGGTAAGGGAAACGTCGTAATTCGCCGCCGTTAGCGAAGAATAGAAATGCGCGTCGACGAGCGAGTAACCGAGCGCGTCGACGGTCGTCGTCTCTCCGTCGCCCCAGGAAATCTGCCAGCGCGCGGCTGGACTCCCGACGAGCTCGACGGCCAGCCGAGCGCACGAGCCGTCGCCTATCGCGGACAAGTCGACGCGCGCGAGTTCCGGCGCGAAACTCGAAACCTGCGCGGAAACCGCGTCCGCAAGACTCTCCGGCGCCCCTTGGGCCGACGAAAGAACTAACCGGGATTCAAGCGCTTCCACGCTCAATTTGCGAAAAGGACGACGTTCTGCCATACGGTAACGTTAAAAAGAAAAGGGATCGTTGAAAAAAGGGGGCGCGCAAACGGTTCGCGCGCCCAAATCCGCACAGACGCTTCCAAAACCTCTAGCTTTCATTATCCGTTTCTCGAGGCTCGGCGTCAATGGATAAAAAGAAAAATCGGGCGCCGTTCTGCTCCGTCCGTTCGGCAAACAGCGCGTGAGACGGTGAGGCGCGCCAATTTAGCTCAAATAAAAAAAACGCGAAGTCCGGGGCTTTATGAAGCGAACCCCAGACTCCGCGTTTTCGCGGAACGGAACGTCGGACGGCCGACCGAACGCGGCCGCCTGAACTTGCCGGACGCCTGTTCTACAGCTTGAAGAAGATCCGCTTCTTATAGAGCCAGAACAGGAAGACCCAGGAAACAATGAGGCCGGCGATTGTCGTCGCGATACTCTGGAAGTTATTGCAGGCGATCATCGGAATATCGACGGCGCTCGGATCCGCGACGCTCGGATCGATTACAAAGTTCGGATCCGGATATTCGTTGGGCACGAAACGGCTGATCGCGTCGGAGAAGAAGAAGTCGCGCGCGTTGGAGAAGTTGACGATTCTCCGAATAACGAAAATCGCGATGCAGTTCATACCGACGACCGCGAACGGGAAGCCGAGCCAGCGCAAGCGCCAGACGTCGATGAGGAGATACGTAATTCCGAGCGCTATCGCGGAATAGCCGCCGACAAAGCAAACGAACGAGCTGTTCCACAGGTTCTTATTGATCGGGAAGATCATGTGCCAGAAGAATCCGATCGCGAGCAGCAGGACGCCGTAACCGACAAGAATCGCGACCTTCTTCATTTTAGAGCACAGGAGATCGTCGCGGCGCAGCACGCCTCCGAAGAGCATGCCCAGCAACGCGGTAACGATCGCGGGGAACGTCGACGCCAAACCTTCCGGATCGCGCAGCGTTCGCCAGACTTCCGGATTGTACGTGCTTTCCATATCGCCGTCGCGCATCGCTTTACGCAAATTCTTTTTGTCGTGGTAGAGTCGGCCGGGGACGTACTGACGGTCGACGTAGTTGACGACGCACCCTTCCGGAAGAAGGTTGTGGTCGACCGTGCCGAGCGCGGGATAGTCCGGCGCGTCGAACGCGGGCAGCGGATTCTCGTCGAACATGGAAGCGAGAATTCCCTTGAAGCTGTGCTTCGTTACGTAAACGGGCTCAGGGGCGGGCGTTTCGGCGGCCGCGGTTTCCGTTTCGGCCGCTTCCGCGCCGCTCTGTTCGGCTTCGGGCGCCTTCTTTTCGGGAATGATTTCGTCTATTTCGGCGTACTTATCGGGGGCGCGAACCGTAAACAGCTGCGCGGCGCGCGCTTTAAACGCTTTGGCTGTAAACGCGTCCGGGCCGCACACGTCGCGCGCGGGAACGAGCGTTACAAAGAGCCAGTAGGAAACGAGAATAAACGCGCAAATCAAGACCTGCGTTCGAATTCGATTCGCAAAGATCAGATAGATAAACGCCGCCAGCATCCACGCGAGCCCGATATGCTGCAGTACGCCCATAAACCGGAGCTCGCCAAAGTCAAACCGCACCGTATTTTGATAGAAGTACCCCACTATAAAGAGCGAAAGGCCGCGGATTAAGATCTTAACGCACACGCGCCACATCGGACGGCCGTTCGCGCGCTGTTTCGCGAACGAGAAAGGAAAGGAAACGCCCGCAAGGAAAAGGAACAGAGGGAAAATCGTATCGTGATGGCGAAGCCCGTCCCAAGAGACGTGGTCCATCTGCTTGCTGATCGCCTCGGGCGTCGGACCCGGCCAATGCTGACGGAAAGCGGTCGCCGCTTTTACGCCTTTTTCGCCAAAGACCTGAAAATCGCTGATTTGCAAATTGCAGATCGCCGCGATTAAACTGGCGAGCCCGATAATACAGAGCATATTCAGCCCGCGAAGCGCGTCGAGGGACGCCAGACGCTGATTCGCCTTAAGACGCAGCTTCTCCTGGATGACCGCCGCGTCGAGCGCGGGCGTCTTTCCAGTCGGCGCCGGGGGAAGTACGTACTTTTTACCAGCCATTCGGAATTCTCCGTTCAAAATATCTATCAAACCGGCAAGTTCAAACTGACGAAAGCAATTTCCGCCAGTCTATCTACCGTTCAATTATAAATGGAAGCGCCGTGCGCGTCAAACAATAACGCGCGTTTTCCTAAGAAAAGTCCCCTCTCCCGCCGCGCGCTTCTTGTTTCTTAACGTCCCGTCTGTTATAATGTGCGAAATCGTTAAATGCGTCCCGTCTTTTACGGCGCCGACGCCAAACCTAATCGCTAGAAAGGTCCACGTTATGTTCAAAGGACGTCGTTTTCTCCTATGCGCGTGCTTCGGCGCGGCGCTCCTCGGCGCGGCCGCGTTCACGCCGTCGCTGTATGCCCAGCGCGCCAACGACTTAACTTTCTCTCATAAGATGCCTCCCGAGACAAACCAGCTTCCGACCAATCCGGATCGCGCGACCATGCTCGCCGATTTCGTCAATCCGGTCGGCAAGGTGCGCACCGGCGCATACTGGTACTGGCTCTCGGGCAACTCGTCGCGCGAAGGCGTCGCGAAAGACGTTCGCGCCATGAAATCCGTCGGAATCGACCGCGCCTATATCGGCGACATCGGGCAGGACGATATCCCGACCGGTCCGGTCCGGTTCTTCTCCGACGAATGGTGGGAAATCATTCACACCGCGTTCAAAACGGCGTCTGAAGAAGGCGTCGAAATGGGTATCTTCAATTCTCCCGGCTGGAGCCAGTCGGGCGGTCCGTGGGTCTCCTACAAAGAAGCGATGCGCTATGTCGTTAAGAGCGAAACGCTCGTAAAAGGGCCCGCGAAATTTGAAAAAGAACTCGCCAAGCCGGCGTTCGACGCCGAAGATCCCAACGAATATCAGGATCTCGAAGTTTTGGCCTATCCGGCTCCGAAAGGATACGGTCAACGCGTCGCGCTCGCCGACAAGGCGGGCTACGCGCTCCCGGCAAACAAAGAGCAGACCTTCGCGCTCAAAAACGACAAAGGTTTGACGCTCGCGTCCATTACGGTAACTCCGCAAGCGAAGCCGCTTGTCGCGCAAGCGGAGCTCTTCGCGGTCAAAGACGGGCAGAAGACGAAGCTCGTCTCGTTTGAGATCAACCGTTACAATCCGGCCAAGAACGTCGGTTTTATTCCGTACGCGCCTGTTCTGGCGAACTTTGCGCCTTGCGACGCCAAAGAATTCGAGCTTGTCGTTAAGAGCGACCGCGACGCCGGACTCGCGTCGATCGAGCTCAAAGGCGAATCGCAGGTCGCCGACGTCTTCAATAAGACGCTCGCGAAAATGCACCAGACGCCGCATCCGCTCTGGGCGGAATATCTGTGGCCCGAAGCGCCCGAAGCCTACCGCTCCGACAGCTCGCTCGGCTACGATCCGACGAAAGTCGTCGTACTCACCGATAAGTTCCAGAACGGGAAACTGACGTGGGACGTCCCGGAAGGCGATTGGGTCGTCGTTCGGTTCGGCGCAGTTCCGACCGGCACGAAGAACGCGCCCGCGGTCCCGGAAGCGACCGGTTACGAAGTCGATAAAATGAGCCGCGAGCACACGATCGAGCACTTCAACGCGTACATGCTCGACCTGATCAAGCGCTTCCCGGCCGAAGACATGAAGTCGTTTACCACGATCGTTCAGGACAGTTACGAAGTCGGCGGTCAGAATATCACGGACAACTTTGCCGAAAAATTCAAGGCGTCGTTCGGCTACGATCCGACGCCCTACATGCCGGTCTTCTACGGCGCCGTCGCGGACAATCTCGACGTTTCCGAGCGGTTCCTGTGGGACCTCCGCCGCTTCATTGCCGACGAAGTCTCCTATTCGTACGTCGGCGGTCTGCGCGACGTGAGCAACGAGTACGGCAAAAACACCTGGCTCGAATGCTACGGCCACTGGGGCTTCCCCGGAGAATGGCTGCAGTACGGCGGCCAGTCGAACGAAATCGCCGGCGAATACTGGAGCGAAGGCACTCTCGGCGATATTGAAAACCGAATCGCCTCTTCGTGCGGCCACATCTACGGCAAGACGAAGATTTGGGCGGAATCGAACACGTGCGCGGGCAATCCGTTCGGGCGCAGCCCCGTCAACATGAAGAAGCGTACCGACCGATTCTTCGCCGACGGCATTAACAACACGCTGCTCCATCTGTTCGTGGAACAGCCGGACGAACGCGTTCCCGGCTTCAACGCCTGGTTTGGCAACGAGTTCAACCGCCACAACACGTGGTTCAAGCAGCTCGACCTGTACGTCATGTACCTCAAGCGCGTCAACTATATGCTGCAGCAGGGCTTGAACGTCGCCGACGTCGCGTACTTCATCGGCGAAGACTGCCCGAAAATGATGGGCGAATGCAATCCTCCGATTCCGAACGGATACCAGTTCGACTTCATCAACGCGGAAGTCCTCTGCGAGACGACGAGCGTCGATAAGAACGGGCTCCTTACGCTACCTCACGGCACTCAATACAAAGTCCTCGTCCTTCCGCAACTCGATTCGATGCGTCCGGAAGTCGTTAAGACGGTCGCGAAACTCGTCGAGGACGGCGCGTACGTCCTCGGCCCGAAACCGACCCGTTCGCCGAGTCTTACGAACTATCCCAACGCGGACAAAGAAGTTCAGAAGATCGCGAACGACCTTTGGGGCGACGTCGACGGCGTTAAAGTTAAGTCGCGCAAAGTCGGCAAAGGAACGATCGCGTGCGGCATGACGCTCGAAGAAGTCTTTGCCGAAATCAACTGCACGCCCGACTTCGATCATCCGGCCGAAACCGGATTCGTGTACAATCACCGCGCCATGAAGGATTCCGACGTCTTCTTCGTCGCGAATCAGAAGGACGACCGCTTCAAGGACGTCTCGGTTACGTTCCGCGTCGCCGGCAAACAGCCGGAAATCTGGGACCCGACGACCGGCGAAACGCGCGAAGTCAAAGCGTGGACCTCGAAAGACGGCCGCACGACCATGCCGCTTTCGTTCGAGGCGCAGGAAAGCTATTTCGTCGTCTTCAAAAACGATACGAACGCGACCGAAGGAACCGCGAAATCGAACGATCTCGAACTTGAAACGCTCGTCGCGATCGACGGCCCCTGGGACGTCTCGTTCGACTCCGGAGAAATCGCGCGCGGCCCGAAAGGCGCCGTTAAGTTTGACAAGCTGACCGACTGGGCGGCGTCCTCCGACGACGCGATCAAGTTCTACTCCGGAACCGCCGTCTACAAGACGACGTTCAAGCTCGACGCGGCGCCTAAAGGCAAGGTCTACCTGTCGTTCGGCGAAGTGTGCGAAATGGCCAAAGCGAAGGTCAACGGCAAAGAGGTCGGCGGCGTGTGGACCGCGCCTTACCGCCTCGACGTTACCGACGCGGTCAAAGCGGGCGAAAACTCGCTTGAAATCGAGGTCGTCAACTGCTGGGTCAACCGCCTCATCGGCGATTCCGCGCTGCCGGAGGCCGAACGCAAAACGTGGTGCCCCGTCAATGTTTACAAGCCTCAGTCTCCGCTTAAGAAGTCCGGTCTTCTCGGCCCGGTCGTTGTTTCGACGGAGAAATAAACGCGCGTAACCTCAGCGCGCGTCCCGCGATAAACCGCGCCTGCGTCGGACGGAGTCTTCTGTCCGGCGCTCGCGCGGTCTTAACGTATTAAGAAGGTAAATCAATGAATAGCAATCAGAACCGACGTGAATTTCTCGCCGCCGGCGCGTCTCTGGCGGCCGCCGTTGCGCTCGACGCCTTCTCGGCGCCAATCTACGGAGCGGTCGACGCAAATTCCAAGCCCGCCATTCTGGGCGGAGACGCGATCAAATACGACGCCGGGCCGGCGTGGCCGTTCTTTGCGGGGAACGAAGTCGAACGCCTAACCGAAGTCTTCGAATCGCGCCAATGGAACCGCGGGGACGAATCGAGCCCTACGGTCGTCTTTGAAAACGATTTCGCGAAGCTGCTCGGCTCGAAGTTCGGTCTGGCGGTAAGCTCCGGCACGACCGCGCTTCAGACGGCGCTCTCGGCGCACGACGTCGGGCCGGGAGACGAGGTAATCGTAACGCCTTATACGTACGTCGCTTCCGTCAACTGCATTCTCGAAAGCTACGCGCTGCCCGTCTTTGCCGACGTCGACGCGGAAACGTTCCAACTCGACGCGTCGGAAGCGGAAAAACGCATAAACGAAAACACGCAGGCGCTCCTGCCCGTACATATTGGAGGCGCGCCCGCCGATATGGACGCGTTTCTCGAACTCGGCAAGAAACGCGACATTCCGGTAATCGAGGACGCCTGTCAGGCGGTCATGGGCGAGTGGAAAGGGAGAAAGCTCGGAACGCTCGGTTCGCTCGGATGTTTCAGTATGCAGATCAGCAAGAACCTCTGCGGAGGCGAAGGGGGCGTCGTTTTGACCGACGACGAGTTCCTCGCGTACAAAGTCCTCGACGCGCACACGCACGGGTTCCTGCCGCATTCGGGAAGATCGCTCGACGAATACCGGCCCGTGCGCGCCTCCAACTACCGCATGACGGGGTTCCAAGGCGCGATTCTCTCGGCGCAGCTTCCTCATATCGCCGCGCAAGCGGACGTTCGCAACGAAAACGCGCTCTATCTGTCGTCCCTGCTGCGCGATATTCCCGGCGTCTATCCTCAGCGAATCTACGGCGGAGGCCGGAGCGCGTGGCATCTGTACATGTTCCGAATCGACGAAGAGGAATTCGGCCTTTCTCGCGACGGCCTGATTCAAGCGCTTCTCGAGGACGGCGTTCCGTGCTACGCGGGATACCAAAGCTGCGACTGGACGGGCTACGTTCGCAAGTCGCTCGACACGCGCGCGGGCCGACGCGTCTATTCCAAAGAGCGGCTCGACGCGTGGGAAGAAGCGACGTCGCTTCCGAACTTCCATAAGCTGTCGCAAGAGGCCGTCTGGCTCTTCCAGTATCAACTCCTGGCGCCCAAAGAAAATATGGACGCGATCGCCGACGCCGTCCGGCGGATAAAGAAATACGCGCCCGATATTAAGAAGGCGCTCGCGTAACCCTCATACCGAATCAACATGGGAATCTTATTATGAAAAAACTAACGTCGCTGCTGTGCGCTCTGGCGCTCTTGACCGCGTCGGCCGCTTTGGCTATGGATCCGTCGATCTCGCTTCACAAGAATGCGGAGCCCTTTCCCAGTCCGACGCCCGGGCCGTTTGTTCGCGCCGCCGACAATTCGATCGTTACCGTCTCGGGAACAGAGGCGCGTTGGAGCGTCGACGAGGGCAAAACGTGGGAATCCGCGCGCGCGCTCGATCCTGAAAAGTATCAGATTCTCGATTTCTCGATCGTTCGCGCCAAAGACGATTCGCTAGTGGTCGCCTTTGACAACGGCAAAGAACTCAAACAGGGCAAGTGGAACGAAGGAAGTATTTCCGATTGGGAGATTCCCGTCTATATTATCCGGAGTTCCGACAACGGCCGCACGTGGTCGGAACCTCTTCCGCTTCAACGGGATTGGGTCGGCGCGCTGCGCGCTATGGTTACGCTCAAGTCGGGCAGAATCGTCCTTGCGGCGATGGCGCTTCAGCCGTGGAACCATGTAATCCCGGTCTACTATTCCGACGACGCCGGCAAATCGTGGACGAAAACGCAGACGATCGTCATGGAAGGCGCGAAGACCAACGACCACGACGGCGCCATGGAGCCGAAACTCGTTGAAAAGAAAGACGGTTCCGTCTATATGCTCATTCGGACGACGCGCGGAACGTTCTACCGTTCAATCTCGAAGGACGGGGGCGAAACGTGGTCGAAGCCCGAATCGACCGGAATTGAAAACAACAACTCCTACGGCGAGCTGGCGGTCCTCTCCGACGGACGCTGGGTTCTCGTCTGGAACCGCGACGAAAAATTCCCCGCGTTCAACTACGACCCCGATCCGAAAGACTGGGTCGTCGAAGATCTTAGCTACAGCTGGATTCGACGCCGCAACAAGCTCTCGATCGCGTTCTCGTCCGACGAAGGCGAGACGTGGACGGAGCCGGTCGTTCTCGCTTCTACCAACAACGAGAAGATTTGGATCGCCTATTCGATCTTCTTCGAGCAGGAGCCGGGCGTCTTTTGGATCGCCACGCAGCAGGGCGACGTAAGACTCATGATTCGCGAGAAGAACCTGTGATCAAAACGTGGACGCTCAAAACAAGAACGGTTCGCTTCGATCGGACCGTTCTCATGGGAATCTTAAACGTAACGCCCGACAGCTTTTCCGACGGCGGACGGTTCGCGAAAGCGTCGTCTCGGTTCGACGTCGATCTTGACGCGCTCGCCGACGCGGCGCGAAAGCTCGTGCGCGACGGCGCCGGAATACTCGACGTCGGAGGGGAATCGACGCGGCCCGGAAGCGCGCCGGTCGACGAAGCGGAAGAGCTGCGTCGCGTTGCGCCGGCAGTCGCCGCGCTCAAACGCGCGGTCGACGTTCCCATTTCGGTGGACACGTACCGCGCGGCCGTCGCCGACGCGGCGCTCGAAGCGGGCGCCGAGATCGTCAACGACGTCGCGGCCGGACGGTATATCGGTTCGCAGAAACGGTTTGCCGCGGAAGACGAAGAGGGCTTTCCGGAGGAGATCGCGGAAGTCGCGCGCAGGCGAGGCGCCGCGGTCGTACTCATGCACATGCGCGGAACGCCGCAGACAATGCAGGAGGGAACGCCGGTCTATCCGCAGGGCGTAACGAACGAGGTTTGCGCGTTTTTAGCGCGGCGGCGCGACCGCTTTCTCGACGCGGGCGTGCCGCTCGAAAGAATCGCGTTCGACCCCGGACTCGGATTCGGCAAGACGTTCGAGCAGAACTGGGAACTTCTTAGAAACGTCGATAAACTCCGCGAACTCGGCGGCATAACGCTCGTGGGCGACTCGCGCAAAAGGTTTCTGGCGGAGACCGCGCGGCGCTTCAATTCGGCGCGCGAAGCGGAGCCCGACGCCGACGTCGATCCCGACGCTCGGCAAACGCGCGATTTCGCAACGGCGGCGACGACCGTCGCGCTCGCGAGAAAGGGCGTGCAGATCGTGCGCGTGCACAACGTCGCGATCTCCGCGTTCGCGCTCGATTTAGCGCGACGGTCAGGCGAACTCTGGGCGGAGAAATAGACGATGGCGGCGCGGCAAAAAGTATTCGTCGTCGGAACGGACGAGGCCGGCTACGGCCCCAATCTTGGGCCGCTGGTCGTCGGCGCGTCCTGCTGGCAAATCGAGACGGACGCGGCGTTTGGAGACGGCTTTCTCGCGTTCGGCGACCCGCCCGCGCCCGACGGCGCGAAACCGGATAAGAAAAAGAAGAAAAAGAGCGCGCCGACCGGCCCGACTCTCTTTGATTTGGACACGGACCGCGACGACCCCGACGCGACGCGGCGCCTTATCGAACGCCTGAACGCCGGGCTCGCGCCCATTGCCGACCGAAAGGGGATCTTTCCGCTCGTCGATTCGAAGAAGCTCTACGGCGCTTCCAAATCGCTCGCGGCGCTGGAGCGCTCCTTTTTGCTCGCCGCCGCGCTTATCGACGCTAACGCCTTAACCGGCGCGTCGTTCCGATCCGTTTTGCAACGCGTCGCGCGCGAACCGAAAGACGGACCGGCGCCCCCGTGGGAAGACGGCTTCGACGCCGCCCTGCCCCTTGATCCCAAGACGGGCGCGGCAAGCGGCTTACTCGAAACGCTCCCGCAAATCAGAGAGCGCCTCGACGCGGAAAAGATCGCCCTCGCGGATATTTTGGCGCGGCGCGTTCAGCCCGGCGAGTTTAACGCGCTCGTCGACCGGCTGGGGCTCAAAAGCGATCTCATCGCCAACGTTACGTTGTCGGCCGCCGTCGAAACGGTCGCGAGAACAAGCGGCGCGGAGAAAGAGCCCGTCTACGTCGTGCTGTGCGACAAACTCGGCGGGCGCGACCGATACGCCCCTATCCTCGCCGAAAGGTTTCCCGGCGCCGAATTGCGCGTCCTGAAGGAATCGAGAGAGGCGAGCGTCTACCGCCTCGTCGTGGAAACCGGAAGAGACCGAACCGACGCGTCGGTCGCGTTCCGAGCGCCGGTCAAATTGGAATTCCACTTTACCGCCAAGGGTGAATCGAACGCGCCGACCGCGCTCGCGTCGATCTGCGCAAAGTACTTCCGCGAGCTGTCCATGAAGGCGTTCAACGACTACTGGCGCGCGGCGGTCGGACCCGGGCTCGCGCCGACGGCGGGCTATCCGGTCGACGCGCTGCGATTTCGCGCCGACGTCGACGCAACCCGCGTTAAACTCGGCGTTTCGGAAGACGCCTTTTGGCGAAAAAAATAAAACTGCAGCCGTTATAAGACGTTCAGATAATGTTCAAACCGTTCCGCAAGACCTCTCCCAACATCTCGAAAAAGATTCGATCGAAAAAACGCGTCGCCGTCGAATGGCTCTGCGGCGCGCTGTCGTTCGCCTACTTCCTTTTCTATTGGGAAAACAACGTTATCGACGTTACGCGTTACGAACGGTTCGACAGGCGTATTCCGCAGGCGCTCGACGGAACGACGGTCGTTCAAATCTCGGATCTGCACGGCAAACGTTTTGGCCGAAACGATTCCAAACTCATGGCGAAGGTCCGCAAAGAGAACCCCGATCTCATTGCCGTAACGGGCGATCTCATCGACGAACGCGAGCCGGAACCCGAACGCGCCAAAGAGGTTATTTCGCGGCTGGCGGAAATCGCGCCCGTCTTCTACGTTACCGGCAATCATGAAGGCGCGTTTATCGATTCGTTTCAGGCGAAGGTACTCGACGCGATTGAAAAGGGCGGCGCGTATCTGCTTGACAACCGGCAAGTTGAAATAATACGCGGAGAAGACGGCAAACTAAAATTCGAGCCGTTTGAACGGGGAACGGAACATACCCCGACGCCTAATTCTATTCTCCTTGCGGGAATCTGCGATCCGGAAACGACCTACTCCACTATGATCCCGCGCATTAAGCAGTATCGGCTTAATACGGAGATTATGGAGGATCTCCTCAAAGAGGTTCCCGTCGACAGAAATCAGTTCTGCACGCTCCTCACGCATCGGCCGGAATTTTTGGCCAAATACGCGCGATACGGGATCGATTTGGCGCTGACCGGGCACGCACACGGCGGTCAGTTCCGCTGTCCCGGCCTGCTCCCGAACGGACTTTACGCGCCGGATCAGGGTTTCTTCCCGAAATATACGTGCGGACGGTACGACCTCGACGGAACGACGGAAATCGTCTCGCGCGGATTGGGCTCAAGCGTCGTTCCCACGCGGATTTTCAATCGGCCCAATCTCGTCGTCTGCAAATTGCGAACAGAACCTTAGTTACTTTTCGCGCTTCGGCGCGGCTAAACGTGGAAAGGCGGGCTATATGCCTTATTTTGGCGTTCATCAATCGATATCGGCGGGCTTCGACACGGCCGTTTACGACGCGGCGGCAATGGGTTACGACTGCGTCCAGATCTTCTCGGGCAACAGCAACCGCTGGGATAATAAGCCGATTTCCGAGACGGCGGCCAGAAAATTTCAGGAAGCGCTCGCGAAGACCGGACAATACGATCCGCTCGTTCACGATTCCTATCTAATCAATCTCGCGTCGCCCGACGAAGCGCTCCACGAAAAATCGGTCGCGCGCTTTACCGACGAACTCGTTCGCGCGCAGATACTTGGCGTTCCGCGCGTCGTTATGCATCCGGGCGCGGCGAAAGACGACTCCAAAGACGCGGCGCTGGACAGGGTCGCGCGGTCGTTCGATCGGATCTTTGAGTCGATTCCGGAGAATACGACGCAGGTCCTCGTCGAAACGACCGCGGGCCAGGGCTCGTATCTCGGCGGGACGTTCGAGGAGATCGCCGCCATTATCGCCGCGTGCGATCATAAAGACCGGCTCGGCGTCTGTGTCGACACGTGCCACGTCTTCGCCGCGGGCTACGACTTTCGCACTAAAGCGTCGTACGACGCAATGTTCGAGCAATTCGACAGGACGGTCGGGCTGGATCGGCTCGCCGCGTTCCACCTCAACGACTCCATGAAAAAGCTCGAGTCGCACGGAGACCGGCACGACCACATCGGCAAGGGAGAGATCGGGCTCGACGCGTTCGCCATGCTCATTAACGACCCGCGTTTCGCTCAAAAGCCAATGTACCTCGAAACGCCCAAAAAAGAGACGGAAGAAGGAGAAGCGTGGGACGTTCTCAATTTAAAGGCCCTCAAAGCCCTGTTGAATTGACCGCGGAACGCCCCTTCTTTATAATAGACTGAAAGTTAAATTCAGACCGCGTTACGCGGCCCAAACCATTTACACGGAGCAAGCTCATGAAACGTATCTTTACCTTTACCGCGATCGCGCTGTGCGCCGTCGCGGCGTTCCTTTGCGCGGGCGCGTCCGCTTCCGCGGCCGAAGAATTCAACGTATGGCCGGGAGTCGCGCCGGGAGAAAAAGAAGACGCCGTTAAGCCGACTTACGAATACTGGAAGCCGGAAAAGAAAACGACCGATTCGCTCATGATCGTCTGCCCCGGCGGCGCGTATATGGGGCTGGCTTACGCCCACGAAGGGGAAAAGATCGCCCAATACTTCAATTCCAAAGGGGTTTCGGTCGTCGTACTGAAATACCGCGTTCCGCGCCGCGAAGGGATTCCGAAGCACATGGCCGCATGGCAGGACGCGCAGCGATGCGTGCGCGTCGTCCGGTCGCGCGCGAAGGAATGGGGAATCGACCCGAATAAAATCGGGATCATGGGCTTCTCCGCCGGCGGACACCTCACTCTCATGACCTCGACGACAAGCCAGACGAACTCGTACGAGCCGGTCGACGAGATCGACAAGCTCCCGTGCAACGTAAACTTCGCCGCGCCCGTTTATCCCGCCTACGTCCTCGAAGACGGAGCCGACGGTCCCAATACCGGCAAAGGGAACGATTCGACTATGGTCGGCGATTTCGCGTTTGACGAAAAAACGCCCCCGATGTGCCTCATTCACGGCGACGCCGACGGCTATTCCCCCATGGGCTCGGTCGCCGTCTACTCCAAACTGCGCAAGATGAATATCCCGGCCGAACTCCATATCTACGCGAAAGTTAACCACGGTTTCGGCGGCAACCCGACCGACGATCACGTCGGCGACTGGCTCAATCGCGTCTACGCGTGGATGAAGGTCGTCGGATTCTAGTCTGATTCCGCGCTTTACTCCGGCTTTTTGCAGCGCGCCGCCGCTTGAACGCGGCGGCGCGCGTCGCAATAAGCGAACAACTCCGTTACTCAACGATCGGCGGCATGTTATGGAGCGTTTCTACACGGCGAGCGAAGTCTCGTTCGACGCGTTCAAGTTTGTCGAATACAATCTTTGGCCGGGCGCCGCTCCCGGCGAAGGACTGTACGCCGCCAAGCCGGCTTTTCAATACTGGAAACCGGAAAAGAAAACGCGCGATTCGCTTGTAATTATCTGTCCGGGCGGCAACTATACGGGCCTCGCCTACGTAGGCGACGTCGCGAAATACTTTAATTCCAGAGGAATAACGGCGGTCGTACTGCAGTACCGCGTTCCGCGCCGCGAAGGGTTCCCCAAGCATACGGCGGCGTGGCAGGACGCGCAGCGATGCGTCAGAGTCTGCCGGCTTTACGCGGAAGACTGGGGAATCGATCCAAATAAAATCGGCGTCTTGGGCTTCTCCGCCGGCGGTCACCTCGCGCTCATGGTCGCGACGTCGAGTCGAACAAATTCCTACGAGCCGGTCGATCCCGTCGACGAACTCCCCTGTAATGTTAATTTCGCGGCGCCCGTCTATCCCGCCTACGTCCTCGACGACGGAGTCGACGGCCCAAACGTCAACGGAGGAATCGGCGCCAAAATGGTCGGAGATTTCGCCTTCGACGGCAATACCCCGCCTATGTGCATGATCCACGGCGACGCCGACGAAGTCTCCGCGATGGGCTCGGTCGCCGTTTACGCGAAACTGCGCGAAATGAATATTCCGGCAGAGCTGCACATTTACGCTAATCTCGGACACGGATTCGTAGGCAATTTGACCGACGGGCGCTCCGGCGACTGGCTCAACCGCGTCTACGAATGGATGGGCGCCGTCGGATTCTGAGTCTGAATTTGTATTTAGCCGCGGTTCGCCCGCCGTTGTCGGCGGCGG
>JAEEGL012311943.1_pt1 | contig 16676 bp, 9 predicted proteins | sample 9134231 | NCBI WGS metagenome assembly JAEEGL01 (sample SAMN16246548, study PRJNA631951) | gut metagenome | biome: gut microbiome; feature: rumen; material: fiber-attached | host: Bos | place: Iran: Karaj | collected 2018-10 | reverse complement strand
GGCTACGAATGGAAAGACGAGGGCTGCATCTTGCAATCTATTCCACACCGCGACAATTGGAACGCCATCGACCCTAACATATTTATAGATAAAGACAGCACTGCGTGGATGTCGTTCGGCTCGTTTTGGGGTGGCATAAAACTCGTGAAACTTACGCCCGACCTCAGTGCAATAGCCGAGCCGCAGGAATGGTACACGCTCAATAGTCGCAAACAACAAGAGTTCGTAGAAGACCAATTTGCAGGCGATGGCGCAGTGGAAGCCCCTTTCATCTACAATCACGATGATTATTACTATCTATTTACGTCGTTCGACTACTGCTGCCAAGGCAAGAACAGTACGTACAAAGTAGTTGTTGGTCGTTCAAAAAATATCACTGGTCCATACGTAGATAAAAACGGCGTCCGAATGGATTTGGGCGGCGGCAGCCTGCTAATCGAGGGCGACAAGGTAAAATTTGAGGCTATCGGTCACTGTGCCGTAGTTCGCTATGGCGACGAAGATCTATTTATTGCACACGGCTACGAGGCCGAGAAAGGTACATCGCGCCTATTTATCCGCGCCATCGAATGGATTGACGGTTGGCCGAATGTGACACTATAAATAGTGTTATTTCTCAACCTTCCACTCAGTGATGTTACGCTTACGTCGGCCGAAATTCACGCCTACACATATCACTTCGCGCTTGTCAGCAGTATAGCGAGTGGCATATTCGTGCTCTTTTATCTGCTGAAGCGCTTCGTCGGCTGAGGACTCAACTTTGAATTCGAATAGGTATACATACTTATTCGTCTCTACAATACAATCGGCACGGCCAATATTGTTTTGTACTTCCGAGAATGTCTGTATTCCGATAGGTAGTTTCAGCATGGCGTTGTGAGTTGATTAGCGCGAAATTACAAAAAACGCTCACCATCTGGCTGACAATGAGCGATAATTAATTATGCAAAAAAAACGAGCCTGCCCCAATTAATTGGGCAAGCCCGTTCGTAACTATTTATAAACCTACTATTTCACAGAAATAGTCAATTCTTGTGCAATATCATCTGACGCTGTACCAACATACACAGTATAATCGCCAGATTCAACCTCCCATGCATGTTTTTCGGCATTGAAGAATGCGAGATTTTCTACTGGTATGTTTATCTCAACCTTCTCAGCAGCGCCACGTTTAACGGCAACTTTCTGGAAACCACGAAGTTCCTTCTTTGCACGTTCTATATTCGAGTTTGGTTTACCAACGTAAACTTGAACAACCTCAGCGCCATCAACTGCACCAGTATTCTTAACCGATGCGGTAACGGTGATATTCTTGCCATTGTTATTAGCAGCGATATTACTCAACTCGAAGTTTGTATACGAAAGACCATAGCCAAAAGCATACAAAGGTTTGATGTCTTTAGTATCGAACCAACGGTAGCCAACAAGAATATCCTCTTTGTAAACCTGCTTGTGGTCAACACCAGGATAACTCTCAGCGCCGAAGCTTATAGCGCCATTGTCCTCCAGACGAACTGGAATAGAGAATGGCAACTTGCCCGAAGGACAAACATCGCCAGAAACAACGTCGGCAATGGCATGACCAGTTTCAGAGCCAAGATACCATATCCACGAAATAGACTTAACGCTATCTTTCCAAGGCATAGCTACAGGGTTACCACCGAAGAGAAACACAGCCACATTCGGGTTAACCTTAGCCAACTCGGCAATGAGTTCGTTTTGTCCCCATGGCAAATCGTAGGTTTGGCGGTCACTGTCTTCGTGGTCTTGCTTGAAATTCTTGTTCAAGCCACCGAAATAGAGCACCACATCGGCATCGCGAACAGCTTCAATGGCAGCATTCTTGAGGCTATCGGCATTGAGACGCGAAGGCATCACAAAGCCATAAATAGACGGGCCAGCATCGTAGCCAGCAGAATATACAATCTCGGCATTTGGAAAACGCTCTTGCAAACCTTGAAGCGGCGAAATTTCGTTGCGCGCTTTCAACTCCGATGAGCCACCACCAATGCACTGCTTGCGAGTAGCATTTTCGCCAATCACTGCAATTTTCATCTTCTTGTCGGCTGCAAGTGGGAGAATGTTGTCGTTGTTTTGCAAAAGTACAATACCCTCGTCGGCCACTTTTCTGCCAAGTGCAAGATGCTCCTCGTTGCCAACTTTGCCATAATTATTATGATAATGAGTACGATAGATAAGACGAAGTACACGACGAACCTTGTCGTCGAGGAATTTCTCGTCTATCTTGCCAGCCTTGATAGAGTCGCGGAGTGGATATGCGAGATAATAATCATCGTATGCATTAGCACGTCCTGACGAAAGACCATTGGTGTGCGAACCCATCTCCACATCGAGACCATTCTCGGCAGCTTGCTTGGTGTCGTGAGTGCCGCCCCAGTCGGAAACCACAACGCCATCATAGTTCCATTCTCCTTTGAGTATATCTACGAGTAGACGATGGTTGTGGCAACAATGCTCGCCACGATATTTATTATACGCACCCATAACAGTCCACGAATTAGCCTCCAAGATAGAGGCTTTGAAGGCTGGAAGATATATTTCGTATAGCGCGCGATCGGAAACTTCTACATCAACTCCAAAACGGTCGGTCTCTTGGTTGTTGAGCGCAAAGTGCTTTACACTGGCTGCCACACCTTGGCTCTGTACACCTTTGATATAAGGCACGGCCATGCGTGCAGCAAGTAGCGGATCTTCGCCGAAATTCTCAAAATTGCGACCATTCACAGGCACACGATTGATATTGATAGTAGGACCAAGAATAACGTGTTTGCCACGATAGAGACACTCTTCGCCAAGTGCAACGCCATACTCATAAGCCAAATCGGGATTGAAGGTGGCGGCAAGAGCCGTAAGATTTGGGAAAGCGGTTATGGAGTCGTTGGTATGTTTTGCATAAAGCCAACTATCCCATTCAAATTCAGCACGAACGCCGTGTGGGCCATCGCTCCACCATAGTTCTGGCACGCCAAGACGCGGCACGCCAGGTGTGCTAAATTTCGACTGTGCATGAACCAGCGCCACTTTCTCTTCGAGCGTCAGCTGAGGCATCACACTTTCGATGCGCTGTTCTATTTCGGCATCGCTAAGCCCATCTGTCGTCTTTTGTGGCGCAGACTGGTTGCACGAAGCCAACACAAATGCAAGCATAAAAGCTGATACGGAAACAAGTTTTGTTTTCATAAAATCAGAATTAATTGCGTTAACTATCTAAATTGATTGATTTCAGGCATATAATCGAACCCAGCGGCAGAAAGTTTAGCCTCCAATTCTGCTCGGCTAACATCGAGCGACGAGCAAAATTCATCGAGTGAAGCATAATTATCTCTAAGTTGAGTATTTACGTAGCTCAGCAGCATTACTGGGTTTTGTGGTAAGTTATTCATTATTAGTATTATAAATATTTAGGCTAATATAAATTCATCGGCAAGCAATTTATGGTCACTTCGGCCGACTTCAAATGCTCCGATGTAGCTATAAGTCGAACGTTGCCCGGAGTCTCTTTGCTCTGAAGCACCACCAAAGCTTTGCCATAGAACACTTTGCGATGGTTGTCTTTGAAACGCTCATGCGAAATTGGCGAACCATTATCTACGCCAGCAATCGTTGCAACACCCTCAATATCGAAGTGAATATCATTCTCGGCATTGGGGCAAAGATTGCCATCGCGGTCGAGCACTTCAACAGTGATGAAACTCAAGTCTTCACCATCTGCCTTAATTCGACTTCTATCGGCAGTGAGACGAATTTGCGCCGGACGACCAGAAGTTTTTATTACCTCTTGCGCAACTATGACGCCATCTTTGCGACTAACAGCCTTCACTTCGCCTGGCTCATACTCTACACTCCAAGCCACATGAAGCGCCCCTGGACCTTTACGCTGTGCACCAAGCGACTTGCCATTTACGTATAGTTCAACTTCATCGGCGTTATTATAGTAGCACCAAAGATCGACCAAATCGCCATCTTTCCAGTTCCAATGTGGGAAGAGGTGAAGCACAGTCTCGTCGCTCCAGACACTCTTATATAAGTAGTAAATATCTTTAGGGAAGCCAGCCAAATCGACAATTCCGAAATACGACGAACGCGCAGGCCACCAATATGGCGTTGGCTCGCCCAAATAGTCAAAACCAGTCCAAATGAACTGACCGCAAATGAACTTATTGTCCATCACTTTTTTGAGCGTGCGCTCGTGAGTGTTGCCCCAAGGTGCACGGCAGTTGTCGTATGAAGAGCAAGAGAACGAAGGATCGTTGAATGGCAAATCCCAACGTTCTGGCCAAATATATTCATGGTCGGATGGCATGAGGTAGTAGCCTCGCGTCATCAATGCAGAAACGCTTTCGGTAACTATGAATGGCATACCTGGAAAGAGCGTAGGAACGTCTTCGAAATAAGAATCGTGGTAGTTGTAGCCAATCAAATCGAGCGCATTTGCACGGAAGAGATGGTTGGCAGGGTCGGGCTCGTTATTGCCACTCGTCACGGGACGTGTTGGATCGAGCGAATGAACGATATTAGCTAATTTCTTACATAGCAACGAGTTAACGCTCATCTGTTCATCGTTAGCAAGCGAACTACGATCGCGCTGCATATTAAGTATGAGGTTGGCCGTTTGAATATCGAGCGTGTCGGCATCGGCATGAGTCCATTGTTCAAGCACCTCATTACCAATACTCCAGATAAATATTGATGGGTGATTTCTATCGCGAAGCACCATATCGGTAAGGTCACGCTCGTGCCATTCGTTGAAATATGTAGAATAGTCGTAGTCGGTCTTACGTTTGCGCCACATATCGAATGCCTCGTCCATAACTATGAAACCCATCGAGTCGCAAAGTTGAAGGAACTCAGGCGCAGGCGGATTGTGCGAGCAACGAATGGCGTTGCAGCCCATATCTTTCATTATCTGGAGTTGGCGTTCCATAGCACGTCTATTTATGGCAGCGCCCAAGCAACCAAGGTCGTGATGCAAACATACTCCGTTTATTTTCAACGATTTACCATTGAGCAAAAAGCCCTCTTCACTATCGAAATAGGCATTACGAATACCTATTTTAGTTGTGCAGCGATCTTGTAGTACGCCATGTACGTAGAATTCTGTTACCAAAGAATATAAATACGGATCATCTACCGACCAAAGATGCGGATTATCAAGTCGAATCTGCTGTGTATTAGAACCTTTCGAATCGGCCAATACATCTTGATGCGCACTCTCTTCAACCACTTTCAGACCCATTTTATCGTAAATAGTATGTACGATCTTAACTGTCATGTCGTCGAAAGTAGTGTTCTCGTAAGAGGTGCTAATCTTCACCATAGCCTTGTCGTCACTGACGAGCGGAGTGGTTACGTATATTCCCCAATTATTTATGTGAAGCTTGCCAACCTTCGTTAACCATACGTTACGATAGATACCGCTACCACTATACCAGCGCGAATTCGGCTGCTTGCTATTGTCCACGCGCACGGCAATGACATTAGATCCTTTATTTAGGTACTTAGTTATGTCGTAGTTGAACGAGATATAGCCATAAGGTCGATAGCCGACCTTTTTGCCGTTTACGTATACCGTAGAATTCATATATACGCCATCGAACGTGATGTATACATGGCCTCGCAAATCGTTGGCGCTGACATTGAAATGCTTTCTGTACCAACCTATTCCGCCAGGCAAAGCGCCACCGCCACAACCAGCAGGATTATCTTCGGCAAAGTCGCCTTCGATAGACCAATCGTGAGGCAGATTGAGTTGTCGCCAATCATCATCATCGAAATTTTCTGCCGAATATGTCGATGAGTCGCCCAGCATAAAGAGCCAATCTTTTGTGAATTTTTCTACTACGCGTGGCGATTCTTGTTCGGCACACGACATAAGTATCATGCTTACAATAAGCAATAAGAGTGTTCGCTTCGTCATATTTATTGGTTTACATACAAAAAATTGAACGTTCACTCTTACATACATATAGGTGGACGTCCAATCCAAAATTATATTAATTCCCTCATTTGCACGAATTTCAAAACAACATATTCGTGTGGTTATTTCATTTAATTGTTATTCTGAGCATAGCAAAGAATCTTTGCGTTTAGGGAGATCATTCGCTACGCTCAGGATGACATATGGAATAGTTCGATTTTAGCTTAGAACTTTTTCGTCAACTCATCGCCATGATAATCAAGTTCTTCGCCATCTGCATAAGCATCGAAAGCGCGAGGCTGATTTTGGTCTATGTATACGATATTGAATTTACGGTTGCGCGGCATACCATCGAATTCGCCGTTGCATTTGCCAATGGTGAGCGTCTTGGTGGCATCGGTGTAAGTAAATTCGATGGTGGAATATTTACCTTGCTCGTAATTATAGTTGACACCTTCGTCCTCGTAGAGCGTAAAGTGGGCATCGGCGCCGCCATATACATATATGGTCAAATCTCTTTGAGCCTCAGCAGTGCTCTGAATATCAGCACCAACTGGAATAATGCTACCTGCACGAACGAAGAGCGGAATGTACTCATAGAATGCATTGACTTTGAGCGTTTTACCGCCATCGATATATTTACCAGTATAGAAATCGTACCAGCCAGAATTCTGTGGGAAATAGACTTCACGTTCACGAGCTTTGTACGTATACACAGGACAAACCATGAATGCAGAACCGAACATATATTGGTCGCTGATATTATAAACGCCAGTATCGCTTGTGAAATCCATCACAAGAGGACGCATGATAGTATAGTCGTTGAAATATGTATTGCCAGCGAGTGAGTATATGTATGGCATCAAATTATAGCGTAGCTTGGTATAATAGAGTATCGACTGGAAAGCAGCATGATTCTCAGGCGCAATATTCCATGGCTCGCGCAAAGGCCACTGACCATGAGCACGATAGAGCGGGCAGAATGCACCAAACTGGAACCAACGTGTGTTGAGTTCGCGCCACTCTTTGAGGTCTTCGTTTTCGTAGTGGAAACGGTCGTAGGTAGCCTGAGCCGCCATGTAGCGATCTTCGACGCAGAAACCACCAATATCCATAGTCCAATAAGGCACACCGCAGATGGCAAAGTTCAATCCAGCAGAAATTTGTGCTTTCATATCCTCCCAACGCGTAGCAATATCGCCGCTCCACGTAGCCGTTGAGTAGCGTTGTAAGCCAGCAAAACCCGAACGCGTAAGCAAGAACACACGCTGATTTGGGTTAACTCCGCGCTGACCATCGTAGATTGCTTCGGCATTCATTAGTGCATAAGCATTGAAATAGCGAGCCGATGAGCCGAGCGCAGTAGGTCCGCAAAGCATCTTGCGATATTCGAGGTCGGTGCAATCGCGGATGTTGGGTTCCGAAGCATCCATCCACCATGCATCGAAGCCAAGAGTGTATAGGTGCTCGTTCATCTGCTTCCAGAAGAGTTTACGTGCATCGGCAGAATAGGCGTCGTAGAACGAGCCGAGATAGCCTGTACCAATCCAATCGCGAATGCTGTCGGTGATGGCTTGGCGATACATCCAGCCATTCTGGTCGAACTCCTTGAAGTGTTCAGTATTTACATAGAACTTAGGCCAAACAGAAATCATCACACGACCATTGAGCGCGTGAATGGAATCGACCATTTGCTTTGGATTGGGGAAACGCTGTGCGTCGAACTCATGACTTCCCCAGCCATCTTCAGGCCAATAGCTCCAATCTTGCACTATATTATCGATAGGAATCTGACGTTTGCGAAACTCAGCCAACGTAGAAACAATCTCATCTTGAGTCTTATAGCGCTCGCGACTTTGCCAATAGCCCATTGCCCATTTTGGCATCACAGGTGCTTTACCAGTCAATTGTCGATAGCCACTAACCACGCCATCAATATCATCACCATAAATAAAATAGTAATCTACTGCATCGGCAACTTCGCTCCAGAATGCTGGTTTGTCTTGCTCCTTAGCATCGACGGGCGAAAGCACGCGCAAGCCGTGATACGACACGCCGCCATCGGGTTGCCAATCGATGTGTATAGGCACTCGTTTGCCTGCTTGAAGTTCTACAGCAAACTTATAACTATTTGGATTCCACGAAGTTCTCCATCGTTCGGGAACCACCGTCTTGCCATCAATAGTAACTTTTGTATAACCTGCATAATATAGTATGAAGCGGAAAAGGCCACTCTCTTTAGGCTCAATTTCACCATCGTAGGTAACGTGAGCGCCCTTGAATTCGAAGTTGTCTATCATATTTATGACCTTCGACAGATGCGCATCGCGGTCGAGATATTCGAAGTAGAGCGAATCTTCACGACGCACAATGGTCTCGCGCGGATTTTTTGAGCGTGGTATATACGTACCTGTTAGCGCGCCAGTTTCACCATTCTTATCATAAAGATTGAACACCGCGCCAAGTTGGCTGTAGTCGCGTTCATCGCCATATTTACTATACGAATAATTATCCCAAAGTATGCCGTAGTGCTTCGACGACACTATCATTGGTATCGAGACTTTAGTATTATACTGATACAACTCCTCGTTTTTGCCACGATAGTTGAATTCGTCTGCCTGATGCTGACCGAGTCCATAATATGCTTCGTTATCATCGGCATTCCACTTCTGACGCACACTAAGTGCAGGTTTGCCAGAATCGTCGAATGGCTTATACGATCGGCCATCTTCGCCAAGAATCACATTGCCATCTTTATCCTTGAACGTGACTTTGCCATCGTCGCTATTCACCACCACATCGAGCGCTTTGGTGCGAAGCGTAATGTATGCATCGTTCTCATCTACAGAGAATTTCGTCTTATTCTGTTGAGGCACTATAATGAGGCTCTCGTTAGGTTTTATCTCATTGCTATTCACCGCTGTGACGCGCACAATTCGGTCCGACATCACTTGCAAGCGAACTGTTTCGCCAGTTTTGGTCGTTTTTACCTCTATTCCACCTTCGACGCTCTTGTAGCCACTGCTACATGCCGTCAAACACAATGCAGCCACTATAGCTTGCATAGTTACCTTTTTAGTCTTTTTGATACTCATGTTGTTTCATAATTATAATGGCGTAGCGAAAGTAAAATAGAATATGTTAACAAGTGTTTCTCCGTGTTACATAATCGCAAATCATATGTTAGATATGCCATTCAGTTGTTTTATTTTGGGTATGTTTTTGTAAATCGCACTCTGAATTTTTTTCATACGTAATATTATAAATATGCACAATACTAAGCACTTAGCCGCTCTCTTCGACCTCGATGGTGTGATAATCGACACCGAAAGTCAGTATTCTCAAATATGGGGCGCAATAGGCAGCACGTTTCGCTCCGACATCGAAAACTTCAGTGAGATTATAAAAGGTCAAACTCTCACCGCCATTCTCAGCAAATGGTTTCCCAACAAAGAGACGCAAAACAAGGTGGTTGATATGCTCAACGAATATGAGAGCCGCATGAATTATACATACATAGCTGGAGCTGAAGCCTACCTACGCGAACTCCGTTCGAAAGGCATTCAAACGGCGCTTGTAACCAGTTCGAACGAAATCAAAATGCAGAATGTTCGTCGCGCACACGAGGGTTTCGACCGCTTTTTCGATGCCATAGTTACAGCCGATAGCATCACGCATTCTAAGCCTCACCCCGAATGTTTTCTCAAAGCAGCTGAGATGCTTGGCGTAGAGCCCCGAAACTGCGTAGTTTTCGAAGATTCGTTCAATGGCTTAGCTGCTGGTCGCGCAGCCGAAATGATGGTCGTAGGACTTGCCACCACAAACCCACGCGAAGCCATAGCCGACAAAGCCGACATCGTCGTCAGCAACTTCTGCGATGAACGCTGCCTCAACATTTTTGCATAGTCTTCGACGATGATTCTACTTCTTGTTCTCTACCTCATCGTAATGATGGGTATAGCTATATACGACCTCTCGCGCATAAAAAATTTTGAAGATTATGCTGTAGCAGGCAAAAAACAGCGCACCTATGCCGTGGTGATGACAATGTTGGCCACCATCATTGGCGCATCGTCAACAGTGGGACTAATCGACACCACCTACAACATTGGCTTTCCGGCCATTTGGTGGCTTCTGTTTGGCGCTTTAGGCTTGCTGCTGCAGTCGATATTTATATCGAAAAAGATTCGCAACCTCAATGCCGACACTCTTCCGCAAGCCGCAGGAATAATGGTTGCACCCATTGCCGAACGCGTCATTGCAGCCGTGATAGTGATCTCGTGGATTGGCGTGGTGGCTGGGCAACTTGTAGCGCTGAGCAGCATAGTGTCGTACATAGTTGGCAGTGCAAGCAAATGGGTTTTCATCGGCGTGGCTATTATAGTTATTCTCTACACCACACTTGGCGGACAACTCTCGGTAGTTCGCACCGACAGACTTCAGTTCATAATTATATTGAGCGGCTTGGTCATCTGTTGTGCGTATCTATACTTTTTCGCTGGGCAAGACAGCCACACACCGTTGCATAGCGTAGAATTTCTCAATAGCGACTACCGCCCCATAGACCTCGTGACGCAGTTTTTCGTCATAGGTGGTGTATACTTATTAGGTCCCGATATGCTGTCGCGCAACCTCATTTCACGCGATTCACAAACAGCCAAGCGTTCGGCCATTTGGGCTGGCATCTCTTTAGTTATTATAGCAATAGTCATTGTGGGCATAGGTATGTGGGCACGCGCGAATGTTGCCACAGGCGAGTCTGGCACATCGAAAATGCTTATGTACCTCATCGACCAAAAAATTCCGCGACCGATTGGCATTCTGCTAACCTTCGCGCTGCTCTCTTCGATACTCTCATCTACCGACACTTGCTTGATAAACGCCTCATCGATATTTGTAAAAGATTTGCTTCAGAGAGACAGTGTTCGGCTCATTCGCATCACCGTATGCACCATAGGCGCAATGGCCACAGTGATTGCCGTTGCTGGTCGTGGCGACATAATAGCACTCCTCAGCGGCGCATACTCCATTTACACCTCGGGCGTAATTTTTCCACTCTTCATAGCTATTTATTTCTATGGCAAACGCCAACTGCGCACAAACATCTGGATTGCTGCCGTTTCTGTTGGTGGCATCTGCGGTTTGATAGGCGTATATATGCCCAACACTTCAGTAAATTTCGCACTAATAGGCATGGCACTATCGCTGGTTATAGCGATGATGTCGGTAAAGCGGCGAGTTTCATCCAAATAGCTATTACTATTCCTTCTCAGCAGCCATCAACAGATCGCTATCTTCTTCTGACGAATATTGGCGCGTGACATGAAGGTCGTTTATGCAAGAGGCTGTCAAGAATGCATACATAGATACAATCTTCTTTATGGCTACGTCGAGTTCCTCGTCGGTGGCAGTTGGTGAGATGTGAGCCTCCTCGTTGCGCATATCCTTTAGCGACTCAAGATACTGATACATCTGTCTGTACTTAGTTTCCGGATGAGTTTGCAAATTGAATAGGCATGGCATAGCCTTTATCACATCTTTGAGCGTTGCCTCTGAACCTTCTTTCGATGACTTCACCTCGCTCTTGTGAATTAGGTAGTAGACCTTCTTAGCGTACGCCTCAAACTTTGTCGTTAAGCTATTGAAAGCAACCATCTTGCGCACAAAATTCGTCGGCTGGCTATAAATATTATCAATGGCATCTTTGACGAATAGACCCACTCCATCAAGCGAAGCTATAGACGTAGCATCACACACGCTGTATATGCCATCGATTATGTCGTCGACGGGACAGAGGCGACGGCGCAAATCGTGTAAGGTCTCTTGGAGCACGCTCTTGAAGTTCTCGCGCACAGGTCGAGTATCAACTGCCATTTGAACAACTTGCGGCTGCACAGTTTTTTCTTGTGTTGGCTCTGCTTTTGACTCCTGCTCCTGCATGGCATTTTGGTCGAAGACGATGTCATCATTCTGATAGGCCTTTATGATGTTCACACGTGCAATGCCGTCAAGGATGAAAAGACGGAGTATCTGGTCAAACTTCACTGTCACTAAGCGCGGCGACACATCTGAACCAAGCACTTTCTTTAGGAAATCCCTCACTTTTACGCCGTCGACAGTTAGGCGAAGTTCCTCATATCTATTGAACTCGTTGAGATTATCATTGTTGACGTCAGACTTGAGTATATTGTCGAGCTGACTAATATTAAGACCTGTAGCTTCGGCAAGCATGAGCGCAAATCCGTGAATCTCACGCAGCTGATACTCAGTGATGTAGTCGTTTATCGATTTACCAACTTCGAGACGCAAGTCGCCCGTTTGCAAATCGTGGATGATGAGCAATGCAGTGCGCTGATCTTTTTGGCTGAGCGTCGCAAACGTCTTGTGCAACTCTTCAAGGGCTTTCTTCGTTGCTGCTCCCTCAGGGCCATCGGTATAGAGGTTTCGGACATATTGACGGAACTTCGAGTTAAGATACTCGGCATCGATGGTGCCAGTGCCCGTCTCGGCTATGTATGCATCGATAGGATAATCTATCTCGACCGTTACTCGGGGATTTGGCACTCGCTCAAACAATTCTCTGTAGCGTTGTAGCAAGACGTTGTAGGTCTCCTCGTCTATCAGTACGTCGACATACTTGTATGCATCTTCGTGCTGAAATTCATAATGGACCTTCTCCCACGTGAAGCCTTGTAGCTTGGCAGCCTCGAGTGCATGCGTAAGAGCCGAGAAATCTTTAGCGAACATATTGCGAGACTCGCGCGACTCCGGCAAACGCTCGAAATTCTTTATGTCGAACGACTCGAATACCTCCTTTATATGCGTATATAGCGCATTGATGCGATTCAAGTTCGTCTCCAACCTATCTACAAACACGCTGTAGCTTCGGTCTACATACACATCGAGTGCATCGTTGATGTTCTGATGCATGGTGTACGGCATCGTGTAATACTTGATTGTGCCGAACGGCTTGCCCGGACCGAAGAGGCGATTTGTACGCGAGAAGGCTTGTATTATGTCCACATACCTCATCAGCTTATCGACGTAAAGCGTGTTTATCCACTTCGAGTCGTAGCCCGTGAGCATCTGTGTGACTACTATTAGCAGGTCTATCTGCTGCGAGTGGTCGCCGTCTATGTATGCATACTGCATCTTATGCGCTAATCGCTTCGCAACATCCTTTTTGTACTTCAAATACTGCGGAAGTCCAAATCTGACACCATACTTCGCGTTATAGTCGTCGAGCATCTCCAATATGGCATCTTCGCGCGCTATGCCTTCGTCACAATTGTCGATGTTGTTGTCGAAGACTGCCACGACGTTCAGCGATGGATATTTTTCCTTGAAGATGTGATAGTACTCTATGGCTTCGGGTATCGTCTTAGTAGCAAGCATGGCATGGAACTTACCGTTGCTGCTCAACAGTTCCCGACTCTTAACTATGTCCGCTGCCACCTTCAGATGATGCCAATCTTCCTTATAGAAATCTTTGGGCAGATAGTGCTCCACGCCGTGCTTCATCATGCCATCTTCAAGATAGTCGGCTTCCATGGGCAACTCTTTCATGAAGCGGTCATAGATGGTCTTCTTCTCCTCGTCGGCTTCAATATCTTCGATTTTGTTCGTCTTCAAGCAGCATCGCGCTGCTATGTCGCGTACCGTCTCTTCCTCCATAGTCTGCACCATGTAGGGATCGAAGCCCAGCACATTGCCATCGGGCACGGCACTGCCTATGGTGTATTTGTGCAGCATGTCGCCAAAGATGGTGCCTGTAGTTATCTCGTTGTGAGCATTCTCTTGGAACACCGGTGTGCCAGTGAAGCCGAAGAGCAGCGCTCGCGTGAAGGTATTCTTGATGCCAAGCAGCATATCGCCAAACGTGTTGCGGTGACATTCGTCTATGATGAACACCAAGCGTTTCTGATTTATCTTCTTGATGGTCTCTTGCGTAGCTACGCTTCCCGGCTTGATGTTGGACATTTTCTGTATGGAGGTGACTATCAGCTTATCGTCGGCCGATGTAGAGAGCAGTTTTGCTACGAGCATCGATGTATCTTGCGTGTCCTGCACGCTGTCCGCCTTATTGGCAAAGGCTCTGTACTCCTCCAGCGACTGTATGCCAAGTTCTATGCGGTCGAGCAGGAAGACAACCTTGTCCGCATCGCCCGAATTGGCTATCAGCTGCGCCGACTTGAACGATGTCATCGTCTTGCCCGAACCTGTGGTGTGCCACACGAAACCGCCACGATGCTGATGGTCGTCCCAACGATTGTTGTGGACAGCGTCCGAAATCTTGTTCACAGCGAAATACTGATACGAGCGTAGCACTTTCAGCGTCTTGTCCTTATCATCGGCTATGGTGTAGAAACCCACCAGCATGTGCGCCATAGGTATGGAGAGCAGGTCGGTGGCTACGTTGCGCCAGTCGAACACCTCGTTGTTGTTGAAGTCAGCCCAATGGAAGAAATATTGCGGCGCAAAATTCTCTTCGCTGCCTGGGTTGGCAAAATAGAGCGTCTTTTCGGGCGTCATAGCTACGAAAATCTGCACAAGCGAGTATATGCCATGCGCAAATACGCCCTCGTGCGTGTAGCGCTTTATCTGATAGGCCGCCTGCGTCACGTCTACGCCCGAACGCTTCAGCTCTATATGTATGACGGGCATACCGTTGATGAGCAGCATCACATCGCCACGACGCTCGCCTGCCAACGCATTTGCCGTGCGGAAACGCGGTTGACGCACTATCTGATAGCGCGACTGACCCGAACAAATCTCCCGCGCATCGAATATCTTCAGGTAGACGGGCTTGCCGTAGTTCACCTTGTCGTCGGCATTGTCGCGAGTGATGACCACCTGCTCGCCATTGATGAATATGTTTTTATCGTAGGGCGACGGACGCGACTCAAGTTCGTCGAGAATCTGCTGCATCTCCGAGGCCGTGAGCGGATAGTTGCCAAGCTGGTTTATGCCGCGATTGCTATCGTAGATTATGTTGGCCCAGTTTTCTACGAGCTCTTCCTCCGTCTTGTTCATAAGCACCTCGTTCCACCCGTGCTGACATAGGTGTTCGCATAGTGCTTTTTCGAATTCGAGTTCGTTGTTGAAAGCGTGTATTGTTGTGTTTCCCATAGCTATTCAAATTTGAATTTTTCAAGAGCTTTTTTCTTCAATTCGGACAATTGGTCCATTATACGTTGTCTCTGATTTTCATTTTCAATATGTTTACATACTTTATCTACCATGTTTACAACTATTACGATAGTTGCTTTATCTTCTTTAGAATACTTTTTATTTGATGACGCAACCTCATCTAATACCCTATTTATCCTACTAAAAATTGAGTAATCTTTTTCGTTATTAGTGATATCGCATTTTAGCACTAACAAGTAGTAAAAAAATGCGCTCAAATAACTTTTACGTTTTCTTTCTTCTTCTGCTTGATATTCAAAAATCAAACTATTATACGACAATAAATCGTCATTCAGCTCTTTTTGCTCTTTCTGCATCTTTTCTATACTCTTCGTTGTCTGTTCAAGCTCATCAGCAGCCTTTTGAAAATTCTTATTCTGTTCCTCTTGCTTATTTTGTCTTTCCATCATCTGCTCACTTTGCTTTTCTTGATACTCATTTTTTTCTTGCAGTGTTTTTGCTGTATCTCTTATCGCTTTGACTCGCTTTTTCAGTTTTCGGATATTGACAACCTGATAGCCAATAAACACCGTAATAATCAAACCTATAAATGCAGCTAAAGAATCAATAATTGTAACGTGGCATGACCAATTAACATAATTAGATTTTTTGTACTCCTCAGCCTTCTTGATGTCCGATTTGAATACGGAATAGAGCGTGTCGTTAGCTTGGCGCAAAGAATCTATTTCTGATTTTAGCGCTTCGTTTTGTTTTTCTATTGATGCTATGCGCTCTTGCAGTTGCTCAATGACGGCTGCATTGTTGGTTTGCGCTGATTGCTGTGCAAATAGGGGCGATGCACAGATGAGGATAAGTAGTGTAATTAGATATTTCATTGGTTAAACTTTTATACAAACATATTATCTAAGCACGCCGCCTTGATATTGCGAAGCTTCTCGAGGCGTTTGGATTGAAGTTCGATTTGATTGTCAAGCGATTGCAGAAATGATGCTATCTTCGTTTGCTCTGCAAAAGAAGGTACATAGAAATCCATTAGCTTGAATTCTTCAAAACTTATAGAACGGCCATCTCTAATACCGTAAGTAATTAATTCAAGCCTCTTTATAAATGGCTTATCAGCAAAGATGTACTTCCAATAGCGACCACATTGCGTGGTTTTGTCTTTGAATTCAAATACTGTGTATGCTGGAGATGCAATACCTTCAATCTCTGAATAAGCAAATCCTCCCTGAAATGACCTTAGGTGAATTACAAATTGGTTTGGCAATATATGTTTATATGTTGCTTCATTTGATTTGTCGTGGAATATATTGTAACCATATGATTCCCTTGTAACCATGCCTCTATCTTGGGTAGCAGAAAGGACTGGTAAATATGGCTTATTCCTTTCGTCGAAAGTTCTGAATACTTCTTCTGCTTTCACCCTCTTCCACTCTCCTTCAAAACCTTTGAACCTTATCTTTGGCACGGTTTCGCCCTCTTGTGGGAAGAGAGATTGCAGCGAGGCAGCTTTCACGGTGCGCAGTTTCTCTAGCTCCTTGGCCGTGGCTTGTATCAGCCCATCAAGCGCTGTGAAATACTTAGCTAT
>JAEEGL011295992.1_pt1 | contig 16676 bp, 15 predicted proteins | sample 9134231 | NCBI WGS metagenome assembly JAEEGL01 (sample SAMN16246548, study PRJNA631951) | gut metagenome | biome: gut microbiome; feature: rumen; material: fiber-attached | host: Bos | place: Iran: Karaj | collected 2018-10 | reverse complement strand
GTAGTCGTCATAGAAGAACTCGATCCCGTGATCGAAGAGCACTGCAAGGTGCTCGGCATAGAAGTTGAAGGGAAGAGCCTCTTCCCGATGGTGGGAGAGTTCTCTCAGGCGCTCATTGCAAAAGCACTCGGGCTTCCCGACAAGGAATACGTCGAGGCTCCCGAAAATCTGCCCGTCCGTCCTCCCGTCATGTGCGCGGGCTGTCCTCACCGCGGACTGTTCTACGTGCTTGCGAAGAACAAGCTGACAGTCCTCGGAGATATCGGATGCTACACTCTCGGATCCGCCGCCCCGCTGAACGCGATCGATTCAGTTCTCTGCATGGGCGCGTCGGTATCCGGCATACACGGATTCAACAAGGCGCTCGGTGAAAAGTCGGAAAACAAAACCGTCTGCGTTATCGGCGATTCGACGTTCATGCACTCAGGTATGACCGGTCTTGCGAACATCGCTTACAACGCGACGAACTCGACCGTCATTATACTCGACAATTCGATCACCGGCATGACCGGACATCAGCAGAACCCGACCACGGGATACAACATAAAGGGAGACCCGGCGACGAAGATCAACCTCGAGGCTCTCTGCCGCGCTCTCGGTATAAACAGAGTCAGAGTCGTAGATCCGTACGATATAAAGGCGACCGAGGCGGCGGTAAAGGAAGAAGTCGCCGTTTCGGAACCGTCCGTCATAATCTCCCGCCGTCCCTGCGCGCTTCTCAAGTACGTCAAGCACAGAGGACCGATAAAGGTGGATGCGGAAAAGTGCCGCACGTGCCGCGCCTGCATGAGGATCGGTTGTCCTGCGATAAGCATCAAGGACGGGAAGGCCCGTATCGACGCGACGCTGTGCACGGGTTGCGGCGTATGCGCTCAGCTCTGCGCGTTCGGAGCGATCGGAGGTGAAAACTGATGAAGAACGTCAATATTATGATCGTCGGCGTCGGCGGACAGGGATCACTCCTCGCGTCAAAGCTCCTCGGAAAGATCTTTGCCGACGAAGGATATGACGTAAAGGTCTCGGAAGTGCACGGAATGAGCCAGCGCGGAGGAAGCGTCGTGACTTACGTCAGATGCGGAGAAGAGGTATACTCCCCGATCGTTGCGAGGGGCGAGGCGGATTTCATCGTCTCCTTTGAAAAGCTCGAAGCGGCAAGATACACCGAGTGCCTGAAAAAAGGCGGACGGATCGTCGTCAACTCCCAGCAGATCGACCCGATGCCCGTTATAACCGGCGCCGCGGAATATCCCGCGGGAGCTCTCGATGAGCTCCGGGGCAAAGGAGTCGCAGTAGATGAGATCGACGCGCTGACCCTTGCTCTCGATGCAGGCTCCGCAAAATGCGTGAATATCGTCCTCATGGGAAGACTTTCAAATTATTTTGACTTTTCGGAGGAAAAATGGCTTCGCGCCATTGAAGACACCGTTGCCCCGAAATTTGTTGAAATGAACAAGAAGGCGTTCACACTCGGCAGAGGGTGAGCAAGAGGAAGGAAAATGGAAGAAAAAAGATATTATCAAAAAGAGATCGAGACGATGGATCCGGAGCAGCTTCGCGCGCTCCAGTCCGAAAAGCTCGTAAAGCAGGTAAAACACGTTTACGACAACGTACCGTTTTACAGAGCGCTGATGGATGAAAAGGGCGTAAGACCCGAAGATATCCGCGGAGTTGAGGATCTGCATCTTCTGCCGTTCATCTCCAAGGCGGAACTCAGAGATACGTATCCCTACGGTATGCTCGCCGTTCCGCTCTCCGAGTGCGTAAGGATACAGTCCACGTCCGGTACGACCGGAAAACGCGTCATCGCCTACTACAATCAGCACGACATCGACCTTTGGGAGGACTGCTGCGCGAGAGCGATCGTCGCAACGGGCGGAACCAAAGACGACGTCGTTCAGGTATGCTACGGTTACGGCCTGTTCACAGGCGGCGCGGGTCTTCACGGAGGCTCTCACAAGGTGGGAAGTCTGACGCTGCCCATGTCCTCCGGCAACACGGAGCGCCAGATCCAATTCATGATGGATCTGAAGTCGACGATCCTATGCTGTACTCCGTCTTACGCCGCGTATATCGGCGAGACTCTGAAGGAAATGGGATACGGCCCGGACGATATTCCCCTCAAAGCGGGCATCTTCGGCGCTGAGCCGTGGACCCAGGAGATAAGAGAGAATATCGAACAGATAATGGGCATCAAGGCGTACGATATTTACGGTCTGACCGAGATGTCCGGCCCGGGCGTCGCTTTCGAGTGCGAAGAACAGAAAGGAATGCACATCAACGAGGACCATTTCATCGCCGAGATAATCGACCCGAACACCGGAGAGGTGCTTCCCGACGGCACTAAGGGCGAGCTCGTCTTCACGTGCCTTGACAAAGAAGCGTTCCCGCTCCTCAGATACAGGACGAGAGATATATGCGTGCTGAACAGAACTAAGTGCTCATGCGGACGCACCCACGTGAGGATGTCGAAGCCGATGGGAAGAAGCGACGACATGATGATCATACGCGGAGTCAACGTATTCCCGTCCCAGATCGAAGCGGTCCTCATCAAAGAAGGCTTCTCCTGCAACTATCAGATCGAGCTCGGAAGAGTCAACAACAGCGACACCTTCGACGTTTACGTCGAGTTCCTTCCCGAGCAGTTCGACGATACGGTCAAGAACGTTGCGGCTAAGGAAAAATCGCTCCAGATGGCGCTGCGCAACATGCTCGGAATATCTCCGGCGGTACATCTCGTAGCTCCCAAGACCATTGCGAGAAGCGAAGGAAAAGCAGTAAGAGTGATAGACAAGAGAAAACTGCACGATTAAGGATACAGACAGAACTCATCCAAACAACACATCGCCTCACAGAGGCAAAAAGGAGGAAAAAATGGCTGTAAAACAGATTTCGGTTTATCTTGAAAATAAGCAGGGGACAATCTCCGATATTACGGATCTTCTCGCCGCAAACGGCGTCGATCTGCGCTCGCTGTGCATAGCGGACACAAAGACGTTCGGTATCCTCAGGATCATCGCCGACGATATCGAAAAAGCAGCTGATATAATAAGAGAAGCGGGACACACGTTCAACGTCAGGGAAGTCGTATGCTTTTCCGTTCCGGACGAGGCGGGCGGCCTTGCAAAGGTGCTCCGCATCCTCGACGACGGAGGCGTCAACATCGAGTATATGTACGCCGTCATCGCAAACAAGTCGGACAAGGCGCGCATCATCGCCAGAGTCGACGACAACGAAAAGACGGAATCGCTTCTTACCGGGGCGGGTATTGAAGTAATATCAGAATAATTACGGACGGACAGTAAAAGTGATCAACATCAATAAAAAAGCCGAGTCGCTCGGAAAAGTGCGCTCGGTCATAAGGGATATTTTTGAGTACGGAAACGCGAGAAGAAAAGAGATCGGCTCCGAAAACGTGTACGATTTCAGCCTCGGAAACCCGAGCGTTCCCGCGCCGGCGGAAGTCGACAGGACGATAAAGGATCTTCTCGATAATTACGACTCGGTCGCGCTCCACGGATACACGTCGGCTGTCGGAGACGAGGGCACAAGGTCTAAGATCGCGGAGGATATAAACCGCAGATTCGGAGCAGGCGTCACAAAAGACGACATATACATGACGTGCGGCGCCGCGGCGTCGCTGACCGTCTCTCTCGGAGCTGTCGTGAACGACGGCGACGAGGTCGTGGCGATCTCTCCGTTCTTTCCGGAATACCGCGTATTCGCCGAAGCGGCGGGGGCAAAGCTCGTTGTCGTTCCCGCGGACACGGAGTCCTTTCAGGTGGATCTTCCGGCTTTTGAAGCTGCGCTTTCCCCGAAGACGAAGGCGGTCATCATCAACACCCCGAACACCCCGACCGGAGTCGTGATAAAACGGGACAGGCTCGAGGCTCTCTGCGAGATCCTTAAGAAAAAAGAAGCGCAGTTCGGCACTCACATCTATCTGATCTCCGACGAGCCGTACCGCGAGCTCGTCTACGACGATACGACGGAGGTGCCGTACGTTATCAATATGTACGACGACACGATAGTCTGCTACTCGTTCAGCAAATCGCTCTCCCTTCCCGGCGAGCGTATCGGTTATATCGTCGTATCGAACAGAATGGAAGGAGCCCGCGACGTCTACGCCGCTGTCTGCGGCTCGGGGCGCGCGCTTGGATTCGTCTGCGCTCCGTCCACTATGCAGAGGGTAGTCGCGAAATGTCTCGGCATGACTTCCGATATATCGGTCTACAAGACGAACCGCGACCTGCTGTACGAAAATCTGACGTCCTACGGCTATGAGTGCGTATATCCGGACGGCGCGTTCTATCTGTTCGTGAAAGCGCCCGAGGAGGACGCAGGCGCGTTCTGCGAGAGGGCGAAAAAATACGAGCTCCTTCTCGTTCCCTCCGACAGCTTCGGCTGCCCCGGGTACGTCAGGATCTCGTACTGCGTATCGACGGATATGATAAAACGCGCTCTCCCCGCGTTCAAAGCGCTGATCGAAGAGTACAAAAAATAAAAATTACGCAGCAGCAAAACATCGGCGTTTGCATAAAACGCCGATGTTTTTTACATGTGTATAATTTATTTTACCGTCTTTTTCCGGGCCCCGAGGCTGAGCAGAATGACGATCTGCGCAGCCGAACCGGGGCGCGGCGCTTTTTTATTTTTCTTTCGTCTTGAAAATGAACTTCTTCTGTATCAGATAGTTGAGGAAGTACATAACGAGGTTGACTATGATATAGGTGAGCGTGAACGAGAAGCTGTTGCCCTTGAGCATCGGCTTGAGTATGGGCGTGAAAACGAAGGCTTTGAAAATAAAGATCGGGGTCGCCAGCGCATAGAATCCGAAAAACTCTTTGACGATGCTTTTGTTCGAGCGGAAGACCCATTTTTTGTTGACGATGAAATTGACGAAGGAGCTGACTATCCACGCGACGGTCATCGAGAGAGAATAAGACGAGACGATCTTCGGAAGAAGTCCATCTCCTTTTATTATCGGATCCTTGAATATTAAGAATTCGCAGACGTGCGCGATGATGAAGTCTATCAGAAACGCAAACATCGAGGAGGTTACTGCTTTGAGAAAATAAGAGTTCAGGTAAATGATCTTATATATTTTCAGCGAATCCTTGAACGGGTTGAAATGGGACGATTCGTTGTCGTTTTCATACACCGTTTCGATGTCGACTTCGGTCATCTTGATCTTTTTATCGGCGCAGTACATGAGCTGAGTCATCTCATACTCGTATCTGTCTCCTTTGAGCGTTGAGAACTCTTCCAGATATTCCTTCCCGAAAGCCCTCAGCCCCGTCTGGGTGTCTCTGATCTTGACTCCGGAGGCGAGACGGAAAACGAAGCGCGTTATCGCGTTGCCCGATTTGGATCTGAACGGCACCTTGCCCGTAAACGCTCTCGAGCCGAGAACGAGGCCTCCTGAGCGCTCGACTTCATCGGCGACTTTCGCGATGTCCTCCGGCTTGTGCTGTCCGTCGGCGTCCGCGGTTATTATGAAGTTTATCCCGGGAAACAGTTCGGGGATCTTTGAGAAGCCGTACTTGAGAGCACCGCCTTTTCCGCGGTTCTTTTCATACCGCAGTACGGAGGCGTATTCGGAAGCTCCGCTGAAAACACCGTCGAAATCCGCGCCGCTGCCGTCGTCGACAATAAGGACACAGTACTCTTCCGAAAGCTTTTTCGCAAGAGAAACAAGTCGCTCGTCCGGCTTATATGCGGGAATGAATATCAGCTTGTCCACGATAGACCGCCTCCTTGAAAACATTATATTAATTCTATCATTTATTTGAGAGCGTGTCAAGAAAAAACAAAAAAGTTCTCTCTTTGCTCTTTTTTTGAAAAAACGCTTGACAAACCGGTCTTTCCGTGATAAAATAGCACCAACCTACCATATTGGTATGAAAATAAAGCTGCAGCAGGACGGGCTGCAAAAAGGAGCGAATAAAATGAAAGAACTGAAATTCGAGACTCTTCAGCTTCACGTAGGACAGGAGAGCGCGGATCCCGCGACAGACGCGAGAGCCGTTCCGATATATGCCACGACTTCGTACGTGTTCCGCAACAGCGAACATGCGGCGGCGAGGTTCGGGCTCAGAGACGCGGGAAATATTTACGGCAGACTCACCAACTCGACGCAGGACGTTTTTGAAAAGAGAATAGCAGCTCTCGAGGGCGGCGTTGCAGCTCTTGCGGTTGCGTCGGGAGCCGCGGCGATCACATATACGATCCAGGCGCTCGCTCACAGCGGCGACGGTATCGTCGCGCAGAAAACGATCTACGGCGGCACGTACAATCTTCTCGCGCACACGTTGAAGGACTTCGGAGTGGAAACGACGTTCGTCAATACGCACGACCTCGGTGAAGTCGAGGGCGCGATCAAAGAGAACACAAAGGCCGTATATATAGAGACGCTCGGAAACCCGAACAGCGACATTCCTGATATAGACGCGATAGCCGCGATCGCACACAGACACGGTCTTCCTCTCGTCGTGGACAACACTTTCGGAACGCCGTATCTGATAAGACCCATTGAACACGGAGCCGATATCGTTATTCATTCTGCAACAAAATTCATCGGAGGACACGGAACGACTCTCGGTGGAGTTGTCGTCGACTCGGGCAAATTCGACTGGAAGGCGAGCGGCAACTATCCGCACATCTCGGCGCCGAACCCGAGCTATCACGGGGTGTCCTTCGCAGACGCGGTCGGTCCCGCGGCTTTTGTGACGTATATCAGAGCCATCCTTCTTCGCGACGAGGGCGCGTGCATATCACCCTTCGCGGCTTTTCTGCTTCTGCAGGGAACGGAAACTCTCTCGCTCAGAGTAGAGCGCCATGCGGAGAACACGAAGAAAGTCGTCGAATACCTCTCAAAGCATCCGAAGGTCTCAAAGGTCAACCATCCGGCGCTGGCGGATCATCCGGATCACGCGCTTTATGAAAAATACTTCCCGAACGGCGGGGCTTCGATCTTTACGTTCGATATAAAGGGCGGCGAGGCGGAGGCGTTCAGATTCATCGACAGCCTCAAGATCTTCTCGCTCCTGGCGAACGTCGCCGACGTCAAGAGCCTTGTTATCCACCCCGCAACGACGACTCACTCCCAGCTGTCGGCCGAAGAGCTCGAAGATCAGGGGATCACCCCTTCCACGATCCGTCTTTCGATCGGTACCGAGCACATAGACGACATAATCGACGATCTCGAGCAGGCGTTCGGCGCAGTTTGATACAAAATGAGAAAAAACTCTTGATTGAACGAAAAATAGGCGTTATAATGTAATAAAACCATCAAAGGAGACGTCAAAGTGATCTCGACAAAAGGAAGATACTCCATAAGGATAATGCTCGATATAGCCGAACACAGCGACGGAGAGTTCGTTCCGATGAAGGAAGTCGCAAAGCGTCAGGGGCTGTCTCTCAAGTACGTAGAGCGGATAGCGCCTATTCTGAAAGACAGCGGACTCGTTACCGGGATGCACGGAAAGGGCGGCGGATACAGGCTGACAAGAGAGCCCGATCAGTATACGCTCTGGGAGATCCTGACCGCGACGGAGGGCGATCTTGCCCCTGTAAGCTGTCTTAAGAGCGGAGCGGAGAACTGTTCCAGAGCCCCCGAGTGCAAGACTCTTCCCGTTTGGAAAAACTATTACGTCATGACGAAGGGCTATTTCTCGGGGATCACGCTTGCCGATCTTATGGACGCGCCTCTGCCGGATAATTACGTCATTTGACGAGTTGACGCGGACGTCTTGCCGCGCACGTGACGGTACGGCTTACAATTAATAGGAAACGCCGCATATCAGCGGCGTTTTTTCATATATTTTACGGTCAACAATTTAATTTTATATATTGCATTTTTATAATATTTATGATAAAATATTAAAAATTAAGTCACTTTTAATTAAAAAAGCGCGAAATGCGCCGCAGAAAAAGGAATTCGGACATGGAGTACGGCCTCGGCGGATACAAATCAATAGACGCTTTTGTCGAAGCGAAGCTGGAAAAGTTCGGTTCGATGGAACAGAGCTACGAAACATTGTTTGAGCTTATGTTCCGGGAAACGGACAACGTCATGTTCGAACGCAGCGAAGGATACCGCATCAAAAAAACGACGTACGGTTCAGTCAAAGAGAACATTCTCGCGAGAGCTTTTGCGCTGAGAGAGGTGCTTGCGGATCTCGAATATGATTCCGTCGTCGGGCTGTATATGAACAACAGCCTCGAGTGGATAGAGTGCTTCTGGGCGATCATCGTCTCGGGATTCAGACCTCTTCTGCTGAATCTCAGACTGAACGACGGGATGCTGACCGGAGCGATGCGCTCCGCGGGATGCCGCGCCGTCATATCCGAGGGCAGGACGTTTGACGGAGTCAGGTGCATATCCACCTCCGATATTGAGCAGGGAGACGCCGGTGCCGCCGCGGACCGCTTCGGAACGGAGCTCCTTGTGATGTCGTCCGGAACGAGCGCTTCCGTCAAGATCTGCGCGTATACTGCGGAAGAGTTCTACTATCAGATCTATGACAGCTACGATATCATAAAGAAGTGCGCTCTTCTCAAAAAGCATTACGAGGGAAGTCTTAAGCTTCTGACCTTCCTTCCTTTCTATCACGTTTTCGGACTGATCGCGGTCTACATATGGTTCGCGTTCTTCTCGCGCACTTTCGTCCACCTCGCCGACATGGCTCCGCAGACTATCGTAAATACGATAAAACGTCACCGCGTTACTCACGTCTTTGCCGTTCCGCTCTTCTGGGAAAAAGTATACGAGCAGGCGATGAAGACGATCAAGGGCAGAGGAGAGAAGACTTATAAAAAATTCACGCGCGCCATGGCGCTGTGCGACAAGCTTCCCGATTTTGCCGCCGCCGCAATTTCCCGCGCGGCGTTCAAAGAGGTAAGGGAGAATCTGTTCGGGGAAAGCATCTGCTTTATGATAACGGGCGGAAGCTCGATCCCCGGCGACGTCATGCGCTTCTTCAACGGAATAGGATACCGCCTCGCCGACGGCTACGGTATGACGGAGATAGGTATCACGTCGGTCGAGCTCTCGTCAAAGAGAAAGTATCTGAACGGCTGTTTCGTCGGAAGCCCGATGTCCCACGCGGAGTATTCGATCAACGAGGACGGGGAGCTTCTCGTCCGCGGAAAGGTCATAGCGAAATACGTAATAGAGAACGGCGAGAAAAAATACAGCGACGGCTGGTTCAACACGCACGACCTCGCCTCGTGTGAAAACGGTCACTATAAGATCCTCGGAAGACGGGACGACCTGATAATTGGCGCGGGAGGCGAGAACATAAACCCGAATCTTGCCGAGCCGGCGCTGTGTCCCGAAGGGGCGGACGGCGTGTGCCTTATCGGCGTAAAGGACGCGGAGAACACGGTCCCCGTTCTGCTCGTTTCCGTAGGCAAATATATTTCAAAAGATAAGCTTTTGTCAGTCGAGGCGAAGACGAAGGAGCTGATAGAGAAGGCCGGGCTCGGCACCGAGATCAAAAAGATCGCGTTCGTCGGCGAGCCATTGATGAAGGGCGACGAATTCAAGCTCAACCGCCGCCGTCTTGCGGACGATTACAAAAGCGGCGCGCTCTCTCTTAAAGATCCTGCAGCCGTACAGAACGAGGAGGACGCAGACGAGCTGACGGAGAGAGTGAAGATCTTCTTCTCGGTCGCGCTCGGAAAAGAGGCGGATGAGATCGCGCTCGACGCGGACTTTTTCCTCGACGGGGGCGGCGCAAGTCTTGACTATTTCGCGATGATGACAAAGCTTCAGGAGGAGTTCGGCATCCCGTTCCCCACGGACGGCGAGCACGGGCTCAAAACGGTGAGGGAGATCTCGGATTACATCAGAAAGGTTCAGAACGGCTGACTTGTACGTCATGATCGCACTTTGGAACATATTCGTTAAAATAACCGCGTGGCCGGTGCAGTTTTTCTGCTTCCGCACCAAGGTTTATTACGAGGACAAAAAAACACAGGGGCGCCGTATAAAGGGTCCTGCGATAATCATTTCAAATCACACGTCGATATTCGACTACGCCGTGTATCTGTTCGTGTTTTTCAGCAGAACGCTGAGATTCCAGATGGCGGAGGTGCTTTTCAAAAAGAAGATCCTCGGCACCTTCCTAAAGATGCTCGGCGGAATATTCGTCGACCGCGACAGTTTTGATTTCGGATTTGTCGCAAAATCGGAGGATATCCTCCGCCGCGGAGGAGTAGTCGGGATCTTTCCCGAGAGCCGTCTTCCCCGCAAGGGCGAGGAGCGGCCGCTTGAATTCAAAACGAGCGCCGCGTTCATAGCGCTGTCGGCGGGCGTTCCCGTTATCCCCGTTTATACCAACGGGTCGTATTTCAACCGGAAACGCGCGAGAGTTATCATAGGACGGCCGATAGATATATTCGAGCTGTCGGACGATTCTCTCGGCGAAAAGGAGAATTTGAAGCAGATCTCCGAAAAGCTGCGCTCCCGTATCATCGAATTGGAGAAATTACTTTATGAGCAGAGAGAAAATGGCAAAAAATAAGCTGTTCTCTTTTAAATACTGGTTTTACGATTTCGTGAAGATCACTGCGTCTTTGCCCGGGCTCATCTGGCTCAGACCGAAGTGGGTCTTTGAATCGAAGGAGGCCCGATTGCGCATACGCGGCGGCGCGATCGTCGTTTCCAATCACAACGGCTTCGTCGATCCCGTCCACCTGATGTTCGCCGTGTGGTACCGCAGACATCACTTTATCTGCGGAAAGGAGTTCTTCGAGGGAAGATCGAGATGGCTTTTCAAATCCTTCCTGTGCATACCGATAGACCGGGAGAATTTCGGGATCGATTCCCTGCGCACCATTACGGGCGAGCTGAAAAAGGGATCTCTTGTCACGATATTCCCGGAGGGGCATATAAACGACGGCAGCCGCGAGCTTGCCGCGTTCAAATCGGGAATGGTTCTGATGGCGCTCCAGGGAAAGGCTCCGCTGATCCCCGTTTACATAAAGCCGCAGAAGCATTTTTACAACAGAGCGCGCTTTGCGATAGGCGAGAAGATCGACATTATTTCTCTCTACGGAGAAAGACCGACGTTCTCGCAGATCGAAGAGATCGCAAAACTAATCAAAGACAAAGAAGAAAAATTAAAATCATTGATATAAGAGGAGATTCATCATGGTATTCAACACCAGAGAGCTTTTCAGAAAGTACACGGATCCCGAACAGTTTGAAAGGATCGTTGAGATGGACTCCGTCTCCGAAATGTGGGAGAGGTGTCTTGCGGAATTCGGCGACCGCACTGCGATAGTCGACAACGGAGAGGAATACACGTTTGCGCGTCTTGAAGAGGACGCCGCGGGATTCAGAACGCTGATCTCCCCCTGCGGGAGCGGCGCCCGCGTGGGTATTCTCGCCGCTAATTCTTACGATTTCGTAAAGGCGTTCATCGCCGTGACTACCGCCGGCGACACGGCTGTGGCGCTCCCCGCGCATCTCGACGCGCAGACGGTGTTCGGCTGCTGCATGATGTTCGGGCTCTCCTGCCTCGTTTATCAGGGCGATTTCGAGGACCGCACGGCGCTCGTAAAAGAGAGACGCCCCGACGTTTTGCTCATCAGAGCGGACGCGACGTCGGATGAGAAGACCCCTCTTGTCAAGTGCTCCAGGGAGACCCCCTGCGCGATAGTGTTCACCGGCGGCACCACCGGCAGAAGCAAGGGCGCCCTTCTTTCAAACGGCGCGGTAATGCAGGGAACGGTCAACGGCTGTTACGGGTATAAGGACGTGTTCGGTCAGAGATACCTTCTTATCCTGCCCCTCACTCACGTATTCGGACTCATCCGCAACCTGATGACGTCTCTTTATACGGGAAGCGCTATGTTTATCTGCCGTAACAACAAGGATATGTTCCGCGACGTCGCGGTCTTCCGCCCGACAGTCATGGTAATGGTCCCCGCTCTTGCGGAGATGGGACTCACCCTGTCAAAGAAATTCGGACGCAATATGTTCGGAGACGACCTCAAGTGCATCATCTGCGGCGCTGCGGCGGTCTCCCCGTTCCTCATAAAGGAATACGACAAGTTCGGTATCGCCCTTCTTCCGGGATACGGGCTGACCGAGTCCGCGAACTTCGTTTCCGGAAATCCCGAGAGCCTCTCCAAGCCGGAATCCGTGGGAATACCTTTCCCCAACCAGGAATTCCGCATCGAAGAGAACGGCGAGCTCTGGCTCAAGGGCGCGAACATGATGGACGGTTACGTCGGAGTCGACGAGCCGGACGCGTACGAGGACGGATGGTTCAAGACGGGCGACCTTGTCAGACTTGACGACGACGGATATTTGTATATCACCGGAAGGATCAAGGAGATCATCGTTCTTTCCAACGGCGAGAACGTCTCGCCCGCAGAGGTCGAAACTTACTTCAACGCGCCGCCGTTTATCCAGGATTCTCAGGTCTTCGAGGATATAAACGAATCCGGCGAACATATACTCGCGCTCGAGGTAGTCCCGAGAGCCACGGAGCTTACGGATATGGACCCGGAGGCAAAGCGCGCCTTTATCGTATCCGAGCTCGAGAAGATCAATTCGACTCTTCCTTCTTTCTGGAGAGTGAGCAGGATCACGGTGAGAGACTCCGACTTTGAACGCACTCCCGCCATGAAGATTGTGAGATACAAGAAATGCAAATGAGCAGAGCTGAAATAATTGAAAAACTCAAAGAAATACTACTGACGGCGGACGACAGGAACCGCGAGGTCATCTATTCCTGCACGGAAGAGTCGAAGCTGACGACAGATCTCGGCTTTTCGTCTGTCAGCATGCTGTATATGGTCATAGCCATAGAGGAGGAGTTCGGGATCCGGTTTGAAAATATCGGCGCTTCCGACTTCGTCACCCTCGGCGACGTCGTCGGCTATATAGAGGATAAACTCAAATGAAGTGGCTTCCCGCCGACTGCGAGTACGGCGACATGGTGCGCGTGAAGCTCGGATCGATCTACCACTACGGCATCTTCGCGTCCGAGGACGAGGTGATAGCTTTCGGGCTCCCTCCCGTCGAGCGCTTTAAAGACGATCCCATGAAGCTGACGGTCTGCGCGATCGACGCGGATACGTTCTCGTGCGGAAACATCATCGAAAAGGCGGTATTCGACCGGAAGGAACTCAAAAAGAAGAACCCGCCGGACGCGGTCGTATCTCTTGCAAGAGGCCGTATCGGCGAGACCGGGTACAACCTCATCCACAACAACTGCGAACACTTTGTCAACGAGTGCGTGTTCGGGGTGAGCAGGAGCACGCAGGAGGAGGAAGCGAGAGCGAGATGGCTCTCCCGTCCGATCTGCGACGTATACCTCATGAAGATCCCGGATGACGCGGAGTTTTCCGAACTCAAGCCGGAAGAGAGGGACAGAGAGGTCTCAAACTGCAGAGCGCCCGCTTTGAAGAAGGCGATGTATACCGACTGGAAGCTTCTTGAATTTGCGGCGATGCGTTCGCTCGGTATCGACATTTCAAAAGAGGAGATCAGAAAGAACAGACACGGCAGATGGAACTGCCCGTCGTTCGACTTTTCTCTCTCCCATACGGATACGGAGGTAGCCGTCGCGGTTTCCAACGGGGCGGTGGGAGTTGATATTGAGTCGGAGGAGAGCTTCGGCTCGAAGAAGGAAGGTACCGCAAAGAAGATCGCGGACCGTTTCTTCACAAAAAAGGAAAGGATCAAATACGCTGACGGGACGGAGACGTTCCTTACCTGCTGGACGAGGAAAGAGGCGCAGTTCAAAAGGGGCGCCAAAGGCTCGTTCCGCCCGTCCTCGATAGAAACGTCCGACACGGATACGGAGACTTACGTGACCGAAGACGGGGACAAAACGGTTTTATCCGTCAGCGCTGACAATATATCGAAAATTCGTATTTTCAGAACGGATATCGGGTCGACGTCCATCGCGAAGCTGAAAAGGATCGACTGATTCGGAGATTTTGTATGACGGTTTTGATTGTTATTCTGATAATAGCGGCAATATACCTGGTGTTCATAGCGGCGCCGTCCGTTGTCGCGTATCTGACGATCTTTACGCGAATGCACGGTACGCCCGTCGATGAGTTTCGCGCGGAGGGAACGCAGTTCGAACCGTTCATGGACGCCATACGCGAGGGCAGAGACTATATAATGTCTCAGAACACGAAAGAGGTCAGCATAAAGTCAGGAGACGGCGTCACCCTCGGCGGTCTTTATGCGGATATGGGAATGCCGAAGACTGCGATATTCTGCCACGGCTACCGCTCGTCATACATGATGAATTTCGCAGTTCAGGGAAAGGCGTTTGCCGAGGCGGGATACAATCTTCTGTTTATTTATGAGCGCGCACACGACGGAAGCGAGGGGGATCATTCGACTCTCGGCATACTCGAGGGAGAGGATATTCTTCTGTGGGCGGATTTTGCCGCCGCGCTCCCCGGGACCGAGCGTATCGTGATATACGGGATGTCGATGGGAGGCGCCGCGACCGCGATGGTTTCAGACCGTCTCGACGGCTCGAAGGTGAGGGCGCTCGTGATCGACTGCGGATTCACGTCCGCTTATGCTCAGCTTGACTGGGATTGCAGGAAGCGCCATCTTCCCCGCACCCTGATGATGCCTTTGATAAGCGCGCTTGCAAGATCGTTTTTGAAAATAGATATTTCCCGACCCGCGTCGGACGCTCTCAAAAAAACAAAGATCCCCGCATTCTTCATACACGGGACCGAGGATACTACGGTACCGTACGAACAGGGACTTGAGAATTATAACGCGTGCGCTTCGGTCAAGGAAATGTTCACCGCCGAAGGCGCGGCGCATACGGTAGGTTACCTTTCCGGAGGAGAGGAAGTCAAGAGATCATTATTCAACTTTTTGGATAAAACGGTTGATACATTTCAGGAGGACATCAAATGAAAAAGTTTGAAATTCTCGCGGACGCGACTTGCGATCTCGGCGAGAGCTTTCAGAAGGAATACGATATAAAGGTGATCCCGGGCCATATCATCATGCCCGATCATTCCGACGTTCCTTCTTTCCTTAAGTGGGAGATCATCAGCAAGGAAGATTTCTACGCGACGCTCAAAAAGGATCCGTCGTCTTACGCGACGTCTCCCGCGAACGTTGCGGAGTTTGCCGCTAAAATGGAAGAGATCGTCAAGGACGGTACGCCGCTCCTTGTAATGACGATCTCCGGAGGTATGAGCGGTACGTTCGGCTTCGCCTGCACCGCAAGGGAGACCGTTCTGGAAAAATATCCGGATGCGAACATCAAGTGCGTCGATACGCTCCGTTTCGGCCCCGGATTCGGTCTCATGGCGATCTATGCGTCGAATCTGCGCGCGGAGGGAAAGAGCCTCGACGAAGCGTACGAGATCATAGAAGCGAATAAGAACCGCTTCCACCAGGCGGGCTGGCTCGACGACCTGTCGTTCGTCGCCAAAAAAGGAAGGATCACCCACGCGAAAGCATTCTTCGGCACGCTCGCGGGAGTCAAGCCGATAGGAGAGTTCGACTACAACGGTTTCACAACCGTCATCGCAAAGACGAAAGGAACCAAAGCTTCTTTCGCGGCTCTTCTCAACTATATCGAGAAGACGATCGAGGACCCCGAGGATCAGATCATTTTCATTGCGCAGACGAACCGTACGCCTCAGGCGGAAGAGTACAAAAGACTTATCGAGGAAAAGTTCCATCCGAAGGCGATATATATCAACGACGTTTTCCCCGCGTGCGGCATCAATATAGGCCCCGGACTCATGGCGGCTTACTATATGGGCAAACCGATCTCCGCCGATCTTTCGGAGGAACGCGCGATATTTGACGAGTATTTGAGCCGGGAGGGCTGATCTGTGAAAAAGATCCAAGGCAGAGGAAAGATAATACTGTATGCAGGCGCCGGCCTCGGCATCAATCTGCTCAATCTGATGATGACGTCTTATCTGTGCAGCGCGCTTCTCGTAGGCGGCTTCGGAGAAAAAGATATTGTAAATCAGACTTTCATTCAGAAGGATCTCGTGATCCCCGCGGTGTGGGCGATCTTCGCGCTCGTCGCAAAGATCCTGGACGGCGTTATCGATATACCGATGGCGGCATTCACCGACGGGCTCCGTACTAAATTCGGACGCCGCCGCCCCGCGCTTTTGATAGGACTGATCCCGCTCGTCATTTCATACTGCGCTTTCCTTATCGTTCCGGTCAGGGGAGCTTCAGTTGCGAATACGGTCTATTACGGCGTCGTGCTCTGCATTTTCTACAGCTTTTACACTTTGACGATGGTCAACTTCTACGCGACGTTTACCGAGATCGTCGAGACGGAGCACGAGCGCAACCTGCTCTCGAACGCGAAATCCGTGTATGACATCATATATTTCATCCTTGGATACGTAGTCGTAAGGATGCTGCTCAACGGACTCAACGTCCGTATCGTCGCGCTGATAGTACTTCCGCTGACGCTCACTATGCTGATCCCGCTCTTTATGATAAAAGAGCCGGATATGTCGAAGGAGAGCAAAGAGACTGCGCCGAGGCTCAGCCTCTTCAAATCTCTCAAATACACGTTCAAAAACAAGCCGTTCATCATCTGGATGATAGTTTACTCCTTCATGACGTTCGGAGTACAGCTCTTCCTGGGCGGCATCAACGAGTATTTCTCAAAGGTCGGGATGAATATGATGTT
>JAEEGL010807815.1_pt1 | contig 16676 bp, 14 predicted proteins | sample 9134231 | NCBI WGS metagenome assembly JAEEGL01 (sample SAMN16246548, study PRJNA631951) | gut metagenome | biome: gut microbiome; feature: rumen; material: fiber-attached | host: Bos | place: Iran: Karaj | collected 2018-10 | reverse complement strand
CGTAATTTTACAACCTGAAAAAAAGTAGGTGAAATGGCCTTAATACTTGGAAAAGAATACTGTAAGGTGGATTCGAACGGTCGGTTCAAGTTCCCAATTGCGCTGAAGCGCCAGTTGGAGGTGGGTGCTCCCACCGAGCAACTTGACGGTCGTTTTGTGATCCGCGAGAGTGTCTATGCCGAGTGTTTGGAGCTGTGGACTTACGCCAGTTTCAGGGAAGAAGTGGAGAAACTCCAAGAAAAACTGAATCCTTATCGCCGCGAAGACCGTGACCTGCTACGCAAGCTGACCGAGGGCAACGTCATCGAGCTCGACTCGAACGACCGCCTGCTGGTGCCTGCCGAGCAAAAGCATGTGATTGCGAAGGCGAAAGAGATTGTTCTGCAATCGACTGGCAAGTTCATCGAGCTGTGGGGCCGCGAAGCCTACGACAAGATGAACCAGTCTGGCACGGACTTCGCCCAACGGGCGGAGGAACTGCTGGGCCGCGTCCCCGCGGAGGGGAAACAAATGCCCGTCGATTCCGATGCAAGAGTTTGAGTACCATAGACCAGTGATGCTTGAGGAGGCGCTGGAGGGATTGAATATCCGTCCAGACGGCACCTACGTCGACGTGACTTTCGGCGGCGGCGGCCATTCGCGTGCCATCTTCGAGCGTCTGGGCGAAGGTGGTCGGCTGTTGGCGTTCGACCAGGACGAGGATGCGTTGGCCAATACCCAGGCAATCAAGCAATCGAACACTCAAGCGACCTTCACGTTCATCAACGAGAATTTCAGGTATTTGAAGAATTTCCTGCGGCTCCACGGGGCACGCAAGGTGGACGGCATATTGGCCGACCTGGGAGTGAGCAGCCATCAGTTCGACGTGGCGGAACGTGGTTTCTCCACCCGTTTCGACGGCGCTTTGGACCTTAGGATGGACCGCCGTGGCGAGGTGACGGCCGCAGACCTGGTGAACAACCTCGACGAGAACGATTTAGGGCGGGTTCTGAAGCTCTACGGCGAGTTGCCGAATGCGAGACAGATGGCGAAAGCGATAGTCAGAGCGCGTTCCGAGAAGGCCATCGCCACCACCACCGACTTGAAGGAGGCGGTGAGTCACCATCTGCCGAGGGGTATGGAAAACAAATACCTGGCGATGCTGTTCCAGGCGCTGCGCATCGAGGTGAACGGCGAGCTGGAGGCGTTGCGGGAGATGTTGCAGCAGGCTTGTGAGGTGTTAGTGCCGGGAGGACGGCTGGTGGTGATAAGCTACCATTCGCTCGAGGATCGGCTGGTGAAGAATTTCATGAAGAGTGGTAATTTCGAGGGTGAGATAGAAAAGGATTTCTACGGCAATGTATTGTCACCGATGCGGATGGTGAGCCGTGGGGCCATGCAGGCCGGTGAGGCAGAACTGGCGGTGAACAACCGCGCCAGGAGTGCCCGGCTGAGGGTGGGGGAGAGAATGGAGAGTTGATAGTTAGGAGATAATAGATTATAGTTGAAGTAATACATATATAATATATGGGAAACAGGTTCAGGGAAAAGGTGACTGAAGAGGGACTGGAGAACGCGCCGGAGGTGGCAGAGGAACAAATAGAGAGCGTTGCAGAACCCGAAACGACCGTTGAGGACGAGCAGCCGGAGAAAAAGGGAAAGGGTGACCAAGTGGCGCGAGGAGTTTCGAAGGTGCTGGGTGGCGACATCTTGGGCGACAAACTGGTGGTGAAGCAGATACCGCTACTGTTGCTCTGCTTGTTCTTTCTGTTGCTGCTGGTAGCCAACCGCTACAAGGTGGAGAGCCTGAGCCGTGAGAAGATGGCGACGCTGGAGCGTATCAACGACCTGCGCGAGCACCGCATCCAGATGCAGAAGCAATACCAGGAGAGGGTGAAAATTTCTCATATTGCTGAGGATTTGAGCGAGAGCGGTGTGGGCATCACGAGTGGCCCGCCGTATGAGATTGAGGATTGAAGTCAAAAAGTCTAAAAGTCAGAAAGAAGTTGAAAAAGGATAAGGAAAATAAGAAGGACACAAGGATGACCCGCGGAATGACGGTGTTCTACCTGCTGCTGACGCTGGTGGGTGGTATCGCCATTATTGTGAGTATGGTGAATATACAATGGGTACACGGTGACGAGTGGCGGGAGCGTGGCTTGAAGCGCGAAGCAGGTCTGCGCACCGACCCCGCCCGTCGTGGAAACATCTATTCGAGCGATGGCAAGATTTTGGCCACTACGGTCACCGAGTGCGACTTCTACCTGGACCTGCTGAACACCGTGGTCATGGAGAATGGCAAGCCTGTGATGAATGGAAGAGGAGTTCCGCTGGAGAGTGGCATTGCAGACTCGAACTTTGCCTGTTACTTGGACACGGTGTGCGAGATGCTGGCCGAGGCGATGCCGCAACGCAGCGCCGCCTACTACCGCGACAAAATAGCCACCGAGCGTGCCAAAGAGAAGCCGCGGAGATGCTTCCTGGTGGAGCGTCGCGTGCCGTATTCGGTGTGGCAGTCGATATTGCGGCTGCCGGGCTGGCGCGTGGGAGTGGTGAAACAGGTGGACGGCCGCAGTGTGGTCCGTCAGGTGCGTGCCCATATCTACGGCAACATGGCAGGCAACACGATAGGTTTTGACAATGCGCGCGACAAAGGCACCTACACGGGTCTTGAAGGAGCCTACGACTCCATTCTTCGCGGCCAGGACGGCATTTTCAACTGCCGTCGTCTGACGAAGGGTATCTGGCTGCCCGACGAACCGCGGGAACGCAAAGAGGTGCCGCAGCGGACAGACAACGACAAGGTGGACACCGTGGTGGTGCAGAACAAGGTGGACGGAAAGAGCATTATCTCGACCATCGACACCCGTTACCAGGATATCGCCGAGAGTTCGCTGAGAAAGGCGTTGCGCCTGTATGGCGGCACGTCGGGTTGTGCGGTGCTGATGGAGATGGAGACGGGCTATGTGCTGGCCTGCGCCAATCTGGCTCTCGATACGGCAAGTCACACCTACCTGGAGATGAGGGACGAAAATGTGGCTGTGAGCCATGTGTACGAACCCGGTTCGACGTTCAAGACCATCATCATGACGGCGATGCTGAGTGACCCTGAGATAAAGATTGACACGGCGATGAAGGTGAAAGCGGTCTACAAGGATTTCGGCGGGAAGAATGGCGAAATCAAGGACTCGCACAAAAAGAAAGATTCGCTGAGTGTGAAGGAGGTGATTGAGGAGTCGTCGAATGTGGGCATGTGCGACCTGGGTTGGATGTACTACAACAAGCGCCGCAACAAGTTGGTGGAGCTGGTGAAGGGGATGTTCCCGTATGAAGATTTGCATCTGGATGTGGCCGCCAGGGAGTACAAGACATGGGTGAATGACGTCAACAGGTCGAACCGCGACTTCCTGAACTTCTGTTACGGCTATTCGACGGCGGTGTCGGCCATGCGTCTGATTGCGTTCTACAACGCCTTGGGCGCGGGCGGACGGATGGTGAAGCCGCTGTTCTGCCGCGGTATAGTGGAAGGAGGCAAAGTGCGCGAGGTGAAACCCGTGGTGCTGAAAGAAAAGATATGCTCGAAAGAGACGGCTGCCATGATGAAGAGTCTGCTGGAAGGTGTGGTGGAGCACGGCACGGGCGACAACATCAAGAACAACACCTACGGCATTGCAGGCAAGACGGGTACGGCCGTACACAGTTATCGCGACAAGACGCGCTATAACGGCTCGTTCGCAGGCTTCTTCCCGTCGGAGAATCCGCGCTATACCTGCTTGGTAGTCATCGAGAACAGCCCCGCCTATGGCCGACAGGCCGCCTTGGTGTTCAAGGCCATCAGTGACTGTGTGGTGGCTGTGGACAAGCGGTTGAGCGAGGGAGCGGTGAAGAGTGCGTGGCCGCAGCTGGAAGCCGACAGCACGAAGATGCTACAGACACCTGTACTGGAGAAGGGTAACCAGGAAGAAATCATGCGTGTGTACAAACTGTTGAAACAGCGCTACAGCTCGGCCGACCCAACGAGCGAATGGGTGAGCTACCGCGCTGCCGACGACTCGGTTGCCGGTGGCTATGTAGCCTACAAGCCTGCAGAGGGGAAGGTGCCCAACTGCTACGGCATGAGTGCCAAGGATGCGGTGGCGTTGTTGCAGGAGCAGGGTTACAGGGCGAGGGTGAAAGGCTACGGTAAGGTGGTGTCGCAACAGCCCAAGGGAGGCACCGTCGAGAAACGCGGCAAGGTGGTGGAAGTGAGGTTGAAGTAAGAGCTAAGAAGTAAGAACTAAGAAATATATGAAACTTAAAGATATAATAAAGGGAATTGACTGCGAGTTGCGCGGGGAAGCCGAGTTGGAGGTGAAAGATCTGCAATTCGACTCACGCAAGGTTTCGGCCGGCACGCTGTTTGTGGCGCAGAGAGGCACAAAAGTCGATGGCCACGACTTCATTGTCAAGGCTATGGAGGCGGGTGCTGTGGCTGTGGTGTGTGAGGAAATCCCAGCCACTCAGTCACTCAGTCACTCGGTCACATATATCAAGGTGAAGGACAGCAGCAAGGCACTTGGCGAGATGGCCGCCAACTTCTACGGCCATCCGTCGCGCAGCTTGAAGCTGATAGGCATTACCGGCACCAACGGAAAGACAACGACCGTGACCCTGCTGCACAGGATGTTCCGCCTGATGGGGCATCATGTGGGTCTGGTCTCCACCATCGTCAACAAGATTGACGAGGAGGAACTGCCCACCGGACACACCACCCCCGACGCGCTGGAGTTGAACCAGCTGTTGAGAAAGATGGTGGACGCGGGATGCGACTTCTGCTTCATGGAGGTGAGCTCGCACGCCGTGGTGCAGCACCGTATCGCGGGTGTGGAGTTTGCTGGAGGCATCTTCAGCAACATCACGCACGACCATCTGGATTTCCACAAGACGATGGCCAACTACATCGCCGCGAAGAAGGGGTTCTTCGACGGCCTGCCTTCGACTGCGTGGGCTTTGGTGAATATCGACGACAAGAATGGCCGAGTGATGGTGCAGAACACCAAGGCCAAGGTCTCCACCTACGGCCTGAACCAGATGGCCGATTTCCACTGCAAGGTGATAGAGGAAGGATTTGAGGGAATGCACCTGAACATCAACGGCCAGGAGCTTTGGTGCCGTTTGGTGGGCAGGTTCAATGCTTACAACCTGTTGGCAATCTACGGAGCCGCGGTGTTGAGCGGTGTCGACAAGGAGGAAGTGGCGCGCCTGTTGAGCACCTTGGAACCCGCCCCTGGGCGCTTCCAGTATGTCAGCGGACGCGGTATCACCGCCATTGTTGATTATGCCCACACGCCCGACGCCTTGCAGAACGTGATAGAGACCATCGATGCCATCCGTCGCCCCACGCAGCAGCTGATTACCGTGGTGGGTTGCGGTGGCGACCGCGACAAAACCAAGCGTCCCGAGATGGCTCAGATTGCCTGCAAGGGAAGCGACAAGCTGGTACTGACGAGCGACAACCCCCGCACGGAGCAACCCGACAGCATCCTCGACGACATGGAGGCAGGTCTCACGGCAGAGCAGCTGAGTCACACGGTGCGCATCACCGACCGCCGTCAGGCCATCCGCACCGCCTGCATGATGGCTCGCGAGGGCGACATCATCCTCATTGCCGGAAAGGGTCATGAGAAATATCAGGAGGTGAACGGTGTGAGGAGCCATTTTGATGATGTTGAGGAAGTAGAGAAGGAGTTGAGAGATAATAAATAATAGATAATAGTTGAAGTGAAGTTATGTTATATTATTTGTTTCATTGGATGCATGAGAGCCTGGGGATTCCCGGAACGGGCGTGTTCGAGTACATCTCGTTCCGTTCGGGCGCGAGTATTGTGACGGCTCTATTTATCATGCTGTTCCTCGGCAAGCCCTTCATCCGCTGGATGAAAAACAAGATGGGCATGATGGACGAGGTGCGTACCGAGCTGGGGCTCGAGGGCGCCGCGCGCAAAAGTCAGACCCCCACGATGGGCGGCCTGCTCATCCTGGCGGCCATTATTATCCCCACGCTGCTCTTCGCCAAGCTTGATAATATCTACGTGCTTATCATGCTGGGCACTACGATATGGATGGGCTTGATAGGTTTCCTCGACGACTATTTGAAGAAGACCCGCGGAAAGGCCGGCCTCCCCGGCAAATACAAGGTGATGGGACAGGTCATCTTGGGTCTTGTTGTGGGCCTGCTCATCATGTATCATCCCTCCATCTCGGGTTCCACCACTACCACCATTCCTTTTGTGAAGAATAATGAATTCGACTATGCTTGGCTGGTGACCTGGATGGGCGACTGGGCACAAGACCTGGTGTGGGTGGTCTATGTGCTGATTATCATCTTTATCGTTACCGCCATCAGCAATGCATCTAACCTCACCGACGGCATTGACGGCATTGCCACGGGTGTGGCGGCAGTCAACGGTGGCGCGCTGGCCATCCTGGCCTGGGTGAGTGGCAACATCGTGATGGCTGGCTACCTCAACATCATGTACCTCTCCAATATCGGCGAGTTGGCCGTCTTCAGCACCGCCTTCGTGGGAGCCACGCTGGGTTTTCTGTGGTTCAACGGTCATCCTGCCGAGATTTTCATGGGCGACACTGGGTCTTTGGCCATCGGCAGCATCATTGCAGTCTTCGCCGTGCTCATCAAGAAGGAACTTCTTCTGCCGGTACTTTGCGGCATCTATGTGGTGGAGAACCTCTCGGTCATCATCCAGACCTCCTACTGCAAATACTATCGCCGGAAACACAAGCTGCCACCCAGCGAGGTGGTGCCCATAGAGAAGCGTCCCTTCCTCATGACACCTCTCCACCATCACTACCAGAAGAAAGGTGTCGCCGAGGAGAAAGTGGTCATCCGCTTCATTATCATAGCCATCCTTTTGGCCATCTTCACCCTCGCGACACTCAAGCTGCGATAAAGAAAAACTCAAGCAATAACACACAAACAAGCACTCAAACAATCAAGAAATGACTATTGAAACCTTGGCCGTCCAGGGCCGCGACAGAATCCACACCGGTTTGGCCGGTATCGACATCCAGCGTCTCAAAGCGATGCGTAACGCGTCGTTGCGGGCCTGTTTCAACCGGCTTGAGGAAACCAGCTACCGCATGGAGTTCGTCGCCCGTGTCCGCGGCCGCGAATATATCAACGATGCCGCTGCCCGTAGCATCAATGCCACGTGGTACACCCTCGAGTGCCTCAAGGGGGGACTGGTGTGGATTGCCGATGCTCCGAATAGCGATGTCGACTATAGTCGACTGGTGCCTCCGGCATTGCGCAAGGTGCGGATGCTCCTCATTGTGGGTGGCGATAGCGAGAGTATGCGCAAGTCCTTCTCGGGAATCATCCCTTCCATCGAGAGTTGCCCCACGATGGCTGATGCGTTGCAGAAAGCCTATCGCTACGAGGCCGACGATGTCAAGGTGCTCTATTCCCCGGCATGCGACAATGGAGAGTCTGTCGAGACACAGGGCGAGACTTTCCGTCATGAAGTAAACGAATTGTAAGAAATGAAAGTATCGAAGATATTCAGAGGTGACCGGACGATATGGGTGGTGTTCCTGCTGCTCAGTATCATCTCGCTGGTGGAAGTTTACAGCTCCATCGGCCTCTTCGCCTATTCGCAGAACGGCGTGGGGTCGCCGACGAGTCTGTTCTTCAAACATCTCTTTATTGTCATCGCCACATGGGTCGTCGTCATCCTTGCCTCGCATGTCAACTACCGCTATTTCTCGCGTTTCTCTCTCATGGGTTTCTGGATATCGGTGGTGCTGCTGGCAGTAGTGCTCATGATGGGCGGTCGCTGGTTTCATCTGCCTGTGGTAGGCCAGTTCCAGCCTTCCGAGGTGGCCAAGGTGATGCTGGTACTCTTCATCGCGCGGCAGATTGCCCTCAAGAAAGAGCAAACCGACGACCTCGGCACTTTCCTTTCGCTGCTAATCTATATCGTGGGTGTCGTGGTGCTGGTGCTCCCTGAGAACTTCTCCACCGCGGCCCTCATATTCCTTTCGTGCTATCTGATGATGCTTTTCGGCGGCGTCAACCGCAAGTGGTGGTGGCGTCTGTTTTTGGCGGGCGTGCTTGTGGTAAGTGTCGGATTGGCCATAGCATATATGCGCTACGACAAAGGCACGCAGGCCGAAGCCGAAAAGACCGAGCAAATCCTCGAACGCTCCACCACCTGGGGACACCGCATCCACTCGTGGCTCCAGCCCAATCCCGACGAACTCTCGCAGGAGAACATGGCCCGCATGGCCATCGCCCGCGGTGGCATTCTGGGCAAAGGTCCTGGCAATACCGTCCATGCGCGCCTCATGACCCAGGCCCACAACGACTTTATCTATGCCATCATCATCGAGGAGTTGGGCATGGTGACTGGCATCCTGGTGCTGGTGCTCTATAGTTTCTTCTACTTCCGTTGCATACGCCTGGCTTGGCGTTGCAAAGGTCGCTTCGGTGCTCTGGCGGTGGCGGGATTCGGCACCATGATATACTTACAGGCGTTGGCCAATATGTGTGTGGCTGTCGGCGTGCTGCCGGTCACAGGACAAACGCTGCCGTTCATCTCCTACGGCGGTACGGCCTATCTCTTCCTCGGCTGCGGACTGGGTGTCATCCAGTCGGTGGCGGCCGATGTGTATGACGAGAAGAAAGAAGAGGAAGTGGTGCCGGAACCCGAAGAGGAGGGAGCGGTGATAACGGACGATACTAATATTGAAAAACAAGAATAGATATGAAGATAATTATCAGTGGAGGAGGAAGTGGCGGGCATATATTTCCCGCTGTGGCCATCGCCAATGCCGTCAAGGCGCGTTGGAGTGATGCCGAGGTGCTTTTTGTGGGAGCCGAAGGCCGCATGGAGATGGAAAAAGTGCCGGCGGCAGGTTACAAGATTGTGGGTTTGCCCATCGCGGGTTTGCAACGCAAGCTCACGCCTAAGAATATCATGAAGAATCTCCAGCTGCCTTTCCGCATCCTGAAGAGCCGTCGTATGGTGAAGAAGGTCATCCGCGAGTTCAAGCCCGACATCGTTGTGGGTGTGGGCGGTTTCGCCAGCGAACCTACGCTGAAGGCCGCTGCCGCCATGGGCTACAAGACCCTCTTGCAGGAACAGAATTCCTACGCCGGCTTGACCAACAAGATTCTTGCCCGCAAGGCCGGGAAGATTTGTGTGGCCTACGAGGGTATGGAGCGATTCTTCCCCAAGGAGAAGATTGTCTTCACCGGCAATCCTGTGCGTGCCGATATCGAGCAGATGAACGTCACCACTGCCGAAGGCCGTGCTCACTTCGGTCTCGAGGCCGAAGGCCGTGTGCTCCTTTCCGTGGGAGGAAGCCTTGGTGCGCGCAGCATCAACGAGATGATAATTAGTCATCTCCACTTCTTCCGCGAGAACAATATCCAGCTCCTGTGGCAGACGGGCCGTTGGATGTACGACGAGGCCGTGGCCGCCGTCGAGCAGGCGCAGGCGAGTCAGTGGGTCAAGGTGCACCAGTTCATTTCCCGCATGGATATGGCCTATGCCGCCGCCGACATCGTGGTGTCGCGTGCCGGTGCCATTGCCATCAGCGAGCTGTGCCTTGTGGGCAAGCCCGTGGTGCTCATTCCTTCGCCCAACGTGGCCGAGGACCATCAGACCAAGAATGCTTTGGCTCTTGTCGACCGCGGTGCCGCCGTCATGGTGAAGGATGTTGAATGCAATAGCCAGGGACTTGCTGCGGTCAAGGACATCTTCGATGCCCCCGAGCGTCAAGAGGCCATGTGCGCCGCCATCTCCAAGATGGCTGTCCGCAACGCCGCCGATAAGATTGTCGACCAAATTGAGAACCTTATAAACCGTTAATCGATGAACTACTATTTTCTTGGCATAGGAGGCATAGGCATGAGCGCTTTGGCGCGCTTCTTCCACCGTCGTGGCGACACCGTTAGTGGCTACGACCGCACGCCCAGTCCTCTCACTGCCGAGTTGGAGGCCGAGGGCATTGCCATCCATTACGATGACAACCCTGACCTGATACCCGCCGAGGTCGACCTCGTGGTCTACACCCCGGCCGTGCCCACCGATACCCGCGAGTTCCAGGCCCTCGTGGCTCGTGGTGTCAAGATGGAGAAGCGTTCGCAAATGCTGGGCGAGGTAACGCGAGGCAAGAAGTGCATCGCTGTGGCTGGCAGTCACGGCAAGACCACCACCACCACCATGATTGCCCATCTGTTGAGCAAGGCCCCCTGCGGTTGCAGCGCTTTCCTGGGCGGCATTAGCAAGAACTTCGACAGCAACCTCCTGGTCAATGCCGACAGTGAATATGTGGTTGTCGAGGCCGACGAATACGACCGCTCTTTCCTCCAGCTCCATCCCCACATGGCCGTCATCACCGCCACCGACCCCGACCACCTCGACATCTACGGCACTCATGAGAACATGATGGAAGCCTATCTCCAGTTCGCTAACCAGACCGACCCCGACGGCCAGCTCTTCCTCAAGGAGGGCATCTTCCTCACCGCCGACGGCGAGGAGTTCGTCGAATACGGTCACGAACACAACCATCACCACGACCACGAAGAAGAACACGACCACCACTCACCTTTCACCTTTCACCTTTCACCTCTCACCTATACCGCCCGTGGCATCGAGGCCGACTACTACGCCATCAATGTCCGCAACTACAACGGCAACCTCTTCTTCGACCTCCGTACCCCCGACGGTGTGCTCTACGACCTTGAGCTCGACGGCGCTCCGCTGGTCAATGTCGAGAATGCTGTGGCGGCATCGGCGGTGGCCCTCAGTTGCGGTGTCGACCAGTTCCAACTGCGCAGCGGCCTGAAGTCTTTCGCCGGTGTATGCCGCCGCTTCGACTACCGCATCCGTGAGAAGAACCTCGTCTATATCGACGACTATGCCCATCACCCCAACGAGATTGCCTCCACCATCGAGGCGGTCCGCTATCTCTATCCCGGTAAGCGTGTGGTGGGAATCTTCCAGCCCCACCTCTACTCCCGTACCCGCGATTTTGCCGACGACTTCGCCCGTGTGCTGCAAACCCTCGATGAGGTCATCATGATGCCCATCTATCCTGCTCGTGAGAAACCCATCCTCGGCGTCACCTCCTCTATGGTGCTCCGCAAGATGGAGACCATGTCCAAGTACCTCTGCACCCCCGACCAGGTCCTCGACCTCGTCCCGGCCCTCTGCCCCGACGTGGTCCTCACCCTCGGTGCCGGTGACATCGACCGGCTGGTGCCCCGTTTGGAAACCGTTTTGAGAGAAAACATGTTATGAAACCGTTGAAACGTTCTACCAAGATACTGCTCATTGTGTTGGGCGTCGCAGTGCTCGCTGTGCTGGTGCTGGCTGCCAACGTGGCCCGCTCGCGCTCGCAGGTGCGTGGCATCGAGGTGGTCATCCGTCATCGCGGCACACCCCTGCTGGTCAGCAACCAGACGGTCGTCGACACCGTCCTTCGCCGAGAGCCCAACCTCTTGCAGTTGAGCGTGAAGTCGGTCGACCGCAAGCGTGTGGCGGCAGCGGCGAGCCGTGTGCCGTTCCTCACCCAGGTCTCGGCCTCGGTCAGCGTGGGAGGCAAAGTGGTGGTGCGTGCCAAGCAACGTCGCCCCATCGCCCGCATCTACTATGGCACCCGCGAGCTTTACATCGACCGCGACGGAGCCCTCTTCCCGCCGTCGCCCCTGGGCTTCTGCAATGTCCTTGTGGCGGGCGGCGAATTCACCGAGCCGCTGCGTCTCGACAGCCTCAACGCGCAGACCACCGCCATCTGGAAGCTGGCCTCCTTCCTCGATGACGAGGACGACTATAGTGCTCTCATCGACCAAATTTTCGTCGAGCGCGACGGCAACATGATGATGGTGCCCAAGGTGGGCGACCATATCATCGAGCTGGGCGCCGTCGACAATCTCGAAACCAAATTCTCCAACCTCCTCACTTTCTATCGCAAGGGCATGCCCCGCGCCGGATGGAATACCTATTCCAAGATAAGCCTCAAATTCAAAGGACAAGTTGTTTGTACGAAAAAATAAATCAAAAATATTATAGTTATGGAAAATGAAATTATTGTAGGTCTAGACATTGGCACCACCAAGATTGCCTGTTTCGTGGGTATGCGTGCCGAGAACGGAAAAGTGAAAATTCTTGGCTTTGGCAAAACCGACTCCAAAGGCGTCGAGCACGGTGTGGTGAAGAGCGTCACCGACACAGCCGAGTCCATCCGTCGTGCCGTCAGCGAGGCCGCCGACCAGGCCGATGTCGACATCGACGAGGTGTGGGTGGGCATTGCCGGCCAGCACATCAAGTCGCGCCCCAGCCACGGCAGCGTCATGATTCCCACTGACCACCGCCTCATCGAGCAGGAGGATGTCGACCGCCTCATCTCCGAGCAGTACAACATTATGCTCGAGCCCGGCGAGGAAATCATCCACATCTTCCCCCAGCGCTACATCGTCGACCGCGAGGCCCTCAGCCGCGAGATTTCCCCTGTGGGCGTGGTGGGCAAGAACCTCGAGGCCGACTTCCACATGGTCACCGCCAATGTGCAGAACCTCCAGTATATCAAATATGCCGTCCAGGATGCCGGTCTCCACATCAAGGGTGTGGTCCTCGAGCCCGTGGCCTCGGCCAAGGCTGTCCTCGACGACAGTGACCGCGACGCGGGCGTGGCTATGGTCGACATCGGCGGCGGCACCACCGATATCGCCATCTTCTACGACGGCATCATCCGCCACACCGAGGTGCTGCCTATGGCCGGCAACGCCATCACCAACGACATCCGCGAGGGCTGCAATATCCTCAAGAAGCAGGCCGAGAGCCTCAAGGTGAAGTTCGGCTCCTGCCTCACCTCCGCTGTCTCCGAGAACGATGTTATCTCCATCCCCGGCATCCGCAGCCAGGCTCCGCGTGAGATTTATGTCAAAACCCTTGCCGAGATTATCAACGCCCGCACCCGCATGATTCTCGAGCAGGTCGACTACTCCATCAAGCTCTCCGGCTTCCACAAGAAGCTTATCGCCGGCGTCACCCTCACCGGCGGCGGCGCCCAGCTCAAGAATATCAAGGAGCTTTGCGAGCTTATCACCACCACCGACACCCGCATCGGCATCCCCAACGAGCACCTCTCGGCCGACAGCGTCTCCTTTGCCGACCTGGCTCATCCCATGTATGCCACTGGCATCGGCCTCGTCCTCTATGGTCTTGAACAGGCCGAGGAAGGCCGCGAAGAGGAAATCCACGAGGAAGCTCCCGCCAAGAACGAAACCAAGGTCGACCCCTTTGTCGCCATGAAAGCCGAACCAGAGCTCGAACCTGCCGACGAGCCTGAGAAGCCTGAAAAACCTAAGAAAGAGAAGAAAGGCTCCTTCGAAAAGACCATCGGAAACTTCTTCAAAAAGGTCTTCGACGAGGGCATTGATGACTAATGTGGATTAATTGTTGATAACTAGTTGGTAGATAGGGGAGTTAATTGGTAGAAAAGTAGTATTTTTATACTGCCAAAATAATACGACAGATTTTAATAACGAATTCTTATTCAATAAGATAGAAATATACAAGCACATGGAAGAAGATGCAATTTTTACTTTTGACTCGCCCAAAGGCCAGTCTTCTTACATCAAAGTCATAGGTGTCGGCGGTGGCGGTGGCAATGCTGTCAACCACATGTTCCGCCAGGGTATCAAGGGCGTTGACTTCATCGTCTGCAACACCGACATGAAGGCCCTCAACACTTCGCCCGTCCCCAACAAGATTCCGCTGGGTCACGGTCTTGGTGCCGGCAACAAGCCCGAGCGTGCCCGTCAGGCCGCCCTCGAGAAGGCCGACGACATCCGCGACGCCATCTCCCACAACACCCAGATGCTCTTCATCACCGCCGGTATGGGTGGTGGTACCGGCACCGGTGCGGCTCCTGTCATCGCCGAGATAGCCAAGAGTATCGACCTCGACGACGATGAGAACAAGAAGATTCTTGTCGTGGCCATCGTCACTCTCCCCTTCAGCTTCGAGAACAAGACCCGCCGCGAGCAGGCTCAGGCCGGTATCGCTGAGCTCCGCAAGCATGTCGACTCCATCCTCATCATCAACAACGACAAGCTGCGTTCCTTCAGCAACTTCAAGCTCTCCGAGGCATTCGGTATGGCCAACGATGTGCTGCTCACCGCTGCCAAGGGTATCGCCGAAATCATCACCGTCGATGCCTACGTGAACATCGACTTCCAGGATGTCAACACCGTCATGGAGAATAGTGGCACCGCCCTCATGGGCTCTGGCAGCGGCAAGGGCGAGAACCGCGCCATCGAGGCCATCACTGCCGCCTCTACCTCTGTGCTGCTCAACGACAACGACATCCGCGGCGCCAAAAACGTCCTCCTCTACTTCTCCTATCACCCCGACCACGAAATCACTATGGACGAACTCGGCGAAATCACCGACTTCCTCAGCGAGAAGACCGACGGCACCGCCGACGTCATCTGGGGTGCCGGCGCCGACGAAACCCTCGACGACGAACTCAAGGTGACCCTTATCGCCACCGGCTTCGAGAAGTCCGCCTTCGTGCCCGAAGGCCCCAAGGTCATCGAGCTCCCTAAGGACGAGGAACCCGTCAAGCCCGCTCCCGTGGTGACCCCCGAGCCTGTGGCTGCCGACGAGCCGGTCCTCATCAAGAAAGAAGAGCCCGTGGCTATCGCCGAAACCCCGGTCATTCCAGTGGCTCCCGCCCCGGTGGCCGAGGCCCCTGCTGCCGAGAAGCACGTCTTCGTCCTCGAGGACGAAGATCCCGTGGCCGTTGCTGCCCCTGCTGCCGAGATGCACGCTGCTGCTTCCGCCACGACGTGCGACGCCATGGTCGACGAAATCCACATCCTCGACACCGTTGTAGAGACGCAGCCTGCTGCGTCTATCGCCCCTGCTCCCGCTCCCGCAGCTCCCGTCTACACCGTCCCCGAACCCGGCCGTAGCGCCTTCGAGAACGAGAACGATGTCAGGACCGCTGCCGACCGCATCCGTCGCATCCACGACCTGCTGCGCAACAACGCCAATGGCGCCGACATCGTACAGGGTATTCCTGCCCGCGATATGGCCGAAAACGACCTCTTCGAGGGACGCCACTCCAGCGCCCGCGAGGCTTCCTCCTTCTCCATGCGCGCCGACGGCACGATGACCAAGAACGCTTTCTACGACGACCAGCCCGATTGATGAATAAAAAGATTATAGGCATCGTCTGCGCCATAGGCGCGGCGGTGTGCTACGGCACCAATCCGCTGGCCCGCTACCTCTACGCCGAGGGGATGAATATCCCCTCGGTACTCTTTTACCGCTTCGGCCTCGCATGGGTCATCATGGCCCTCGTCGTGCTGGGACGCTGCGCGATGAAGAAGGAGAGTCTCCGCGTCGACCGCCGCGAGTTCCTCACCCTTAGCGCCCTCGGCATCCTCTTCATCCTCTCTTCCACTACCCTCTACACCTCCTTCTCGCTCATGCCCTCGGGCATCGCCTCCACCATCCTCTTCACCTATCCCGTCATGACCGCCGCCATCATGACGCTCTTCTTCCGCGAACGAATCACCTGGACCACAGTCCTCTCCATCGCCCTCTCGCTGGCGGGCGTGGCCCTGCTGTCGTTCAACGACGACGGCGGCACTTTCTCGCTCCTCGGCATCGTGCTGGTGCTCATCTCGGCACTCACCTACGCGCTCTACATCATCGTGGTGGACAAGAGCCCGTTGCAGATGTCGTCCTTCAAGATTAATTTCTATGTCTTGTTCTACTGTGCGTTAGGCAATGTCGTCTACGCGCTCCTCAGCGGCCAAGGACTCGCCCTGCCGCCCTCGCCCACGGCCTGGTTCTGGGTGGGTTGGCTGGCCATAGTCCCCGCCATCATGGCACTGGTGATGATGGTCTATGCCGCCAAGTACCTCGGCTCCACGCCCACGGCCATCCTCGGCGCCCTCGAGCCCATGACCGCCGTTCTCATCGGCGTCTTCGTCTTCGCCGAGCCCTTCTCTCCCCGATTATTATTGGGTATCATACTGATACTGACGGCTGTAACCATGGTCGTCCTCTCCAAAGCCCGCCGCTAATCCGTCGGGCTTATTTTTTTGTCCAACCCCCTAAAAGTACCAATTTGCAACCACTTAAGAATCAGCCCTAAAAAGGTATTTCAAAAAAAGGGGGCATAAAAATACATGATGTTCCTTGTTTCCTTATGAGGAGTGAAGGGGAGTGAGAGGGGAGTGAAAAGGAGTGAGAGGGACAATACTGCTTTGGACGACAACGGGTTTTTTTTACGACAACAAAGGCAACAAGAGACAACGAAAGCCCACCGGGGACGGTGGGCTTGGTTGTTGGATTGCTTGTTTTTGCAGGCGGGACGCCTGTGTACCCGGGTTAGCCGATGTTGCCGGTGCCGATGTAGACGCTGTTGGAGACGCGGCCGGTGTACTTCTTGTCGTGGTCGGCGCCGACGGTGAAGCCGTATACGTGGACTTTCATGCCGTTCCAGTAGGCGGGGACATCGCAGCTGACGCTACGCTCGGAACGCTGGACAGGCTCGCTCAGGATGCCGCACTTGGCGTCGGGGCAGTAGACGAAGAGGTAGACGAGGTCGTCGAGGGAGGTGTAGATGCCCGAGCCCATGTTGTCGGCGAAGGAGACGTCGACCTGCTGGGG
>JAEEGL010741737.1_pt1 | contig 16676 bp, 8 predicted proteins | sample 9134231 | NCBI WGS metagenome assembly JAEEGL01 (sample SAMN16246548, study PRJNA631951) | gut metagenome | biome: gut microbiome; feature: rumen; material: fiber-attached | host: Bos | place: Iran: Karaj | collected 2018-10 | reverse complement strand
GATCAATCAGTATCATGAGCACAGGGACAAGCTTCCGGGCGTTGTACTGCAGGAAAATGTCCGCGCCACGACTTCTATGAAGGAGGCGTGTGACGGAAGAGACTTTCTGGTCATGTCGACTCCCTCTGTCTTTGTACGGGCTACTGCCCGCGCGCTGGCTCCTTTTGTTCCGGACGGCATGATAATTGTCTCCGTCAGCAAGGGAATCGAGGAAGCGACGCTCAAGACACTTTCCGAACAGCTGAAGGAAGAGATTCCGCAGGCAGAGATCGCGGCACTTTCCGGACCTTCCCACGCGGAGGAGGTCGGACGCGAGATCCCGACGGCTGTTGTGGTCGGAGCGGAGAGAAAAGATACAGCGCTGTATTTACAGAAAATGTTTATGAACGGCGAGTTTTTCAGGGTCTATACCAGTCCGGACATTCTCGGTATTGAACTGGGAGGATCCCTGAAAAATGTCATTGCTCTGGCAGCAGGTATGGCGGACGGACTTGGATGCGGTGACAATACCAAAGCCGCGCTGATCACCCGCGGTATCAGTGAGATTACCAGGCTGGGGATGAAACTCGGTGGTCAGGCGGAAACATTTGCCGGCCTGGCAGGTATCGGCGACCTGATCGTCACCTGCGCCAGCAATCACAGCCGCAATCACAACGCCGGCTATCTGATCGGCCAGGGCGCCACCTATCAGGAGGCAATGGATCAGGTGAAGATGGTGGTCGAAGGCGTGTACAGCGCGAAAGCTGCGCGCGCGCTCGCTGAGCGTGAGGGTGTGGCCATGCCGATCGTAGAGACAGTTAATAAGATTCTTTTCGAGGGCATGTCGGCAGCTGAAGGAGTGAAGGCTCTGATGATGCGTGACCGCAGACAGGAGAACACTCAGCTTCACTGGAATCAGTAAGGACCGGAAGTGAAAAAAGGCGAGATTCACAACGGAATTGTTCTGCGCGTTGATTATCCGAATAAAGGCCGTGTGCAGATTGACGGAGAAGAGGAGCCGGTCCTGGTGAAACATGTTCATCCGGGGCAGAAAATATCTCTCCGTCTCAGGAAAAAACGCCGTGGCAGATGGGAAGGAGAACGGCTCGAAGTTCTCGTGCCCGGACCCGGCGCTGCTTAGGCAGTTTGTCCGTATGCGGCGGATTGCGGAGGCTGTTCTTATCAGGGATTGTCCTACGAAGCGCAGCTAAAGCTCAAAGAGAGACAGGTAAAGCGTCTTCTGGATGAGGCGATAGACGGTCATGATTACGAATGGGAAGGAATCGTTCCGTCTCCGGTGCAGACCGGTTACCGCAATAAGATGGAATTCACTTTTGGCGATGCGTACAAAGACGGTCCATTGGCGCTGGGACTCCACAAGAGAGGCGCTTTCCACGATATCGTGACGGCGGACGGATGCCGGATCTGTGATGCGGATTTCAGTATCATTCTGCGCAGAACGCTGGATTATTTTGACCGGGCGCAGGTACCGTATTACCACAGGATGCGCCATAACGGATATCTGCGGCATTTGTTGATCAGAAAGGCGCGCGCGACAGGTGATATCCTGGTGGATCTTGTCACAACAACAGAGATACAGAAAACAGGTCTGCTGACAGACTGGCGAAATGCGTTAGTAGAGTTAGAGGATTCCGGTCAGCTGTCCGGGCATCTTTCCGGCATTTTGCATACATGCAACGACAGGCTCGGCGACGTGATCGCCGATGAAGGAACAGAGGTTCTGTACGGGCAGGAGTTCTTTACTGAAAAACTGCTGGGACTCACCTTTAAAATAAGTCCTTTTTCTTTCTTCCAGACCAATTCGGCGGGAGCGGAGACGCTCTACAGGATCGTCCGGGAGTATTTGGGAGAGACAAAAGGCAGGCTCGTCTATGATTTGTACAGCGGAACCGGGACCATTGCACAGATTCTGGCACCGGCAGCGGAGCGGGTGATCGGCGTCGAAATTGTCCCGGAAGCGGTAGACGCGGCGAGAGAAAACGCGAAGAAAAACGGTTTGGACAACTGTGATTTTCTGTGCGGTGATGTTTTCGAGGTGTTGGATCATCAGCTTGCATCCGGGAAAGCACCGGATCTGATTGTACTGGATCCGCCGCGCGAAGGAGTCCGGCCTGATGCACTGAGAAGAATCCTGTCTTACGGAGCTGAGCGCATTGTTTATGTTTCCTGTCAGATTACAAGTCTGACGCGTGATTTGCCGGTTATAATCAGGTATGGTTACATTCCGCAGCGCACTTGCAGCGTTGATTTATTCCCTTATACAACAGGGATTGAGACGGTTTGTCTTTTTTCAAAGCTTTCCGAGCCAAAACACGATATAGAATGAAGACTCGTATGGTTGAAACAGTCAATAATGAACAGGATGAGATCATATATACACGGTTTCTTCGCAACCGCGATGAGAATGATCTGCGCATCCTGCTGGAGCGCTACAAGGAGAAGCTGACACTTTTCATCTTTGGCTATGTCAATAATGCGGAAGATGCGGAAGATGTGATGCTTGATACTTTTGCCGTCATAGCCTCCAAGAACCGTTGGTCTGATAAGGGCAGCAGCTTTAAGACGTGGCTGTATGCCATCGGCCGGAATCAGGCGCTGATGCATGTGCGGAAAAACCGTGTCAGGACAGTCGCAATCGAAGATGTTCCGGATGTTTCTTCAGATCAATACGGTCTGCCTGAGATCAACATTCTGAAGGAAGAACAGCACAGGCATCTGTATCTGGCCATGGAAAGGCTGCATCCCGAGTACAGGCAGGTGCTGACATTGGTTTATTTTGAAGAAATGTCTTACGAAGAAACCGCACGCATTATGCATAAATCAAGAAAGCAGATATACAATCTGGCAGGACGGGGTAAGGAGCGTCTGAAGCAGATTCTCAATGAAATGGGGTTTGAATATGCGCAATACTGATGACCAGTTAAAAGATATACTATTAAGAGCAGAGAAAATCAAACAGAACAAAAAGATCCGGCTGCAGTTTATCAGCAGCACGGTCGTTTCGGCCGTTTGTCTGGTTTTGATTCCGGTGGTTCTGTTTCTGCTGTCGGGGATGACCGGTAACAATCAACAGGAAGGCATGATTCATTATGGCAGCCTTCTTCTGACGTCATCGCATGTCGGATATGTCATGACCGGGATCCTTGCCTTTGTGTCCGGAGTGCTCATGATGATTGCGATTGAGAAATGGCAGGAACTCAAAAAAAGGGAGAGTGCTGAGAAATGACGGCCTCAATAGCTGAAGTAATTACAGGAGTGATCCGGCTTGCGATAGCCGTGTTTGTTATCGTCCATATGCTGCGGCTGCCCGGGATCGGAAGGCGTTCAGCGAACGGAGTTTTTTATCTGTTTGCGCTCGTATGTCTGGTTTTCGCTGAATGTTATTGGATGATTTACGATCTTCTTCAGATGAATGCGCGGATGCCGATTGCCGCAAACGAGCTTTGTGAAGGAGCTGTGTTCCTGCTGCTGGCAAAAGAACTGAAGACGGTTTTCCCGAAAAAGTTTTTCTTTTATAAACGCGAAGTGTTTGCTGCCATGCTGTTTATGGCCGCTTCTGTCGTGTTATGGATTGTATGGTCCGGAGAGTGGCTGCAGGACATTTTCGGCGGATTATGTTTTGGCTATCTAATGTGTTTCTGCGTCATTGCACTGAAAGAGGAACAGCTTTTGACGCGCACGGCCTGGCGGAGTATGCTTGCGGGATGCGTGCTGCTGATCGCGCTGCAGGCCGGAGTGCAGCTTTCTTCCGGGCAAATCTCTCATGGATTTGACCTTGCCGCTTATCTTTTGATGGCGGCGGGAGAAGCTTTGATTCTTGTCAAAGCTGTCAGTCTTTTCCGGAAACAGAGCGGATACCGGAGCCTTCTGGCGATTTCTTTTTCCGGGTTTACCTGGAGTACGAGCTGTTTTTATATGTCTTCCGGATCATGGTATATATTCCATTATGTGATCAGCATAGTTTATATTTTCATGATGTGGGAGGCAGTTAAAAAGGAGGTCTTGGAAGCATGATTTATGCGGAAAACATTATGATCTGCATCATGGTGCCGTTTCTGATTGTCTTCCTTTTTGTCAGAGGCAAAGTGAAGCAGTTCGTTTTGGCCCTTTTGTTAGGAATGGCGGCCTGCCTTTTGGGAGCGTACGTTGGCGGATTTCTGGGAACAGTTTCAGGGATGAATGCAAACGACACCGCCGTCTATATTTCACCCATGATTGAAGAAACATTTAAATTCTTCCCTTTCCTGTTTTATTTGTTTTTATTCGGCCCGGAAGATGACAGCCTTATAGTGGTCGCAATGGGCATCGGAGTAGGATTTGCATCGTTTGAAAACTGCTGCTATATCTTATCGTACGGTGCCAACAAAATGGTTTATGTTTTAATTCGCGGAATGGCAGTCGGTGTGATGCATATTGTCAGCATGCTGAGCCTTTGCTTTGGCCTGATCATGGCCAGAAGGCTGAAAGCCCTGTCGTTTTCAATTGTGCTTGGCGCGCTGTCGCTCGCAATGATTTTCCACTCAATCTACAATCTTCTTGTGTCAAAGGAAGGGATCACATCGCAAATCGGTTACGCGTTGCCGCTGTTGACGGCTTTTGTTCTGTATCTTTACTATCGCAAATTCAGTTCAGAACAAATAGCTGAAGAAAATACTTTTATCTCGGACTGACGAAGGCGGTCTAAAGCTGAACATTCTGATAATCTGCTGCCGGAAGGCAGCTTTTTTTGCGTTTATGGACAGTTTTTTAATAAAAATCAGGACTGTGGTGAGTAAATCTTTTAAAAACCGCAAGTAAAGAGTATAGGATAACCAGTATATTTTCAGGAGGCATAAGTTTGAAACGGTCAACAGATGAAATGTTGCAGGAAGTCCGTCAGCGGACTGAAAAGATAAAAAATAAGCGTCGTCATCAGCAAATAAGCATGTTGTCTGGTGTACTTACTGTTCTTGTTGTCGGATTAATCGGAGTAATCGCTTCGTTTTCACGGGTTGGGGCTGCCGGTCAGACCAGCTCGGTTTACGGCGCTTTCCTGATCTCCACATCTACCGGGGGTTATATTCTGGTTGCGATTCTTGCGTTCGCGGCCGGTATTATCATTACAAAACTGATCCAGAAATATCTGGAGGGACGGAACGGTCCGGAGGCATAAAACGGATTCATGAAAGAGACCAAACGACCGCACAAAAAAATATGGCGGCGGGTACTGGCTGTCGTGCTGGCTATCTCACTGATTCTTCCTTCGATCGTAGCGATCAAGACTGAGATTGATTTCTCTAAAATGGATTACGTGGAAGAGACAGCGCGATTTGCGGCGTCCTACACAGAGGATACGACCGGATACCTGACTGAGAATCGGCTGAACCGCGCCTGGTCATATCTCCAGACGCTGGTCGGGGAGCCGGAAACATATGAAGAATACGATCTTTATGCGTCTCTTGCGATTGCGAAAAACGATTTCAAAACAGCAGCAAAGTATCTGGAAGGTTCTCTGCAAAACGTTGATAAAGACAGTGAAGACAGTCCTGATCCGGCAGTTTTAAACCTTCGTTTGGCCAGTTTGTATGTGCTCGAAGGCCAGTATAAAAAAGCTGATCGGTATCTGGATAAAGCGATTGCACTGAATCCTGATCTCGCGGCTTCCTATTACCTGAAAGGGCAGTTGGCAGCGCAGGACGGAGACACTGAAAAGGCCGTTGATTACCTTAAGAAATATGCGCAATCGCCGGGAGCGGATCCGGCTGTGACCGCATCGCTGGCCGAGATGTTTGAAGGCAGCGGAGATTATGAAACGGCGAAGATGTGTTATACGAAAGGAATCGAAGCTGACCCGAAAGGAAAGCCGGAACTGTACACCGGCCGTGCGAGATGTCTGGTGCTTCTGGGCGATATGGATGCGGCAGAAAAAGACCTGAAAGAGTTTTTCAAGCTGGCAGAGAAAGACCCTGACGGACAGGCTTCAGCAATGATGGCCCTGTGCATGATGGAGAAGGGTGACTATGACGGGGCAACGACTTACTTCCGTAAGGCAGTGAAAAGCGGTTATAAAGATTCCGCTCTGCTATACAGTCAGTTGGTGAAAAGCTGTTTTGCGGCCGGAAAATACGAAAAAGCTACTGAAGCGGGTTTAAAAGCGATTGAACTGATTGAGAAGGCGGGATCGCAGAAAAAGTCCGGCAGCGCTTCCTCAGCAGACGTGACGGAGGTTCGTTTCTGGACAGCGATGTCGTTTCTGGGACAGAACAAATATACAGAGGCAAAAGAGCAGTTTGAAGAGGTGAAAAAAGCGCAGGCAGATTACCCTGAAATAGATTATTATTACGGCGTTTGTGTGCTGGCGCTGGAAGATTATGAAAAAGCGGAAACAAGTTTTACGGCGTCGATCAACAAGGGAGAAGATCTCACGGAGTGTTATTACAACCGCGGCGTCTCCCGTATCCAGTTAGGGAGAGCAGAAGAGGCTCAATCTGATCTGAAAGAGGTTGTCAAAAGAGATGACGACGCAGAACTGAAGGCACAGGCAGATCAACTGTTGAAAGCATTTTGACGCACTGTCAAATTAACTGCGAAGGTTTACAGGTAATTGTCAGTATTGGAGAACAGAGATGGCTGATAAGTACAAGAGAAATCGGAATGACAAGCGTGTTAGAAAAGGATTGCTTCTTGCCATAATCATGGCCGTGCTCTTCTGGGAGATGAGCCTGTCTGTTTTGGCAGCAGGCGAAGGAAGCACACAGCAGGGAGCGGCGCAGGATCCGGGCGCAAGTGATATCACCGTGCCGGATACTTCGGTTCCGTATGCCGCCAACCCGGGCAAGGCTTCCGTCGCCGAAGTGGTCTCGAACAGCGGCCATAATTCGGTCGATAAGCCGAATGAGTTTGAAAACGATCTTCCTTCCGCTACTGTGGTCGAAACGTTTACGTCGACGGATCTGTCTGATCTGGATCCCGAAGACAAGATCCGTGATCTTCAGCCGACGAACAAAACGGCAACTCTTACCGACAGCGGAGATACGATCAGAGAGGGTGACCTGAAGAAGATCGATCTTGACCATGCTGATGTTAAAGTCGAGGCAGGGACTCCTGCGGAGACAGACACGACAGTGACGATCACGAAGACTTCCGTGACGTCTTCTACAAATGCCATCCAGAAAGCCATCGAAAAAGCACTTGACAATGTTTCCTCAGACACCAAATATGTGACAGTTACAGTCGCCGCCGGCGAGTACGACGGAGAGGTGAATATTTCCAGAGCAACTCTTCAGGAGCTCTTTGCTGACAATGACGACTTCACACTTTACCTTCTCGGCGAAGGATCATATGACAAGCCGGAAGAAGGTCATCTTATCGACAAGACGATGATCAGCAACGCATCAGGCAGTGACGTTGTGTTCGGCGGCATATTAAATATCGACGGCATCAACACAGTGCTCGCCGGTATCTATTTCTCAATCGAGAACTCAATCAAGATTAAAGGCGATTGCAATGTGAAAATTTTCGGCACCGCGGACGGCGACGGCGTGAACGTCGAGCTGACCGGGGGCAGCACCACACTGGATATCGATACCGGTGAGGGCAGTGACAGTGTCAACCTGACCACACAGAAAGGAAGGAGCGGAAGTAACTTTACCAACACAGTCGATATCAAGACAGGTAACGGAAACGACTCAGTCGCGATCAATCACGGCGGAGGCGTTCTGAGGGCAAATGTTGAGACAGGCCTCGGAGATGACGATTTCCAGATCACAGGAGGAGCGGACGTCCTCAGACAGTATCAGGATAGCGCCGGTGTTCACAACTCAAGACTTTGGACAGAGCTGGGCGGCGGTGACGATACGGTCGCTTTCGACGCGTCTGCGGCTAAGGCGTTTGCAACAGCTTACGTATACGGCGGCGAGGGATTCAACATGTTGTCGCTCTCGGGTATGCTCAACGGAGACCTGGAAGATGACAAAGCATCGATCCGCGGTGGGCTCAACAAGGCTGCACAGGGTGGAACCTATTCCGGATCTGTCTGGATGTACGCTGACGGTTCGCTAGACGAAGGTGAGCTATACATTTCCGATTTCAGTGCTTTCACAGATACACTTAATAACAAGCCCGAAAAAAAGCTTGACAAATTGGACGGCGCGAACATCAGCTCCTTTACCAATTACAAATATGATGCAGACGATGATGAGGATCCCGTTTCAGCTGACTGGACCAACGAGGCAAAATACGGATCGATCCTTTTTACGAATCTGCTTGTCAGCGGTGACGAGGTTGAGATCGGCGATCTGAATATCCCGACAGTGAACCTCACGGTCACGGCACAGAAGATTGCCGTGAGCGGAAATGTCACCGCTTCTTCAGTTTTACTGAATGCAAGCGATAATGATACGCTCTTTAATTTCGAAGACGAAGCAGGTCAGTTCGTCAGCGATCAGCTCGGCGGTGCGCTTACCGGCAGCCTCTTCGATTTCAGCGCTTCAGCAGAAATCGAGATTGAGGAGGACGCTTCCGTCAAAGCGGTCAACGGCAGCGTGATCATGTCAGCACTCGTCGACCAGACACATGCACTGATCGATCTGCTCGGCAGTGTGACTGAAGGGCTGAACTTCTTTAACATCAAAGTAGGCAGCGCGACCATTACGATCTACGGTGGTATCGAGGCCCTGCGCAATGTCACAGCGGCGTCCAAGGCCAACGTCAGTATGGAAGCAAGCAACGCGGCGCTGGCGAGCGTTTTCGTTCCGGTCTCCTTCGTTGTTGCGGTCACCGAGACAGCGGTTAAAATCATCAACGCCAACATCAAGGCCGGATGCGATGTGAGCGCAACGACTGAGTCGACGGCCTCACTTAAAGCCGAAGCGACGACCGGAGCGCTCCCGGTCTCCATCTCAGTGGCAGTGGCAGTCAATGACTCCCACGTCCTCGTCGGAGGAAATTCTGTGATCGACGCCGGCGGAGATGTGATTCTCGATAACAAAGCGGCGACCTCGGCAGAAGCGAGCGCAAAGCGCGGAACGCTGGCAGCGAACGCGAGCGCTTACGTCGCGATCGAAGTTGCCGTTCAGGACAGTTACGCAAAGATCCAGGATACTGCGAGTGTTATGGCCGGCGGAAACATCAATTTAAGTTCGGCCGGCAACCTTTCCGGTATTGCCTCCGCGACAAGCGCCCAGCCGTTGCCGGACGCTACAGGTGCTGGCGCAGAAGCAGGCGGGACGCCTTCTGTCGGAGAGAGCTTAAGCAGCATCGGCGGCATGCTCGGTGAGATCGGCATGCGGCTCGGTGGTTCCCTGCTCGCAAAGCTCGGCATTGTTTCTGAGTTCGTCACTGGCAAGGCATACAAAGTTACTTATAATACATCAGAGAACGGAACGATTACCGGTCCGGCTTCCGCCAACGGATTCCGGCAGGTCACGGATGCGATCTTCCAGGAGAACGTCCAGTACTTCAAAGAGGTTAAAGGCGAGAAGGTTCAGGATATGAGCACAGCAGTTGCTCCCGGACAGCCGGTTCCGAAGACGACCAAGTACTATGTCAGGACAGAACCGGTCCGTATCGTTGTTACTCCTAATGAAGGCTACGTTGTCAACTACCTGACAGTCACCTATCTTAAGAAGGGTGCTTCTGCCAAGACGGTCGTCACCAGCGCGGGCGGCCCGAACAACGCACTCGGACTCATCCAGAAAGAGGACGGTTCATTCATCTTTAATATGCCGGATGCGGACGTGACAATCGGTGTTGTTTTCAAAGAAGGTACAAACACTCAGAATCCTGAAGAGGATACAACGGATCCCAGCCTGAGCGATCTCTTTAATGAGGGCGTTGGCGGCGCACAGGATAATGAAACGGATAAACCAGAAGAATCAGATTCCACTTCTGACATCGGAGTTTCACTTAAAGTAGGCGAAAACGAAGCTATGTATCAGCTTACCACTGATCCGACTTTTGAAGAGGGTGCCACTTATTATATAAAGAAAACCGAAGGAACCGGAGAAAATGCCAAGGTCACATTTGAGCAGGTAACCGTTACGGCCGAGATGATGGATGAAGGCATGAAGCCCGATACATATTACGAGCGGATTGGCACGATCGTCCTGAGCGCGGCCTGTGTCGATCCGAAGGGAGTCGTTCAGATTACACCCAACCCGATGAAGGACAAGGTCATGACCGGTCTGAAGGCAACCTACAAGTCACAGTATCTGATTGAAGCGGAACCGAACTTTAAAGACGGCCGAAGCTACTGGGAACTGGTCAACGGCAAGATGCAGAGAGCAGAGGGCGTCACAGCGGGGCAGCCGATCCCGCAGGGTAAGACGTATTACTATTTTGTTCCATTTGCTCAGGCGCGTACCGTTGAGGTGGATATCACGGCGGACAGAAGCGGCAAATACCTTTTCACAATACCGGGCGATGTATATATGAATCGTCAGGATGTTAATGACCCGAATAGCGGCATTACCTTCATTGCGACCTTTGGCGATAAGACAGGTTATGCCGCAGCACAGACACCGGCCACTCCTTCCGATGCAGCAACGGCACAGAGTGCGGGTGCGCTGGCAGGCGCGGTCAATGTCAACAACAATGAAGCTTCCATTACCACTTCCGGAATAGTCAGCGCCGGGGGCAGCGTGTCCCTGAGCGCGACCGGCAATGGCGAAGGTAAAGCTGTTGCGGACGGAACAGCTGTCGGAAAGGATGCTCCTGAACCGGAAATGGATCCCACGGCGCCGGCAACTCCGGCGAGCGGACCGTCCATCACGGGTGAGCAGGCGATCATTCCTTACACGGTCTATATTGCTCCGTCCAAGGGTGCGGCGCTTAAGTCTCTGGCTGAGTCAGATACTTCCGCAGGAATTTACGTCCTCAAGGTCGTCGACCCGACAGGTACCTATTCAATGGATGCCGGCAAGGTGACGTTCTCCTATACGACAAAGACAGGCGAACTCAAGACTGAGCAGGCAAGGCTTGATACAGCCAAGGCGCAGTATATTGTCGATCTTTCGAAACTGCAGATCCAGTCCGGCTCACAGGTCAAGATCATGCTGGCGGATGGTCCTTCGACCGCTGCGATTGCAGGAGAGTACCTTGTCCCCAACACTCTGAAGGTCGCCCAGACCACTAACGGCAAGATTCAGCTCTTAAGCGGTAAGCCCGGCAGCAAAGTCTTTGCATTCTCGATCAAAGCAGATCTCGGCTACAAAGTCGAGGCGCCCGCCGCCGGAACAACTTCCGGAGCAACCGTCGTTGGCCCGTCTGTTACCTATATCAAGACTGACGAAACAAGGACGACCATCGCCCTGTCGCATGATACCAAGGGCAACTACTACGTGAAGATCGCCGAGCTCGTCGGCCTCAAGGAAGGCACCGAGATCACCGTCAATGCGAACTTCGTCGAGAACAGGCGTAACGTGAACCTTTCCCCTCGCTCCGGCGGCGAAGCCGATCCGAACGCGGGACAGATTAACCTGGTTGAGGGAACCACGCCGGGAGCGACAGCCACAGATCCGGCGACGGCGGTCGTCGGAAGTAAAGTAACTTTCTCGCTGAATGCCGACCCGACACACGACGGTGCTTTGGCGAAGGTTTCCATCTCCTATACCCCGGCCGGAGCGACGGCCGCCGTCGAGAAGGAACTGACGGCTGCGGAAGGCGGCAGCTTCTCCTTCACGATGCCGGATGCCGATGTGACAATCATTGCGGACTTCTACAATCAGATTCACACAATCGCACTTGAATATGACACTCCGCCGGCCACTCCGGATGCGGGTCCCTGCGAGATCAATATGAAGAAGGCCGGTTTCGGTGAGAAGATCATCGTGACCCTGAAAGATGCGGAAGTCGCGGCAGGAAAGAAGATCACCAAAGTGGAACTCATCATAGCCGGCGACGACATGGGAGCGATCGAGCTTACGAAAGACGCCGAAGGCAACTGGAGTTATACGATCCCCACCGGTTACAGCGTGACGATGGGGGGTCCTACTATTAACCTGAAGACGACGCCCACGACATTCGTGTTCAAACCGACGATCGCCGAGAAGAGCATCGTCGTCAAACCGGCCGCCATGGCCAATGGTAAGGTCACGCTTTCGAGCAATAAGGCGGAAGCCGGTGAGACCTATGCATTTACGATCACACCGAACGACGGTTACCGTATCAAGCGTGGCAGCGTGGTAGTGAAGCTGACCTCCGGCGGCACGACCACAAACATCACGCCGACTGGAACCGGCATGGATTATACATTCGTCATTCCGGCAACAGCGGCGGCAGACGCCATTGTTGAAATCGACGCGGCATTCGAAGTCGGTGTCCAGCAGGGCAACGGCTCGGGAGCGGGCGGTGCGAGCCTTGTATCGGTTGGCGCATCGGTAGCGATTGGTGTTCTGATCAATACGCAGGAAGCGTTCGTAGAGAATGCGACACTCGATGCGGCCGGTCTTTCAATCACTGCTGATTCGTCATCGACACAAAATGTCGAAGCGAAGGCAGGCTACAGTTCCGGCGATATCGGTATCGGCGGTGCAATTGCAATCCAGGTTGCGAAAGTAAAAACGAATGCTATTCTTGACAACAGTGCAGCGGTTACCTTACATGGCGGCGAGCTCGTTATCAAATCAAGCAGCAAGAACAAATTTGACACCAAGGGCGATGCCAAAGGCGATCAGGCGGCGAAGAACGCCGGCGTTGGCGCTGGTATTGCCGTGGCGGTAACGGGCTCCGAGACACAAGCAAAGATTGAGGACAACACTTCCCTGACAATCGGGGAAGCACTTTCCGGTGTAGATATTTCCGCGGATCAAACGGAAGCCCAGACGGTTAGTTCTATTGCGGGTTCCGCGGGTGGTATTTCCATCACGCCGGTTCTTTCACTTCTCGTTTCCGGCACAGAAACAGTGGCAAAGATCGGCTCAGGTGATGGGTCAATCTTCTCATCAGGCGATCTAAGTGTTTCTACGAACAGTGACTTGAGCCGCCAGCTTGCGGCTAACGCGGCTGCGGCAGGTTCGAGCTGCGGCGTCGGCGGATCCTTCTCGATCTCTGTGTTAAATGACAGAACTGAGTCGAGAGTATCCCGCAATGTTAAAGCGAGAAACGTATATGTAAATACGATAGCGAAGAACATCATAAGATCCACATCCCGGGCAAGCGCGAACGGCGCGGCGTCCACCGGATCTTCGTCCAACGCTTCATCTTCGTCGGGCTCCGGCGGTGGTGACAGCGGGGACCCTGACCCATCGGGGGGGAACGGATCACAGAGTAACAAATCAGGTGTCGACAAACAGACTGACGGCATGCTCGGCGGCGCCGGCAAGATGGCCGGTCATGTCGGTACAGGCGGCGTAAGCGGTACCGGCGTAGGCAACGCATCACAGAACAAGCAGAGCGCCTCAACTTCTGAAGGCGGTATCGATATTGCGGCGGCCATCGCGGTCAACGTTCAGACGATCAAGGCGATCGCCAGGATCGATGACGACGTGACTGTGTTCGCCGGCGTGGATGATGCCCAGTCCGGTGACGATGAAGATTCCGAAGAGGAAGATTCCGAGGAGGAAGATTCTGAAACAGTTGAGTCCGGTTCGGTCACTGTTATTTCCAAAGCACTCAATGAAAACAGTATTGTAGCCAACGGCAGCGCCAGCAACGGAAAGATCGGTGTCGGTGTCGCGGTTGCTATTAACGTTGTCAATTACGATAACATCGCTGAGATCGGTGATGCCTGTGTCGAAGCGGATGCGTTAAAGATCAATGCCGGTGTGATCGGTGATGATCCTGATACAAATACCGCCGAAGATAAGGAGGCAGCAGATGCATCTCAGGGCTGGCTCATGGACATGCTCAACAATGCGATCACCGATCTTATGGTCGATGTCGCCGATTCGCTCGGGCTTGCCGATCTCTTTGGTGAGAGCAGCGCACAGGAGCTGGCGACCATTCTTACCAGCGCTCTCGGTGACGCGCTCGACACACTGCTTCAGGGAACCGGTCTTGAAGATCTTTTAAAGAATAATCCGTACGAGAAGATCCAGGAGAATCTGGCCAATCTGAAGGCACTCTTCCTGGGATTCCCCGACAAGGTCAAGGACGGGGTTCTCGCGTATCTCGGCGAAGACTTAACCTCCGGGGAATGGGCCGGCGTCAAAAAGTTTATGGTCGATTATCTGAAGACAGATATCTGGCCATTAGTCCAGCAGGAGATACTCGCACACATTGTGCAGATCGCGACACCTCTTGTAGCGTCCTATCTCAATCCGGTCAATCCTGGTGATAACGTACCTCCGGAGCAGAGACTATCCGCAAAAATCAGAGATGCTTTCCTGAATCCTGAGACAGGCATCCTGATGGCGATTGTCAATAAAGTCAAGCTTGATCTGAAGACCAAGCTTGATGAAGCATGCACACTTATCGGTATTACTCCGCCGGCGGAAGGCTCAACCTACGATGCCGCATTCTTTGAACAGGCGATGACCGAAGGACTCGGAGTCATCTCTGACAAAGTCTCCGATACTTTGACCGATGGCATCTGTGATGTCACCAAGATGAAAGAGTTCTTTGCGACAGGCGCTGTCGGTGAGAAGATTGTAGCCAATATAAAGAGTGCGCTGATCAGACTCGGCAAGGCTCTGACTAACGCGGCTATCGATGAGCTCACCGGACTCCTTGGTGTAAAAGTCGCCGTACCGGATGATATTGCAGGGCACAAGTTTAAGACAGACGCAGTCGCAGGCGCAGGCGGAAAACAGTTTGCCATCGCCGGTTCAGTCGCCATTGCTGTGATTAACGGCAAGACGCATGCGTACATCGCCAGTTCTGATAAATTTACTGAAAATGATATTATCATCAGCAACGATCTTTCGATCATCGCGAACGGCAGCCAGGTCGAAAAGACAACGGCTTCCGCTTCGGAAGATTCGAAAGGCAATGCCAACCCGAACTTGAACGCGGGAGCGGGCAGCGCCGATAACGCGGCGAGTCAGGCTGTGACAAAACCGAGCACCCTGACTGATATCCCGGGCGCGATTGTCAATGTCAGCACCGGCGGCAAGGCCGAAGCCGGCGCAGGTGAATACGCCCGTACGATCACCCTTACCCCGGATCCCGGTTTCAAGATCCGTAACATTACGGCGACCTATACGAAGCCGGACGGCAGCACTGCGACGATCGAGATTCCGGTATTTAGCGGCAATACCTTTACGATTCCGTCGGTCGAGCCGGCAACTGCCGGCGATGCGACAGTCTCGATCACACTCGGAGGCCGTGCGGTCACTATCAAGGCCGGTACGAAGCTTTCATACTCGGTCATCTTCGTGAACGAGCACACAGTCTCCAAGGGGCAGGTCGATGTGACGCCGCAGGGCGAAGGTTCAGCAACGCTTACTCAGACACAGATCGGCAGCGACGGCATCATCGAATACGCTTATAAGATCACGGCGGCTCCGGACGACGGATACGTCCTCAAGGATAACGAGTTCTTCTTCCGGTTCACCAAGGCAGACGGAACGGAAGGCAAACATACTATATCTAAGCGTCTGCCTGAAGTCATGTCGGAATTCACGATCTATGTTGCAACCAAGGACGGCGTGACTACGCTGACCTTCGGCCGAACGCCCGACAAGTTCGAGATCAAGGAAGGTTCCCTGATCAACGTTACGTTAAGCTATATCGGCAAGTATATCCTGGATGTCTACTCAGTCACGACTACCGGGGACAGCACGAATCCTTCGACGACGGAGACGAAGCTTTCGCCTGCGACAACGGTAGAAAACGATGACGAGACCTGGACATGCACCTACAAAGCTAAGGAAGGCCCGGCTCTTAACGCACCTGTAATGGGCACGGTCAAAGTTCTGAATATCGATGCGATGAATCGCGGCGCCGAGCTTCACGCTGCATCTGAAGACCGCATAGCCATCGTGGTGAAAGCGGCAGTCGGCTATCAGCTTGATAAGCTGGTCTTAAAATTCATGTCGGGAAGCACAGCGAAGGAACAGAACATCGTTACGATCGATAATTCCATCATCGATCCGGACGGCGGAGACACCTACCTGTTCTATATGCCGCTGGATACGAACGCAAAGATCGTTGTGAGTTTCTCTAAAATCCCACAGACACCTCCCGGAACGCCTGCTCCAACACAGCAGCCGGCCCAGCAGCCGAAGGCGCAAAACGGCAAGTCCGTCGGCGTCGGTGCCGGATTTGCGATGACCTACGGAAGTCTCGATGTCAAGGCGGGCATCGGCGAGAACCGCAGCGTATCGGCCGGCACAGCAGACATCCGTGCGAAGTCGATTCACAATTCTCAGACCGCCGGCGTAGCCGGTTCGGATCCTCTGGCTGTCGCTTCCACCGGTCAGCAGACGCAGACCAACAAGGACGTCGCTCTTGATGCGAGCGTCGCCATTACGGTCATCGACGATACGATCGCCGCTGAGATTGGGAAGGGCACGGTCATCGATATCACAGGTTCCGATACGATCGCTGTCGATGACACGGATCCGGAGACGGATTTCGTGAGCTTCAACCTGTCTGCTTCCCAGAGCGGCAAGACAGTCACCAAGGGCAGCTCGTTCGCGACCGGTAAGTCCACCGCGGTCGGTGCCAGCGTTACCGTCAATATTGCCAATTCCGATATCAAGGCTGTCATGGACGGAAGCCTCCGCTCTGACGGTTCGGCGAGCTTTAGGGCCGAG
>JAEEGL015306584.1_pt1 | contig 16678 bp, 4 predicted proteins | sample 9134231 | NCBI WGS metagenome assembly JAEEGL01 (sample SAMN16246548, study PRJNA631951) | gut metagenome | biome: gut microbiome; feature: rumen; material: fiber-attached | host: Bos | place: Iran: Karaj | collected 2018-10 | reverse complement strand
GTTGACCGCTTCTTGATTGGTGAGGTCCGTTTGTGCAAGTTCTGCATCAAAGGCCTGCTTGACATTGTTAATAGCTTCACTCATAGTACGGCGAAATTTAGAAAAATAGCGGCCTCATTGCACGAGTAGATGCAAAAAAAAGCTCCCCGGTGGGGGAGCTTGGTGTGAATTATGCTTTTAGTCCTAGTTTGTTAAACCGCATTGGATGTTGTTTCCGCTGTCTGATGTGACACAGATGTGCTCAAAGAATACGGTTGTTGATGCCTGGTATGTAAATGTTCCTAGAATGCTGCTAGTACAGGTTTCGTCATTAGATCCGACGGTAGAGCAAATTTCGTTACCGTTATAAGTGATTCTAATCTTTTTCCCATTACATTGCATTTTTGGACTTGCATAATAATACTGGTTTGTCCATGTGCCTCTTATCGCAAAGCATGTTCCACTAGGTACCCATACTTTATCTGGGTAACCACTCGATAGTTCTTTATCTCCGATTATTGTTTCATCGCTAGAAGTATTTCCGCCAGAACTACTGCTTTCTTCGCTACCGCCGCTTCCGCCGGAACCATCGCAGGGGTTAGATGTTGCTCCAGAAACGGTAGCGTGTATCCAGCTGCTTTGGGGGATTTCCATGTAGTAGCCGCCATCGATTTTTCCAATACTGCCATAAATCGATTGGCAGGGGTTCTGTGTTCCTGTCCAACCATCACAATAGGTGGATACCCTAGTTCCGTTGATGATAATACTTTGATTATTGGGATTGAAGAATGTAATCTGTGTTCCAAATACACAGATTGTGGAATTATTGCTTGTCTGATTTACGCCAACATTGGAACCGGTAAGAATATTGCTGCAGTCACTGCAGGTACATCTACAGCTAGAGCTTCCCGTCTTGAAGGTTACGGTGAACTCGCACGAATCCTTCTTTCCGTAAGAGTTGGTTGCTTCAAACGTGTATGTCTTGGTTCCGGTTCCATTGGGATCGTTGAATGAACCTCCGCTAAAGTTCTTTTCTGTTGACCCGTCAAATACTTTATAAGTGCATCCAGTTCCGCAAGGACTTGCACTGTAGTTCTGCAAACTTATAGACGCTGCCGGATCTTGATTTGTCTTGTTGTCCGGGCATGTTATCGAGGTAATTTCTGTGCTGGCTGAACTGCTAGAGGCTATGCTGCTGCTACTTGCGGTTTCGTAAGTTGCTTTGAATATACATGTCTTTTCTTCTTCACCCTTTTTTACGGTCAATGTGTGATAAACTTCGCCTTCACCAGCGTAGGAGAAGATAATGGTCTTGTTGTCTTTGTACTTTCCCGTTTCATTTGCCGAAGGTGTTATAGTGTATGAACAGTCATTCTCACCAGGACACCCTGTAGCTTGAGTCGTTAACGTGACTGAAGAACCATTGACAGATTCTGCTTTGCACTGATTTATATGTACTGTACCTTGTTCTTCTTCCTTGACTTTGAAAGTCCGTTCGCAGGCGGTAAACTCGTTATCGGGACTATAGAATTTGAATGTATAGGTGTTTCCTGCGGTTAATGCTGTGAATTTGTTCTTGTCAATGTTTACATCGCATTTGTCAACTTTTTCGCAGTCGCCGCTTGTTTCTTCATTGTCGTTGAGTGTGACCGCATAGCTGCAGCCTTCGCAGTGTTCCAATTTAGCATGGAATTCGATTTTCCCAAGTTCGAATACCTTGTTGTCATCGGGGCCGGGTTGTTCTATTTTGCAAACAGGTGTCTTTATGTCCCCAGCTTTGCTGCACGCCACGGTATCGCTGTAATCTGCTCCATCCGTTTTTACGGTTGCATAGAACGACCAGTCGTTCAAAATGCCTTCAATATCGCCAACACCTTTGTGGAGATAGATGGTTGCATTCTCTTCGCCACTTTTGATAACTTTATCTGGGTCTAGTTCGTAATATTTCGAGGTCTCTTTTTTCTTTTGTGCAATGATTCTGTATTGCTCCACATTGCTTCTGTTGTTTACTGTTGCCGTGACTTCGATGTATTTCTGTGTATTAACCCATGGCCACCAACTCGGAAATGAAGGTGTCTTGTGCTTTTCTTCAATCTTGCAGCTTTTCACTCGGACTGCCGTATTGCAGATTGTCGATATGTTCTTTATGGTTACGATTCCGTTGCCCTTGTTTTCGAAATATATGCTTTTTACTTTTCCCGGGTCGAAGCCGCTTGCTTCTGTCGTGAATTCATCGATGTTGAATATTTTTAAGGTGTCTGTTAGTGTTACGTATTCGCTAGCGTAGAGCTCGTCTCCCAGCCCTTCGCTGTATAACCTTATTTGAACTTCGCTATCATCGTCGTTTTCTGCTTCGATTCGAATCTGTGCTCCTCGCAGATTTACAGTTCTGCTAAACGCTGCAGATTGCTGGCTGGATGCACCATAAAGTGTTATATCGCCATTTATCTTTTCAACCGTGGTGCAGGAATTGTGTACTCCGGTCCAGAACACGCCACAATGGGCGCTGTCGTTAGCCCACATCGATTCCTCGGTGCTGGAACTGTAACTGCTTTGGCAATCAAGACCGACCTTGGCTGTTTTTATGTCGATCCCGTTTTCATCAGTGTAACCGTGCTTGCCATTACTAGTTGCGCTAAAGTAATAGCCGTTGGAGCTACAGGTTGTGTAACCATAATTGTCACCGCTACAGGCGTCGGTTCCTTTGTAGTAGTACATTTCCGTGCAACTGGTTTTGCTCCAGCCTTCCCATCCGGAATAGCCTACCCAAGGCTTTACAAACTTTTCTCTCGGGATGACGCCGTTCTTTGCTACAGCAGCAAATGAACATTTGATGGTGGGGTAGGTGTTGAAGCATTCGTAGTTCGTGCTTTTCCATCCGATGCCGTAAAGCTTGAATTTGGGGCTTGCCAAGCGGAGTCCTACGTATGACCCTTGGTAGTTTTCACTCCAAGAGCCTAGGCTGAAGTTTACACTTGACCTGGTGCTTTCGTTATCCTTGGTGATCGAGACCGTTACTTTTTCAGCGGTGATTTCGGCTTCAATCATGATCATGTCGTCTTCTGTAGCCGATGTTGTGAAGGCCTGTTGATCGCATATCAGTGAGCTTTCGTTACAGAGCTTTGCATTTACGAAGCCGGTGTTGTCGATGAAAATACTGAGTATTAAGTAGCGGCTTGCATTTGCATTGGATCCGAGCAAAAAGCCCGATTGTGCGTTGCCTTTGGGCAGGCGAGCCAATGCTTTCAATGTTCCGTGTGTACCTGCATCCGCATTGATTGTGCTCATCACGGTGACATCTCCGTTTTTTACGACGGATATTTTCCCGTTGCTGTAGTCAATCATGTTGATATTACCCTTGATGAGGTGCCATTTGGCGTCGATATAGCTTGTCGATGTTATTGCGGATTCACAGTAATCGGCCGGATAGCAGTAATCGATGCAATACTCTTTCTTTTCGTCCAGGCGGAGGTCCCTGCAGGCGGCAGCGCTGTTTTTAAACGTGTCGAAGAAACAGTGCTTGTCAATTTCGTTAAACGTCAAGGTTATAACGGTCTCGTTGTCGGAAACGTTAAATGACGGGTAGGTCTCTGAGCTTAGCTTGCCGATGTTTGGAGGGCAACTGGCACCTTCGCATTGCCAATAGCTGAAGTCTTCGTTCTCGCTATTGCTTTTTTCGATGTAGGCAGAAACGGGGCCGCCTCCGTATACATTCACTAAGCACTCGTGAGCTTCGGTGTCGTTGTAGTCGCAGATTGTCGTTTGGCTACCGCTAACGATTGTAAATGATGGAACCTTGCCTGTTTCGACATTTTTGAACTTGAACTTTATTTTGTTCACTTTGGCCTTGGCCGAGGCATGCAATGTGCAGTCGTTTTGAGAATCAGTAAAAGTACAAGTTTCATTCTCGGGGATGACGATGATGCAGTTCTCATTAGAAGAAACGTCCTTGAGTTTTACATCGGTATTCCCGTTTGTGGTGATGAGCCAGGATTCGTTGGTGGTCACGGTTTGGAATCCGGCTCCATCCGGTTCAATCCATTTATCACTTCCGTCCAGTGCGCAGTCAGGCCAATTGTAACGTTCGCCTTCGGTAGGGCAGTTGTCTTCGTGAGAGGTGCAGTACGAATTGATTTGCTCGGTATTGGCGTCTTCACGGTAAAGCGAAGCGACAGATGATATATAGAGACTTGAGACGGATGGCTCGCCCAAGATGTAGTTGTCACCTTCGAGAAGCTGGAAGTTCATGGTGCCGCTTGTAGCGCCTGTTGTTCCTATGGTGAATAGCTTTATCAGCTTTTCTGTTTTCCCTGGGTTCGATACTGTAAATGTACACGTTTCCCCAACAGAAATATCGGTAGGATAGGTGTAGGTCCAGGAACTTGGCGGATTAGGGCAAGACACGTTCAAGTCGATTGAAGGTATATTGGGCTGTAAGCGTACGTAGATGTCTTTAGATCCGGTAGGACCGATGTTTTGGCTTGCTTCGGCAAACGAAATCCTGTGCAACGAACGCATCTGTTGATTGTCGATGGCTACAAAAACCGGAACAGGATTGTTGTAGCCTGTCGCGCTGATGTTGCATTTGTAGGTTCCCTTGGTAAGCTTGTTCCCATCGGGGTCGTAGAGCTTGGAATTTAGACTGCTTATATCTAAGGTTGCGGCTCCATTTATCTTGGTGCAGTTACCAGAAAGGCTCAGGTCGGCCTTGGTGAGGGCTGCTGCGTTTTGGGGCTTGTTCAAGGTGATGACGTTGATGTAGTCTACGAGCGAACCATAAGGGTCGCTGGGTAACGAGATAACGCGGGGCAAGATGATGAAAGAGGGCTCGAGATTGCTACTTGCGGTTGAACTTTGCAAATTTTGCACGTTTTCAAAACTCTTGCTTTGAGATTCGAGCGAAATACCCAATTGCGGAGCCATCGATATGTAGTAGTGGTCTACTCCGTCATCGCCGCTAGATGCGCTTGAAGAGGCCCCGCTGCTGCTACTTGTTGCAATTGTAGAGCATTGGTCGGAACCGTCGTTGTCGCAGATAATACTGGCATCGGTAAGGTCATCAGTGAGGGCTTGGTCGAAATAAACCTTAATGGTGTTGTTGCCCCCGGTATTGAATTTGGAGCACTTTGCCATGACTACAGAACCGTCCATGGGTTGAGTAAGGTCTTTCATGTCGAATCTTTTTATATCGCCTTCGCTATAAACGAAATAACGATGTTTTTTGTTTTCTTTTTCTGCAAATTCAATAGGCTGGTTGTCGCCCGGCCAACCATCCGGCAAGTAAAGCATGACTTTATAGTTGCCTTCGGTAGCAGGGAGATACTTTTGCTGAACAGCTCCTTCTACATTAATTTTTATAACAAAATTGCCTTTTAGTTCTCCTTTCATATTATTGGCTTGCCAACCTTCATTGGAATTGACTTCCATTATAAGCCAATCGTTGTTATACAGGTGCCCGTTTGCTTTTGCGTAGTTGTAACATTCGTTCATTAGGCCGACTGTATTGCTCCATTCGGACCATATATTGGTATTGCACCCTTTGGGGGTGTTTTTACTATGCGTTAAGCCCAAATCAAAAATTTTTTTATTTATCTGAATAGGTGTTTTGGCTGTATTGCAGGTGCCTTCTTTTTCTTCAATCTTAGATTGATATTTTGACATTCTATCGGCATTCCAGTCAGCCATGTCTTGTGCGGATGGTTCTGAATCTAGGAATGTTCCTTTATATCCAATCCATTTTTTGTAACCGCCGGACCTAGCGCAGGTGTAGCCGTCTTTTTGGCATTGGGTGTTGGTCGTGTTGTTTACGGCGACATTAGCTGCTGAAGTTGTAGAGCCGTTTTGATAGTGGACAAAACCTTTTAGCCAAATTTTATCGTCTTCTCCTGAGCCAAATTTGGTTCTCGGGACGGCATCTCTTCCGTCACAAGGGCTTGTTGTACAACCCATGTATCCGGGGGAATTGTCTCCGACATATACATTGCGCTTTATTTGTACCTTATCTCCAGAAATCCACGTTACACCTTGCCAATGTGTTGTTGGAAATTGCATATAGCTGTTTAAAACCATGCTTTTTTGACCAACAAAATTGCTAGAGCCTTTATTGTCGAAATAGATAAAGGGACCGTTTGAAGTGATGTTGCCTTTGACTTCTGCACTTCCAGGGGTTAGGCTTCCGCAGCCTCCTGTTAAGGTTGTGTAAGGGTAAGCATCTCTAAGGTTTATTCCGCCATCTGTGTAAAGAGATCCTCCGATAGTTGATTTTAAGTTACCTGGATAAAATACGCCGCCCATATATATGTTGCTGTCAATGTTGATTCCGGAACAAGTTCCTACATCCCCTGTAACATACAGATTTTTTATCTTGTTGTAGTCGTTGGCGTAGAACGAGCCGTCCATAATAAGGTAATCAGTTACGTTAACGCTGTTTATGGCTTGTCCGCCAGCGTTTTTTACGTTCATCGTTTGTGTAATGACAGCCCTGTCAACATCTAGTACGTCAATAGATTGCATTTGTCCGTGGAACGCTTCTGCAAAATTTGAAGATGCCTGAGTTACTGGAATCCTGACCCGGTACAAACCATCGACGTTGAATATGGCGACTTCTGTGTGACGCGTATTGTTTCTAGCTTCGCCGGAGGAGAGAATCTTGAGCTTGTATGTACTTTTGTCGGTGTTGACTCCGGTTAGCCAAACGTGATAGTTCTGGCCCGCCCTTTGCAAAGTTCGTAGCTGGTTGTCTAGGTTTATGGCCTTGCCGTTATCCTGGAATTGCTTGATGAGCGCACCCACATCGTTGGCATGGAATGTCATCCAGCTGCGGGCGTTTTCGATACCGGCCTGTGCGCTTTGGTAAGCCTCGCGTTTAAGCATACGGCTTGTACTGGAGAACCCTTCACTTGTAATAAATTTCCAAGTGGCAGTTGCCGCGATTGTCGCGACAAGCATAAACATTAGTACGGCAATAAGCGATACGCCCGCTCTGTTTTTCAAATAATCCTTGTTCATACCTAAACTCCGTTTCTTACGATGACTAGTCGCCAATTCCGTTACTTGGGATGGGAATGACGAGGTCCACATCGCCGGTTTCGCCTTTACCGCCGTTCTTGGCCCCTCGGCTTATTTGCAGCCTGACTTTCAGCGCCTTAACATTCTTCTTTTCTTTTTTGTTGTTGCCCGCTTCTGGGTTGAAACCGTTGAATTTGTAGTTGGCTGAAGCCACCTGGTTTACTCTTAAGTCCTTGATGGTTATATGGCCTAAGGATACTAGAGGTGAATAGAATGCAAAGGTGAATGCGAGGCACACATTATCGACCTGTTCGGGTACCGTGAATCGCATGGAACGCTTGCCCGCGCCTTCTCCATAGTTGACATCGAGAGGCGGATAGAATAAAAAGTCTGTCATGATGATATTGTGTGGCTCGTTCGTTGACTTCACGTAGCTACCAGAAGCTCTTCTAAAGCCGACCGACATGTGGTCTTTGGCCGGGACGAATGTAACGCTTCTGTCGCCTGAGGATTGCGATGTGACTTCAAATGAAATCTCATAGACGATGTCGGGACTGAATGATATGTTGCCATGCTCTAGGCAAAGCGTTTTCCAATCGTAGTCCAAGTTATCCGTGTAGTTTAAGGCTATGGCCTGGTTCACTCTCTGCTCCCCGTCGGAGAGGATTGCATTTTCGATATTTTCTTCCTTGTTCTGGTAGTTGGACCAGAAACCAGAAAGCGTAATTTCGCTACCGTAACTTAGCGTCTCGCCTGCAGCGTTTTCCGAGACGAACGAGACGAAATTTCTGTTGTATTCGCCGCTTGGATCTAGACGCGGAAAAAGGATGAACTGGTCGGATCCGTCTTTGGGGAATATCTGCGTCTGGTCTTCCTGTGTGCTGGGACTTGCGGCTTCGACATTGAATATTGAAATCCCTGTTGCCATTTCCACAGGGGATGCGTCCGCCCCGACACCGACACAAGGGTCGTCATCGGTCAAAGTAAAGCCTGTAGCCGGCTCTAGCACGACGCAGCTGCGCTTTAGCACGCCATCTTCTACATACCAGTGGACTGAATCTATTGCCTGATAGTAGCCGTTTTCGTCGTAGCGGGTGCGCTTAAATGTCAGTTCGCTAAAGTTATTTCCGTCTTTCTGGATTAGGAATGATGATAGGTCCTTCTTGTTTTCGTCTGTGTTGTCTGGGTCCATGTAAATTCTTTTGCTTGTGGAAACAAACGTATTGCCGTCTCCCTTGGCGCTCTTTGTTCCCAGCTGTTCTACATCGTCTTTGAAAATTGTTGCAACGTTTTCGGCATCCTGGTTGGCCCTTATCATGTTGTCGGTGCGAATGCGGAACCTGGTAGAATTGCTGAATGCCTCGCCGGCAATAATCACGATGATACCGACGATTCCGATGTAGACCATGAGCTCCATGAGGGTAAAGCCCTGTTTTGACATTTGCTTTTCGGGTTTCATCTGATTACCCCCGAAACTGTTATGGATTGCGTGGTACTCTTGAACATCCAGCTGATTTTGACATCGAGCCTCTTGGCGTACACATGCTCTATGCTGTCTGTTCCCAGAAGCATGGATGACGCCTTTGTCTTGTATTCGTTGTCATCCGAGACGCGAATTTCGGCATTGTAGTAGATCGTTATCGTATTTGTGACGGCTCCTGGCTGGCCTTTCCAGGTTCGTGCGATGGAGTCGATTCTTATGGGCTTGACATGGCCGTTTTCGTCTTTTTCAAGCTTGTCATCAGAAACGCTTGCGAGCCCGAGCGCTCCAAGTGAATCGATAAGATTCTGTGCAACTTCTGTAGCCCCGTCGCGGCCACGGATACGTAGCAATGCATCGTGGTTGCCCCCGTGCATGTTCATGACAGCCATATACATAAATCCAAGAACAGCAGCGGCCACCAAAACTTCAACAATGCCAAAACCTTGTTTGTTTTTTTGGCATTTTTGCACGCCTGTGCCTACGTCCCTTATTAGACTCAAAAAATCCATGTTCTGCCCCTGCCGCTTTTTTCTGTAATAGCTCTAAAACCATGCTTTGTCGCATGATACTCTTAATTTAAAAATAAGATTTATATAATTAAAAATGATAAAAAATTCTTTTTTAGTGTCCTTTTTTACCATAAAAAATGATAGAGATCAACAAAAAAGCTCCCCTGACAGGGAGCTTAGGTGAAAAAAGTCCGTGCTGTTTAGTGATTAACGGTCACTTACCATGCGTGCATGCAATACATACCTGTACCCTGCTGTTGTGCATGTTCTTGGTCATTGGGGTTGCTTTGAACTGGGGGTAATATTGTAAGAGTTGTTTCTTGATCGTTTTTGCAGGGGTCATCGTTTGAACCATCTACGGTTTGTCCTCCAGTATTTGATGCGCTTAAATTGACTGTCGTTCCGTTGTATTGGATCCTGCAATTTGAATAACCCCATTGTGCAATTGGACATTTACAAACTAATCGTCCGCCAGCACCACCGCATTTAATGTTATGTGTTCCTTCGCTAAAGAAATGCCAATCTGCTCCATAATCGAGCAATATTGATTCACTGCTTTGGCTCTTGAATGAAACTGTAAAGTTGCAGGACGCTTTATTTTCATTTTTGTCTGTTGCTTGCAGGAGATACTGTTTTGTTCCTGAACCATTATTGTCATAGAATACAAGGTCCGAGCTTTTTTCGAGTCCCTCGTCAAAAATCTTGTATGTGCATCCGTCGCAATTCTTGACTGTTGGCGATACTGTAATTGCATCACTTGCAGATTGATTGGATATTGTGCTTGGACATTGAAGTTCAATAGGTGAGCTTACAGTTTTGGGTATGGTACATTCGCTATCTCCAATCTTTGCTGTGTAGTAGTATGTTCCTGCTTTTCCTGGTGCATAAGTATAATAGATCGGATCGCTTCCGGAACCTTGTTCGGTGCTTCCGTCGACCGTATTGGTGTTTCCGAGTGCGTCAACTACTATTTTGGTTGTAAACGTACATGCGTAGGATACATCATCAGGATTGTTCACTACGGCTGTGAATTTGCCATTATCACTGACATAGCTGCTGCCACAATCAATTGTGGGTGGTTGTTTTGTTTTGTCTTTGACAGTGAATTTTGCTGTGCAAGATTGTGTTGTATAGCCAAAGATGAAATCTACTTTGTACAAGTGATCGCCAATAGATGGTTTTTCATCAGATTCTTGTCTGGTGTATGTTTGCTGTTCTCCATATTTTGCAGATCCATTTTCAATGACTGTTGTATTGTCTAAAGACACTTTATAATTCGTATTAAAGTTCCATCCTGCAGTTTGTTGTCCGAATTGGAAATTGAAATTTGGTGCTTTTGTCCCATATTCAATACTTTGTTGATCGTCTGGAATACTACATGAAATATTGTTATTCCATGTTTTTGTTCCTTGAATAGTGCAACTGACTGTTGCATTGTTCTTTGTTGCCGTGACTGTGAATGTAGGGATTGAATTGAACATCCAGCCCCAATAATTTTCATTATTGCTGTAAGTCAAGGTGACATTTTTACAAGCAATGATGTCACTTTGTGGTTCTATACTGTTGTCTGTTGAAGTGTAGGAACACTTGACATCATTAGGTTGATTGTTTGTTTCTATTTTCCACCCTTTGTTGGCGTTGTCGTAAGTGGCGCTTTCACATTTAAGGTCCAGTTTATTTGGACAATCGCTTTTTATATGCAGTCTTGAAATTGTTATGCTGTTGTCGCTTGTGATAATAACTTTTGAAACCTCTTGCGGATCGAAACCGGTTGTTCCGATAAGATCGTTAACGTTGATGTCGTGAGCCCCTGATGTGTTGATTGTTCTTGAGAGACTGTTCATTCCATTTGTTGATTGCAAATGAATTTTTATGTTTGCATCAATGGACTTGTTTTCAGGAGATTTGTTGTCCATATGAATGTGAAAGTGCAATTTGGCGTCTCGCATGTTGAAACCTTCGTTGCTAGACACATTGAATTCGTATGGCACATTGCCGCTCATGTATTGTGCTTCATCATTGATGTCGATGTCTTTGAAACAACTTTGCGTTGTTCCGACATGGAATGTTCCGCAACTGTAAAAGTCTTGGGCAAGGTCTAAACTTCCGGCATCTCCTGGACATACAACTTTGATGGATGCGTCCTGGGCTCTTTTGTTTTCTCCAACAAGGTAGCCGTGCTGACCTTCTTGTGAAAAATTATATGTGTCGCCGCTGAGCGTTGCTCCTATTTCTCCCGGTTCACCATTATTTGATCCGGAACAATTGTTTTTATCGGATGTCTCGTTATCGCACCCGTTGTAATGGTATTCGGTAGTGCATTGTTTTTCTGTGAACCAAGTAGAAATGATTACCTTAGGCGTGACATATTCGCCTAGAGGAACGATTTTGTATTTGTCAACGAAATTACATTTGATAGTTGGCACTTCCCAACATGTTTCATCCAACGCTGATGAAACCCAGCCGTTGTCATAAATTTTAAATTCGGGATCTGCTAAACTGAATCCAACATAGGTGTGCGTATTATCATTGCATCCGAAATCTTTGACATTGACTTCACCTTCCCAGGATTCGTCGTTGACTTTTGCTGAAACGTTTAAATGGTCGTTCTCATTAAGAGTTAAACTGATTTTGATGAATGAATTGCTGGTTATGGAAAGGTTCGAAACACCTTCTTTCTTGGTGACCATTTTGCAATTGCCTTGAGTTGTATTGCTGATTGATTGTCCTTCGATTTTACATACTCGGAATCTCAATTCGCCTGAGTTTCCTGGCTTGCTAACTCCATAAACGTTTAAAATCAAATGTTCACTGCCGTTACTTCTAAATATAAGTCCTGAGTTCAATAGGTCACTTGTGTTGGATTCTTCCAAAATAGAAGTCTTGACAAGGGCGAACATCGTTCCGTATGTTCCGACGCTTTTATTTCTTAAAATGATGGATGGCTTGTCTTGAGAACTAGATGCAAAAATAGAACTTGTACCAAATGTGGGACGCACATAGCTAGCATTGTTGCCTGAACCATTGTTGTGGTACGTCATGAGCCAATGTGATTTGGCTTGTTTGCTGTTGCGTGGTGCACATGCTTGCGAACCATTCAGCACTGTAGCGCATGTGTCAATACAGTCTTCTTCATCTGCAGCGCAGAATGCAGAAGTATTTGCAAAGTCATCGTAATAACAATGGGATTCCTTGTTGAATACGGCTATAATGGTGTCCTGTTCATAGAATATGTACTGAGGTTCTTCTTCGTTGCTTGTTTCGCTTGTACAGTCGTTGCCCTTGCATTGCCAGTAGTTGAAGTTGTTCTGGTCTTCGCCATATTCGCTGTGAGAGAATGAAATTGGGGTCCCTGCGAAGACTTGGTATTTGCAGGGGCTATTTTCTTTAGTGCATATTTCATTCAAAGAATAGTTTAGCTCTTTGACATGTACATAAGAATCTTTATCAAGAGCGTTTCTTAAATTGACTACCAGCTCGACTTTTTTGCGCTTCAGAGAGGCGTACAAGTTTTTTGATTCGCCACCGACAGGATTGTTAATGGAGTTGTTAACTGAAGGAATGATGATTTCGCATTCAGATGGAATTTTGTCGGCATGGACGGATTCGATTGAAATGGCGGTATTTGTCAGGCATTTCCAACTGTTGTTTGTTGATTCGACAGTGCAACTGGTACCATTGACTGTTACCCACTCGTTGACATATTCGCAGTCCGGATGCTCTAATTTTTCTTGGAGCGAAATATCGCAATTGTCTGGATAATCATCACAATAGGTTTCTATTGGCGATCGGTTGATACTTATTCTTGCTCTAACCTTGACATGATAGGTAAGTTCATTGCCTGCGCCTAGTTTACAATTTTCTGTAGGAGTGCTAAGAGTGATGTAAGAATCTCCATCATCGGCGTTGCTTCCTGTGGATATCGTTAAAATTTCAATATCTTGCTCTTCTGTAGCGTTGGGTGTGACTTCTACGGTAAAGTAGCGGGTTCCGAATCCGCTGCCGCTCCTTTCAGTAACGTTTGCCTTGGGCGTGAAAGTCCAGTCGACATTATTTGTGTTGCTTACTGAAAAGTCAAACTTGATGTTGCCGCTGCCAGCATTTGATTTGCCGACATGTACAGAAATTGTCGTTGCATCGCTTAAGTTCAGAGACTGTTCTCGTGGTTCTTTGAATTTAACTTCAGGAACTTCTCCTGTGGTGTTGCTGACAACGACGTAGAATGGTATGGAAGCGTAGTTTGTAGAAGCGTATTCGCATTTGTACGTTCCTGGAGTCAGCTGAGTTGTGCTAACAAGTTTGTCTGTTGTAGAAAATGAACCGTTACAGCTTACTTTTGATGGAGTTTTTGTTTCGTTTGCTCCGTTTAAGTTTACAATAGAATAGTAGTCTGCAAGTTTCCCTTTGGCATTTCTTGGTAGGTAGATGATACGCGGAAGAACCAAAATTGATGGATTGATTTCACTGGATTCGCCTGTAGGTGTGGATTCAGGAGCTTTATATTGCGATTCAATTGAAATATCCAATTGCGGGGCTATAGATATGTAGTATGGGTCTTTTCCGTTGATATAGTCTTCGGAAGATGCAGAGCTTTCAGGGCCTGCTGCAGAAGAAGAACTATATGCCGGCCCTCCGCAGTTTGTTACGGATGCGTCGCAAATGATTCTGCTTTGGTTTAGGCTGTTCATTAATTCTTGATTGAATTCCATTGTTTTGGCAGACCAAAGCTGTGATATTTTAGCACAATTCTTTGCTACGGCATAGATGGATCCATGGAAAATTGCGTTGTTGAAAAGCAATCCGCCTTCTGGATAAATGGTGAAGGATCCATCATCTGCACTGGTATATTTGTTAATCTTGCCTATGTCTGCCGGTGTGTAAATGAAGTAATTGTATGTTTTGTTGTCTGCCCCCTGAATTGTGCTTGCGCCTTGCTCTAGGTAAAGGAATACGTAGTCATCATCGTCTTTGGTCGATGGAAACATGACGGTATGATCAGGGTGGTTCGATAAAATAATGATAAATTTCCCATCGAGCGATTTTTCATAGTCGGTTTCTTGAACAAGCTGGTCGGAACTGACTCTTACAACAAGATAGCCGTTGTAAAGTTCAGTTTCTTTTTTTGTCGCGTCTCCAGAAATGGCTGAGTAGCAACTGTCTGCCAGTTTCGCGAAATTTTTGTCGAGTTTGGTGATTTTGCTAGAACATTCCTTGTCGGCATAAGTAACGAATTTGTCATACGCTGAAGTCAGAATATCTTTGACCTTGAATTTGGGCGTCGGGAATCCGGGCTCTTCGCATCCCGGTGTCTCTTCCCATATGTCGTAACAGACATTTCTAACAGAGTCTGCGCAGGTTACTGGTTTTGGTGTTGGCAAATCTCTAGAGAGTGTTCCGTTTGATTTGAACCAAGGGGTCACATGAAGTTTGGGTCGGCTAGCGTCTTCATCCTTGTTGCAGTAAGGGGAACGTTTTTTAGTAATGGTGCCGTAGTTGTAGTGGCTGGGGTATTGGTTGCCTCCGACATAATAGTTGGTGCCATCGAACGATACATCTGTTATGCCCGGTTCCACATAATAGAAGTAATATTTATTAACATCTGCAGATACATCAACGTATGGTTTGTAATTGTTCCACCAATTGTATCCTGGGTCAAATGTTTTGCTATTGCGCATTGTGACGTAATCGCTGTGTGGATAAGCGTCAGGAATGTAGATTTTTGATTCTGTGCTATTCCCAAGAACGAGATTCGTGTAGTTGCTAGAAAAGTCTCCTCCTTTGGCGTAAAAGGCGTTAGGATGGGTTACCCAGACATTGCCCTGGACTGTAAATGGCTTAAATGCGGTTGTTGATGAACCTGCTTGTTCACCAATTTGAATTTGGGATATGGCTGAATCTACACAAAGGTTCCCTCCGATAGTGATTGGGTTGTTACCAGAGCGCATGTGTGTTTTGAATTCGTTTTTGATGGTTGCATTGCCTCCGATAAAAATGGGCATGGATTGAGCCTGTTCGACAATTCCATCAAAGTAGGCGTGATTCGAAATGCCTGGCTTGTCTGGCTGTGTTCCGAATTCCCTTGCTGTTCCGTTGATGTAAACGTTTTTGGCATCGAATCCGTTTTTTGCATAAAGGTCACCGCCGAAACAACCTGTTCCAAGAATGTTTATTTTGTTACCGGAAAGTGACGCATTGCCTGTGATGATGAGGTTCTTGTCGATGTTTAGAGGGTTCCCTTGCCAGTTTCCGTTAATAAGCATGGAGGACAAAGCCGCATCTCCGTTGTTTCTGACGGAACCGCCGAAGTATGTGTAGTCATAGACGATGTTTTTTATTTTTTCTTCTTCCGCAGGAGGTGAAACCTGATAAAGTCCGGAAACGTTAAGGATGGCCGCTTCGGTATGGTTTGCGCTGTTGCGCGAGATACCTTCGGAAATAATTTTGAATTTGAATAGACCGTTGATTTCACTTATACCGGTCAACCAAACGTTGAATTTTTGTTTGCTGTCAATATGATTTTTTATGCGATTGTTGAGCAGAATAGGCTGGTTTCCGCCTAGGATGTATTGACGGACTAACGCACCGACATCGTTTGCGTTGCTGGTCATCCAGGCTCTTGTGCCTTGAATACCCGCGATTGCACTTAGACGTGCTTCTTGAATCTGCATTCGTGCGGATGATGAACGATTTTCGGATGTGAGCCATTTGAACGTCGCCGTGGCGGCGATGGTTGCTATAAGCATGAACAGAAGGACTGTTATGAGAGATACACCTTTTTTATTAAACATAACCACACTCCTAAATTCTAATCTCTGGGTCCGTTGCTTGGAATCGATATGATTGCCGTTTCTGCACCGGTTTCGCCGTTTTTATTGATGGATAGTTCCATCTTGATGGCTTTCACATTTTTCTTGTCAACAGTGGCGATTGTTTCGTTTGTGAAAGTGTAGTTTGAACTTGGAATTTTTTTGAGCCTTATGTTGGTAAGATAGATGTTGCCGGAGGATGCAATGGGTGAGAAAAATGCAAATGTAAAGCCAAGACAAACGTTCTTGATAGTATCTTTTGCTGTAAAACGCATTTTGCGTAAACCTGTGTCTCTGTCATCTCCGACTGTTGGCGGATAAAATTGAAAATCGCGAAGTAAATCTGGCGCAAGTCCGTTTTCGGCGTATCTAAATCCTACAGACATATGATCTCGGCCTGGACAGAACATTCTGCTGGGGTCATCTGTTGTAGAATAAGGCATTGAAAAAGAAATTTCATATTCTATGTAAGGGTCTAAAGTTACCTGAGTGCATTGTGCATTCCATGAGCTTAGGCTACTGCCTGTATTAGCGACGAAAACCTGATTGCCCTTAATCATGTCGGTGCTGGTAAATGGAGAGCTAGTTTCAAAGTCGTAATTGATATAAAAGCCGGAGAGCCTAGCTTGTTCGCCTCCGTTTTCCGGATCGACATTTACTCGTTCGTAATTTTCCTCACCAAAACGAGAGACTAATTTAAAACTTTTGTCAGTTTCACTTGCTGAAGGAAGTACGTTGACGGAAGAAACTTCTGTGCATGGTTTTGCCGGTGTTAGCTTGAATTTATCGACGTTTTCGGCGATGGATACGATGCTTGAACTGTCTGACTTGCATTCGTCGGTTGAAACGCCTTCTAGACATTTGCATGCCCTTTTTAGGACTCGGTCCTCATC
>JAEEGL013821322.1_pt1 | contig 16678 bp, 10 predicted proteins | sample 9134231 | NCBI WGS metagenome assembly JAEEGL01 (sample SAMN16246548, study PRJNA631951) | gut metagenome | biome: gut microbiome; feature: rumen; material: fiber-attached | host: Bos | place: Iran: Karaj | collected 2018-10 | reverse complement strand
TTTCAAGTACGCCCATAAAAAAACGTGCACGAAGCACGCATCATCCATGGGACGCACCAGTCTGTCTTTTTTTGCTCAGGTCCGTCTCGTTTCCTTGTCTAAAGTTTCTTCTAATTGACGGTTCGTATTACCCTTGGACATACTCTATAAAAAGAGCACGCCCGTCGTACTACTTGTCTGTATGAAATCGTATCAAAGATCGTCTGTTCAATGCTATTCCTTACGGAAAGCGGATGCAAAGATACGGCGAGTTTAAATACCAACCAAACAATTTGGAATTTTTTTGTAGAAAAAACAAACAAGTTTATTTTTTTCTACTCTCGGCTTGCAGTATCTTTAATTAGAGATTGAAGATACGCGGCGCCTCGGAACAAAAAAACAAACAAGTTTATTTTTTTCTACTCTCGGCTTGCAGTATCTTTGCAGTGGGAAACGAAGATATATTTATAATAAGGTATGAACTATCTGGTAAAAAAATATGCATTGCTTATTGCCATTATCATGATGAATGCACAAGCAATGTTTGCACAAAGCAGCCTTACCAGAATTAGCGGCAATGTAAAAGACGAGAACGGCGAAGTACTGCCATACACTACCGTAAGGCTTAAAGACACATCGACAGGCTGCATTACGGACTACAACGGAAACTTTTCATTCAATGCTAAAGCCGACGGCCAGACTCTTGTGGTGTCATGTATAGGATACAAGGATTATGAGGTAAAGTTAAGCTCACGCACCAGCTATCCCTTGAAGATAGTTCTCAGATCATCCGCATACGACATGGAGGAGGTTGTAATAAAGCCCACGAGAGAGAGATACCAGAAAAAGGGGAATCCTGCAGTGGAACTGATTACCGAAATCATAAACCGCAGGAACACTGACAATCCTTTTAACAATGAGTTTGTATCGAGAGACAGGTATGAGACTTTCCTGATTGCGCTGGATAACTTTACAGAGGAGAAACAACAGCAAGCCACATTCCGCAATTTCCCGTTCCTGAAGGAGTATGTAGATACATCGCAGGTATCGGGCAAGCCCATACTTAATGTATCATCGAGAGAACTGGCCGCCACTGACTATTTCCAGAGGAGACCTTCCAGGCAGAAGCAGAAGGTTCACGGAAGGGAATGGATAGGAATTGAGGATTTTTTGCCCGACGAGGAGGTCAGGGCATCGGTAGAGGCCACGCTTAAGGATGTGGATCTGTTTAACGACAAGGTGATGATTATGAGAAACGAGTTTGTAAGCCCGTTCTCGGATATTGCCACCACTTATTACAGATTCTATCTGCAGGACACACTTGTGGTTGAAGGCGAGAAATGCGTGGATCTGGCTTTTGTGCCCAGAAATCTACAATCATTTGGTTTCACAGGCCACCTGTACATAACAGTGGATTCTACGCATTTCGTGAAATGGGTTCAGATGAATGTGCCATACGACATTAACCTGAACTTTGTGGAGTACATGAATGTGGAGCAGAAGTTTGACAGGGACAGCGAACACCCCAGACTGCTGACCTACGAATGTATCACTGCCGAGCTGAAGTTGTATGACTTTATAGACGGTATTTACGGCAGAAGAGAGGTGTTCTACTCCGGTTACAAATTCAACGACGATGTTGACCGTGAGCCGTTTACGCATCAGGAGCCAATAATAGAGACTGAAGATGCAATGGGCAAGGATTCTGAATTCTGGGCTCAGTACCGCAGCATGGATGACGGTGGTGACGGCGGCAAGACGCAGGATGTGGAGGAAATGATTAGCAGGCTGCGAGAGGTTCCCTTGTATTACTGGACTGAACAGCTGATTAACCTGATATTCTCTGGGTTTGTACCGTTGAGACAGGAGAACAACCCGTTCTACATTGGCCCTATCAATACGATCCTGAGCTACAACGGTATGGAGAAACTCAGGATAAAACTGGGTGGCATGACGACGGCTAACCTGAATCCGCATCTGTTTGGTACGGGTTATCTGATATACGGCCTGGACGACAACCGATTCAAATACTACGGCAGACTGGAGTATTCTTTCCCGGCAAAAAAGGAGCAATGGAATGAGTTTCCGGTACATTCATTAAGGCTGCAATACGAGGATGACATCTATCAGTACGGACAGCAATACCTATATACAAACAAGGATAACGCCCTGCTGTCACTAAAACGCTTGCCGGACAACATGATTGGCTATGTGCGGAATGCTGAACTGACATATACTCTGGAACGCCACAGCGGTTTTTCATTTACCGGAGTATTGAGGAACCGCGTGAATGAAGCCACACGTTTTATTCCGATGGAGAGGAGCGACGGCAGCGGACCGGTGAACGAGATAATGCAGACCGAGCTTGAGATTGGGCTGAGGTATGCACCTCACGAGAAGTTTGTGCAGCACAAATGGAACAGAAAAAGCAAGACTCCGGAGCACCCCGTATTTACATTGAACCACACCTTCTCAAAAGCCGGACTGCTGGGAAGCGACTACTCCATACAACATACCGAGCTGTCATACAGACAGCGTATTATGGCTGCGCCTGTTGGTTACTTTGACGTTATGCTGAGGGCCGGCAAGATATGGGGACAGGCTCCATACCCGCTGCTGATCATTCCGAACGCGAACCTGTCATACACGTACAGGAAAGAGACGTTTGAGACGATGACTCCTATGGAGTTCGTGATGGACCAGCACCTGACGTGGGATGTGGTATATTATATGAACGGCCTGATTTTTAACAGGACACCTTTACTTAAGAAACTGAAACTGAGAGAGGTTCTTTACTGCCGAGGCACCTGGGGTTCATTGAGCGACAAGAACAACCCGGCAATAGACACCAGCGGCAATATCTTCTTCTATCCCACAGACCGCAGCAAGGCCACAGGTACGGTAATGACAGAGCCGTTTGTTGAGATTGGCGCAGGCGTGGAGAACATTTTCAAGCTGATGTCAATCAACTGGTTCAAGAGAATGACATACAAAAACAGCCCCGATGTGGACCAATGGGGCTTGAGAATTGCAGTACACCTGCAATACTGATACAGGTTTATTCCTCTTCTACCGGAATAGCGGTAAACTGAAACTCCGGCATCTGGACAAGATCAAAACGGTTTCTCTTGGAGTTTCTTTTAATCAGTCTTGTCCTGTTCTTTTCCAGCTTCTTGAGTTTCTCCGAAAAATAGATGGTAGATAGCTGAGAGGATTCGGATCCGTTACTCAGATAGTCAGCAAACTGTTTCTCCAAATCTGCACGCCCTTTCAGGAAACGTCTGTTATTGACTGTGACGTTCTCCATTTTTTGGGGATAGGACACGTACAGCACTGAGTCAAGAAGTGAAAAAGAGGCTCCGAAGATATATATGTCAACAACACGGGAGTTCTTGTCCTGATTCTGGTTACGCATCTTATCAAGGTCAGAACGGTTCATTTCAAGCCCCTCACCCCTATTCAGTGTAGGATCTTTAGTCGCGCCTGATCTTTGCGCGGATACAGAGAGCGCAGACAGGAGCATCACGGCAACAAGGACCGGTTTAAGAGATACTCTCATATCAACCAAGATATGATTTAAGCAATTTGCTACGGGAGTTCTGACGCAGACGACGGATAGCCTTCTCCTTTATCTGGCGGACACGCTCACGGGTAAGGCCGAACTTATCGCCTATCTCCTCAAGTGTCATCTCACGGCAACCGATGCCAAAGAACATGCGGATAATATCCTTTTCACGGTCTGTGAGTGTAGAGAGGGCACGGTCTATCTCCTTAGACAGGGACTCATTGACAAGAGTCTTGTCTGCCATAGGTGAATCATCATTGACAAGCACGTCTAGAAGACTGTTATCCTCACCATCGACAAACGGAGCATCGACTGAAATATGACGACCTGACACCTTAAGGGTATCGGCAATCTTGTCAACAGGGATGTCAAGTTCCTCGGCAAGTTCCTCCGGGGACGGACGACGCTCGTTTTCCTGCTCGAACTTGGAAAGAGCCTTGCTTATCTTATTGAGTGAACCGACCTGATTGAGAGGCAGACGTACTATACGCGCCTGCTCGGCCAATGCCTGAAGAATGGACTGACGGATCCACCAAACGGCATAGCTGATGAACTTGAAACCACGGGTCTCATCAAACTTCTCAGCAGCCTTGATAAGTCCAAGGTTACCTTCATTTATGAGGTCCGGCAGGCTCAAGCCCTGATTCTGATACTGCTTAGAAACAGACACTACGAAACGCAGATTGGCGCGGGTGAGTTTTTCCAGAGCGGCGCGGTCACCCTTGCGGATACGCTGTGCCAGCTCCACCTCCTCCTCGACCGTGATAAGTTCCTCACGACCAATCTCTTGCAGATACTTGTCAAGTGATGCGCTTTCACGGTTTGTAATGCTCTTTGTAATCTTGAGTTGTCTCATCTTCAGTATGAAATAAGCGAATTGGGTGCAAATTTACTTAAAATAAAAATATGTCTGATTATTTATACGCAAAAAATTGAAGTGGTTTTTGACGCCACTTCAATTTTACAGTTACAATGCCAGATAAGGTCAGTCATCAGAAAGACTGATGGCATAGTTTGCCCTGCGGCCTGAAGGATATACTCCGGATATGAAGAGTACCTGATCGGGCGAAGAGGCTGCCTCCTTGTAAATCTGCTCGATTTCCTGGGCGGTCCTGATCTGACGGTTGTTGATCTTGAGAATAATGAAGCCTTTCTGTATGCCGGCATCTTTCATAAGACCGTTCTTGACCGATTCCACCTGTACGCCATAGCCTATGTTAAGCTGACGGCGGGTCTGATCCGATACGTCCTGGAAGGTTGCGCCAAGCACTTCCATATCGGCTTCCTTGACTATGTCCGTATTGCCACGGGAGTTCTTGAGCTCTACATCGAACTTCTTTTCCTTCTTGTCACGGATGAGTGTGACTGTTACCTTGTCACCCGGACGGTACTGGACGATGGTCTCCTGAAGCTCATTCATGGTCTTGACCTTCTTTCCGTTGATGGCGGTGATTATATCACCCTGCTTGATACCTGCGGCAAGGGCTCCGCCTCCGTCAACAACATCGGATACATATACACCGTCTATGACATCACCAAAGTCTATATTCTTGTTCCTTTCATCCTGACGCATCTGAAGAACATCGCCACCCATGATGCCAAGCATGGCACGCTGAACGGTTCCGTACTCTTTGAGGTCGGCAACCACTTTCTTAACGATGGTGGTGGGGATGGCGAATCCGTAACCGGCATATGTGCCTGTGGGTGATTCGAGAGCGGCATTGATGCCTACCAACTCACCACGGACATTGACCAGAGCTCCGCCACTGTTACCCATATTGATGGCGGCATCGGTCTGGATGAATGACTCTATGCTCTCACCGCCTTCATAGATTCCTATCTTACGGGACTTGGCGCTTACCACACCGGCGGTCACGCTGGATGTGAGATTGAAGGGGTTACCCACGGCAAGCACCCACTCACCAAGCTTAAGGTCATCGGAATTACCCATGGGAACGACAGGGAATTCATCGCCTTCAATCTTGATAAGAGCAAGGTCTGTATTGGAATCGGCACCCACAAGCGTAGCGTTGAAGACACGGTTGTCATTAAGGGTGACCTGGATCTCATCGGCATTCTCAATGACATGGTTGTTGGTGACTATGTAGCCATCGGTAGTGAGAATAACTCCCGAACCATAGCCCACCTGAGGCTGTGACTGGTACTGACGCTGACGGGGACGTGCTCCGAACATAAACTGCTCGATGATATCAGGTACCTCCTGATACGTCTGAGTGCGGCTCTTGATGGTTGACTTGATATGCACCACTCCGTGTACGGTTTTTTCGGCAGCTTCAGTGAGATCTACCGGTTGATTTCTGCCAGCGGACGGCATAGAGGCTTGAGAAAGTGTTGTGTAAGGAGCACCCTGCTCCGACACATATACAACCTTGTCATTATTCTTATTGACAAGCTTAGTTGTTATTACTGATGCACCTACGCAGCAGCAAATAAGTACAATCGAATAAGCTACGATTCTAGTTGCCTTTTTCATAGTTAATTCTGCTATTTTAGTTAAATAATAGGTTTGCGTTAACACTTTTGTCATTCAAATATATACAATATCCAAGCCATTGTTACATAATAAGGCAAATAATTCCCAATAATTAACCTTAAAACCATCAAATTAACATTTACAAGGACAAAAAATGCAGGTATGAGCTTTTATGCCATACCTGCATCTGATGTATAGGCTTATGATTATTCCAATCCGAAAATCTGGTCGAGAGATACCTGCTCAACGGTTCCGAGGGTCTTGAGGTAGTCCATGTCAAGGTCTGAGGCATCGCCCAGGATACCGTATATATACGTGCGTCCCTTTACCCATTTCTGCTGGCAGGCCAGAACATCGGCCATTGTCATGTCTGACAGTTTGTCATAGACAACTTTGGCAAGAGGTTCTTTCAGGCCAAGCTCCTTGGCATTAAGATAACTGTTGAGAACTGACATTCCGGTAGTGCGGCTGGTGCGGAGCACGGACTCCAGTCCGGTCTTGGCTATCTGGAATGACTTGTCGGATTCGGGCATGTCATTTATAATGAGGTCAAATGCCTGGACAGCATCTTTAAGCTTGTCATTCTGTGACCCGATGCGGGCATAGAAGCTGTAGGTATCATCAAGATATGAGGGTGATGACAGGTATGCTCCGGCACTGTAGGCCAATGCCCTGGCCTCACGCATCTCCTGGAAAACGATTGTATTCATGCCACCGCCGAAATACTCGTTGAAGAGTTCGATGGCGGGAACATCGGCCATGGAGAACTTCTCACCACGGTCTGAATACTGGATATAGTTGAACTGACGGGAGTCATACGGAGCCACATATACCTTGGGGCTGTTCACAATCTGCTTTTTAGCATATTTTCTGACAAGCTTTTCAAGATTGTCGGAGCACTTGTGATGTTCTGCTATCACACTCTTGGCATCGGACTCATTCTGCGGTCCGTAGTACAGGACTGTATGCTGTTTGTTGAGCACGTCACGTACCATTGCCAGCAGTTGCTCTGATGTGAGAGCCATGAGCTGCTCATTTGAGAGGGTGACGGACTTGATATACTCAGGGCCGTAAATGATGAAGCTGTTAAGGGCGCTTGAACAGCTGTTCTGGTTGGACTTGGCCATTTGGCGTGCCATCAACTCATCCTGCTTGAGATTCTGAAGTATATCCTCATCAGGGACGGCATTGAGCATAAGGTCCTCGACTATATCAAGCATCTGACCCAGATTCTCGGCAAGACCGTTGACGGAGAATGTCATGGTGTTGTCGCCCACATTAAAGCTGTGGTTGCCAGCTATCTTGTACTCCTGAAGCGCTATTTCCTGTGCGCTGCGGGTGGGAGTTCCCAGATATGAGAGATAGTCAAAAGCAAAGGCCAGGGCCGGATTGCTGCTCTTTCCCATATCAAAGCGGAATGTGGTTGTCACGATGTCATTGTTCTCATTTTTCTTATAGAGCATCTCGATGCCTTTCTTGAACTCTGACTTGGACAGATCCTTTTCATAATCGACAAAAACAGGTTCGATGGGCTTGACCTGGGTCTGTGATATCTCCGTAAGGAATGCGCTCTGCTTGTCACGGTTGGTTGCAATCGGGGTGATGGCCGGGGCGATAATCTTGTTGTTCTTGGGATTTACGCCCTGGTGCTTATAGACTACCACATAAGAGTTGTCGGACAAATACTTGTTGGCCCACTCTACTACATCGTTCTTGGTAACCTTGGACAGACGGTCCAGTTCATGTACCTCATCGGCCCAGTCCGAACGCTTGATGAATGAGTTGACCATCATCATGGCGCGGCTGCTGTTGGATTCCAGCTGACGCATCTTGCCGAGCTTGATATTGGCAATGGCGGCACCGATGAGTGATTCATCAAAATCGCCGGCACGAAGTTTGGCGACTTCGGCCAGGATAAGGGCGCGGACATCATCCATTGACTGTCCCTCCTTGGGATAACCCTGAATAAGGAAATCGGAGTAGTCTATGCGGTCATAAATCTGAGAACCCGCGAACAGGACTTTCTGCTGCTGGTTAAGGTCCAGGTCTATCAGACCGGCCTTACCGTTGGTGAGGATGGACTCCACGATACCGGCAATATCAAAATCAGCGTCTTTCTCACCCGGAACACGCCAGCCAAAGAGCAGGAAGTCTGATTCATTGCCATAGACGTGTCTCTCTACAGCCGATGTAAGCGGTTTTTCGGGCTCATACTTGAACTCCGGGATTGAAGGGTTGGGTTCCCATGTACCGAAGTACTTCTCTATTATTGCCACGAACTGGTCAGGATCAAAGTCGCCCGATACGCAGATGGCTATGTTATTGGGAACATACATGGTGGCTTTCTGCTTCTTGATGGCACTGATAGACGGGTTCTTAAGATGCTCCTGTGTGCCTATGACCTGCTGCAGTCCGTACGGATGATGCTTGTAGAGAACTGAGTCCATAGCATAAATGGCATTCTCGGCATCCTCATTCAGATACATGTTGTACTCCTCATATACAGCCTCAAGCTCCGTATGGAATCCACGGATTACCAGATTACGGAAACGGTCGGCCTGTATGCGGGCCCAGTTGTCTATCTGGTTTGACGGAATATTCTCCTGATAGACGGTCTGGTCCTCGGATGTAAAGGCATTTGTGCCTTGAGAGCCTATCATGGACATGAGTTTGTCATACTCATTAGGTATGGAAATCTCGGATGCGGCATAACTGAGGCTGTCTATGATGTGATAGATGGCCAGACGCTCCTGCGGGTCTGTCTTGGTACGGTAAATGTTGAACTGCTGCTCTATCTGGTCAAGCAGGGGTTTCTCGGCAGCATAGTCCGATGTACCGAAGCTCTCGGAACCCTTGAACATGATGTGCTCCAGATAGTGAGCCAGACCGGTATTGTCGGACGGGTCATTCTTACCGCCGTTACGTACTGCGATATAGGTCTGAAGCCTGGGCTGCTCCTTGTTTACTGACATATAGACCTTGAGCCCGTTGTCAAGGGTATAGATCTTGACCTTCATGGGGTCACCCTTTACGGTCTCATACTTGGAACATGAAACTACGCCGAGCAGCATAAGGGCTGTCACGGCAAACAAATTGAACTTTTTCATTTAAACATTTTATTTTAGGACATTATTCTTCGGGGAGGAACATGGGATCCCATGCGGGCAGTTTCTGCGGCTTCTTGTCAAGAAGCTTCATTATGTCGGCCGGGACATATTTCTTTTCCACCACAAGGCGGAACATATACTCGTTGAACCACTCATCGGTCATGATAAGGAAGCCCTTGTAACCCGATGTGGAGCCCCAACTGTTCTCAACCATCCATTTCTTGGGGTTGCCGGACTCGTCCAGGTCAACAGCCATCAGGGTCATGGCATGCGATGAACCGCTGGCATGCGTCTGCACACGCTGTTTCTTGTCCATGGGGAATTCCGTGTTGAACAACGAAGCGTAATCCATGTTGGCCAGGTCAAGGGTTCCCTTGTCAGAATCCAGGAACTTGCGCACATCGCATGAGAAATAGAGTGCGGTATTGTCCTTGATGGATGCTATGGCCATCTCCTTGATACGCTCAATGGGCAGATTGACATATATCCAGTTGTCACCGTCATAGACGTGGCGGTCATACTCAATCTCATATGTCTTGTAGTATTCACGTACGGGGTCGTTCATGAACATGACGTAATTGTTCTCCAGGTCCTGACCTATGAATTCGTCATAGAAACTCTTGGGGGTGTAGGTCTTACGGCTCACGAACTTGCCCTTGGAATCATAACGGGCCCACTCGAACTCCGTGGGAGGCACGCCCAGGCACTTGACCAGGATACCATATATTTCCGTGAGCATATCGACCTTGCGGGCGGCAGCATCGGCCGGCTTCATTTCACGCAGTTCAAGACCGAACTGGCGCAGTTTCTGCGAAAGGATGGAGCGCATATCGGAGGTGTTGTTGCTCTGATAGGTCTCAGGCATTACATCCTTGGGTACCACGCCGTATTTCATTATGAGGTTTGAGACACCTGTGAACTGGCCACCGTCACCTATGGGATTATCAAAAAGCCAGTCAACCTCACGGTCATCGGCCGGCTTGGAACGGGTGTCGATGATGGCCTGCAGAAAGAGGTTTGACTTCTCGAGCAGGTCATAGAACGAACAGTAGTTCTGAGAGAACTCGAACTCGCCCAGGTCATGGGTGGTTATCATCTTGGCCCTGAGCACATTCAGGCCTGTGAACAGCCAGCAACGTCCGGATGATTTCTGGTTAGTTATACCCTTGGTGGTAACCTTGTCCGAAAAATGGGTATCCGTCATGGCAAGGTTGTCGGCATTGACGGCAAGAGTGGCTATCGACTGGCCGGCAAGAGCGTTCCTTACAGCCTTCTCGGCAGGTGTGTCACTGTATCCTTTGCGAATACGCTCAAGCATGCTGTCCGTAATTCCGCCGTCATTCTGGGCAAAAAGAGGCAATGAGGCCAATGTAAGCAAAAACAAAACTGTCTTTTTCATATCCTTTTTCTTTTAAAGTGCAAAGATAGGCTTATTAAACTTATCTTGTAGGAAATTATGAGTAATTTTGCAGGCTGAAAGCTGACCGGTCTGCCGCTGTCCCCTACGGGGCAGAGGAAAGTCCGGGCGACACAGGGCATTCCACTTCCTAACGGGAAGCAGCCGGCAACGGCTGACAAGCGCAGAAGAAAACAACCGCCGCAAGGTAAGGGTGAGAAGGTGGGGTAAGAGCCCACCAGGCCTGTGGTGACACAGGTGCTGTGCGCCTTGGAAGTTGCAAGTTCATGTATACCGGCGTCAGAGGGCTGCCCGCCCGAGCCGGAGGGTAGAACGCGCGGAGCCGTAAGGCTGCGGAGCCATGCCGGTGACGGCAGGTCAAGATTAATGGCAGACAGGGAAGGTACGTGTACCGACCCCACAGAACCCGGCTTACAGGTCAGCTTTAATTTGGATATCCATGCCGGCAATATATGAAAAGAGTACGCTGCCCCAAATGTGACCACTACAACACCTTTGACGAGACCCTGTACAAGGAGGGACAGTCACTGGTGTTTGAATGCGAGAACTGCCGCAAGCAGTTCAGGATACGTATTGGGACCAGCAAACTGGCAGCGACACAAAAAGAGGCCGACCGCAGGAAAGAGGTGAATGATATAGGGTTCGGCTCCATTCTGGTCATTGAAAATGTTTTCGGATACAGACAGAGTTTTGCATTGCAGGAGGGAGAGAACATCATAGGCAGGTACAATCCCGGTGACAGCATAACCATTCCCATTGACACCAATGACCGCAGCATGGACCGCAGGCACTGCGTCATTACGGTAAAGAAAGAGCCATCGGGAGAGATAAGCTATACACTTAGGGATTTTCCAAGCCTGACAGGTACATTCCTGTTCAACCGTATTCTTGGTGACAGGGAACGGGTATTGATTGAGGACGGGGCCATAATCACCTTGGGAGCCACCACCATAATACTGCAGGCACTGGAATAAAAAAGCCGCACCTGAACGATGCGGCTATTTAATCATCTAACGTTAATCACTTCTTTGTTCCCTGCGACAGGATGCAAACGCTGAACGTAAAGTCCTCATCCAAAGGGCAACTGTAGTAATCCTGCCATTCCACGGCTATGGTGAGCAGACCAGGTTCAACCTCATACCTTATGTTCTGCATAATCTGGAAATGTGAACCGTTATGTTCATCCACAAGATCCCTGGAATACACGTACGGGAGAATATGCTTGCTGGTATATTCGGGATTGCTTTCTATGAGATAGACCAGAACAGATCCTTCATTGAACACCTTTGATGTGATTTCGGGGAAATCAAACTGCTGATATACATAGAAGCCGGGATTACCTTCTCCGTGCTTGGAAGCATGCCAGTTGTTCCTGGGCGCAGTGATTTCAAACGTGGTCATATCGACACCCTGCTTTATGACCTCATAGGTCTCATATGTCTTATAGACATCACCGCAACTGCATAACATCAATGCTACCGCTGCTATTGGAAAAACAATCTTTTTCATGACAAAATAGTTTTAGCGTTCTATACACAGGACGGAAAAGGACAGGAATTGTTAATGACAAACGTAAAATTTGTCACTGCTCATAATAATTCATGAGGTCCTGGCTTGATTTCTGACCTTTTCTTGATGCGCGGACATTAATGGGCATTGACACCTTATATCTTACCGGTTCTCCGTTCTTTGTAGCCGGAGTCCAACGGGGCATGTTCTTGAGAAGCCTTAATATCTCCTCATCAATTGACTCATCAAGACCCTTGAGGATACCCACATAAGTTATGTCGCCCGATTTTTCGACAGTGAACTCAACCTCCATCTTTCCTCTTACGGAACGCCTTGCGGCCTCCTCGGGATAGATGAAGTTGGTATTTATGTATTCATACATCTTTTCCACACCACCCTTGAATTCGGGTTGCGTGATAACATCGCCCTGTTTTGTGGTATAGGTATTCGGAGTGCTCTTGGCAACGCTATCTGCACCGGTCTGGGCATAAGCCTGACCCAGCAGGGAAAACAAAACGATGACAGATAATAAAAATTTCTTTTTCATTGAGGTTTGATAAGTTGGATGCATACTGCCTGTGTAAATCATATTTTTGCTGTAACTTTGATATATTATCTTGCACTTGGTTAAATTTGGAAACGGAATCTTAACATTTTTTCTATCCTGATTACGTTTCCAAAGAAATCACACAGCAAAAATACACCGCCAAAACCTGACGATACAAACAAATAGCGTTGCAAAACTGTTGCAAAAACGCTGATCGCGTTTTTGCGACCTTTGCTCGCCACGACAGAGTGAGCAAGCTCCCTCTGTTCGTTTGGCTTAACGCAAACGTTGCAAATTCAGCGTTTCTGGAGGAGAGTTACTACCTCTACGTGCTGGGTGTGGGGGAACATGTCCACCGGCTGCACCGTAACCACCTTATAGCTCTGGTCCAGAAGGGCTATGTCACGGGCCTGCGTGGCGGGATTGCAGCTCACATATACGATTCTTTTGGGCGAAGCGGCCAGTATGACATCTATCACATCCTTGTGCATTCCGGCACGAGGCGGGTCTGTCACTATGACATGGGGAGTTCCGTGAGCGGCTATGAAATCTGCATTCATCACATCCTTCATGTCACCGGCAAAGAATTCTGTGTTATTGATATTGTTGAGGGCGGCATTTACCTTGGCGTCCTCAATAGCCTCGGGCACATACTCTATTCCAATCACTTTTTTTGCCCCTGCCGAGATGAACTGTGCTATGGTACCTGTTCCGGTATAAAGGTCATAAACGACATCGTCAGGGTTCAGGGCTGCCAGCTCACGGACAACGGAATAGAGACGGTATGCCTGACGGCTGTTGGTCTGGAAGAATGACTTGGGTCCTATCTTGAACCTGAGGTTTTCCATAGTCTCATAGATGAACTCCTGACCACGGAACACATGCACGTCAAGATCACCGAAAGTATCGTTGCACTTGTTGTTTATGACATATAGCAGAGAGGTGATTTGAGGGAACTCATCAGACAGGTACTGCATCAGTCCCATGAACTGTTCATTCTGGGCAGGAGTCTCAATCTTGGCCTGTACCAGCACCATTATCTGGCCTGTTGTGACCACACGTACCATCATGTCACGCAGCATTCCCTCCTGCGAACGAAGGTTTATGAAAGGTATGTCGTGCTGTGTCGCGTATGCGTAAGCAGCATTGCGAATACGATCCGACACATCGTCCTGAAGCCAACATTCGCTTATATGGAGAACCTTATCGAAAGCTCCCGGTATATGGAATCCCAGACCCGGCTGTTTACGCTCTGCTCCACTGTCTGGATTGTCAAGTTCAGCAAGTTCATCCTGCGTCAGCCAGCGCATGTTACTGAATGAATACTCCAGTTTGTTACGGTATCGGACGGTCTGTTCAGACCCTAATATGGGGCTGATCTCCGGCAGATCAACCTTGGCAATCCTGGTAAGGTTGTCAACCACCTGCTGCTGTTTGAAACGGAGCTGCTCCTGATAAGGCAGATTCTGCCATTTGCATCCGCCGCATATACCGAAATGACGGCAGAACGGCACGGAGCGAACCTTTGAGAATTCATGGAACTTCACTACAACGGCCTCGGCATAACTGTGCTTTTTCTTGAGAATCTTAAGATCCACAACATCGCCAGGTACGGCAAACGGCACAAAGACTACCAGATCATTTATACGGACCAACGCCTTACCCTCGGCTGCCACACCGGTTATAGTTACGTTTTCTATTATCGGCTGTTCGCGTCTCTTTCTTGACATATCTCTACCTTTTGGGCTGCAAAGGTAGCAAAATAGAATAAATACAGGAGAAAAATACAATACTTATAATAAAAATAAGTACCTTTGCACCCGCAAAAAAGAAACGAGGGACTAAAATTCAAAATAAGACATAAACAACATAACATATCAATAAATTTATGAGCGAAAAAAGAGTTTACAAGTTCGGAAACGGACAAGCTGAGGGAAATGCCCAAATGCGCAATCTGCTGGGTGGTAAAGGTGCCAACCTGGCCGAGATGAATCTTCTTGGTGTACCGGTACCTCCGGGTTTCACCATCACCACTGATGTTTGCAACGAGTATTATCAGATTGGTCGCGACAAGGTTGTTGCCATTTTGAAGAACGATGTTGAGGAGGCCATCCGTCACATTGAGAAACTGATGAATTCAAAGTTCGGTGATGTTGAGAATCCGCTTCTGGTATCAGTACGTTCAGGAGCCCGCGCCTCAATGCCGGGTATGATGGATACAATTCTGAACCTGGGACTCAATGACGAGGTTGTAGAGGGTCTGTCACGTAAGACCAACAACCCCCACTTTGCTTGGGACAGCTACCGTCGCTTTGTACAGATGTACGGTGACGTAGTTCTGGGCATGAAGCCCCTGAACAAGACCGATGTTGACCCGTTCGAGGCCATCATTGAGAAGGTTAAGGAAGAGAGCGGCGTTGTTCTGGACAAGGACCTGAGCGTTGACGACCTGAAGAAACTGGTCAAGCTGTTCAAGGCTGCCGTTAAGGAGCGCACCGGTCAGGACTTCCCCACCAGCGCTATGGATCAGCTTTGGGGCGCTATCTGCGCCGTGTTCGGTTCATGGAACAACGAGCGCGCTATCCTGTATCGTAAGATGGAAGGAATACCCGATGAGTGGGGTACCGCCGTATCAGTTATGGCTATGGTATTCGGTAACATGGGTGACACATCTGCCACAGGCGTATGCTTCAGCCGTGACGCCGCTACCGGTGAGAACCTCTTCAACGGTGAGTATCTGGTTAACGCACAAGGTGAGGACGTAGTAGCAGGTATCCGCACTCCGCAGCAGATCACAATAGAGGGCTCAAAGCGTTGGGCTGCTCTGGCAGGCGTATCCGAGGAGGAGCGCAAGGCCAAGTATCCTTCAATGGAAGAGGCAATGCCCGCTATCTACAAGGAGCTGGATGCCCTGCAGACAAAGCTTGAGAACCACTATCACGATATGCAGGATATGGAGTTCACCGTTCAGGAGGGCAAGCTCTGGTTCCTCCAGACACGTAACGGTAAGCGCACAGGTACCGCAATGGTTAAGATTGCCATGGACCTGATGCACGAGGGTCTGATCGATGAGAAGACCGCCATCCAGCGCTGCGAGCCCCAGAAGCTCGATGAGCTGCTCCACCCCGTATTTGATAAGAACGCCCTTAAGAAGGCTAAGGTTCTGACCACCGGTCTTCCCGCTTCACCGGGTGCCGCTTGCGGTCAGATCGTATTCAATGCCGATGACGCTGAGGCTTGGCACAAGAACGGCCACAAGGTTATCATGGTACGTATCGAGACCTCGCCTGAGGATCTGGCCGGTATGGCTGCTGCCGAGGGTATCCTGACATGCCGCGGCGGTATGACCAGCCACGCTGCAGTTGTTGCCCGCGGTATGGGTAAGTGCTGCGTATCAGGTGCCGGTGCACTGAGCGTTGACTACGTTAAGAAGACAGTTAAGATTGAGGACGTTGTCCTTAAGGAAGGTGATTATATTTCAATCAACGGTTCAACTGGTCAGGTATTCGAGGGTCAGATTGAGACCAAGGCTGCCGAGATCAGCGGCGACTTCGCTGAGCTGATGGATCTGTGCAACAAGTACACTCGTCTGGTTGTCCGCACAAACGCTGATACTCCTCACGATGCTGAGGTTGCCCGCACATTCGGTGCCGTTGGTATCGGTCTGTGCCGTACCGAGCACATGTTCTTTGAGGGTGAGAAGATCAAGGCTATGCGTGAGATGATCCTTGCTGAGAACAAGGAGGGTCGCGAGAAGGCTCTTGCCAAGCTGCTCCCCTATCAGACAAAGGACTTCTACGGAATCCTGAAGGCTATGGACGGACTGCCCGTCAACATCCGTCTGCTCGATCCTCCCTTGCACGAGTTCGTACCCCACGATAAGAAGGGACAGCAGGAGATGGCCGATGCAATGGGCGTAACTCTGGAGCAGATCAAGGCTCGCGTTGAGTCTCTGTCAGAGAACAACCCGATGCTGGGTCACCGCGGTTGCCGTCTGGGTAACACCTATCCTGAGATCACCGAGATGCAGACCAAGGCTATCATCGGCGCTGCCATCCAG
>JAEEGL011012295.1_pt1 | contig 16678 bp, 10 predicted proteins | sample 9134231 | NCBI WGS metagenome assembly JAEEGL01 (sample SAMN16246548, study PRJNA631951) | gut metagenome | biome: gut microbiome; feature: rumen; material: fiber-attached | host: Bos | place: Iran: Karaj | collected 2018-10 | reverse complement strand
GGTAATGTGCGTAAGGACTTCCCAGGCGGATTCCCTGGCGACAAACACAACTGCTTCACCAAGGAGGGTCGTACGAAGGCCGAGCAGAGTATGTTTGCCTGGACAAGCCGTCTGCTGCACTGGCGCCAAAACAACGATGTGATCACAAAGGGCAAGCAGATCCAGTTTATCCCCTACAAGGGTGTCTACGTCATCGCCCGTCAGTTGGAGGATCGTGCGCTGGATGCACCAAACCATGTTGTGACACGAACAGTCCTCACCATCCTCAACGGTACGTCGAAGCCTGCCACGATGGAGGTGGCACGCTATGCCGAAGTTATCGACAATACCACAAAGGCCAAGGATATCTTGACAGGTCGCTATTACGACCTCTCGAAGGATCTGGAACTGAAACCACGGCAGAGTTTGATTCTGGAGTTGTAATTCAAGATAGAGTATCTTATCAAGAATTTGAGAATTAGAGAATTATTGCTGCGCAAATGGTGCTTCATTTTGGCAATGCCAAAGAAAAATCTCTAATTCTCTAATTCTTGATTATTATTTCTGGGATAGGGTGGCAACGACATACTCTGACTGCTTGCCGATGCAGAACTTACCTCCCCAGAGGCCAAGACCTGAAGATATATAGAACTGTGTTTTGCCACGCTGATAGCTGCCCCAGGAACACTCATAGATTGCATCGGTAATCCACGATATTGGCCATACTTGTCCACGATGGGTATGGCCGCTTAATTGGAAGTCGACACCTGCCGCCTCCGCTTTCTCCAGTTCATACGGCTGATGGTCGAGCACAATTGTATATTGTGGAATGTGGAATGAGGAATGTGGAATGAGATTACCTTGATTACTCAACTTCATCAATTCCACCACGCTCTTACGGCGACGATTCATACGGTCATCACGGCCTATGACGACAATGGCACTGTCTATCACAACAGCCTCATCTATCAGCAGATGGATACCTGCATCCTGATAGAACTGTCGGGCATTGGCATCACCACCAAAGTGCTCATGATTTCCTAAACAGGCGTAGACAGGTGCCGTGAGTCTGTGAAACTCTTCTGCCATACGTTCCTCCCTTAGCGGACGGATGCTGCCATCGATAAGATCGCCAGCTATCAGGATAAAGTCAGGCTTCTCGGCATTGATTAGATCCACCCACCTTGCCAGTTCCTTGCGAGTATTGTGATAGCCCAAATGCAGGTCGGAAACCATCACCACACGATAATCCTTCGACAGATTCTTCGACGTCAACTCCAACGGCACACGTACCTTATTATAATAATGGATGTTGCCATAGAAGAAGACTGCGAACACCAAGACGAAGATACCCAAGGCCACCTGCCAGTTGTTGAAGAGCCACGAACGGGGTACCAGATGAATGAGTCTTCCAAGGTCGAGCACCAGGAAGATGATCACCAGATAGAGCATGATAAAGATTGACGAGGTGCCCACCTCATAGAGCACCTGCGCCACAGGCAACGAATAATTGTCTGTCTGTCGTCGCAAGCCGAAGAAGAACAACAGGAAACAGCCCATCAGAAGAATCACGGCCACTGTTTTCCAGAATCGTGAAAAGGGGAGGATGGCCCACACATGCCATCCTATATAGACGACTGCCAACAGGGGCAGAATCATAAAGATAAACATCCACATAGGTCTCATACTTTTTGTATTGTGGGCGCAAAATTATAAAAAAATGGATAATGGACAATGGATTTTGTGTGGCATAAGCAATTTTTTCACTTTTCACGCTTCACTTTTCACTTTTTTTCGTACCTTTGCATGCTCTTTTAATTAAATAGTTACTTATGAAGACTGGTAGAAATTGCCTATTAGGACTTGCATTACTCATAGCAACAAACGTCTTTGGACAGAAACAGGAAGTACACATCTTAGCCGTTAACGATATGCACGCCACTATCGAGGCGTTCCCGAAATTAGCAGCCATTGCCGACAGCCTGCGTACTCTCTATCCTTCGCTGCTGGTATTCTCAGCAGGCGACAATCGTACGGGTAATCCCCTGAACGACATGTATGAGGTGTCATCCTATCCCATGGTGGCACTGATGAACCAAGTAGGCTTCAACGCCACCGCCGTCGGCAACCATGAGTTCGACGTGAAGTCGTTAGCGCCATTGATGGGCTATTCCAACTTCAGCTATATCTGTGCCAATATGTTCCCCTCACCCGATGCCGGCCTGCACATCGTTCCCACAAAGGTGTTTGATGTCGATGGAATCAAGGTGGGTGTCATCGGTGTGACACAGGTGAACAGTATGGGCCGTCCTGATACCCATCCCGAGAATGTGGAGGGCATCCGTTTCACCCAGCCAGAGAACGTCGTCGGACAGTATCAGTCTCTCAGCAGAGAGTGTGATGCCACGATTCTGTTGTCGCACATCGGCTATCAGGATGACATCGAGATGGCAGAGCGTTTCCCCTGGCTCGACCTGATCATCGGCGGACATTCCCACACCCAGCTGACTGCCGATGAGCCCTTGCACAACGGCGTGCTCATTACCCAGAACAAGAACCGTCTGCCCATGTGCACACATATCACTCTCACCGTAGAGAAAGGCAAGGTCACAGACAAGAAAGCAGAATACATCGATATCAAGAAATTCCCCAATAAGAACAAGATGGTAACAGCAATCGTCGACCACTTCAGCGACGATCCTTTCTTCAAGCGTGTGGTGGCCCATGCCGAAACACCCTTCAAGATTAAGGACCAGATGACCTATATGCTCTGCGATGCCCTTCTGACGGAAGGCGAGGGTGACATCTGCATCATGAACAATGGTGGTACACGTATCGACTCCCTCTCTGCCGGCGATATCACCGTACACGATATCCTCGCCATGGACCCCTTCTACAACGAGGCTGTTGCTGCCACCGTGACAGGAGAGGACATTCTGCATATCATCACAACTTATAGCCGTGGATCACTCTACCACCTGCCACGTGTGGCCGGCATCCTCTGTGAGGCTGTGGTGGACAAGGAAGATCCTGAGAAGAACAGACTGAAGAGTATTCAGCTAAAGACACTCGACGGCAAGGACTTCGACATTCACAAGACCTACAAGCTCGTCACTAGCAGCTATATGGCTTCTGTCTGTAAGCAGTATTTCAATGCGACGACACATTCCTTGAACGTGCTCACGTCAGACCTGCTTACACAGTTCCTTGAAAAGAAAGGTATTGTCAACTACGAAGGTGTCAATCGCTTGAAGGTCACGGAAGACTGACACCAGCCATCACCTTTGCTGTAGCACCAGACAGGCTCTCCACGAAACGGCCAGCCTTCTGTCCTTGTGCTTTCAGCTCCTCAGCATCGGCAGCAAAGCGATCCATCTGACGGGCGAAATCCTCGTATTTGCTGATCTCGAAGCCACCACACTGTTTCAGTCCCTGGGCCTCCTGGAACTTCTGGTTGTTGGGGCCGAAGAATACAGGCACATCCCACACGGCAGCCTCCAGAAGGTTATGGATTCCCACGCCGAAGCCTCCACCCACGTATGCCACATCACCATAATGATAGATGCTCGACAACAGGCCGAAGCAGTCGATGATCAAGACTTCTGCCTCTTGAAGTTCTTTGCTGAGTGAAGCGGAAGAGGAATCTACACTCTTATAACGGATAACCTTACGACCTTCAAGCAATTTCTCTATCTGTTGCAGGTGATCCTCGCCAATGACATGAGGAGCGATAATCAGTTTCCACTCCGGATGCTGATTGAAGTACTTAATGAATATCTCTTCATCAGGCGGCCAGCTACTACCTGCGATGAAACAGGGGGACGGTTCTTTTGTTACATTGCGCGATGTAACAGAAGAACCGTCCCCCTGTTTCATTCCCAAGAAAGCCTCCACAATCGGCAATTGCTTCGCAGCCTCCTTGATCTGAAGCACACGGTCGAAGCGGGTGTCGCCCACCACAGTCACATCCATAATGCCAATCTTCGCCAACAACTCCTTACTTACCTCGTTCTGCACAAAGAAATGCGTGAAGCAGTGCAACACCTTTCCATACTGACGACCATACCATTTAAAGAATACCTGATCAGGGCGGAAGATGCTCGACACGCTATAAACGGGCACACCGCGATGCTTGAGGATATGCAGATAGTTGTACCAGAACTCATATTTGATGAAGAACGCCATCACGGGTCTCACGGCACGGAGGAACCTGCGGGCATTGGTAATGGTATCGAGCGGCAGATAGGTAATGATGTCGGCACCCTCGTAGTTCTTGCGAACCTCATAGCCTGAGGGAGAGAAGAACGTCAGCAGGATCTTATATTCCGGATGCTCCTTACGCAACTGTTCCATCAATGGACGTCCTTGCTCAAATTCTCCCAGTGAGGCCGCATGGAACCACACGTACTTCGCTTCGGGATCCACCTTCTCCTTCAAGATGCTGAAAGCCTCACGCTCACCACGCCACATCTTACGTACCTTCTCATTGAAGCGACTGTAGACGGCCACTCCAAACAGATAAAGATATATGACCAGATTATAAATCATCAGCCAAGCACTTCAATGGCACGTTTCATTCTGCGGATGGTCTCTTCCTTACCCAAGAAGGCAGAGATATCGAACATACCCGGACCCTTGCCCTCGCCGACGAGTGTCAGACGCCAGGCGTTCATGATATTGCCGAGCTTGTATTCCTTCTGCTCTATCCAGGCATTCACCACCTGCTCCTGATTCTCCAAGGAGAAGTCGTCGATACCTTCCAAGACTTCAATAAGTTCGGTGAGTTGTGCAGCGGAATCTTCCTTCCAGCGCTTCTTCACTGTCTTCTCATCATACGCTGTGGGAGCCTCGAAGAAGAACGAGCACAGGGGCCACAGCTCCTTGACGAACGACACACGGTCTTTCATCATCGCCGTCACCTGAAGCACACGCTCCGAAGTCTCCTGCGGACAATGTTCCTTCACAATCGGCTCGAAGAGTTTCGCAATCTCCTCATTCGACTTCTTCAGGATATACTCATGATTGAACCAAATGCCCTTGTCATAGGCGAACTTCGCTCCTGCCTTCGAGCACTTTGAGATATCAAACAGCGGTACGAGCTCGTCGAGCGAGAATATCTCCTGCTCCGTGCCAGGGTTCCAGCCCAGCAAAGCGAGGAAGTTGATGACAGCCTCAGGGAAATAGCAGTCCTCACGATAGCCCCTCGACGTCTCGCCCGTCTTCGGATCCTTCCTCTCCAGCGGGAACACAGGGAATCCCAGACGGTCGCCATCGCGTTTCGAGAGTTTTCCCTTGCCGTCGGGCTTCAGCAACAGCGGCAGATGGGCAAACTGTGGCATAGTATCCTCCCAGCCGAAGGCCTGATAGAGCAACACATGCAACGGTGCACTCGGCAACCACTCCTCACCACGGATCACATGGGAGATCTCCATCAGATGATCGTCCACGATATTGGCAAGATGGTATGTAGGCAACTGGTCTGCACTCTTGAAGAGCACCTTATCGTCGAGGATATCCGTCTTCACACGTACCTCACCACGGATGAGGTCGTTCACGAGCACCTCCTGTCCACCATCAATCTTGAAGCGCACCACATACTGGTTCCCTTCGGCAATCAGTCGTTCTACTTCCTCCTTCGACAGTGTCAGCGAGTTACGCATCTGACTGCGAGTATGGCTGTCGTACTGGAAGTTCTGGATCTCGGCACGCTTCGCCTCCAGTTCCTCTGGGGTATCGAAGGCGATATATGCCTTATCGGCATCCAACAACTGCTGCACATATTTCTTATAGATATCACGACGCTCACTCTGACGGTACGGACCTTTGTCACCACCGAAGCTCACGCCCTCGTCGAACTGGATGCCCAGCCACTTGAACGACTCTAAGATATACTCCTCCGCACCTGGTACGAAACGGTTCGAATCCGTGTCTTCGATACGAAACACAAGGTCGCCACCATGCTGGCGTGCAAACAGATAATTATACAAGGCAGTGCGGACACCGCCGATATGAAGGGCACCCGTAGGACTGGGTGCAAACCTAACTCTAACTCTTCTTTCTGTCATCGTATTACTTCAATTTGACTGCAAAGGTACTAAAAAAATGTGGAATGTAGAATGTGGAATGTGAAAAATTTGCTGCCGCTGCCTAAAAATGTCCATTATCCCTTGTCCATTATCCTTTTTTTTGTATCTTTGCACCAAAAAGAGCAACATAATGGGTAGTTTCAACATCAAGAGCGATCTCAGCTGGCGCGATATCCTCATACCCGCCGCCCTCATCATAGGTACCGTCGCTATCATCGTGTGGCTCATGCCACGCTCCAACGAACTCAGCTTCAACGTAGAGAAAGGGCGCCCCTGGATCTACAGCGACCTCAACGCCCCCTTCGACTTCCCCATATACAAGAGTGACGATGTCATCAACAAGGAGCGCGACAGTCTTATGAAACTCTACGAGCCCTACTACATCATCGACAAAGATGTGGCAGGTAAGGAGATACGCCAGTTTCATAAAGACTACGCCGACGGCATCCCAGGCCTCAACAACGACTACCTGAGCATCATTGCCAACCGTCTGCGTGATCTCTATAATGATGGCATCATGAACACCGCCGAGTATAACGACCTGCATCGCGACACTACCCGTATGATTCGCATCATCGACGGAAAGGATGCCAACAGCAAAGCTATCACCAGCATCAATTCTGTGATCTCTGCCTACGAACAGATCTTCCTTGACGAGACACTCGCACAACACCGTGACATCCTGCGGAAATGCAACCTTAACGACTACCTGGCACCTAACCTCACCTACGACAAGAACCGCAGTGAGGCCAGTCTGAACGAACTCCACAACAGCATCCCCCTGGCCACTGGTCTCGTACAACGAGGACAGAAGATCATCGATCGTGGCGATATCGTCGATGCGAAGACATACAACATCCTGATGTCGTTCAAGAAGGAGACCCAGCGCAAACACGAGAATGATCCCCGCTTGTCGCTCACCATCCTCGGACAGATCCTCTACGTGGCCATACTCATCACCTGCTTCACCATCTACCTATACCATTATAGGAAAGACTACTTCGAAAAGATACGCTCGGCCACGATGCTCTACGCCCTTATCGTCTGTTTCACGGCAGTAGCCTCACTGATGGTGGGACACACCGTACTCCATATCTATATCCTACCCTTCGCGATGATACCTATCTTCGTGAGGGTGTTCATGGACTCCCGCACCGCCTTCATGTCGCATATCATCACCGTACTCCTCTGTGCCTGCTTCCTGCAGCATCCCCTGGAGTTCATTGCCGTCGAGAGTGTGGCAGGAATGATCGCCATCTACTCTCTCCGCGAACTATCCAGCCGTTCCCAGCTCTTCTGGACGGCCCTGCTCATCACCGCAGGCATGGCTCTTACCGACCTCTCCATCGACTGGATCAACAACAGCGACCTCTCGAAGTTCAGCTATAGCGAATACAACTACCTCGCCATCAATGGTATCCTGCTCTTCTGCTCCTACCCTCTGCTCTATCTCATCGAGAAGGCCTTTGGCTTCACGTCGAACATCACACTCATCGAGCTCTCCGATATGAACAAGGAACTGTTGCGCAAGATGAGTGAGGTGGCCCCTGGCACCTTCCAGCATTCTATCCAAGTAGGAAACCTCGCCGCAGAGATAGCCAATAAGATAGGTGCCAAGAGTCAGCTGGTGCGTACTGGTGCCCTCTACCACGACATCGGCAAGATATCCAACCCCATCTACTTCACGGAGAACCAGTCTGGTGTCAACCCCCACGAGAAGATGGGCTATATCGACAGTGCCCAGATGATCATCAGTCATGTCACTGAGGGTGTGAAGATGGCCGAGAAGTATAACCTGCCTAAGGTGATCCGCGACTTCATCACCACCCATCACGGTCTGGGTAAGGCCAAGTTCTTCTACGTACAGTACAGGAACGCCCATCCCAACGACGAGATCGATGAACTGCTATTCACCTATCCAGGTCCCAACCCCTTCACTAAGGAACAGGCCATCCTCATGATGACTGACACCGTCGAAGCCGCCTCGCGCTCACTGCCAGACTATACGGAGAAGACCATCCGCGAGCTTGTGAACCGCCTCGTCGATGCCCAGGTGGCAGAGGGTTACTTCAAGGAGTGTCCCATCACCTTCCGCGACATCGCCTACGCCAAGACGGTTCTTATCGAGAAGCTGAAGACCATCTATCACACCCGTCTTTCCTATCCGGAACTGAAGAAGTAGGACCCAAAAACTGCACAAAATTGCACATTTGTGCATAAATGTGTGCAGCTTTCGTTAAACTTCGTTAACTTTGTGTACGCATACAACACACTTTTATACAATATCCCTACCTTTGCAGCCGATTTTCGTAAAAAGATGTTTAAGGATATGAAAAAAGTTACATTCATGCTCGCCAGCCTTATGCTGACCGTAGCAACCACCGCCACCGCAGGCGGAATCTTAACCAACACGAATCAGAGTATCGATTTCCTTCGCAACCCAGCACGCGACGCAGCCATCGGCCTCGACGGTGTCTATTCCAACCCCGCAGGTGTCGCCTTCATGCCTGAAGGCTTCCGCATCGCCCTTAACTGGCAGTATGCCCACCAGACACGTACCATCCAGAGTGAGAACCCCGTTTTCGCCTTAGGACGAAAGAACCACGGACTGGCACAGAAGACCTTCGAGGGAGTGGCCGACGCCCCTTTCATCCCATCGTTGCAGGGTGCCTATAATAAAGGTAACTGGAGTCTGCAGTTCAACTTCTCCGTCCCTGGAGGCGGTGGCAAGTGTGAGTTTGCCGACGGCCTCGGCTCCTTCGAGAGTGTCGTAGGCAATATCGCCAGTCAGTTACAGCCCCTTGGTGCCACAGGCTACGATATGGACGGCTATATGCAGGGTCGCCAGTACTACTTTGGCATTCAGCTCGGCGCAGCCTACAAGATCCTCCCTGACCTGGCTGTCTACGGTGGTCTGCGTATGCTCTACGGCACTGCCACCTATAAGGCCAAGATCAGCAACATCATGGTGAACACCGCTGGTGGCTATGTCGACTTCGGTAGTTTCCTTCAGGGAGCCGCTACCACCATCGACGGTGGCATCTCGAAGGTACAGGCAGGTATCGCCCAATACGAGGCAGCTGGTGTCGAGGTCCCCGCAGAACTCACTGCCCAGCTCGCACAGCTTGAGGGTACGAAGCAGAGTCTCAATGCCCTGCAGAAGTATTCGCAGGGTGTGAACCTCCTTTGCAATCAGACTGGTGTGGGTGTCGCCCCTGTCATTGGTGTCGACTACCGCGTGGGTCCCTTCAACTTCGCCATGAAGTACGAGGCCAAGACGCAGATCCACATGGAGAACGAGTCCACAGTCAACGAGGCCAGTGAGATCGCCGCTGTCAATAAATACCGCGATGCCGAGAAGATCGATGAGGACTCTCCTGCACAGTTGGCCGTAGGCGCCATGTGGAACATCACTGATAATGTCCGTCTGAACCTCGGCTACCACCACTTCTACGATAAGAAGGCCCACTGGTATAACGACGCTCAGAAGCTGCTCGACGGTGGTACCAACGAGTATCTTGGCGGTGCCGAGTGGGATGTGACAGACCGTCTCACCATCTCTGCAGGTGTCCAGATCACTCGTTACCAGCTCACCGATGCCTATATGAACGATATGTCGTTCGTCGTCAACTCGAGCAGCATCGGCTTTGGCTTTAAGTACCGTGCCAATGAACACGTACAACTCGGAGCCGGATACTTCCAGACTAACTACGAAGACTACGATCGCGTCAGCTCGACGACACCCCGCATCAGCGACTCGTTCACCCGCACTAACAGAGTGCTTGGTGTCAACTGCGAATTGAGCTTTTAGGAGCCCTTTTCGCAAGGCCCCAAGGGCATCAGACCAAAATCGCCGATTTTGGTGACCAAATTCGCCGATTTTGGTCACCAAATTCGGCGGATTTGGTCAGTAACTCTTAGGGGTTTACTTTTGAGGTACCCATCAAAATCGATCGTCGCATTATAAAATAAGGTGTAAAAACTTTGGTAGTTGCAAAAATAAGTGTACCTTTGCCACCTGAAGTTAGAATAGAATAACGAACAGACGATAAGGATTATGAATAAGAAACTGCTCTCCCTGCTCATGCTTTGCCTGGCACCTATCGCATTGTTGGCTGGCTCTGGCGATGCGAATGGCGACGGTAAGGTGGACGTTGCAGATATCGTAGAGATCATCAACTACCTCAACGGCAACCAGTCGGACCGCTTCAACGCCACAGAAGCAGACATCAGTGGCAACGGAAAAGTGGATGCTAACGACGTCAAGATCCTGAAGGAGGTCATCATGTCTGACGACGCCGACAAGGAGTCGATCGTTGAGTATTACCATCTGCAGGAGCTTATCCAGGAGGCACAAGAGAAGGTTGACGAGCTGAGCGACCAGATCAATCAGAAAGAGCCGAAGCTTCTGCACATGGAGTTCCTGGCTTCAGAGAACCCTATGCAGATGGTGGAAGATGCTGAATGCGTGATCATTGGCGACAGTGCCGTAGAGTGCAGGGTGCTGAATGTCATGAGTGCCAAGACGCTCATCCCACGGTTCGAGTTTACTGGCGACTATGTGACGATTGGTGGACAGGAGGCAGAAAGCAGTAAGACGGCCTTCGACTTCAGCGCGAAACAAACCCTTATCGTTTATTTGGGAGAGCAGAGCAAGAAATACACTGTTACTGTAAGTGCCTATACAGGTCTTCCCACGCTATGGGCAGAGACGGCTTCCCGCTCTCTGACTGAGGCCAACAAGTATTATAGTGCCAAGATCAGTCTGGTGGATAATGTACGCACCAGAGGCACAGGTGGCACCACAGAAGCCACAGGGCAGATGATGGCACAGGGGAACCTCCGTTACTATACCAAGACAGCAGACTGGTCTGGCCAGACTGAGTGGGGCAAGAACGACTATAAGTTGAGTCTCAACGATGCCGTATCGTTACTGAACATGCCTGCCCATAAGGACTGGCTGTTGATGCCCAATGTCAACGATATCACCATGCTGCATAATCAGACGGCTTTCTTCATGGGAGGGATGAGTGTACTAAAGGATCTCACGCCCCAGTACCAGTATGTCGACCTGATGTTTAATGGCCGTTATACTGGTACGTATATGCTGGGGGAATCCCCTGCAACCATAGGAACGGACAATATCGACGTGATGGTCGACTGGTATCTGATCAATGAGATCGCCAAGAACGAGAAAGGCGCATCAAAGATGGTCTGGGACTTTGAGACCGCCTTTGGCAATGCAGGAAAGACTGGCGCTACAGGATTCGTCGCGAAGAATGTCGATCGCTTTCAGGTTTTGTTCCAGGATCCCGTTTTCGTAGCCAAGGTGAAAGAGCGCTTCGAGTATTTCTACAATCGTCAGGCTGATATCATCAGAAACATCAATGAGAACGCCCAGTATCTGAAGTATGCCATTCAGGAAGACGACACCAAATGGGATACGTTCGAGGCGTACAGTTCTTCCAATGTCGATACTTGGGTCTTGTACCAGGGTCATATAAGCAGTATGAAGACTTGGCTTGCAGAGCGTATGGAGTGGCTCAAGCAACAGTTTGGTGGCATGCAGGGCACCCGCTCGATAGAGGCTGCACGATGGGATGCGGCGCAGACACTCAGAAACGAAGAGGAGGGTATCAAGAGTTATTCAGGGATGAGTGCATCAAGCAGTCCTAAGTCGTCTTCGACAGAACGGACAGATCGCAATAGTCAGCTCCGTCTGATGTGGGAGGAACTGCAACAGAGGATAGAGAATCTCGAAAGACTCATTGAGGAGAAGAAGGAACCGAAACTCCTCTCCATGGAGTTTGTGACTGATGACAATCCGACTTTGAAGGAGAATACGAGATGTAAGATTGTCGGCGACAGTATCATCGAGTGTTGGTTGCCTGGTGTCAATATCTCAAAAGTCCTGAAACCACGGTTTACCTTTGAGGGAACGATGGTGCTGATCGATGGTATCGAGGTTGAGAGCGGGATGAATGGGGTGAATGGAATCGATTTCAAAGCACCACTCGAGGTGACCGTTGCCACTTCCAACAAGAACAAATACTATAAGATATATGTACATTCCTTCACTGGCCTCCCCATGATGTATATCACTACCGACGGTCGTCAAGAGGTGACCTCGAAGGAAACCTATATCGGCGCCAGTCTGGTGTTAAGGGAAGATGTGAGGACAAGGGGTGCAGGTGCGGTGTTAGAGACCAGAGTCAATATCAAGGGACGAGGCAATTCCAGCTGGCAATTCGCCAAGAAACCCTTTCGCCTGAAGTTCGATGAGAAGGTCGAGATGTTAGACATGCCCAAAGACAAGTCGTGGGTCCTGATACCTAATTACAACGACAAGTCGATGCTTCGCAATAGTCTGGCTTTCTACATGAGCAGCATCAGCAATATAGACTATACCCCTGAGGCGCATTTTATCGACTTGGTCTTCAACGATAAGTACTGGGGCACCTATCTGCTATGTGACAAACTGAAGATTGGCAAGCACCGCGTCAATGTCAAAGACGATGGATTCCTGGTAGAGATAGACAGTCGTGCTCCAGGAGAAGCAGACTCGCGCTACTTCGATGTACCTCATATAGAGAATGTTGTCAATATCAAGGAACCTGATGTGGAGGTAAACGATGAGCGTTTCGTTTATATCAGGGACTATGTCAGAAAGGCTGACGAGGTCTTGTTTGGTAGCAATTTCAAAGATCCTTCCACAGGCTGGCAGGCCTATTTGGATATGGACTCCTTTGTCGACTGGTATCTCATTCAGGAGATTCGGAAGAACCTTGATGGTCATTTCGATACCAGTTGCTATATGAACCTGGCCCGTGGCGGGAAGTTGAAGATGGGTCCCATGTGGGATATGGACATCGCTTTTGGCAATATCGCTCAGGCAAACCAGACATGCTACGATCCAACTGGATTCCATATCAAGAATGAACAATGGTACTCACGTCTGTTCCAGGATCCCGTATTCGTGGCAAGAGTGAAGGAGCGTTTCAACTATTTCTATGCCAGCTTGGACAACATTTTAGCAAATGTCAATGCCGATGCGCAGTATATAAAGTACTCTGCTCAGGAGAACGATAACGTGTGGCATCTGCTGAATGTCAAGACCTGGTCCAACTACGATATCTGGGGAAGTTACCAGAACGAGGTACAAGGCTTGAAGAATTGGCTCGTCACCCGTATGGATTGGCTGAAGACCCAGTTTGACAGGATGTAATTCCAATTAAGAATCCTCGATAATCTACAAACTGCCCGCTGAACTTTTATAGTTCGGCGGGTACATTTTTGGACAAAAGATGTTAATTCTCGTACATTTATTCGAGTTTCTTTCGATTATCTGTACCAAATTTTGTAACTTTGCGGCATAATCAAACGAATAACGATGAAGAAGTCACCATTACTTAAGTTCGGAAATATCCCAATTCGTACGCAAACGCTATACGATTGCTATAGTGATTTATCATCACCTGCCGACAAGATTCATGCATTGGAGAGGAATGGTGAAATCATTCAACTGAAACGAGGACTCTATGTCGTCAGTGGAGAGGTGACAGGCAAGGCTATTGACGCACGACTTTGTGCCAATCACATCTATGGCCCGTCATACGTTTCCCTACAATGGGCTTTAAGATGGTATGGGCTCATTCCAGAACAAGTACACATCATGAGTTCTATGACCACACTACATACGCGGAGATTTGAGAACAAGTTGGGAACATTTGAATACTTCCATGTCTCGCCTCAATATTTTCCCATTGGTTTGAGAATAGTCGACGATAATGACACAGCATGTATTATGGCAAGTGCTGAAAAGGCTCTCTGTGACAGTATCATTCATGACATCAAACGACCGCCCCAATCTGTCAAGGGACTCTGGGAGTATCTGGAAGAATACCTGCGTTTCGACACAGATTCCCTCAAAGACTTCGACACGAGTATCATTGAACAATGTATAGCAAAGGGACGAAAGACGCAAATATTACAGAATCTCATTAAACTCATCAGGAAACTATGAACATATACGATCAGATGGTTGCTGAATACCAGCAGCAAGCAAGCGCCTCCACCCCCAATGTGGAACAGGAGGTGATGCAGAAGATTGCTCTTGCAGGACTCAGTCGTGGAGGGTTCTTCAAGCATGCAGCTTTTTATGGTGACACATGCCTGCGCCTCTTTCATCAGTTGCCTCGCTACTCAGAGGATATGGACTTTACACTCAGAGAGAAAAACAGCAATGTTCATTTGGAAGACTTCTTCCCCTATATCATTGAGGAATTTCATCTGGCAGGACACGAAGTGGTTATTCAGAAGAAGGATAAAAAGATGTTTGGACGTGTAGAATCCGCATTCCTCAAGGAGAATACAGAGGTTTTTGATATTAAGTTCCAGACCAAGAAGACTGTCAAGGTAAAAATAGAGATGGACACAGATCCTCCACTGGTATTCGAGACAGAATACTTGCCATTATCTCGCCCCTATCCCTTTGTGGTGCGCTGTGTAGCTCTTCCTGACCTTTATGCTGGCAAGATGCATGCCTTGCTTTATCGTAACTGGAAGACCAAAGTGAAGGGACGCGACTGGTACGACTTCCAATGGTATATAGCCAATCGCGTGCCGCTGAACTTTGAACATCTGCAGAAGCGTATCCGTGAGTTCAATGATGAGGACATCACAAAGGAACGTTTTATGGAGATGCTGCACGAGAAGTTGTCAACGACTGATATGGAATCTGTAAAGCAGGATGTCAGAGGTTTGATCTTTAATCAGCATGAACTCGATATCTGGTCGAACGACTACTTCCTGAAGTTAGCCGATATGATGGTGTATAAGGATTGATAGATTCTCGTTTTCTTGATTTGCGCGTTTCTCTTATGTCACAATCTGCGAAACGAACAAGATTGTCGCTATTTTTTCACTAAGCCCTATGAGACATTTTTTGCTACTAAGCTTAGAAACAATTGTTATATAGCCAAAGAAAATTTTTTCTTAGGCCAAGAAAAAAAACGGCTTCATTTATATAGAATCAGAGATGTATAATAATTTCATAAGTGACCTCACTAACCTCACTTGATAGGGCTATAATACCGATGTATAGGGCATTTGAGGTAAGTGAGGTTAACCTAAAAATGATATATTTAGGAACACTTGTTTGTAGGCCTACCAGCAAAAAATTCCCATTAAGGGGAAATTTTGCTACCATTAAATGTAGCAATTGCTACTATTAAGTATTAACGTGTTGATGATTGCGTCTAATAAATTATAAAAGGTAAGGCATACTTTTGTCTATCAGGAAATAAATTCCTATCTTTGTAGTCAAATAACTACCAAAATTGATATGAAAACTATACTAAGTATCTTCATGCTGATGGTGGGGGCAGTGCTTCCACAGGCTTTGTTGGCAGAATCGTTGCCGCTGATCCAGAATGTGAATGCCTACGAGAGCATGTCGCTCAACGGCGAGTGGAACTATATTGTGGATGTGCAGGAGGAGGGCTACTACGACTATCGTATGAAGCCTTATCCTTGGGGATTCTTCCAGAATGCGAAGCCACAACGACCTGAGGATCTGATAGAATACGACTTCGACAAGTCGCCAACGATGCGGATTCCAGGTGACTGGAACACACAGGACGAGCGATTGTTCTTCTACGAGGGTACTGTGTGGTTTAAGAAGAGCTTCCAGGCTGTGCCGATGGAGGAGTGTCGCACGCTGCTCTACTTCGGTGCCGTAAACTATGACTGCCATGTATGGGTGAATGGTCAGAAAGTAGGTGAGCACATAGGCGGATTCACCCCCTTCAACTTCGACATCAGCGACCTGTTGAAAGAAGGCGAGAACACCATCATCGTAAAGGTGGATAACAAGCGGCATGCAGAGGATGTGCCCACCCAGATCTTCGACTGGTGGAACTATGGCGGAATCACTCGCGACGTGAAGTTGATAAAGGTGCTGCCAGTCTATCTTGAGGATTACAGTCTGCGACTGACGAGTCTTGAGGGGCGCAAACTGGATTTCAGCGTCAAGCTGAACAAGCCTGAGGCTGACCATACGGTAACACTTAACATCCCTGAACTGAAACTCAAGAAGACCATCAAGACAGATGCCGACGGTAGGGCTTCTATCAGCATGAAGGCCAAGCCCCAACTCTGGAGCCCTGAGAACCCCAAGCGCTATCAGGTGGAGATCACGCTCGACAACTCGACCATTGCCGACAGCATCGGTTTCCGCATGATTGAGACGCGTGGCAAGCAGATTCTGCTCAATGGTGAGCCTATCTTCCTGAAGGGCATCAGCATACACGAGGAGAAGCCCAACGGCGGTGGGCGTGCCAACAGCACGAAGGATGCCCATACCCTACTCTCTTGGGCTAAGGAACTGGGTTGTAACTTCGTGCGTCTGGCTCACTATCCGCACAATGAATATATGGTTCGAGAGGCAGAGCGCATGGGTATCATGGTGTGGTCGGAGATTCCTTGCTACTGGACGATTGACTGGAAAAATCCGAAGACTTATGAAAATGCCCAAAACCAGTTGACCGACATGATCCGTCGCGACCATAATCGTGCGAATGTCATCATCTGGAGCATTGCCAACGAGACACCTC
>JAEEGL015984491.1_pt1 | contig 16679 bp, 9 predicted proteins | sample 9134231 | NCBI WGS metagenome assembly JAEEGL01 (sample SAMN16246548, study PRJNA631951) | gut metagenome | biome: gut microbiome; feature: rumen; material: fiber-attached | host: Bos | place: Iran: Karaj | collected 2018-10 | reverse complement strand
GCCTCGTAAACGAAACCTGAGGCGCGGGCATCGCCAGTGATTTTCGAAAAATCCTCGTCTCCGTGCAAATCGAGAAGAACGCGAACCTCGCCCTTTGAGACAAGTTTTTCGTATTCCTCAAGGCTGCTCGTCGCAAAATAGTGAGGAAGCTCCAGAAGTTCCGCAGAAACCTCTTCGTATGGAATCTTGTGGAATTGAAGGAGGTCGAGAACTCCGTCTTTTACAAGCTGAATAGCCTTTTTCGCCTCTTCGGAACTTGTATCCACGATTACGGCAACTTTTTTCGCTGAAATCTCTCCAAAGCGGGGAAGAAGTTTTTCAATGCGGCATTCCTTTGTGAGGCTTCGCGGGAAGGCATCGGCGAAGATGAATCCTGTAAACGAGGCCCCGAGATTCTGTGCGAGAAGAGCGTCCTCGATTTGGGAAAGGCCGCAGATTTTCGCTTTTGGCGAGTTAGTTCTTGCCTTTTCGGTGAGAGTCTGCGAATATTCCACCCAGAACCGGGAATTTCTCGTTGTTTTTGCGCCCATGAATGAATCGACGAGGCTCACTCTGATTGAAGGATTTTTTGCGGCGGCTTCCCCTAAAAGGAGGCCGGAAAATCCCATTGAACCGACGGCGGCGGCACATTCAGTGTTCAAAACACCGCTCTCAAAAACGATGCGTGCTGATTCTCCGACACAGGAACGGATTTTCTTCGTCATCATGCTCGGGCGGAGAAGGTCGATTTTGAATGTGGCAAGATCACGTCTGTTGACACCGAAAACGAAATTGCCGTTCGAAGCGGAAAGGGATGCAAGGTCGCTCTGGGAAAAAACAAAGGAAAGTTTTTCCAAATCTTCTTCGGCACGAACCTCAACCAGGGCTGACATTCCGAATTTTACGACGGAACGAGCCATTTCAAGCAAAACCTCTTTTTCAAGGATTCGCGCAATCAAAAGCACGGCGTCGGCACCAGCCCTGTAAGCGACCTCGACCTCATCAGCAGACAAAAGGAAATCCTTTCGAAGGACGGCCGGGCCTTTCTTCCCTGTTTTTGCCTCAAAATCATCAACGGCACGGCAAATGTTCATCAAGTCGGCGAGGGTTCCCTTGAAATAATTCTGCTCGGTAAGGCAGGAAATTGCCCCTGCCCCGCTCTCAGCGTAAGAAAATGCAGTCTTGTAAGAATCGAGGTCGGGAGAAATATCGCCCTTGCTTGGTGAAGCGCGCTTAACCTCGAGAATGACGCCTCTTTGGGCAAGGAAAGGATGAACGGCACGTTCACGCTTTTTGGGAAGCTCAATGCCAAAATCCAGTCCAAGCCGCTCAATGTCGGCTTTTCGTTTTTCTATAATCGCATCAAGAATGTTCATAAAAATCCTTATGTTTCTTTTTATAGAAACATTATAATAAAATGTAATGTTTCTTTCAATAGTAACACAGCAAATGAAATAAAAACGGGAGCTGACCTTAAATGCCAGCCCCCCGCTTAAGTTTAAGCGCTCAACGCTTCGCTAACTTCTTGTATTTCCTTGAGTTTTGCAAGCGTTTTTCCTGAATCGATTGCATCCAGAGCCATCGCATAGCCGTCCTTTAGCGTTCTAGCCTTTCCGCAGAGGTAGAGGACTGCACCCGCATTCAGGCCGACTGCGTATCGGATTGTCTTTCGGCCGCTTCCGTTGAGGACTTCCATGGCAAGTTTCGCATTGTCGCTTCCGTTTCCGCCGTAAAGTTCGTCTTCGTCAGCATTAGTGATTCCGAAATTTGCAGGATCAATCACATACTGATTTTCGTTGCCCTTTTCATCAATCTGATAGACATGGGTCTTTGCGCATGGTGAAATCTCGTCGTAGCCGTCCTCTGAATTGACGACCATGACCCTTTTTGCGCCGAGTGATTTTGCCGCATGGGCGTAATCCTTGAGCAATTCCTTTGAGTAAACCCCGAGAACCTCGTATTCAGCGTTTGCCGGGTTCAAAAGCGGTCCGAGAACATTGAAAATCGTTTTGATTCCGAGCGCCTTTCGGATTGGAGCGGCAAAACGCATCGCAGAATGATAGACCGGAGCCATGAGGAAGCCAAAGCCTGTTTTCTTGATGAGCTCAGCCGTTTTCTCAGGTTTAGCCATGATGTTGATTCCAAGAGCCTCAAAGAAGTCAGCCGCACCTGATTTTGAAGAAACGGCACGGTTTCCGTGTTTTGCCATCACCTGACCGCAGCTTGAAGCAACCAGAGCCGACATTGAGGAAATGTTGAAGCTGCCTTTTCCGTCACCGCCAGTTCCGACGATTTCCGCAAGTCCTGCCTTTTCGAGCGGGAATGAAGTCTTCTTTTTGAGCATGACTTCTGCCGCACCGCCCATCTCATCGGCAGTAGGCAAGCCACGGGCAGCCATAGCTGTGAGCACAGAAGAAGCGACTTTTTCGTCCATCGTTCCGTCTGTAAGCTCTGAAATGAATGAAGCTGTCTGCTCCCTGCTCAGAGGCTGTTTTTTGTCAATCAGCTGGTTCAAAATCAAGACTGAAGAAATATTCTCGCGGCTGTAGTTGAGGAAGGCCTTGAAAAGCGCGTCGCCTTTTTCACTTGCGATTGATTCCGGATGGAACTGAACGCCCTCGATTACAAGCTCCTTGTGGCGGATTCCCATGATGTCGCCGTCTTTTGCCCGTGCAGAGACTTCAAATTCAGCAGGAAGGCTTGATTCGTCAACGACAAGGGAGTGATAGCGGGTAAAAGAACCCTTGAGCCCGATATTGCGGAAGATTCCCCGTCCGTCAGTCTTGATTTCCTCGACGATTCCGTGGCGGATGTACTTTGCCCCCACGATTTTTGCCCCGAAAGCGGCTCCGATCGCCTGATGACCAAGGCAGATTCCCAAAACAGGAAGTTTCCCTGCGAAGTATTTTATCGCCTCGATGGAAATGCCAGCCTCAGCCGGTGTTCCAGGCCCCGGTCCAACAATAATATGGCTTGGTTTGGCGGCCTCAATCTCAGCAACGGTGGCTTCCTCAGAGCGGAAAACCTGAACCTTGTCTCCCGATACCCGCTCCAGGCTCTGTACGATGTTAAAAGTAAAACTGTCCTTATTATCGATAAATGCAATCATTTTTTTCTCCTTTTGAAAGGGGGAAGCCTCCCCCTGCGCGCCCACTTCGTTGGTCGCTACCCTCTCTGCGGGGACACCCCGCAACGCCCCGATTATCTCGTTGCTTTTTCAAAAACGCTCCGCAGCGCTCCCAATTTCTCGTTGGTCTCTTCCCATTCACGGTCTGCGTTTGAGTCGTAGACGATTCCGCCGCCGGCCTGAAGGCTCCAGACCTTGCCCTGCTTGAGCGCACACCGGATTGCGATGCAGAAATCCAAATCACCGTTTGACTGAATGTAGCCGACGGCACCCGCGTAGAAGCGGCGCTTTGTTTTTTCCAATCGGCTCAAAATCTGAATTGCGCTGATTTTTGGCGCGCCTGAGACCGTTCCTGCCGGGAACGCCGCTCGCAAAACCTGAATCGGCTTGAATCCCGGAGCGACCTTTCCCTGAACATCAGAAACGATGTGCATTACATGGCTGAATTTTTCGACTTCCATGAAGCGGGTGACTTCAACACTTCCGTTGGCGCAGACTCTTCCCAAGTCGTTTCGGGCCAAATCAACGAGCATCAAGTGCTCGGCGCGCTCTTTTCCGTCGTTCAAAAGTTCTGTTTTAAGAGCTTCGTCCTCGGCGTTGTTTTTTCCACGGCGGCGAGTTCCCGCAATCGGGCGGATTGAAGCGACTCCCTCACGCACTCGGACAAGGCTTTCCGGGCTTGAGCCAATCAACTGCCTCTCGCCAAAGTCGATGTAGAAAAGATAAGGACTTGGATTTACTGCACGCAACCGACGGTAAATTTCCAGAGCGGAATTGTCACATTCAAGCTGCAATCGGCGGCTCGGAACTGCCTGCAAGAGGTTTCCGGCGATGATTTCCTTTTTGATTGCCTCGACCTTTTCCTTGTATTCGCGCTCGCTCTGCTCAAGGTTCGTGATTGTGCGGACTTCGCAAGGTTCTTCCGGCGCAGAAAGGTAAGAGAAATCCATGTCGTTGAGGCGTTTCTTCAAATCTGAAACGGCCTTATCCAAATCAATCTGGTGCTCGTTGTAGTTGAGCGCAAAAATGTGGAGTTTTTCCGTGAAATGGTCAAAAACGACATAAATGTGACCCGCAACGAATTCGCTTTCAGGAATGTGAAGCTCGTCTGTCTGCGGAGCCATCATGATCGTGTCACAGCGGGCAGAAAATTCGTAGCTGAGGTAGCCAAGTCCGCTCGTTGGAACAGGAATCGTGTTCTGTGATTCGCTTCCGTCCTCGTTATGAACAAGGCTCATGTCATTCTGCTGTGCGACATACAAAAGCGCGTCAAGAATGTCCGGCGTATGCAAAACACGGCTTCCCGGTGCAATCGTCTCGCCAGTTGTGTTCTTTTCTTTGTAAGGCAGGCGACGGCCATCAATCAAAAAAGCCACGCCCTCTTCGTCCTGAACAATGCGGAATGCCGGTTCAAGAAGAAGAATTGAATATCGTTCCCGACCTCGTGCAAAACTTGCGCTTTCAAGGATTGCCGAAGCCCCGATTTTTCGCGCCAAAGAAAACGGCGTGTACCGGTCAGAAGGAAGTGAAAAATATATTGAATCTGTTCGTGCCATATAACCTCCAAGAAGGGGGCGGCCGCCCCCTCGCTCCAAAGCGTTGCTTTTCCGCTACCCCCACTGCGGGGACACCCCGCAACGCCCCGTTACTATCTGTAGAAACAATAAAACAATTCTATGTTTCTGTCAATAGTAACAAGTGTGAAACATAGATTTTTTTCAGCAGAAATTGTATTATTTACTCATGTCAAAACCATTGATTTGTCTTTGTCTCACGGCTCCGACTGTGGAACAAGACCTTGCACTTATTGAGAAATACCGATCTTACATTGACCTTGTGGAACTTCGCGTTGATTTACTTGATGACGACGAAAAACTTAACATCCGCGAATTTCCTTCACGCGCAAATTTTCCCTGCATTCTGACAATACGACGAACCGTTGACGGAGGAAAATTTTCTGAAGGCGAGGCATCACGCTCGATGCTCTTTGCCCGCGCCCTTGCATTTGCCAGCGAGGATACAAGCAAAAATTTCGCTTACATTGATTTTGAGGAAGATTTTCACATTTCTTCCCTTGAAGATGCGGCCATGGCTTACGGAACAAAAATCATCCGTTCTTTCCACGACATGAAAAATCCGCTTCCAAGCATCGCAAACAAACTCAAATCAATGCACACATCAAATTTTGAGATTCCAAAAGTTGCTTTCATGCCACATTCTCTGAAAGATGTCAGCGACATGTACCGCGAAATGCAGCAGTTCAAGGATTCAAATCAAATCGTGTGCGCAATGGGCGGTTTTGGTCTTCCAACAAGAATTCTCGCCGAAAGATTCCATTCTTACCTCAGCTACACTTCTCCTGCTGAACTTGACTTGATTCTTTCCGACATCGGGCACACTGACCCGAAAACACTCGAAGAAGTCTACAATTTCCATGGACTCAACGATGCGACGGCCCTCTTCGGAATCACGGGATTCCCGCTCAAATACACTTCAAGCCCGAACATTCAGAACGGATTCTTCCAGCACGAAAACAAGAATGCGGTTTACATTCCGTTCAAGGCAGAAAAGGCAAACGAGGCATTTGAATTCGCAGAGACTCTCGGAATCCGTGGCTTCTCTGTGACCGTCCCTCACAAAGAGGACATCATCAAATATCTTCAGAAGACTGACAAAAAAGTAGACAAAATCGGTGCGTGCAACACTGTAATCAACGAGAACGGACTCTGGGCAGGCTACAACACTGACTGCACGGGATTCTCAAAGGCACTTCTCGAATTCACCGGTCTGAAAAACCTTCGCGGCAAGAAAGTTGCGATTATCGGAGCAGGTGGAGCCGCAAAAGCAATCGTCTACGCCATCAAGGAATTGGGCGGCAAGGCGTGCATCTTCAACAGAACTCTCGCAAAGGCAAAAATGCTCGCTGAAAAATTCGGATTCAAGTATTCTTCACTCGGCCTTGAGTCAGTGGAAATCCTGCGTGAGTATTCTGAAATCATAGTTCAAACTACATCGATGGGAATGGGAAGCACAGAAGAATCTGACGACAAAAATGACCCGCTCTGGTTCTACAACTTCTCAGGCGAAGAAATGCTTTACGACATCGTTTACAAACCTGAAACAACGCCTATTATGGCAAGGGCTGCAAAATCCGGCTGCAAGGTCGAAAACGGCTACTCAATGCTCCAGTATCAGGGCGAAGAGCAATTCAGATTATTCAAAACGGCATTATAGTGCTGAAGGTCAGCATTCAAAAAAATAAGAGGAAAATATGGCACTTACACAAAGCGAACAGAAAGTTTTGGCTGCAAAAACTGCGGTTGACACCTTGATTGAACAGAAGAAAATCTTCTCAGGCATGAAAATCGGCTTGGGAACAGGCAGCACGGCTCTTCCGGCAGTAAAAAGACTCGCCGAAAGAATCGCAGACGGCACATTGAGCGACATCAAGGCCGTTGTAACAAGCTTCCAGACAGAAAATTACTGCAAGGACCTGGGAATTCCGGTCTACACACTCAACGACCGAGAGATTGAAGGTCAGCTCGACCTTGCGATTGACGGTGCCGACGAAATCACTCCAGAAAACCACCTCATCAAGGGCGGCGGAGCAGCTCACCTCCTCGAAAAAATCGTTGAATACAACTCAAAGGAACTTGTAATCGTCGCTGACGAGTCAAAAGCAGTTCCGCACACAGGAACAAAATTCCCGCTCCCAGTCGAAATCGTCCCGGGCGCAAGAAAAGCCGTAGAGAAAAAACTCAACGAACTCGGTGCGAAATGTGTTTTGCGCGAGGGAGTGCGAAAATGCGGCCCGGTAATCACGGACAACGGAAATCAGATTCTGGACTGCACATGGGCTGAGCCGGTAAATCCAGTCGAAATGGAAGAAAAGATTGATGCGATTACGGGTGTCGTTGAGGTTGGATTCTTTACGAAGATTCGACCAACGGCGTTCATAGCGCATGCAGATGGAAGCGTGGAAATTCGATAAAACTTCTAAATATAACTTTTTGAAGGGAGCTCCCAGCGAAGCCCCTTTTTTACTTCACCAGCTTATTGAGCGTTACGTCTCTTTGGCGCCAGTTTTTGTCTACTTTAACTTGTAAGTCCAGGTCGATTTTATAGTCAAAAATCTTTCGCAAGGCTTTGATGCTCTCGACTCGGATTGTCTTAATCATCTGGGCGCCTTTTCCGATTACGATTCCTTTTTGGCTTTCTTTTTCTACACACAAAAAGGCCCGGCACCACATTTTTGTTGGGGAGCGCATTTCCATGTCGGCGATTTGGACGTAGACGGCGTGAGGAACTTCCTGGTCCAGGCGATTGATTGCCTGCTCGCGGATTACCTCGGCGATTCTAAAATCAACTTCCTGATCGGTGTAGAATTCTTCATTGTAAAGATGAGGCGCGACTTTCGCCATATCGTAGAGAGCTTTCAGGACTTCGTTGATTCCAACATCATTTTTTGCCGACATTTCAAGAATCCGATTTTCCGGCACCAGTGGCAGATGAGCCTTAATGAATTTTCTAGCGTGTTCAAGAAGGGGATTTTTTTCATCCACTTTGTTCAGTGCGATTACAAGCTTATCCTGATGAGATTCCAGAATTTCTGCAATCATCCGCTCTTCTTCGGCACAGTTTCGGCTTGAGTCGATTATGTAAAGAATCAAATCGCTTGAATCAAGCTGGTCAGTTACGATGCCACGCATTTTGAGGTTCATTTTCTTTTCGGAATCATGGTAGCCCGGTGTATCGACAAAAACGAGCTGACCGAGTGATGTATTAACGATTCCGCGGATTGCGTTGCGGGTAGTCTGAGGCATTGCACTAACGATTGAAACAGGTTCTCCAGCAGCCGTGTTCAGGAATGTGGATTTTCCGGCAGAAGGCCGCCCGATAATCGTGACAAGGGCAGTTTTAGGCCCCACAGGAGGCTGGACTTCAGTTTCTGCCTTTTCATTCAATTCAGATTCGATATTTTCGCTCATAGAATCAATTTTATAGGAATCCAAGGAATTTTTAAAGGACATCATTGAAGACTTGTCTCAAAAAAATTGCATTTTCGAGGCTTACCTGAATACAATCTTTACTATAAGTCATCAAATGAAACATAAGGCGTAACAAATTCTTTCGCATTCGCAAATGCCAGAGACTCATAGTTATCCGCATTGAACAAACATACATGTGAACCTATAGTTTTACTTGCTGAATAGTTATACAAATCCCAAAAACTACAGTCCAGATTTTCCATGATGCTATCAAAAAAAATATGGGTAAATCGGTTTGAAAGCCAGACTCCCAGTTCAACACTGAAAATATCTGCAAGTGAGGTTTCCTGCCCATTTGCCGCCGTGAAAGCAAGAACTCCATCTATCCCTTCGGCTACATGAAGAACGCTCGCAGAGTAACAAGTCTCGGTGACAATAAGCAGTTTTCGGAATCTGTTTTCTGCTTTCATTTTTTTGAGCGTTTCTTCCATAAGTTCAGTAGTAAAACCGCTCTGCTTCCCATCCGCCCAGACAAACTGCCCCAATGTGCTTGAACCATTTCTGTTGGCTCCATGGCCAGACCAAAACCACAGTATGTTTGCATGCTCATCCGTATTCAAGACCGTCGGCGTTTTTGCAAGCCTTGGATTTGTCACAGCCGACCGGTCTACATCAACGGATTGTCCGCATAAAATCTCTGACACTCTCTCAGGATTTAACTCACTCAAAAGGTAATCAATTTCAACATCGTCTGTATAAAGATTTTCCCCGTTAATGCGGCAAAAAATCTCGCCAGGGCGCTTATTTCTTTTATATGAAGCGATATCATCAGCGATAATCAGCACGATATTATCATCACTGAAACCGTTACTCTTCAAGAACTGATACAGGTAAAGAGCATCTGCCTGATGGCGGTAATTCGACCAGCCTGTGCTTGCGGCAATAATCACAGCCCAGCTACTTTTTTGGGGTTCATAAATGATATTTGCAGCCTTACTTTTCTCCAGCAAGTTTTCATCGATGTCTATATCCCATACCCATGTGCGGGATGACTCTACCAGTCCGCTGCCATAATAATCTTCGGTCATATAATTTATGAAAATAAAACTTCCCTCAAAGACAGTCCATTGAACATACACGCTCTTAAGTACAGAAGTATATTCTTCTGAATTAAAATCCAATATTCCTGTCGCTCCATTTATATTTACGCTTATACCACTTTGGATTTTTGAGAGAACTTGTGACATGCCGTATGCAGTCCAGGCGTTTATGCCACCCTCATTAGCACCGTTAAAGCCAATCAGACAATTGTTTATGTTTTCGTTTGAAAATGCGTTCTTATCTGTGTTTTCCTTTTGTATGCATGCTGCCGCCGCAAAACCACAGAGCATCAGGGCATCGTAAAAATGAGCTTCTCCTATCAAGGGCAAGCTGTCGAAACGAGCCTTGTATGCATTTAAGAAACCGCTTTCAGGATCCACAGCAGGAGCTACCCCTTCTATTCCCTCTGCCAGCTCTCCAAATTTCAGCAGTTCCGGTGAAAAAGCCGTATCAGAAAAAAGCAGTCTGGTTGTCTTACCTTTCAGCATCTCGGAGCGTGTCCGCAATACAGTCTCGATATCTTTTGTTGAAGAAAGCGCACAAATTATATAATCCGTCTCCTGTGAAAAAACTTTTTCCAATGCAACTTCAAATTGTTCTGCGGGTGTTCCTGCTTCATAAGTTTGACCCGTATTCTCTGATTTGTAACGCACATTTTGAACAAGTTCCACTCCAGCCTGAGCTGCGATGAATGGCATCCATTCAAAAAAAGTTCTTCCATAAGTGTCGGCGCTTGATAAAAGCGAAATTTTTTTCCCACCATTAGCCAGCACCTGCGATATAAGGATCGCACTCTGAGCATCGTCAGTTTGTGTGAGAGTCCACAGAAAAGGCTTTTTCCTCCCATATTGTGCAACATTAACAGCATACGAACGGACTAAATTCTCGCTCGAAGCTGTAGGAGCAATCAGCGGCTTTTTCGACTCAAAACATTTTTCTGCAAATATCTCCAAATTGATTGAATATGAAGGTCCGATAATGGCGAAAACATCTTTTCGTGCTACAAGTTCATCTGCAAGAGTGGTGAGTTCTTCCGTAGTCATGGAATCTTCATCATACCATTCAAGTTTAAGTTCAAAATCATTTTTAAAAGCAGAGTTTTTTTGAGCCTGCCTGAAATTTTCCGCATACCAATCTGAGATTTGCAGGAACCTTGCCATCCGTTCAGAGTTTTTCCCACCAGACATTATTACGGCGACGGTAATACTGCGCACTGAGGCAGAAGAATCTGCAGAATCCGAAGCATCATTACTGCAGGAAAAGAAACTCATAATAAATAAAGCAATTAAAAGAAATAAAAAACAAGAACTATTGCGATTGCTCGGCTTCATACTCACGCTCCTTTTTAATCGCGGCTTCTTTTCCCTGCTCGACCGCTTCTTTTAACTCTTTTGAGTTCCACTTGCTATCATCTTCATTAATAACAAGCTCCGTAAAGCCCGTTTCAAGTCCGAATTCCTGATAGTGGGGAATTTTTTTATCGGAAACCCATTGAGAAAGGCAAAGAGCCACAACTTTGTCTATATGCTTCACAACATAAAAAGGTATATATTCAGAATAAACCGAATTTTTAACATTCACTCCTGCGAATAAAAAAGGACTTTTCTGAGAGCAGTCCTGAGCACAGAGACCAATTCCCCGAACACTTGTGCCACACAGAGGGTAATAAAAATTAAAACCATAAGCCGTTTGCGGATCTTGAAGAGAAAACAAGTTATCATAGATCCGTAAATTAGCATTAAGTCCCGTCCATGCACCATCGTCCGGTACATTGTCAAGCTTCATGGTTATAAACGAAGATTCTTTTATATATTTCTCCAACTCTCCAGAACCGAGTAAAGAGTCAAAAAAAGGATCCCAAACATCATAGATTTTGCCATTCCAGTCTGCGCCGAATCCCTGTATAAAACCTTTCATTCCATCAAGGAAGTTCGGGTTGGTATCATTTGCAAGCATGCAAAGGCATTTTACATCTGTTCCAAAATATGAGGAAAGGCTCTTGGCGACCGAGCCTGCAAGCATACTCACGCCGTAATCCGGGAGATGTACCGTGCTTATGGCAGTGTTTTCCTGCTCGCGGGCATCAAGAACGAGAATTTGCCGCCCAGCCAAGGGGGTCAAATCATACTTTTCAAGAAAAGAGAGATAGAGGGAATCGGCACATAAAATCAGATTTTCTGCACCGGGAATTACCGTTTCAAGCGCAGTTTTAAGATTTTCCTCGGCTTCCTTTGAATCTGCCGGTACTATATCTGCCATCAGGGCATTGTTTTCCCTGGCAAAGACATGCAGGGTGTATGAGATGTCGTCATAATAAGAATTGTCACCAAGAGAGTTTTGGGGATACAAGGCGATTATATTACGGAAAACTGCCGCCCCCCCTGCATCATTCTCAGATTCAGTGTCACCGGCGCAGGAGAGAAAAAGATTTGAAAAGACAACAGACAGAAAGAGGCTGCAAAGTATTCGATAATGTTTCATGTTTTCGTCTATACAAAAGGGATGGCTGCCCTTTTTTTGGGCAGCCCCCGACTGCTTAGCAGGCAGCAAGCCTTACACTAATCGTGTTCACTCTTCCAGTTGGTAACGGTTTTTCCGTTAATAATATGAGTGGAATAATCAAGGGACCCCCAATAGTCTATTGGTATATTATTTTTACAAACGCTCGCTTGCCGGAAGTAATCGATGTATCCTTCATCAGGCTTTTCAGCCTGACCATTCTTTCCTTTGTTGTCTGGAATCTTAAGCTCGGGACTGAGGATGACATTTTCAATGCCCATCCAGCCGTCCCAGTCTTTAGGAAGGTGCTCAAAACCATATCTTACCTCAGAACTACCAACATCCCATGCAAATCTAGGGAATACAAAATTCCCAATGCGATCATCATACGCGAAAGATAGGTCATAATGGGGTGCGAAATACCCGATGCGATCATCAACGCAAGCAAGTACTGTTGACTGAATTGTATATAAAAATCCAACATCGCATGAATCAGTCAGAGAATAAAGAAATTCAGCAGTTCTCCGCTTTCCCTGACTAATTTCCTTAGCCGGTGTTACGATATTCTCCTTCCTCTTTGTGTCCATCTTTATTACCAGCTTTTCTCCTTGTACTTCTGAAACCGTTCTAATGAATGGCTGTACTTTTTCCACCAGCGCGTATTTAGCATAGTATTTTTTATACTTGGATGGAATTTCTCCTCTATCATGTCTAATACCGCTTGGATGGCTTTTACTTCTGGCACTGTCTTTTTTTGGTGATTCATAAGCAAAGTTGAATCCAATAACATCACTAACTGGGACTGGGTTGTACCAGGCATCTACTCCACAAGCCAGTAACCCCTTTAATCCATAAGGCAGTTCACTTGCACTTGCATCAGAATACATTCTATCGGGATTCGTAAAGCGTCCTATTAGAGGCTCTGCATCTTTGTTTGTAATCAAATGAAAAGTATGAGCGGCAGCCTTCGCAGTCTTGAGAGACATAAGATTTTGTTCGTAAGTAAGACTAACTTTTGCCGATTTAATTTCATCGATTTTTCCGTTACTATAATCTATAAGTGAGTCATAAGGCAATGTATCGTACGTCTCATAATATCGCTTCTTACCATTAATTTTACCGTCGATAGACTGATCCTCATTACCCAGCTCAATCCAATAACTGTTATCCTTATACCAAGGACCGCCGGCAGGCCGAACGCATATCCAGTATGTATTGTCGCTTTTGCGCTTAATTATATCCCCCGCAGCATAGTAGGGCACCCCTTTAAATGCGTTCTCACTATTTGGGCTGTCCTCGAAATAGCTGCTGGAGACAAACTGAATCTGCGTAAGGTTGTCAATCTGGGAAATGCTGACATCAAGCGTGGCGAGTATGTCCTCGCCTGAGCCGGCTTTGAATCGCAAAGAACCGAGGGCGCTGTCAGACCAGCTGAAGCTGTCGCCTTCAATATCTTCGCCTATGATGCTTGACACATATTCCTTTGCATCATCAAGGCTTGCTACGACAACTGAACGAACGGCGGGATTCTCATCGTTGAGGACATACCCTTCGTCAGACTTAAATGTCATGCCCTGCCAGCCTTCAGGAAGCAGCTCGATGCCGCTGGTTTCACCGGCACTCGTGTCAGCGTCAGTAGGAAGGGCGCAAAGCGCGCGAAGAACCCTGAAAGCCGTGAAATACTGAAGGTCGGCATCTAAGCTTGAATCCTCTGCCACAGCGGGGTCGGATTTCGCGCTCTCGTTTGTGCTGTCGTCAGAATTGTCGCAGCTTGTGAACGACCATGGTGCCGAAGCCATGAGGAAAGCCGCAGCAATTGTGAAAAATAATTTTGTCTTTTTCATAAAAATCTCCTGTTACTCGCTCTCTTTTTTCCAGTCTGTAATGGTTTTGCCGTCAACAATGCGGGTAACCTTTTCAAGCGAAGCCCAATAGTCAAAATTTTGTCTAACAATATCCGTATACCCATCATCTGGCTTTACAGCTTGACCATTCTTTCCTTTGTTGTCTGGAATTTTAATCTCGGGACTAAAGATAATATGAAAACTGGCCATCTCCCAAAAAGCTTCGGGATTTTTCTCACCATCGTAATATTTGAACAAAGGACCACCAACAGTATGGTAATGCATGAAATTGTTAAAATCGTAGCTCCATCTGTCACCAAGTTCGTAGAATTCCACAGGAGGAAATGGTACCCCTTCCGTCCACAGAAATCCATCGTCAAATGAATCTGTTGCACTAAAGAGGAATTTACACGTAACAATCTTATTTTCTGTACTTTCAGCCCCAATTTCTATATCTCTTGAAGTTCTCATGTCCAGTGTCAAGTGTCCATCTTTTAATTTGGCTGCAGTAGTGAGGAATGGCTGCACAAGGTTCACATGAGCATATTTTTCATAGTACTTTTTGTATCCTTTTTTGATAGCTATCTTTGGAATATTCGCTGTCTTATGAGATTTTGACCTGGCACCATCTGGTTTGTAGCTTCCATACGCGAAATTAAAACCATACGAATCCACAATTTGCGGATGAGGTTCGGTTGCCTCACGCGTCAGGCTTCTAATATCGACATTATGTGCTATCTGAGCATCATAAGCATTTTTCGCATCCGGAAACAAATCATAAGATCTATCATAGCCAATTATGGAAAAAGTATGAGCCGCAGCCTTTGCTATTTTTAGGCTCATAAGACCACTTGCAAAAGTCCAGGTTCGTTTTGCCTTTATCAAGTCATCCATTCCGCCTTCCTGTGTAAAATCTGCAAGTCCATATGCAAGATTATCATAAGTTTTTTTCACGCTTGTAAGCAAGCATTTACCTTTATCAGTGTACGGGTGAAGACAAATCCAGTAGCTTTTGTCTTTATGATATGGGCCTCCTGCCGGCCTAACACATATCCAGTAAGTTTTGTCGCTTTTGCGAAGTACCACATCCCCCGCAGAATAGTAGGGCACTCCATTAAATGCATTCTCACTATTTGGGCTGTCCTCGAAATAGCTGCTAGAGACAAACTGAATCTGCGTAAGGTTGTCAATCTGGGAAATGCTTACATCAAGCGTGGCGAATATATCCTCGCCTGAGCCGGCTTTGAATTGCAAAGAACCGAGGGCGCTGTTAGACCAGCTGAAGCTGTCGCCTTCAATCTCTTCGCCTATAATGCTTGACACATATTCCTTTGCATCATCAAGGCCTGCTACGACAACTGAACGAACGGTGGGCTGCTCATCGTTGAGGACATACCCTTCGTCAGGCTGGAATTTCATGCCCTGCCAGCCTTCAGGAAGCAGCTCGATGCCGCTAGTTTCACCGGCACTCGTGTCAGCGTCAGTGGGAAGGGCGCAAAGCTCGCGAAGAACCCTGAAAGCCGCGTCATCAAGATTCTCGGTCTCTGTGTTTAAATCCTCTTCCGCAACTGTGTCGGATTTTGCGCTCTCGTTTGTGCTGTCGTCAGAATTGTCGCAGCTTGTAAGGAACCATGGTGCCGACACCATGAGGAAAGCCGCAGCAATTGTAAAAATGAATTTTGTCTTTTTCATAAAAACCTCCTGTTAATCATTCTCTGACGACCAGACCACTTTCTTGCCGTCGACATAACGATCAATGAGTTCTCCTGACTTCCAGTAATCGAATTGGTCGCTCGCCGCAAAGTCAGCATCTTTGTCATTGACCAAAAGCTGACTGACAAAGACATCTTCATACTCCTTGTCGAATTTCTTATAGTTCGGACGAAGTGTTTTGCCTGTCTTTTTTTCTACATTATTATCAGGAATTTTCAACTGAGGACTAAAAATTACATTTCCATTGTATTGTGTGCCTGAATAAAACTTACAGTCAGGACGTGCTCTTTGATCTTCCTCAAACATCGTATATCCAGTGTCATAAGCATTATGGAGATACCGCGTAAAGTCATAATACCAGTTATTGAAGTTAATATTAGGACCAAGCGTTGCACAATATTCCATATACTCAAATATTGTTGATTTTTCATATTTCGCGGTGTACTTCTGGTAAATGTCATCAAAAGTGTTGGTTACGGACAGCTTGTAGTTTTTGCCGTCAATAGTTTGGACTGTCGACAATTCCTCAATATGACCGTATCCATTGCTTTTAAAATGACCGAAGAGTACCGGCTGAATAAAATCGTATCCCGCTCTTTTTTTGTTAGGCGAGACACTTTCAGAAACTTTAGCGGAACGAGGGCTGTTAGACTCCGGCTTTCCATAGGCGATGAAAAAAGGAGCGTCTTTTTCAGTTTTATAAGATGTATTTATCATTAAATTCTCTGGAGTTGCGTAATACCTGATTGCCGCAGCAAGTTTGTTCAAATTCAGTTCCTCATTCACACTTGATATTGTTAAGTTTGTATCAAAAGATCCAGCCGCTAAAAGACCAAGCGTATGGAAAGCTGCCTTTGCTGTCCTCAATTCCATAAGATTTGTCGCATAGACCCAGTCTTTTTTTACCGTAACATCTGAATCCAGTTTCTGATCGGAAGCAGTTTTTCTCAATTCATAGGTCATGGGAACATTTTTCTTGACCAGAGGCTTGACAATGCATTTTCCCTTTTTATCATAGGGAGACAGACAAATCCAATAGCTGTTATCCTTAAACTGCGGACCGCCAGCAGGACGCACACACATCCAGAGTGTTCCGTCCTTAATATTTCTAACCATATCTCCGGCATGATAGTAGGGAGTTCCTGTGAACGCATTCTCTGCGCTTTGTGCCTCAAATGCCGTAGAGGAAACACATCTCACCTGCGAAAGCTCAGGAATTTGAGAAATGTTTACATCCAGCGTGGCGAACAAATCATCATCGCCATTCACCACCTGGAAATTCAGTGAGCCTATGCCCGCGAAAGTCCAGCTACTGTTTTCGGCTTCGATGCTATCGCCAACAATGCCAGCAACATAATCAGTGGCATCTTCAAAACTTGCCACAGCTACAAGACGGACTGAGTAATTATCGACAGACCTTTTTCCGAT
>JAEEGL013354121.1_pt1 | contig 16679 bp, 13 predicted proteins | sample 9134231 | NCBI WGS metagenome assembly JAEEGL01 (sample SAMN16246548, study PRJNA631951) | gut metagenome | biome: gut microbiome; feature: rumen; material: fiber-attached | host: Bos | place: Iran: Karaj | collected 2018-10 | reverse complement strand
GCGTAGTTGTCTTCAACGACAAATACCTGATTCGTCTTTCTGTTTTCATTTACGATGTCGTCCATGTTGACATAGGAGTGAGTCCATCCCATCTCCTTCACAGCCTTTATGACATCATCCTCGAAATCCTTGTTTCTTATTGCCGTACAAACCTTCAAACCATTCATAAAAGACCTCCGAAAAAGCTTAATCAACAGATTTTACCGATAATCAAAACGGCGGCAAGTTTAAAGTTCAATTTAACGGCACCAAACAGCAAAGTCCGTATCGTACGGAACAGGATATTGCGGATTTTAATTGCCTAAATTGACGAAGTACATAAAATTCCACGTATTTTTAACGATGCTTCAATACACTCACTGTGAGGAGAGATGAAAAAGCTTTTTACTGTTTTTGCCGTTACAGCGATATTTCTGACGGTTTCGTGCGGCGGCACTCCCCAGGAATCGGAAAAGAGCCCGGATTCTGACGATACAGTTTCAGATGAAGAGAGCGTTGACAGCAGTTCTACAGACATGGATGAAACCGAGCAGGTCACTGACTACGAGCCCGAGCCGGCCTCCGATGACGAGCCCGAACCGGTCACTGATGACAAGCCGACGGCAGAGAGTCCATGCGGCCCGAATCCTTGCGAAGGTGTTTCAAACGCGACAGGAGAGTGCATCGAAACAGGTGATGCGGCTTATGCCTGCGAATGCAACCCGGGTTTCAACTGGACCGGCTCTGCGTGTCAGCGGGATTCTTCCGGCAGACCGAAGTCACTCGGTGAAATCTGTACAGGCCAGACATTGTGTTACGTAAATTATTACGGCACAACGGGCTTGACCTGCCCGATATCAGCTACCGACTTCTACGGTCAGGATGCGGAATATACGGACAAATGCACGCCCCAGAGTTTCACAGTTCTGGCGATCTCATCAAAGCGGCAGAAAGTCGTTCTTGACAACAACACGGGTCTGATGTGGCAGCAGAGTGTGCCGGGCAAGTCCTACACATGGGCAAATGCAAAAACTTACTGCTCAAACCTGGAATATGCAGGATATTCCGATTGGAGAGTGCCGGATCCGCAGGAACTTTTGACCATCGTTGACAACAGCACGTTTGATCCGGCAGTAAGCACGACTAATTTCCCGGATCTATCTTCTGTAACAGGCTTTTTTTACCTGTGGACAGACAAGGATAATAAAGACGACACCCACAACGCTTACTATTTCCGCCCTTATTCCGGAGATATCGAAGACGGCAACCCCAAAACCGCTCTTAGCAACATTATGTGCGTCCGCGGCAACAAGCTTCCCAAGGCTTCGTTTGAGACTCAGACGATAAGCGGCGATGCCGTAGTCAAAGATTCCGCTACCGGTCTGATGTGGCAGAAGGAGTATGTGACTGACAGAATGTGGCAGAACGCACTTAAATACTGCGAGGGCTTGGTTTATGCAGGTTATGATGACTGGCGTCTGCCGAACAAAAACGAGCTTGCATCGCTTCTCGATTACGACAGATCAGAGGCACCTTACTCAGATTTTCCCGATATGCCGGGCAGTAAGTTCTGGTCTTCCACTACCACCGCCAGCGGTACAGACTACGCATGGAACGTCTATTTCAACAACGGGAGCGTGAATGGCAACTACAAGATCCTCGACAGCAGTATCAGGTGTGTGAGGTAGGTCCCTGGAGACCGCATTTTGCGCGGTCATTGAGCGAAGTCGAAATGAGCGAGCATATTTCGCCCGCCTTTTGAAGAGGCTGGCGTTTACTCTCGCCGGAAGGCGAGTCAAAAAATTTACAAACTTTTGAAAGGAGAATGAAAAATGAGCATTACTGTTAAATTTGATGCGAAACCAGATAAAATTTTAAAGCAACCTGCATTTTTGGTCGGGAACGGTTTATTATTACGAAGAAAAAGCTACTTTGCCGTGGTCAAAATTAGCGTTTTTTCTTTTACCAAAAAAAATTCAAGATAAAATTTTGGAACACTGCGCTCTTAAAAACAAGAAAAAACTCGAAGATATATTGCATTCTAAAAATTTAACTGCTCAAGACGATGCAATCCTGAGGAATGCTTTGAAAGGCATAACTTATACCGAAGCTTTAGATTTTGCAGAATTATACCCAAATGAAAATCCAGAATATAATCCAAAGGAAGATGCTATTGGCAAATTTCTCAAAATGGAAGAAGCTAAAGACGCATTCTCACAACATAACACTCTGGTCGAAATAGCCTGCAAAAATCAAACACCGATTTTAACAACAAATTGCGACAGAAATTTAATAAGATCAACTCCTTTCAACAAGCATAATATAACTATTGCAACACATATTTCGCATATTGGAAAAAAATTGGATAAAAATTTTCTGATGAACGGATATTTCACCACCGAAGAAAACAGAGCTCATATCAATGAAAACAATATCCGTTCAACATTCGCGATCTGGCATATTCACGGTCTGATAAAAAATGGAAAAGAAGTTGACGACGATAAAGACAATGAATCTTTCCCTAAGAGCCTTTGTTTAGGAGACATTGATTACAACAAGCGAATAAACAAATTGAAAAAAATTATTGAAGAAAATGACTATAGTATAATCACAAGCAATACTTGGCTTGATATATTTATGAACAATGACCTTATTATTTTAGGATTAAGCTTGGACTCATCGGAAAGGGACATCAGATGGCTTCTCATCCAAAGATATTTTTATCAACAAAATCTTTTGAAAGCAGGTAAAATCGAAAAAGCAAGCCAGATCATTTTTATCTACCGCAAAGAGGCAGAAGAATCAGAAATGCCTTGCGGCAAAAGAGCCTTTTTTGAATCGCTCGAAATAGAATGCATTCCGATGGAAACGGAAAAAATTTATAAATTCGACTGGATATCCAACAACTAATTTTAGGAGGATAAAATGAAAAAATTAAGTTCAATATTTCTTCTTAGTTTGATTTTTCTCCTTTTCTCATCGTGCGAAAGACCGGATCTGACGGATGATGTGGAAATGGCTTACGACCATGCGTGCACAACTCAGGGTGCTTTCAGATGCAGCAACAACATTCTTCAGAAATGCGACCAGGAAGAGTGGAAGAATTTCCAGCAGTGCACTGAAGATCAGGACTGCAACACAACAACAGGAAAATGTGACCCGAAAGGCGATTCTTCCGATTCAGAAAATTCATGCACCAAAATCGACGGCAATATGTGGTCGCCGAAATCGTCAAGCAAAATGGAATGGGCTGATGCGGTTTCCTACTGCAATAACCTTACTGCATGCGGATATTCAGACTGGCATCTGCCGACAATCAACGAACTCCGTACTTTGATACAGAATTGCAGAGGCACGGTTACAGGCGGCAGCTGCGGTGTCACGGACAGCTGTTTGTCTTTTTCAAGTTGCTGGAGTAAAGAAAGTTGCTACTCCTGTTCTTATGATGAAAGCGGCGGTTACAGCAAATTAGGCGACACCAGCTGGTTCTGGTCTTCCTCCGTCCAGTCTGAGGTTCCAAGCTACAGATGGCTCGTCCTTTTCGACGATGGGAGTGTGGGCAACCTCAATGTAGAAAGCAATCTCTATGTTCGTTGTGTGAGGTAGCCCCAGGCCGCATTTTGCGCGGAATGCGCTGGTTTGCGCACGCCGGTTCAAAGAGGCGGGCGCAGTTCTTTGAAAAACGAGATTTTGGTTTTAACCACAAAATGATGGGAACGGAATATTCCCGCCGCAGGCGGGTCGAAAAATTTTTTTATCACGCTGTCAAGCGGCGGAAACGTCAATATCCTCGTTCTCAATACAGAAGTTTAGTTCCCGTTTTGGGATGGTGAAGACGGAACGGCTGCCCTCTCCGTCCCTGAGTGAGAGGCAAGAATTGCGGGCGAGCCGCCCGCGCTCCGACAAGTTCACAAATTCCGCATAATTTCCTCAATCCACGATGAATCCAAGATTTCGAAAGCGAAGCATTTTTTGCCAAGATCCTTGAGTGAAGCACCAATATGGTAAAGGATTTTTCCGTCAACAATCAAAAAGCGGTCGTGGATTTTTTCTGTATGTTTCAGAACAAGTCCTGGATATTGCTCATTGAATTTCTGAACATCAAGAGGTGTGATTTTTGTCTTTTGGCAGGTGTAAATCGTGACTTTTACACCGTTTTCCTTCTTAGCGAGGCGTTCCAGAACCGTCAAATCGATATAGTTGTCGATCAGGACAATCTCTTTTTCAGCCTCGGCAATAAACGACTCGAATTTCGCATAGGCATCAAAAATCTGACCTTGGAAAAAGATGCCCTGCTTGTCCTCGATTTTATATTTGTCCATTTTGTCGAAAAGCTCTAAAATCTTTTTATCGTTTTCTTTGTGATGAATATCAGATTCCATAAGATGTTGTTTTATTTGATCAATTTCCACAAATATTCGGGCATTGCTGCGCAAAAAACGCCTCATTTCTTTAAACGCCCGCATAATAAAGATCGTTTGCTGTTCAGCAAGTTCACCGTGAAGAACTGTCGCAAGCATGTAGATCCCCTGTTCCGTAAAAGCATAAGGCAGTTTTCTGACACCACCCCCCTGACCGGAAAAATAATTCTGATTTGGTGAAGTAACAAATTGTGACTTCACCGAATCCAGCTCATCACGTGTTAATTGAAACATGAAATCTGCCGGGAATCTGTTTATGTTTCTTTTTACCTGCTGATTAAGTGCTTTCACCTCATACCCGTAAAGCGCAGCGAGATCGAAATCGAGCATTACCTGCTCGCCTCTGATGAATCTAATTTTACTTTCTATGTTAATTTCGTGTCGAATATTATTGTAAATTGTAATTTTATCTTCCATACAACTCCAATATGGCAAAAAAACAACAGTTAATACGAATATTGTTTTTTAAATTAATGTCAAAAATAATTTGATTTAATATTCTGGATATATAAAAATCCTCCGACAACTTACCCTTTGGAGGATATCTTGACCACAGCAAACGAGTTGACGTTGTTTGAACCAATAGACAAAAACAAAGTGAAATCGCAGATTTATGAGATTCGCGGAATGCGTGTCATGCTTGACAAGGATATTGCCGCGTATTTTGGTGTAACTACCGGAAATTTGAATAAAGCTATGAAACGAAACATCAAGAGATTTCTTCCAAAGTTCTGTTTTATGCTCACAAAAGAAGAATACCGGGAAATTCTAAGATTCCAAACTGGAATCTTAGAATTGGAACAGGGCAAATATTCCAAATATATGCCGTATGCCTATACGGAACACGGCAAATCAACCCCTTTCATGTATTTCGCCACGGAGCGGACTGAAAAATGAAAACTGAACAGTTCCGGATCCTGAGAGTCCTGCAGGCTCCGGCCCAACCCTGAACACGCTGTACTTCATCGAGAAAAACGTAACATGATGAATCTTTGCGGTTGTTTTCATTTTCCGCAACGTCTGATTCCTGTTATTATTTTTATGAGATCGCTGTCATAAAATTCGCGGATGGCCTGAATATATTTTTCTCTTTTAATCATTTTTCCTCCCGAAAAAAAGAACTTCTACTGGACAATTTTCTTAAAAATGAAAAAGTGTCCAGTAGCCATTCGTAATTTTACTTTCAATATAATGTTTTGGTTGATTTACTCAGCAAACAGCTTTTAGGACTCATCTTTTCCTCCATCAAAAGTTCACAACCAAACACCTACTTAAAGCGGAGGATTTTTGGTTTTTCCTGAAAAGTCAGTGAAAAATATAGTAAAAAAATAATTCTTCCAAAATACTTGCTTTCCCTTTTTTCCATGTCTTTAATCAGACAGTTTGTTACTAATCTTTTTTTAGGAGGAAAACATGTATTCAAACGTTGATGAGCTTTTCTCGAAAATGACGAAAAGAGCGAAAAAATCTGCTATCAGAGAGCTTCTCAAGCTTACGAAGAAACCTGGTCTTATCTCCTTTGCAGGCGGACTTCCGGCACCGGAGACCTTCCCGTCAAAAGAGCTTGAGGATATCACAAGAGAGGTTCTTGAAAAGGAATCGGCACTCGCGCTTCAGTACGGCACGACAGAGGGTGACGACCTGCTGAGAGAGCAAATCACGCTCCGCTATCAAAAGATGGGTCTCAAAATCACAAAGGATAACGTTGCAATCACAACTGCAAGCCAGCAGGCACTCGACTTCCTCGGCAGAGTCTTCATCAATGAAGGCGATGTCGTTATCGTTGAGTTCCCGAGCTACCTCGGCGCACTTCAGGCTTTCAACGCGTTCGGCGCAAAACCGATCGGTATCGAGTCTGACGAACTGGGTATGTCGCCCGTTCTCCTCGAGAAGAAGCTTGCCGAGCTCAAGGCTCAGGGGATCCGTCCGAAATTCATGTACATCATCCCCGACTTCCAGAACCCGTCAGGCGTAACGATGCCGGCTTCCAGAAGAAAAGAGATTATCGAAGTAGCACACAAATACGAGATCCTCATCGTCGAGGACAGCCCCTACAGAGAGCTTCGTTTCGAAGGCGAGCCGCAGCCGACACTCTATGAACTTGACGACAGAGGCACGACCATCATGCTCGGCACCTTCTCGAAGACCTTCGTTCCCGGCTTCAGAACAGGCTGGATCATCGCGGATCCGCTTATTCTCGACAAGTTCATCACGACGAAGCAGTCGGTCGACCTCTGCACGCCGGCATTCGTTCAGAGGATCGCTGCAAGATACATGGAGCGCGGCCTTTTCGACGCAAAGCTCAACGACATCATCAAGCTCTACGGCCACAAAAAGAACATCATGATGGATGCATTCAAAAAATATCTGCCGGAGGGTGTGACCTGGACAAATCCGGAAGGCGGACTCTTCCTGTTCGTATACCTTCCTGAGCACATGGACAGCGAAAAGCTCTTCATGAAAGCTGTCGAGAACAACGTTGCTTTCGTTGTCGGTCACGTCTTCTACTGCGACGGCGTAAGCGGCAAAAACACAATGAGGATCAACTTCTCCTACTGCTCGGACGAACAGATCGTCGAGGGTGTCAAACGTCTCGGGAAAGCTATCAGAGAGTACAAAGACTAATCAGACTTCATCCTCTTTTTTCAGATTTTCAGGCATCCTGACATCTTTCATGTAGATGACCTTGGCGTTTTTGAAGGTCACGGAACCGGCATTCGCCCCCTTTTTTTTGGTAACGTTTTTGCGCTCGGTGTACCAGACCTCGCCGCTGCCGCCCTTCTTCGCCTTGCTGTAGATTATCGCCAGCTTGCAGGCTGTAAGAATGTCACTGTGCTGGATCTGCTCGTTTTTTTTCATCTTCATGATCACGTGGCTGCCGTGGTAATCCTTGGCGTGGAACCAGATATCGTGAGGAAGAGCTATCTTGAAGGTCAGTTCGTCGTTGTCTCTATCCTCCTTGCCGACCAGAAAGATCCGCCCGTTGTCAGCCTTGAATTTGTGGTACGGGACGTGAACCGCCGCCTTAGTCCTCTTCTTTTCGGTTTTGACTGCCGACACAGGTAAGTCGTTTGTTTCATTGATATTTTTAAGTTTTTCTTCGAGCTCTGAGATCCTTGTTTCGCAGGCGGCTATACCGTTTTTTGAGCGCCTTATCAGCGAAAAGAAGCGCTCCATGTTCTGGATCAGAGTCTTTGCCGGGTCGAGCTTGATCCTGCAGACAGATCCGTCGAAACCGGCAAGTTCGACTGACGGCATCCGCCCGTTTGAATCGAGTGAATAGAGATTAGCCTTCAGAAGAGTCGCGTACTTCGTATAGAGTTCGAAATTCGAGCTGTGGCGTTCAGCCTCGGACTTCGCAATAGCTATCATGTCGATAAGTTTCTGACGCCTCTTTTCGACAAGCTCTTCCCTGAGACGGCTGAGCAGGGCATCCGATCTTTCGATAAACCACGATTCCCAGAAGAGCGGATCTTCAAAGGTAAGCGGGAAGTCGCGCATCGGTTTTTCGAGAGGTCCCAGCTCTTTGCCACGCTTTTCAGACCAGACCAAATTCCCTTCAAAATCAAATATCTGCACAGGTTTGCCGCCGAAAAGGGGAATGATCATCGAAACATCTGTTGCCTCAATTTTCACGACCTTTCCGAACTCAGGAAGAATAGAAAACGACCGGATCCTGCCGTCGAAGTTAGCCCTTATCCCCTCCTCCAGATTGGTGATCTGCTCCTTCGGGAAGCGGGATAGATCTGTCACCGGAATAATGATCTTCTCTTTCGTGTGAAAAAATATTGCTGCGATATTTTTTGAGCCGTAGAGTTTTATAAGTGTCCCGCATCGGGATCTGTAGACTCCGGACACAAGTGTGTTGCTCGCAGATCTATTAAGAAAATCAACTACTTGTCGAGTGTCAGAGAGATACATTGATCAGGCTTTCCGCGTTTTGAGGACCTCAGCCGCGGCACGAAGCTGCTCCTGGTCATTGATACCGGAGAGCGAAAGGGAATCCTCCTCGACATATGCCGAAACGCGCTTTCCGGCAGCCTTGGCTATCTCAACAATGTCTGTCAGGTAGTATTCGCCCTTCACGTTGTCGTTTTTGATTTTTTGGACAGCCTCAGCCAGAAAATCGCGCTTAACGAGATAGATTCCGCTATTTATCTCCCTGATTTCACGTTGTTTTTCGCAAGCGTCGAGATATTCGACGATACCTTTGACAGAACCGTCCGGCTCTCTCAGGATCCTCCCGTAATGACCGGCGTCTCCAAGGATCGTGCTCACGATCAAAAGGTCGGACGAGCTCCGGGCAAAGTGTTCAGCTGCCCGGACAAAAGTTTCGGTTTTTATAAGCGGAGTATCGCCGGCGCAGATGACGACAAGCTCTGTGTCGCTGCTTAGGTTGGGGATCGCGCACTTAACGGCTCCGCCGGTCCCGTTCTGTTCCGGCTGAAGCGAGAATTTCACGTTCTTGAAGTTGGCGCTGATATATTTTTCAACAAGTTCCCTGCCGTGACCTGTAACAACGTTCAGTGAATCGCAAAGCGGCGAAAGCGCCTCTATTATCCAGCCGACAAGCGGTCTGCCCATAATTTCGTGCATAACTTTCGGGAGGTCGGACTTCATCCTCGTCCCCTTGCCTGCCGCAAGAATTATTGCTTCTGATTTCAAGTGTTTGCTCCTTATTTTTCATCAATAACATCAAGCATTGAATAACGTCCAGGCTGCCTGTTTACGATAAAACGCAGCGCCTCTATCGCACCCTTCGCGAGGATAGACCTGCTTGAGGCGCGGTGAGTTATCTCAAGCCGCTCGCCGTCGTAGCCGAATATTGCCGTGTGCTCGCCGACTGCGTCTCCGCACCTTATCGAATGGTAGCAGATCTCGTTATCCGGACGCGCACCCTCAAGCCCGCTCCTGCCGTCTTTTTCTTTCAGGTCGCGCTCGGACTGGACCTTCGAGATGATCCGCCCCATCTCGAGAGCCGTCCCGGAGGGCGCATCCTTCTTTTTGTTGTGGTGAAGCTCCACGATCTCGATATCCGCGTCACGCGTCATCGCCGCTGCACTCTCAAGAAGCTTGAAAAGGATGTTCACGCCGCGGCTGAGATTTGATGCCTGAAGCACCGGGATCACCTTTGAAGCCTCGTCGATCATCGAATGATCTTCAGCGGTTAAGCCTGTCGTACCGATAACGAGCGGTTTTTTGTGAGCCACCGACCATGCAAGGATCTTCCGCGTCCCTTCCGGAGAACTGAGATCGACGGAGACATCGACATCATCCCCGGAGACCGAATCCGGATCTTCAAAATTTTCGCCGAGATCGACGAAGTGAGTTATCCGAAGATCGCCAGACGCTTCAGCAAGCCCTGTGATCGCGCGGCCCATCCTGCCGTTGGCACCGCTCAGCATGATCCTTATCATTTCGCCGCCTCGTATGAGCGGAATTCATCCTTCAGGCTGCGGGACATCAGCCTTGGAACAGACTCCTTGATATCGACATCGTTGAAAAGAACGTCGTAAAGCGCCTCGGCGATAGGCATCTCGACACCGATTTTTGCCGCCAGATCGTGGACTGATGCAGTCGTCGGAACGCCTTCTGCGACCATGACCATGCTGTCAAGGATCGCCTTCAGCTTTTCGCCCTGGCCGAGTCTGATCCCGACCTGCCTGTTGCGGCTGAGATCGCCGGTACATGTCAGGACAAGGTCGCCGATACCGCTGAGACCCGAAAGTGTCAGCTGATCGCCGCCTAGCGCCATGACAAGGCGAGCCATCTCGTAAATCGAGCGCGTGATCAGAGCCGCCTGAGTGTTTTTGCCGAGCTTCATGCCGTCCAGGATCCCGACCGCGATCGCGTAAATATTTTTGAGAGCGCCGCCCAATTCAACACCTTTGATGTCGCTCGAGCGGTAGATCCTCATGTATGACGAATTGAATATATCCTGGATTTCATTAAGTTTTTCGCTGTTCTTGCCGGCAACTACAGCACAGGTCGGCATCTTCATCGCAACCTCTTTCGCGAATGTCGGACCCGAAATCGCGAAGATATTTTTATGAAGCTCTTCCGGCAGGATCTCCTCCGCGATTTCGTACATCATCTTGAGAGTCGAATTTTCGATCCCCTTGGAAGCTATTACGATGTTTGTCTCAGGCGAAAGCATCGGTGCGGTTTCTATAAAAGACTTTCTGATATGCTGCGACGGAGTCGAAAAAACGACGAGATCCTTGCCGATTACGGCATCTTTGATCTCCGATACGGCACGAAGCGTCTCCGTGAGTTTTACTCCCGGCAGAAAAAGCCTGTTTTCGTGCACGGCGTTGATCGATTCGATCACTTCGGGCTCACGCGCCCAGATATCGGTTTTGTAGCCCTTCAGAGCAAGGTGGGAAGCCAGAGCCGTTCCCCAGCCGCCGGCTGATATTACACCAATATTAAGACTCATTTTTACCTCCTTCTTAAAACAATAGAATTTAGCTTTATGAGCGCTTTAGTCAATTTTGAGGCGGCTTCTTCAGGAAATTTTCAGGAATTTTTTTCGGTTTTGTCGCTCTTCGGGAGGATACGGCCTGCGTCACAGCCGCAGCAGCCGTCGCACTCGCCGCCGCATGTGCACTTTCCGTGACGTAGATCGCCTGCGACTTTTACGGCGATACGGATGATGACAACGAGGAGGATACCTCCGACGACTATCGTTCCGGTATTATCTGCCAGCCATTCCATGATCCGCCTGTTTTCCGGCTCCGCGTCTTACGAGCAGATATATCCCTGATGCAAGGACAAAGAGAGCAAAAATCAGACCGGCGACATTCACCTCTCCGCAAAAAAGAAGTCCGGACTGGTAGATGATAAGCGCGAAGGCGTATGCAAGGACCGTCTGGTAGGCGACTGCGAAAAGCGTCCATTTAGCGCTGTTCATCTCGCGTCTGATCGCGCCGATCGCGGCAAAGCAGGGAGCGCAGAGAAGGTTGAAAATCAGGAACGAGTACGCAGCAAGCGGAGAGAGCCCCTTGAAGTCGAGAACTCCGAACACGCCTACGACCTCCTCTTTTGCGACAAGTCCCATAACGGTCGCTATCGCCGCCTGGATGTTGTTGAAACCGAGCGGAGCGAATACCCAGCGGACGACATTGCCGAAGTGACCGATTATGCTGTCGGGGAGCTCCATCCCCGGTTTGAAGGCAAACGGACCGCCGTCAGGCCAGCCGAGCGACGAGCCTCCCCAGATTATGACTGAAGCGAGAAGGATGACCGTTCCTGCCTTTCTGATAAACGACCAGCCCCGCTCCCACATCGAATGAAGGATATTGCCGGCTGTCGGCATGTGATAGTCCGGCAGCTCCATAACGAAAGGCGCGGATTCACCGGCAAATATCTTCGTTTTTTTGAGGATTATGCCCGAAATACCTATCGCGAACACCCCCAGGAAATAGGCTGACGGCGCAACCCACGATGCGCCGCCAAACAACGCTGAGGCTACCAGTGCGATGATCGGAAGTTTTGCACCGCACGGAATGAAGGTGGTCGTTATGATCGTCATACGACGGTCCCTTTCGTTCTCGATCGTTCTTGAAGCCATGATGCCGGGCACGCCGCAGCCTGTTCCGACAAGTATCGAAATGAATGATTTTCCGGAGAGACCGAACCTTTTGAAGATCCTGTCCATGATAAAGGCTATTCTCGCGACATAGCCGCAACCCTCAAGGAAAGCAAGGAAGATGAAGAGCACGAACATCTGCGGGACGAAACCCAAAACTGCTCCGACACCGCCGATGATACCGTCGACCAGAAGGGCCTTCAGCCAGCCGGCACAGCCGATTGCGTCGAGAGCCCGCTCCGCAAGCACCGGAACACCGGGGATCCACGCGCCGAAAAGGTTGAAACCGTCGCCGAAGAGACCGTCGTTCATAAAATCGGTGACCCACGCTCCGACAGTCGTTACGGAGACATAGTAAACGATGAACATGACAGCCGCAAAGATCGGAAGCGCGAGGATCCTGTTTGTCAGGACCTTGTCGATTTTTGCCGAAATGCTGCGCCTCTGCGCCGATTTTCTTCTGTAGCAGACCTTCGTTATGCTTTCGATATAGTTGTACCTTTCGTTCGTGATGATCGAAGCTGAATCATCACCCAGCTCCTTTTCGGCGGCGACAATATCGCTCTCGATATGCGCCTTGACATCGTCCGAAAGTCTGACATCGTCGTAAATCTTTTCGTCACGCTCGAAGATCTTTACCGCGTACCAGCGCTGCTGGCCCTCCGGCATATTATGGACAGCCGCCTCCTCGATGTGGGCAAGAGCATGTTCGACTCCGCCGGAAAAGATGTGGTGCGGGATGGTCCCCGGTCCCTTCGCAGCTTCGACAGCCGCCGCCAGGACTTCGCTGACGCCTTCGCCGTTGAGGGCCGAGATCCTGATGACTTTGCAGCCGATCCTCTCGCCCAGCTCTTCGATATTTATGACATCTCCGCGCTTTTCGACGACATCTATCATATTGATGGCGATGACAACCGGGATCCCGAGCTCGGTAAGCTGGGTAGTAAGATAGAGGTTGCGTTCGAGATTCGTGCCGTCGACGACATCGATCATTGCGTCCGGACGCTCCTTGACGATGTAGTTTCTTGTGACGACCTCCTCCAGCGAATAGGGTGAAAGCGAGTAGATCCCCGGAAGATCCGTGACAATAAGGTCGTCAAAGCCCTTGACTCTCCCCTCTTTTTTCTCGATAGTGACGCCGGGCCAGTTGCCGACGAACTGGGTAGAACCGGTAAGCCGGTTGAAAAGCGTTGTTTTGCCGCAGTTCGGGTTGCCTGCAAGAGCGATCCTGATGGTCATCCCCGCCTCCGGCTACTCCTCGACAACTATCATTTCAGTATCGGCTCTCCTCATCGAAAGCTCGAAGCCTCTGACAGTGATTTCAATAGGATCGCCGAGCGGAGCGACCTTGATCACTGTGATCGTGACTCCGTGTGTGATCCCCATATCCATGATCCGGCGTTTAAGAGCGCCCTCTCCGTTGATCTTTACGACCTTGGCTGTCTCTCCGACCTGAACATCCTTCAAAGTTTTCATTATAAAACCTCTAAAAAAGCAAATTAGGCTCAACTAACGCCCTTATAGTTAGGTATTACTAATTGTCAAGAGGAAAATATAGACGATTTTAAGAGATATTTCAGCGGGATTTAACGATCGGATCCGGGGCTAGTTTTCCTTCTCAAGGAACTTGTAGACGCAGGCTGCAAGAGCCGCACCGATAAGCGGAGCAACTATGAAGACCCAGAGAGACGCCAACGGAGCCGTATTGCCTGCGATCGCAGCAACTACTGCCGGACCGAAGCTTCTTGCCGGGTTTACAGATGTTCCGGTAAGACCGATTCCGAGAATGTGGACAAGAACAAGCGTGAAGCCGATCACAACGCCTGCAAACGAGCCGTGGTTGCCCCTCTTCGAGGTTACGCCGAGGATCGTGAAAACGAAGAAGAACGTAAGGACGATTTCGACGATGAGACCTGCAACGGCACTGCCGTGAACTCCGCCGAGCCCGTTAGTTCCGAATCCGCCGGTCATGTCCTTTACCTGTCCGAGCTTGAAGATGAGGGCAAGGAGTCCTGAACCTGCAAGTGCGCCCAGGCACTGGGAAATAACATAGCCGATGAAATCCTTGACCGTCATTCCGCCGCTCATAAGAACGCCGAGAGAAACAGCCGGGTTGATGTGGCAGCCGGAGATGTTGCCTACGCAGTAAGCCATTCCGACGATCGTAAGACCGAAAGCAAGTGCGGTGAGAATGTAGCCACCGCCGTTTGCAGCGTCGCAGCCGACAAGCATTGCCGTGCCGCAGCCAAGAGTTACGAGTGCGAGTGTGCCGATAAATTCAGCGATGTACTTTTTCATAAAAACCCTCCATAAAAAAAATTAGTTGGGATATTTTGTCCATGTTGAAATAAAATGCAAACAGAGTTTTTACTTTTATTGATACGATTCATTCGCTATACTCTACTGCTTTTTAGGAGTCAAACGATGAAATTCAAAGGTCTTACAGCTCAGCAAGTGGCTGAAAACAGAGAAAAATACGGTTCCAACGCACTAACGCACATCCAGCAGGACCCGCTATGGAAAAAGTTCGTTTCGGGGCTTGCCGATCCGATGCTCGTCATCCTGCTCGTCGCCCTGGCGATCCAGTTCATCCTCGTTCTGCTCAAAAGGACGGAATGGTATGAACCGCTCGGCGTTCTGATCGCGATCCTGGTCGCGGACGGTGTTTCGGCGGCAAGCGAATACCGTCAGGAGGGCAAAGCCTCGGCGCTCAAAGCCGAGGAGGAGGCAAAGGAGACTACAAAGCTGATCCGCGACGGAGAGCTTCGTGAAGAGCATGTCGGCAGCGTCGTAGTCGGAGACATCGTGCTGCTCCAGGCTGGCGACAAGATCCCGGCGGACGGCGAAATCATCGACAGAGGGATCAAGGTCGACCAGGCGGTCCTGAACGGCGAGACCGAGGAAGCAGATAAGCGCCCGAAACAAAACGGCGAAACAATCGACACGCGGGATCTCCTCAACGCATCCTACATCTACCGGGGAACTGTCGTATGCAGCGGAGAAGCCTTCATGGAAGTCGCCGAAGTCGGGGACAAAACACTCTTCGGCAGACTCGCGCTCGAGGTCCAGGAGGGCACCAGGGCTACCCCGCTTCAGGTAAAACTGGGCGATCTCGCTAAAAAAATAACGGTCTTCGGCTATCTCGGCGCCTCTTCGATCGTCATCGGTATCATTGCCAAAACGCTGCTTAGCGGAGCGCTGCCGCCGGATCTCGGAAGCTGGCTGACGCTTCTTCTGAACGCCGTTGCGGTTGCCGTCACCATCATCGTCTGCGCTGTTCCTGAGGGACTTCCGATGCTCACATCCATCCTGCTCTCACTTCAGAGCATAAGAATGGCGAAAGACAACGTTTTAGTCCGTAAAATCAACGGTTTGGAAACTGCCGGGAGCATAAATCTGCTCCTTTGCGACAAGACAGGGACCATCACGGAGGGAAGGCTTTCGGTTGCCGGGATGGCTACCGGCGGCGCGGAGAGCTTCGAAAGCCTCGAAGATGTGCCTGAACTTGCCCGCGACATCAAAATCGGGATCGGGCTCAACAACGGCGCAGCCATCTCCGGCAGCTCGGCGATCGGAGGAAATTCGACCGACCGTGCGCTGCTCGATTTCATCATCGCAGGCGGTGCGGCAGGAGAGCTTCCCGAGTGCAGAAGACTCGGTTCCGAAGCCTTCGATTCGGCAAAAAAATACTCTTCGATAACACTCGAAAACGAGGGAAAAACCGAAACTTTCATTAAAGGCGCGCCGGAAAAGATCCTGGAGATATGTGATAAATTCATAGATAAAAACGGAGAGTTATCAGATTTCACAGACAAAAGCAGGGTCACCGGCTATATCGATGCCCAGGCCTCAAGATCGATGCGTCTTCTGGCGGTCGCAAAACGGGAGATCAGCCAAAGCGACAACGGATACACGCTCATCTGCATCGTCTGCATCCGCGACAACGTCAGGGCCGACGCCGCTGATGCGATCCGCGAAGTTTCGGAGGCCGGTGTGCATGTCGTCATGATCACGGGCGACAGAAAAGAGACTGCCGTTGCGATCGCCAGGGATTCAGGGCTGATCCGCAGCGAAAGCGATGTCGTCCTGACCTCCGCCGGACTTGCGGAAAAGAGCGACGACGAGCTCAAGGCCATCCTTCCGGAGCTTCGCGTCGTGGCGAGAGCCCTCCCGTCGGACAAGAGCAGGCTCGTCCGGGTAGCGCAGGAACTCGATATGGTCGTCGGCATGACGGGCGACGGAGTGAACGACTCCCCCGCTCTGAAGAAGGCTGATGTCGGCTTTGCGATGGGCAGCGGCACGGAGGTCGCGAAGGCTGCCGGCGACATCACGATCCTCGACGACCGCTTTTTGTCGATCGACCGCGCCATCCTCTACGGCAGAACGATGTTCAAAAGCATACGCAAGTTCCTGATCTTCCAGCTGACAGTCAACGTAGCCGCCGTTTTCACATGCTTTCTCGGCCCGATCATCGGAAAAGGCGGAGAGTACAACGTCATAATGACCGTCGTCCAGCTGCTGCTCGTCAACATCGTGATGGATTCGCTCGCGGCGATAGCATACGGAAGCGAGCCGGCCCTTCCAGAATTCATGAAGGAAAAACCGGTCCAGAGGTCGGCATCAATCGTCAGCCGGGAGATGCTTTCTCAGATCCTGACATCCGCGCTCTACATCACGGCGGCGTCGCT
>JAEEGL011826331.1_pt1 | contig 16679 bp, 11 predicted proteins | sample 9134231 | NCBI WGS metagenome assembly JAEEGL01 (sample SAMN16246548, study PRJNA631951) | gut metagenome | biome: gut microbiome; feature: rumen; material: fiber-attached | host: Bos | place: Iran: Karaj | collected 2018-10 | reverse complement strand
TGCCGCCACGGCGGCGTAAAGATCGTAATACTGCTCCGCGGTGCCCTTCCACATATTGTTCAGTTCGATCGATTCCTCGTTGTCGGGCTCGTTCCAGATCTCCCAGTAGGTGATCCCGAGATGAAATCCGTTCGCCCAGCCCTCGTTGTAATGGCGGACGACGTGTTCGCACACCCTCGCCCACTTGGCAAAGTCTGCCGGAGGGAAAACGCGGTACGCCTTTATCATGTGTCCGTTCTCGATAGACACCCCGAGTCGGAAATAGGGCTCGACGCCGTATTCCTTAAGCCGGCAGAGAAGAGCGTCGGTGAAAGCGAAATCGTAGGACGCGGGATCGTTCTCGTCGGCGTCGAAATCCCGGAAAAGGTTCGGCATATCAACGAATACTCCGTCTCCGAAAAAGCCGCCGGTGTCGTGAAGGCGCGAATAAGGTATATTTGCTTCCTTCAGGTAGTGGAACATCGAATCGTCGATTCCCGTGTCGCACACGTCGAAAGGCGGCTGGCCTACGCCGTGCATCGGTTTTATTTTTCCCGTGATTTTGTCAAAATCAAATCGAAGTTCGTGAGTAGGTTCTTTTTTCATGCCGCGTATCTCCTTTTGCGTTTTCTAACCGGTCAGCCGTCGAACCCGCCGGTCCCTTTTTTTATTCTCAGATTGTTCAGCGCGCGTCCGATCATGAGTTTTGAAAACGCAAGGTCGGCGGCGCTTTTTTTCGCGCGCAGCTGTGCTTCGGCCTCGCGCAGAAGTTCTCTTTCGCGGTCGGCGTCTATGTCCTCGGGGAAGGATGCGTATTCGCAGAGGATCTTGACTCCGGTCTTTTTCACGTCGAGCATTCCCCGCGACACCGAAAACTCCCGTCGCTCACCGTCGGGAAGGGTAAACGAGGCCTTGCCGTCCCTGACGGCGGCCGCAAGCGGCTCGCGAAGCGCTTCGATACCTATCATTCCGTCGCTTACCGGAACGGTGAGCGAGACGGCGTCGCCGATGAAAAAGGGCTTTTCGGGGGTCAGTATCTCAAGCCGGAAACTTCTTTTACCCACCGCTTCAGACCTCGCCGTGCCCGTCGCCGAGTTCGGCGGCGCGTTTTTTCACGTCGTCGATCGTGCCCGCCATGAAGAAGGCCTCCTCGGGTATCCTGTCGCAGTACCCGCCGGCGATCTCCTCGAATCCCCTGACCGTTTCGGAGACCGGAACGTACACTCCGGGAATCCCCGTGAATTTTTCGGCGACGAAAAGGGGCTGGGACAGAAAGCGCTGTATCTTCCGCGCGCGGCGGACGGTCAGTCTGTCCTCCGCCGAAAGTTCCTCCATCCCGAGGATAGCGATTATATCCTGCAGTTCACGGTATTTTTCGAGTATCTCCTGGACCCTGCCCGCCGTTTCGAAATGCTTTTGTCCGACGACGTCGGGCTCGAGCATGACCGACGAGGATTCGAGAGGATCGACCGCCGGATAGATCCCCGTCTCGGCGATCTTTCTCGAAAGAACGGTCGTCGCGTCAAGATGCGAAAAGACGGTGGCGGGAGCCGGGTCGGTCAGGTCGTCGGCCGGGACGTAGACCGCCTGTACCGAGGTGACCGAGCCGTTCCGGGTCGACGCGATGCGCTCCTCCAGCTCTCCGAGCTCGGCGGCAAGCGTCGACTGGTATCCGACGGCGGACGGCATTCTTCCGAGCAGCGTGGATACCTCGCTGCCTGCCTGGACGAATCTGAATATGTTGTCGATGAAAAACAGAACGTCGCGGTGTTCGACGTCTCTGAAATATTCCGCCATGCGCAGACCGGCGAGCGCCGCCCGCATGCGTACTCCGGGCGCCTCGTTCATCTGGCCGAAAACGAGGGCGGTCTTGTCGATGACCCCGCTTTCCTTCATTTCGCTCCAGAGTTCGTTTCCCTCGCGGCACCGCTCGCCGACACCGGCAAAGACGGAATAACCGCCGTGCTCGGTGGCGATATTGTGGATCAGTTCCTGAATGAGGACGGTTTTCCCGACGCCCGCTCCTCCGAACAGTCCGGTCTTTCCGCCCTTTGCGTAGGGAGCGAGCAGATCGATGACCTTGATACCCGTTTCGAGCACCTCGGCCGTCGACGTGCGCTCGCGGTATTCGGGGGCCGGACGGTATATGCTTCTGCGGGGAGTCCGCGGCGGAATGTGCTCTTCGCCGTCGATCTGTCCTCCGAGCCCGTTGAACATGTGTCCCAGCACCGCCTGCCCGACGGGTACCGAGATGGGAGCGCGGGTCCTGACGACTTCCATTCCTCTGCCGAGACCTTCGCCGGGGCAGAGAAGTATGCACCTTACGGTGCCTCCGCCCAGCTGTTCCGCGACCTCCATCGGCTTGCCTCCGTCGGGAGAGACGGCGTAAACCGCTTCGCGTATCGCCGGAACTGACGACGGATCGAAGGATACGTCGACGACGGGTCCCGAAACTCCGGTGATGACTCCGTTGTTTCCCTCCGGTCGGGACGCCGAGCCGGGCTTTTTTGCGCTGTTTACGATATCATCCATTTTTTCGCATTCTCCCGTTTTCTTTTCCGTGTCCCAGGGGTCCTTCTTTACCTTTTTACGGAGCGCTCTGGCACCCGAAGTGATTTCGGTTATCTCCCGGGTAACGTCCGCCTGGCGCTGCCGGTTGATCTTCAGTCGCAGCTCCTCGAGCATCCTGCCGGCGTTGTCGCCCGCCGTTTTCATTGCCGCCATCCTCGCCTCCTGTTCAGCGCAGAAGCTGTCCACCTCGGCGCCGAAGACGTAGCCGGTGAGGAAGGAGGGGATTATCTCGTCGAAGACGGTTTCCGGATCGGGTATGAAATCCTTTTCGGGGCGAAGGCTCCGGTCGGTCCCGGAGTAGTAGAAGTCGTCCTCCGAAAGCGGACAGAGCCGCCTTATCCGCGGCAGCCGCGCACCGCCCCGGCGGTAGTCGGTGTAAACTATGTCGACCCGCCCGGTGATCCCGGCGTCGTAGTCGGCAAGAAGCTCGGCGCAGATGCGCTGGGACTGACGCACGGTCGGAGATTCGGAAGAGTAGAGGAAGTTCTCCTTCATTTGCACTTTTTTGGAGCGGAAATACTGCCTTCCGTACTCTCCCATCACGTAGTAGACTACGTTGCCGTTCCCCTCTTTTTCGGCGTGCCTCTCGGCCGCCTCGGTGACCGCGCGGTTGTAGCTTCCGGCAAGTCCGCGGTCGGCGGTGATGATGAGCAGTCCGAGGGCCCCCGGGCGTTCCGGCGCCCCTTTTTTTCTGAAATATCTGTTGTTTATCTCCGGAAGGTAATGAAGGATGCTCCCTATCTCTTCCCGGAGAGTGGAAAAATACGGTCTGGTCGAGTCGACGTCCTGCTTGGCTCTCCTGACCTTTACCGAGGAGATCATATACATGGCGTCCGTGACTTTTTTCGTATCTTTGATGCTGTCGGCTCTCAGCCGCAGCTCAGCCAGTCCCGACACGTATGCGACCTCCTTTCTTCGACGTATGTTTATGCTTTGGCCGTTATTTCAGTTCGGCGAAAAAACTTTGCGCCGCTTCGCGGATCCGCGATTTCAGATCGTCGTCCAGCGTCTTCGCGCGCTCGATCATAATGGTGAGCGTCGGATCCTTTTCGGCGAGCCGCTGCAGGTAATCATCCCTGATCTTCATGATACGGTCGGCTGGGAACCGGTTGAAAAATCCCTCGCGCGCCGTGACGAGAATCGCCGCCTGCTGCCACTCTGAGAGCGGTTCCCTGCAGCGCTGTCTGAACACTGCGGTCAGCGCCGCTCCGTATTCGAGACGTTTTTTCGTGATCTCGTCAAGATCGCTTCCGAACTGGGAAAAGATCTGCATCTCCCGGTACTGGGCAAGATCTATCCTTGCAGATCCGGAAGCTTTTCGCATAAGTCCCGTCTGAGCCGATCCGCCGACACGCGACACCGAAAGGCCGACGTTTACCGCGGGCCGCTGGCCCGATCTGAACAGTTCGGTGTCGAGAAAGATCTGACCGTCGGTTATCGAAATGACGTTCGTCGGAATATACGCGGAAACCTCTCCGACCTGCGTCTCGACTATCGGAAGCGCCGTCATGCTTCCGCCGCCGAGACGGTCGGACAGCTGAGCGGCGCGTTCGAGCAGTCTCGAATGCAGATAAAAAACGTCTCCGGGGTACGCCTCCCGCCCCGGCGCCCGCCCGAGCAGGAGACTTATCGTGCGGTAGGCGACGGCGTGCTTCGACAGGTCGTCGTAAACTATCAGGGTATCGCGTCCGCGCTTCATGAAGTATTCGGCGACGGCGCATCCGGTGTACGGCGCTATATACTGCAGAGCCGGCGCGTCGCTTGCCGGAGAGGAAACGACGACCGTGTATTCGAGGGCTCCGGCCGCCGTCAGCTGGTGCATGACGCGGGCGACGCTCGAGGCCTTCTGGCTTATCGCCACGTAAACGCAGACGACGTGTTTGCCCTTCTGATTTATGATGGTATCGACGGCAAGTGAGGTCTTTCCCGTCTGCCGGTCGCCGGCGATCAGTTCTCTCTGTCCCTTTCCGATCGGGAAGAGGGCGTCTATCGCCAGTATTCCGGTCTCGAGCGGACGCGTCACCGGCTTGCGGAATATGATCCCGGGTGCCGGCGCTTCGATCGGATAGTATACCTGAGCTCCGGTATCGCCGCCTCCGTCGACGGGTTTGCCGAGAGGGTCTATCATCCTGCCGAGTATGCGGTTGTTTACGGGTATTCCGGCGGTGCGGCGTGTTCTGAACACCCGGCTGCCCGGAAGTATTTCACTGTCGGGACCGAAAAGCACGACTCCCGTCTCTCCGTCGGGCCGTATGTCCATCGTCATACCCTTGATTCCGCACTCGAACAGGACGATCTCGCCGTAAAGGACGTCGTAAAGCCCCGAGATCACGGCGACACCGTCTCCGACCGACTCCACCTTTCCGACCTCCTGACAACCGTCGCCCAGCTCGAACGAGGCGATATTTTCGCGCAGAAGGGATATGATCTTTTGCGGATCGGTCTCTTTCGGCAGAGACTGGACCGAACGGCGAAGCTGGCGTATCCTTCCGAGAGTCGTCCAGTCGTAGTTGTCCTCGCCGACGAAAATGTTAAAGCCGTCGGCGACGGAAGGGTCGTTTTTTATTACGAACTCAACTGTCCCGGCGGCGTATTGTTTGCAGAAAAATTCGCGGAGAGCTTCAAGCCGCTCGGGATCCGGGGGGACGGTGCAGCGTATTTCGGCCGTCAGCACCTTCCCCCGTCCCTTTTCCCCCGTGCGGGGGAGGTCGTTATCGCTCATCTTTTTTCACTTTCGCCCGACTGCGTGCCGGTTTTCTTTTCGCTTCCCGCGGAGGCGTATTTAATGAAACCGTCGTAAAGCTCGCCGGCTCTTTCGGGAGACGCGGTGTCGCCCAGCAGCTTCTGAGCCGCGCCGATTATCAGCTCGCCTATATCTGTCTGAGCCGATTCAAGGATGTGCTCTTTGCGGTCGTCGGCCGCGATCTCGGCGTCGCGCAGTATCTGCGCCGCTTCCTTCCTCGCCGAATCGACGTATTTCCGCGCCTCCTCCGCCGCCTCGTTTTCGGCGCGGCGTTTGATCTCGGCGGCTTCGGCTTCGGCGGCGGCAAGCTTTTCTTCGTATTCCGCTTTTATCTTTTCGGCGGATTCGAGAGAAGCGCGGCTTTCGGTCTCAAGCTTTTCGTAACGCGCTTTCCGCTCGTCAATAAACTTCTTCACCGGCTTGTAGAGGATAAGCGTCAGTCCGCCGACCAGTATCAGAAAATTAAATACGTGAAGAAGTATCTGGATTATGTCGATATTAAGAGGCATTGTCTGTACCTGTCAGGACGGTGGTCCTCAGAGGACGAATACGACCAGAACGGCGACTATCAGCGCGTAAATGATCGTCGTCTCGATGAAAACGAGTCCGAGCATGGTGGACGAGCTGATCTTGTCGGAAGCTTCCGGCTGTCTTGCCATATTGCTCGTGCTCTTTGAAACCGCGATCGTCATACCGACGGCGCCGACAGACGCGACGAGACCCACGATCGCCGCGGCTACTATCGCTTTGACCGATTTTTCGCTGATCTGCGCGGGCTGTTCGTCGGCTCCGACGGTCGTTATATCTTCGGCAGGCGCCGGGACGTCGGATTCCGTCGCGAAGGCGGGAAGGGAAACGAATAAAACGAGGACGGCGACGACGGCAAGCGCGAGCACCGATTTAATAATTGAAGTGTTGAACGTGGAGGATTTCATCTTTTTTCTCCGTGATATTATTTTTGTTCGGGAAGTTCGGTGGCCTCGGCGCAGAAGATCGAGACGAGCGTCGTCAGAACGTAGGTCTGGATCAGCGCGTGAAGCAGGGTGAAGAGTACGGCGACGGCAACCGGCAGAACGAAGCTGACCGCCGTGTAGTGGTAAACGAGTTCGGTGACGAGCAGTCCGGAAAGGAGCGCGCCCCAGAGACGGAAACTCATCGAGATCGGAAGCGAAAAGTCCTTGAGTACCCGGAAACCTCCTTTAGCGCCTCCGGCGGCGATCCCCATCGCAAGGATGAAAAGGAAGCAGGTAACCCCGACGGCAATGGCTCCGTTGATATCGGCGATCGGAGCCGGGAGAGTCACCGATTTTCCGGCCGCGGATACCGCCTGCAGCCCGAAAAGCTCGAAAAGCGTCCCGAAGCTTACGTAGGCTCCGGCGCCGAAAAGAAAGGCTCCCGCGGCAAACCTGAACCTCGGCGAGCAGCCCGACGCCATTTTGTCGACGAATTCTACCGCCGTTTCAAGCGCCGACTGAATTCCGGACGGTACCGTTTTCATACGCGGTACAATGAAGATCCTGGCGGCAAGGGCTGCCAGAAGCAGCATTCCGGTCACGACATACGCCGATATCACCGCCGGACTGACAAGCAGGCCGAACAGGTCGATCCGGTCGTTTTCGTGAAGCACTCCGTCTCTCATCACCTCGGCGATATCCTCCTCTTCTCCCTCCGGGAAGCCGATGAGGATGATCGCGGTCAGTACGGCAGCGAGAGAAATCAGCCAGACTATGATAAATAAAGTTTTTTTAGATATCCGCCGTCGCTTTTTCGGCGACTGCGCAATTTCCTTCGGTTCCATGGGAACTTCCGGGCTCCGGCGCGTGAATTCCGCGCCGACCCGCTGCTCCTTTCATAAAAGTGAAAAAGTATGATATAGTATTATATAACAAAGAACGAAAAAAATCAACAGAAAACGAAGGGTTATCCGGCGGTCGGTTGATTTTCGCGCTCCTTTTTCGCACCGGCAGGTCCCGGACCGCCCCGAAGCGCCGAAGCGAGATATCTGCAGTTCAGCACCTTTTCCGCCAGCGCGCCTTTTGAAAAATAATAGTGATTTGCCGCCTCGAATCCTATCGCAGCGTTGCGGTTCATCAGCGACAGCATGTTTCTTGCCGTCTTTTCCTCGTTTGCCGCGATCACGCGCATCGTTTCGCGGTCGCCGGCTTCCCGCGCACGCAAGAAACGAATCTGATCGAGGGACGAGCGGTAGAGGCAGTAAGCCGCATTCGCCATTATGGCGAATTCGGTTTCGGGCTCCCCGTTTAGCGCGTCGAGTCCTTCCCGCCAGAGGGCGCAAAGTTTTTCGAACTGCGATTCGAAGATCTCCGCCGGGTATATCGAGCGCCATTTTTCAAGATCGTCGAAGGCGAAGCAGGTCATGGTCGCGTGATATCCCGTCGGCTCGGGGAAAAGAAGATTGGACGGCCCGCCGTTCTGCGGCCCGTAATAAAGCGTTCCGATGCAGAAGGGAAATTCCGAAAGCGCTTCGGAAAAAAGCCGGGACGCGCGCTTTTCCGCTTCGCTTTCTTCGGGTGTTTCCGCGTGTTCGTACCAGTATTTCGCCGCCCGGGCAAGATTGCCCGACGGATATCCGCCGAGAGTCCAGCTGAGATGAAAGTGTTTTACGCCGCAGTCCCGGATTTTTTTGATGTGGTCCTCAACGAGCGGAAAAACGGGCAGCGCCGGGACGGTCGAGCCCTCCCACGTGGTGTTGACCTGAATTTTCGCCATCGTTTCGTGCCCGAGGGAGGAAGCGAGTTTCCATTCCTCCCGCGCCCGTTCTCCGGGGCCCGGCTGACCCATCGAATAATCGACGACCTTTCCCGCGACGCCTCCGACTTCCGTCGGAACGTACAGCTCGCTCTGGCTCTCGAGAATGACGTTTTTCGGAAGGCTGTGTATGATCTCCAGATTGAATCTGTCCCAGTCCCAGCTCCAGGCGATCAGTTTTTTCGACGGATCGACCCGGTCGATCCCTTCGCGCAAAGCTCCGAGCAGTTCTCCGATCACCTCTCCGACCGTGCGGCGGCGGCATCTCGGACACGTGCAGTTTTCGGGAGTGATGTGGCTGTAGCAGTTTGTAGTGTTTTCGGATCTCGTGATCGTGAAAAAACCTCCGATCAGCGGCGCGGCACGGCAGACCGTTTCGACTGCTCCCGAAAGGTACTCTCTCACCTCCGGAACCGAAGTGCAGAGGCAGACTCTGTCCGGGGACCGTTCCGCTCCGCGAAGTTCGGGATTCTTTTCGAAAAAGCCGCGCGGCATGCTTCTCGGCTCGTTGATGTAAAGGATTAGTTTTATCCCGAAGCGGTCGAGGCGCTCGGTAAACCGTCTGAGATTGTCGAGCCTTTTTTCCCATCCTTCGGAAAGAGAAGGATCGAACGGAAATTCGGTCAGCGAATAAAGCACTCCCTGAGTCCAGACGGCGTTTATCCCGAGGCGCCGATAGGCGTCGAGCATTTCGTCGGAGCAGTATTCTTCGCTCGGGACGTCAAACGCCTTCTGATAAAGCCCGGAGAAAAGATATATCATCCGCAGCCCGGCAAGTTCCCGCCCGGAAAAGGTCACCGGCGGCGCTTCATATCCGAAATCGAAAGGCCTGACGCCGTCGAAGGACAAAGCGTCCATGACTTCCCTGATACGCGCGGTCCGCGCTCTTTCGCCGCCGGTCAGTTCGCGCAGCCGCACCGGCTCACAGACCGGTTTTTTTCCGAGTTTTACGTCGAGAAAATCCTCCTCGCGCAAAAGCAGGGCGAGAGATTCCGCGTCGGTGTCGAGAAGCTTCGTCAGCTGTTCGTACGGAAGGATATGCCACATCGAACGTATGACGGTTATATAGCCGCGGTCAAGCCATATCCGGCTGTCGCAGGCGCGGTATATTCCCATTTCCGCGGCGCACCCGCGTACTTTGTCCCCGGTCGTTTCAAGCACTTCCGCCATTTTTTCGAAAGAGACGAATTCGGACGCCCTGAACACGAACGCCTGATGGCGCGTCGGAAAGTGCGCGAGAGGAACCGGCGGAAGACCGTATGAGGGAAGAGAAATCAGAGACATTTTGAATCTCCTGAATTGATAATTGCAAGTGGGCAGTGGGCAGTGGGCAGTGGGCAGCGGCTTCGCGCTTGGCGGCGCTCGCAGTGAAGACGCGCCGTCGGCGCTAATTAAGACGTGCTTCGCACCGGTGAAGACGCGCCTGTCGGCGCGAGTGAAGTGTCCGGCTCACGCCGGACGAGAAAAGTTACAAAAAAACGACAGAGGCACCCGAAAGTTCGTCGCGTCCCAAGCCTTCCCCTCTGCGATTTGCAGCGACCGCGGCACAAAATGAAAAGTGAGGGGAAGGTGCAGAGCGTATGCGAGGCGGATGAGGTGTCACTGAGAAAATGACTTCAAAAAAGAACGCTCTGCTGCGCGTCGCTACACCTCATCCACCGCAAGCGGTCCCACGTCTCGCGGCGGCTCGGTCACGGCGCGGTAGTGAAGACACAACGGGGGGCAGTCACGCGCCCGGCGCGAGACTGAGGGATTGTTACCGGACGAATCGGTTGCTGTTGAACTCAGGCGGTTTTCGCTCCGGTCAACAGTCACAGCCGGTTGTGCCAACAAAAAAACTTCTGCTCATTGCTTTTAAAGCCGGGAAATGGTATAATATTCTTGCGATATAAAATAACACAAAATGAAGGAAAAACCGATGAAAGCTCTTGCGTTCGGTGAAGTGCTCTGGGACTGTTACCCGGAGGAGAAACACATAGGCGGCGCGCCGCTGAATTTTGCGGGGCATCTCTGCCTTCAGGGAAACGAATGTCAGCTTCTGTCGAGCGTCGGAGACGATCCTCTCGGAGACGAAACGCTGGAGGCGGTAAGGGCGCTCGGAGTGGGGACGGTTCACGTCGGCAGACACGCGGATCTTCCGACGGGCGTCTGCGTCGTCACGCTGGACGGCGACGGGATCCCGTCGTTCGATCTGCGCCGGGACGTCGCCTACGACCGTATCGACGCCGCCGGAGTCGATCCCGGGTCTTACGACGCGATCTATTACGATACGCTCTCTCTTCGCGGAGAATTCAACAGAAAAAGTCTCGATACGCTTCTTCGCGCTGCCGGAAAATGCCTGAAATTCTGCGACCTGAACGTAAGGCCGCCTCATTATTCCGGTGAGGTAATCGAATACTGCATCCGGCACGCGGATATTATCAAGATAAGCGACGAAGAGCTTCCTCTCGTTTTGAGAGCCGGATTCGACTCGGGGGAAACCGATCCCGATCCGGCGTGCCGCCTGCTGTCCGGGCTTTGTCCGAATTTATCGCTGATCATAATCACGAAAGGGGCCGCAGGGTCGCTTGCTTACGAAACGCGAAGCGGACGGTTCTTCCGGTGCGATGCCGTGAAGACGCGCGCCGTGTCGACCGTAGGAGCGGGTGACAGTTTTTCGGCGTCCTTCCTTTCGGAATATTTCAGGGGAAAGTCTGTCCCCGACTGCCTGTCGTTTGCGTCCAGGGTCAGTTCGTACGTCGTTTCGGTGACCGCCGCCGTCCCGAAGTACGATATTAACTGTTTATAAATCCTCAGGAGCTATTGCCGTTTATTACAATTAGAGCAGCCTTAACGAGCAGGGCGCTGTAATAAGCATTCCTCTCGGCAATTGGGAAAGAAAGAGACACTTCGCGGGAAGTGAGGGGAGGGCCAAGACGCGGCGATCCTTTGAGTGTATCCGTCGTTTCGAATATCTTATCGTTCCGGTAACCCTCATCCACCGCTGACGCGGTCCCCCTTTTCCAGCCGGAGAAGGCAGACGTTTTCGTTCGCTTTGGATGAACGGACGATTAAGACTGCGTTATCGGTGAATTGCGCGAGCTCCTTCAGGAGGTAACCGATTCTGCGACCCTCCCCCGGCGCCGTTCGGCGCCACCCTCCCCCAGGGGAGGGCAAGGATACGGCGACAGCTCACGCGCGGTGTGGAGCCAAAGGATGCGGCGATCATTCGAGTGCCGCTGTCGTTTTTTCTTCAGTCTCTTTTCACGTCCGGCGCAAGCCGGACATTTCACGCCGAGCGAAGCGAGGTATTTCACTGCCCGCCGACAGGCGGGCAATTTCACTCGCGCCGCGGCGCGAATTTCACTGCGAGCGCCGTCAGGCGCGAAGCTTTGCTCCCCTCATCCGGTTTTTCTGCCGGCATGGAAATCCAATTGCCGGCGCAGGATTTACCACTATCCCGCCGCGGGGGAAGGCTTGGATGCGGCGTTCATTCAGGCGCCTCTGACGCTCATAAATACTTGTCGTTATTAATCGTTATTTCCTTTTTACTGTACGTGCCGCCCGAATGAACGGAGCGTTGTAACCTTGCCTCCCTTGTGTACGCCAATTTGGCCGCCAATTTGGCAGGGAGGTGTCGCCGTAGGCGACGGAGGGATTGTTACCAGGCAAATCGTTTACTGCTGAACAAAAGGCGGTTTGCGTTTATGCCCAACAATCCCTCAGTCACGCGACGAGCGCGTGACAGCCCCCTGCCAAATTGGCGTACACAAGGGGGCCAATGACGCGGGGGGATTTTTGCCTCCCTTGTGTAAATACAACCGCGCGGTCTGCGAAACACCGGCTTTCAGCCGGAGCAGACCGCGCGGTTATTCGTTATACCGTTTTGATATACAGAATATCGAACAGTTCAAGTTTGAGAGAAAGGCAGAGGGGTTCGGCGGGGATCTTTCCGGCGAGGACGAGCTCGTCGCCGCAGCGGAGCCGGTGGACCTCGAAACGGGCGCCGGCGGGCAGCGAGGAAAGGGTCAGATCGGCGAATACCGGCTCCGACGCGTCGTCGTCGAAATAGGTCAGCAGAAGTCCCGCGTTCTTTCCGTCGGTCGCTGCGGAAGCGTAGACCTTCCCGTCGGTCGACACCCTGACGGCGTCCCCGAGCTCGACCATATCGGCAAAGGCGTAATAAGGATAATAGGTGTAGGACGGGGCCTGAGTCAGATCGTCGAACAGTCCGTTCATCCCGCCCGGACGGGCGTCGTAGTACATAAGCATATCCACGTCGGCGTACTGGCAGAGGGAAACGACAGCCGTCGCGAACGACGCTCCCTTCTGCTCTCTTTCCGCCTTGAGCGAATACACCCAGTCGTCGGTCCAGCCCTTGACGTAGTTCCACTCGTTGAGTATGCTCTCGGTACCGGCATATCCGTGCCGGTCGAGCATTTCCCGGAATTTTGCGGCCGCCCGGGGCATCTTTTCGGGATAGTGTGCGTAAATGTGCCAGGAGAAGAAATCAAGAGGAACAGACCTTTTTTCCATCTCGGAAAGAAAGTCCTCGCTCCAGTCGAGTCTTCCGCAGGACGCGGGGCCTCCGATCTTCAGGGAAGGGAAGCGCCCTTTGAGGTGCTTAGCCGCGATCTCGTAAAAGTCGAAAAACTGCGCCTTCGTTCCGCCCCAGCAGCGTTTGTTGGGAGACGCGTCGTCGTCGAGATCGGGCTCGTTCCAGATCTCCCAGTATTCGACGCCGAGGTGCGTTCCGTCCGCCCAGCCCTCGTTAACGTGCATTATGATATGCTCGCATATCCTCGCCCATTTTGAAAAATCGCGCGGAGGAAGGGTGCCGTGCTTTTTTACCGTGTGCTCGATGCTCTGACCGAGGCGGTAGAAGATCTTCGTTCCGGCGTTCACGATTCTCTGAAGATATTCGTCGGTGTTCACGAAATCGTAGGAGGCGGGGTCGTTCTCATCGGCGTCGAAATTCTGGAAGATACCCGTGATATCCACCGTGTAGGGACCGCCGTAGTCGTGGCAGTGAGCGCTGTCGTGAAGGCGGGCGTAAGGGATCCGGAGCGATGCGTACGCGTCGATATTGTCGCTCTGCTGATCCTGCTTTTTCCTTTTCGGGCCGTTGTTTACGGCGTTCATCGGTTTGATTTTTCCGGAAATATCGGAAAAATCTGCGAATACAGAGTTCATCTTTCCCTCCTTATTCAGGGGTTTCTCAGTCCTTTTCGATCAGGATGTTTCTGACGGAATCTATCTGGGCCCGCGTCACTCCTATCGAAAGCAGATAGGCGGTGCACTTTTCGATATAGTTCGAACCCTTCTGCCTTCTGACGGCGGCGGTCACGGCGAGGAATTTCGCCTCGTCCCGGCTGCCTCCTATATTTGCGAAATTGGAAAACAGATAGTCCCGCTCCATGCGTTCGTAATCGACGCCGCATATCCCTTCGATAAGGAAGGCGAGTATTCCGGTCCTGTCGGTGCCGATCGAGCAGTGAAATATCAGAGGATAGCTTTCGGGGTTTGCAAGGACCCCGAAGGCGTCCTTTACCATCTGCTTTCCGTCGGCGTTGTCGAGGATGTCATCGTGATATATCGCGGGGAACAGGTGGTATTTTATCTGGTCTCCTCCCCAGCTGTACATCGTTTCGCTTCCGTCGGCTTTGAAGCCGTTCTGGTAAAGCCCGTCGTCATTGACTGCTCCCCGCAGGTCTATTTCCGTCCGGATCCCCATTTCCTGAAGGATCTTCTTTCCCTGCGCGCTGACCGACGCCTGCTTTTTGTAGTTGGAGTTGAGTCTGCCGCATCTGAAGATCAGCCCCTGTCGGATCTGACCGCCGTCGGCGTCTGCGCCACCCAGATCCCGGAAGTTGGCTATGCCGTCTACGCTGAGGGTCCTCGGACCGTCAAGGGTCCTGAAGGATGAAACCTTGCTCTTTTCTTCGATCTCCGTGCCGTCGGCAAGTTTTACCGTCGCCGTTACCTGCCAGTAGTAGCTCCGGCGAATATAAAAATTGAAACCGTTGTTTCTGTCGTACTGATAAAATCTTGTTTTATAGGTCTTTGCGTCCGACATATCCTCTTTGTCGCTGATCGCAAGAGTATAGGTCGTCAGCTCCTCTCCCTCTGCAAGACCCTCAAGGCGCCAGGTGAATATGGGAGAGCCCTGCGTGCTCTGCTCGAGCTCGCCGACGGCTCCCGCCGGTACTCTTGACACCGGGGAAGAGAGATATTTTTTCTGAAGAGCGGTGTGAGTGTCGAATTCGTCGAATTCCTCCAGCGTAAGAGAGAGCCGCTGGGGGATCGTTTCGGTATACGAATAACCGCAGACGGCGCATTTGTATTCGTGCAGGCCCTCGGTCTGGGCTCCCGGCTCCTTTACCGTCGCAGGTTCGCCGAACTCGTGTTCGCCGGACTCGGTCTCTTCGCATTTTTTTACCGTGCAGCTCCTCGTGTGCTTCTGCTCATCGGTCACCCATTCTCCGAACGCGTGCTCGTGAGAACAGGAGAACAGCAGAGGAAGGATCATAAGAAGCGCGGACAGAAGCGCAGCCGTGCGTAAAATCTTTCGTGTCACGTTTTTTTTCTGCATAAGCGGTAAACTCCTTGCTCCGGGCGGCGCGTATCTTCAGGCGGATCCCGTCAACGCCCGGAAATAGCATTATGTTATAATATTATTATACTATAAAACCGTGAATAAAGCAACCGGAAATATTCGCGTTTTCCCGGAAAAGCGCGCCGGAAGGCCGGCAGCCCTGAGACTGAAACAAAAATCCGTTCCGGCGCGGGCGGTTTCCGACGCCTGCCAATGAATAAAAATCAAAAATAGTAATAAATACTGTTGAATTATACAAGAGCAATATGGTATAATTAATATAGGTGCATGCCGACTCCAGATAAACGAGGAATTTATTAAAAATGAAAAAACTTTTGTGCTTGTTTCTGGCTCTTTTATTCGCGCTTCCTTTCGCAGGATGCGCAAACGGAACGACTGCAGACGATACCGCGCTGAACACGGAGGCTGAAAGCGTCCTCCAGTCTGATACCGAACCTCCCGAGGAAACCGAACTGAGGGACGCGGTGCCGGACGCCAATTTCGGAGGAAAAGAATTCATCATCCTGATGCAGGGTGATCAGGAGGACATCGATGACACCATGTGGGCGGAAATCCAGACAGGAGACTACCTTACGGACGCCTTTTTCCGCCGGCAGGAATATATCGAAAAACGTTTCAACGCTAAATTCGTAAAACCCATCGCTCAGGATTTCAATCAGGTCTCGGCCCTTCTCGGCGCGGACTTCCGCTCGGGTGACGGCGCGTATTCCCTGATCATGAACCAGATGTACCGTTCGAGCGCCGACGCGACGAGAGGATGGTGCAGTGACTGGAACAAAATCCCGTACGTAAATCCCGAAAACCCGTGGTATAATGCCGCGATCCTCAAATGCTCTATCGGCGATAAACTCTACGTGCTCGTCAGCGACTTTTCGCTCAGCTATATCGGTCAGATCTGGATGCTTCTCATGAACCGGGATATGGCTGACGATTACAGCGTTCCCGATCTTTATTCAGTCGTCAACGACGGAAGCTGGACTCTTGAAAAGCTGTATGAATACGCGGCTCTCGTTTACGAAGACCGGAACGACGACAAGACCAGGGATCTTGAAGATAAATTCGGATTCTACACCTCGGTCAAGTCAGGATGCGAGATGGCGGCATGGCTTTACGCGCTCGGCGGAGATATCGGGATCCTCAACGAAAACGAGTTCACGCTCACAATCGGGGAACAGAAAAACATAGACATACTTGAAAAGATCAGCAACCTCGCGATCAACAATCCGGGTTCGTTCGATTCCGGGAAGCAGGGGTCTGACTTCCGCCGCAAGGTATTCCCTTCAGGGAACTTCCTCTTCTCCACCGCTCAGATACGCGACGTCCTGTTCCCGGAATTCCGCAATATGGATGACAAATTCTCTGTCCTTCCGCTTCCCAAGCTTAACTCCGAACAGGAGAAATACTCGACCGTCTGCGACGGAGGCGCTTCCGTCCTTACCGTTCCATACAACTGCAAGGATCCGGAGATGGTGGGCTCCCTTGTAGAGGCTCTCTCCTGGTACAGCAGCAAGGAGGTGGTCCCGATATATATAGGGATAGGTCTCGAAAACAAAGGCGTACGCGATGCCGAAGGATCGCAGATGATGCGAAAGATCATCGATTCGGTCCGCATAGATTTCGCGTATCTTTACGATAACAGCCAGGGATTCGTCATGCCGCTGGCAAGTATGGTCGCTTCCCCGTCGACTATATCGTCTTCGTTAAGAACGAACGTCAAGTCGAAACAGAGATATTATGATCAGATCATCGACACGTATCTGAACGGCTGAATCAGTCTTTCAGAAGGGCGCAGCGCGGGTCCGAAGGCCCGCGCTGCGCCGTTTTTGGTGCGCTCGGCATGCGCGATTACTTGGCGGTGAAAGTCCGCTACAGACTTGGCAGTAGGAACTGTTAGCCGAAGGCGGATTTGCGTGCAAATCTGGTGTCCGTCGTGAGGCGGAATCTGAAGGAAGTCGGATGCGGGGAGGATACTAACCCGCGGGCAAAACCTTGGTCTGACGAACAGAAACTGCATACAAGGCG
>JAEEGL011152277.1_pt1 | contig 16679 bp, 11 predicted proteins | sample 9134231 | NCBI WGS metagenome assembly JAEEGL01 (sample SAMN16246548, study PRJNA631951) | gut metagenome | biome: gut microbiome; feature: rumen; material: fiber-attached | host: Bos | place: Iran: Karaj | collected 2018-10 | reverse complement strand
TGGAGACTGGCGCCTCTCTACCCAGTTCACCTACCGTGTGGGCAACAAGATCATCAACAAGGCTCGTCTGAGCGCCGAGGCAATGACCGGCAACGACAACCAGTCGCAGGCTGTGAACTACCGCTGGCGTAAGGAGGGTGACCAGACTTCTATCCCACGTGCTATGTACGGTGACGAGTCGAACTTCAACACGCTGGTCAGCGACCGTTTCGTGGAGGATGGCTCTTACCTGCGTATGAGCTATGCACAGCTGAACTATACGATTAAGAAGAAGTATCTGACATGGATCGGCCTGAACCGCCTCTCGTTCTATGCCAGTGTCAACAACCCCTTCGTCCTGACGAAGTACTCAGGCGTTGACCCCGATATCGCCTTCGGCGGTGAGGATCCTGCCATCGACTGGGCACAGACACCTCGTTCGCGTTCTTACACGCTGGGCGTCACGGTTGACTTCTAACGCTAACGTAGATTGAAAATGGAAGATTGAACATTGAAAATTGGAAATTGAAGATTATGAAAAAGAGCTATTATAATATAATCTGCGCAATCTGCGTAATCTGCGGCTTCTCTTCCTGTGCTGACTTCTTGGAGATCAAGCCTCAGAGTGAGATTATTCTGGAAGATTTCTGGAATGAGAAGGCCGACGTTGACAACGTGGTGGCAGGCTGCTATTCACGTTTGCAGGACGATGGCGTGCGTCGCCGCATGATGATCTGGGGCGAGGCACGAAGTGAGAATGTCATGGCTAACGGCGTCGCCATCAACGGCGATGTGAACCTCCATAATATCTTAAAGGAGAACATCACGGCCATGAATACCTATACGACATGGGATGGCTTCTACGACGTGATCAACCGTTGTAACACGGTGTTGAAGTATGCACCCGAGGTGGCTGCCAAGGATCCTGCCTATACACAGGGCGACCTGAACGCTACTATCGCTGAGGTGACTGCCTTGCGTTCGCTGTGCTACTTCTATCTGATTCGCACCTTCCGTGACGTTCCTTTCTCTCGTGAGGCATTCACGGATGACAACCAGACGATGGATTTGAAGGCAACCCCCTTCAAGGACGTGCTGAACTACCTGATCGACGATCTGGAGGCTGTCAAGAGTGGTGCCGTCAAGCGCTATCCTGAGACGGAACGTGGAACCAGCGACAAGGACCGTTACCAGACTGGACGCATCACACAAGATGCCATCCATTCCATGCTCTGCGAAATGTATCTTTGGAAGGGCGACTATGACAACTGCATCCGCTATGCCGACCTCGTCATCAAGTCGAAGCAGGACATAGAGGAGGAAAAGGAGAAGAAGCGCAGGTCTTCAGCTGATATCAAGGCTTTGTTGAAGACACGTCTCGGCGACTATCCGCTGGTTTATGACAACCTGTCGGGAACTACCTACGGTGCTGCCTACGAAGAGATTTTCTGCGATGGCAACAGCAAGGAGACTATTTTCGAACTCGCCTATGACAAGAGTCCTTCAAGTTCAGGACTGCCTGCAAACACGGCTGTCCAGGCACTCTATGGTACCTCTACCACTTCCGGTCTGTTGGTCGGTTCAAAGTATCTGAAAGAGGATGTGGAACTGAGCTCACAGAGAACAGTCTATGAGGACGGCAACAAGAAGATGGATGCACGTATCTATACGAACTGTGATGCTACCCGCGACGCTTCGCCGATTGAGAAGATGGCCGCAAGAACCATCCGTATCACTGCATCTACTACTTCTCCTGCTGCTGACTATTCGCTGTATGCCAATAACAACAACAGCAGTCAGTGGATTATCTATCGCTTGCCTGACATCATGCTGATGAAGGCAGAAGCATTGTGCGAGAAGATGGATACTGCCTCTACAGCTGAGGCAGACTCTCTCAATAAGCCATTGCTGCGAATGGCGTTCGAGCTGGCCAACACGGTGAACAAGCGTTCAATCTGCAAGAAGGAGCTGACGAATGCTGACACCCTGCTGTTTGACAACTACTCTACCAAGGATCTGATGACCAAGCTGGTGAAGCGTGAGCGTCATCGTGAGTTCATGTTCGAGGGCAAGCGCTGGTATGATCTGGTGCGCTATTCTCTGCGTGCCGGCAACACTGACGAACTGATTGATGCTACAGGACACCGTGAAGACGTGAACAAGGGTTTTGTCATCAACTTCTTTAAGAAGATGGATGCCATCTTCTGGCCCTATAATATTGATGAAATGAAGGTGAACCGTAACCTGGTGGCCAACCCTGCATTCGGCAGCGGCGAAAACTCCAGCTACGAAAAGACGAACTAATGTATAACGCTTAAACAAAAAGATTATGAATATCAAGAATAATATAAAAGTAGCTTTGATGGCGCTGGCGGCCTGCTTGGCAACAGAACCGCTGACGAGTTGCTCCGATGAGCCTGACAGCGAATATTTCTACACCTTCACGGGTGAGATGTTGAGCGATTATATCAGCAATCGTAAGCAGTACAGCGAGTTTAAGACCATCGTGGAGAGAGCTGAGCTGATGGAGTTGTTGTCCACCTACGGAAGATATACGTGCTTCCTGCCTGACAACAAGGCCGTGGATACGTATCTGAAGGGCCGTGGCCTGACCAGCGTGGATCAGTTGACCGATGCTGACTGTGATACGATTGCCCGTACCCATCTGGTGCAGAACATGTATTCTACCTTCGAGATGAATAGTGACTTCCTGCCCACCTATAACCTGCAGGGCCGTTATCTGGCCACCAAGGCGATTGAGGATGAGAATGGTAATGCCGTTATCCAGATTGAGGGTCTGGCATACATCATCTTCAGCGACACGCTGGAGAATGGCGAGATTGTTCACCAGAACGACTCGGTGGAGAACGGTATCGTGCAGCCCGTCAATATGGTGATTGAGAAATCAAACTGCTATATTGCCGACATTCTGCGTGACAACGACAAGATTGGTATTTTCTACGAAGCGCTCTCGAGAACGGGTGTCCGTAAGGAGATTGAGAAGATTGAGGATGTTACTTACACGAAGAACCAGCCCAAGTATCGTTACAAGTCACACACCTGGCAAGAGGTGGCTTGGGTGCCCGATAAGAGAAAGTATGGCTTTACTGCTTTCGTAGAGCCCGACTCTATCTATCGCCAGAAGTTCGTGGAATATGGCATTGATACCAGCAATGGTGATATCCGTGCCCTTTATGATCTGGCTTGTAAAATCTACGACCCCGTGTATCCTGGTGACGTGGACAAGGAAGGCCATAAGTTTGAGAACCTGACCGACAGCGTCAACCCGCTGAAGCGCTTCATCCAGTACCACATCATGAACCGTTATGTGCCTGGTGTTGATAAGCTGTTCGCCATGCAGATTGACGAACACGGAAAATACCCCTTCGGTTTCGATGGATCGCTGGCGAATCCTACGGAATGGTACACCTCTTTGCTGCCTCACGCCATGCTGAAGGTGTCGATGCTGACCATGAACAAGGATGAGCAGGGACGCGACTGCCGTGGCACGGATCGTGACAAGGTGAAGCGCGCGTTCATCAACCGCCGCTATGGTGAGACCTCTGACTATCAGTTCCGCGGTTCGCTGGTTGACAATAAGGTGGAGTCCGACTACCAGCACGACGCTGTGAACGGCCACTACTTCTATGTGGATGACCTCGTGGTGTTTAGCGATGATGTGAAGAACAAGGTGCAGAACATGCGTATCCGTATGGACTTCTCTACCGTGTTCCCAGAGGTCATGACGAATGACATGCGTGACGAGGGTAACTATCGTGTGGATGACTCCAACGATAAGCCCGATGAGAGCAATGAGCCTAAGAATGGTAAGAACCGTTACTTCCCCGATGGCTATCTGGATGGCGTGACGGTGAACAACGACGGTCATCTGGTGCTCCGTCGCCCCCACCTCTATTTCTGGTCTTGGCAGGGTGATGAGTGGAACCTCTTCGGTGACTATGATATGACCTTCCGCATTCCGCCGGTGCCTTTCAGCGGTGACTGGCAGCTGCGTCTGGGCTTCTGCTCGATTCCTACCCGTGGCGTCATGCAGGTGTATTTCGATGGCGTGCCCCAGGGTATTCCTTTGGACATGACCAAGGACCTGAATACGGAAATGTATCTGGGTGACCGTTACAAGAACTACGACGACTATATGAAGATGACCGATGAAGAGAAGGCCGAGTATCAGAAGGCACTGAAGAACATGGGTGCTTACGATGACGGCCGCAGCCAGTGGATTGGTCAGAAAGACCACCCGTTGGGCAATGCTTCAGGTATGTATCGTCGTATCCTTTGCCAGACCTTCATTGATGCCACGAAGGATCACTACATCCGCTTCCGCGTGGCCAGTGACGGTAAGGGTAACAACAACGAGTTCATGTTCGATTTCTGGGAAATGGTGCCTAAGTCGGTCTATGCGGTCGATGGTGACGACGCCATGGAAGACGACCTGTAAGCAGTTAATAGTTAACAGTTAATAGTTTATAGTTATGATTAGCAAGATAAACAAATATATCAGTGTAGGGATGATGGTCTGCGGTGTTGCCGCAGCCTTCACCGCCTGCTCCGACACTTGGGATGACCACTATGAGAGTCTGGGAGATACCTCTACAGGCATGCATGAAGGTTCGCTGTGGAAGGCCATCTCCAGCGACCCTAACTTGAGCAATTTTGCCCGCGTGATTGAGGGGTGTAACTACAAAGCAGCCCTCGATGGCAGTCAGGTGTTCACGGTCTTTGCTCCGACCAACGACAAGTTCTCGGCAGCTGAGGCTGACCAGTTGATTGCCGACTACAAGGCACAGGCTGATACCGTGTTGCAGGCTAACAACACGGTGCTCAAGGAGTTCATCCAGAACCACATGGCACTCTATAACCATTCGTTCTCGAATCTCCGTACAGATACGCTGGTGCTGATGAACGGTAAGTATGCTGTCATGAATCGCGACACCACCATCAATGGTGTCAAGATGACGAAGATCAATCAGCTTTACAGCAATGGCGTGCTCTATGTGCTGAATGATCAGATTGGCTATCTGCCGAATGTCTTCGAGGCTTTCCGCAAGGATCATGACTTCGATAGCCTCTACAACTTCCTCTACAATAGTCACTTCTATTATAAGGTGTTCCTGCCTGAACAGAGTGTGGCAGGTAGTATTGTCGATGGTAAGACTCAGTATCTGGACTCTGTGTTTGCACAGCGCAATGAGCTTTTCTCATTCTTGGGCCAGATCAACTCTGAGGATAGTAACTATATCATGGTGGCTCCCACCAACGAGGTCTGTGCGCAACTGATAAGTGAGTATGAACAGTATTTCGACTATCCTGAAAAATATGAGGAGCGCGACTCAATGGCTTATACGATGCCCCGTTTGGCGATGGTATATGGTACTACTTTCAGCCGCACCTTCAATACGGATGCTTCCCTAAAGGATTCAGCGATGTCAACCAACTGTATCAGAAACTATGCTGACCGCAAAGTCTATTGGGGCGCACCGTTTGAGTACTATCAGTACTACATGCCAATGGCTTCCAAGGGTGCCCTGAACCAGACTGAAATCATTCCGTGTAGTAATGGTCAGGTGCGCAAGGCCAAGGAGTGGAACATCGACAAGCGGATGACGTTCCTGCAATATACCATTGCTGGTTCAAGTTATCTGAAGGAGGTCAGTAAGACGAAAGAGGGTAACGATTCGGTGAATACGATTACTCCCTACCTGAGGCAAGTGTCTTCCGACAATAAGGAGTACTATAATAAATTGTGGGACAATCGCTTCGTGGAGTTCAGCCCCAACTACACCACGATGAACCATTCTGCCTTCTACGAACTGCCAAGCGTGCTTTCAAACTTAGGCTATGACATCTATATGGTCTCAGCCCCTGCAGCAGCAGGTGATGACAGTAACAATAAGGCTTCCGAATCCGACAAATTGCCGACAATCGTGAAGTGTTCGTTGACAGCTCCTGGAATGAAGGCTGTGGATCTGGGTAAGTTTGAGACGAATCGTGACAGTGTGGGCTATATCTTGCTGGCTGAGGACTTCAAGTTCCCCAAGTGTACCTATGGTATCGCCGATGAGAATCTGCAGGCTATCCTGGAAATCAAGACGAATGTGTCCAGTGTTCAGTTGAGAAACAAGACACACTCTCGTACCATGCGTATCAATTGTATTCTGATGGTGCCTCACGGAACACTGGAGGTGGTTGATGCGCTGCCTGCTACTGTGGGTACGGGCAAAAAGCAGACCATTGTTTCGGCAGCTGATCAAGGAAAGGCTGGCATCCTGATGTATCCTCACGGAAAATACGATGACAGGGACTATAAGGCGTGGTATATGCTACGATAGTGTTTCACATGACTAATAAAGAAAGAACGATATGAAACGATATATCTTATTTGGATTTTCGCTGCTGATGGCCTTCCCGCTGAGCGTGGTTGCACAGGACGATGACACCGACGAAGAAGAGGTGGAGGTTGCTCAGATCAAGCGTAAGATTACTGTGAAGAAGCAGTATGAGACACGCACGGTGACCGGCAAGGTGGTCGATGCGGCTACCCAAGAGCCCATCTCAGGTGCCATTGTGCGTTCCGCAGAGATTGACGGCTACAGTGTGCTGACCGATGACGACGGCGCTTACGAGTTGAAGGTGCCCGTATTCTCGTCGGCAATCATCATCACCTCACCCGACCATAACATGGTGAAGATCGGACTGGTGGCAGATGAGAAACAGAAGTTGGCCAGCCTCTATCCCTCGACGTTCACGGCTGAGTATAATGCTCAGACCAATGTGCGTGGTGACTATCAGGCTACTGATTTCAAATATACCAACGCCATCAACATCAAGGAAGAAATCCAGAAACAGTTGGGCGGTCAGGTCTATACCACCAATCGCAACGGTACCCCGGGCGTGGGTAGCGTGATGTTCATGCAGGGTCTTAACTCGCTGAACGTGAACGCACAGCCGCTGGTGGTCATCGACGATGTGATTATCGACCAGCAGTATGGTCGCACGCTGCTGCATGACGGCTTCTATAATGATGTGCTTTCCAACCTGAACCCCGCTGACATTGAGAAGGTGACGGTGGTACGTAATGGTACGGCTCTCTATGGCGCCAAGGGTGCCAACGGCGTAATCCTGATTCAGACGCGCCGCAACAAGTCGATGGCCACCCGTATCACGGCCAACATCTCGGCTGGTGTCGTGCTGGAGCCTAATTATATTAAGGTGATGGATGCAGGACAGTACCGCAGCTATGCTTCGGAAATGCTGAAATCGACCAACACCACGCTCCGTGAGTTCAAGTTCCTGAAGGATGAGTTCGACCAGAAGGGTCAGAAGTACTACTACTATGACCAGTATCATCAGAACACCGACTGGAAGGACTACGTCTATCGTACGGCCATGACCCAGAACTACGGCATCAACGTCGAGGGTGGTGACGATGTGGCTAACTACAACCTCTCCGTGGGCTATACTTCGGCTCAGAGCACCATGAAGTACAATGACATGGATCGCCTGAACGTTCGCTTCAATACCGATATTGACCTGAGCCAGAAGTTGAAGGTACGCTTCGATGCCTCGTTTGCCAACCAGACACGCGACATCCGTAATGATGGCGCTCCTGAGACCTATAATGAGGGCACGCCTATCGCTCCTTCATTCCTGGCCTACGTGAAGAGCCCCTTCCTGAGCGCTTATAGCTATGGTCACGATGAGACAGGTTCGGGTCGCTTCTCTGACGAGCACTACGACATCGATCAGGAGTCTTACCTCAGTGAGGCACTTGCTGGTTACAACAACTACAACTGGCAGTTGGGTAACCCCGCCGCCATCAACTCCTATGCCGAGGCAGAGACGAAGAACCGTTTCGAGACCTCTATGCTGAACCTGACGGTGACGCCTAGGTACAACATCAACAGGAACCTCTTCGTGAGCGAGCACTTCAGCTACAACCTGGTGAACACCAACGAGATGTTCTACATCCCCATCAACGGCACACCTAATTACTATGTGTCGAGTCTGGGTGGCTACCGCGAGAACGAGGTGCGCTCACTGGCTTCAAAGCAGAACTCTGTGATGAGCGATACCCGTATTGACTGGAACAACCGCTATGGCGCACACTTCATCCACGTGTTTGGCGGTGCCCGCATCAACTGGGAGGACTTCACCTCTACGGCACAGGTGGGCTACAACACCGGTTCGGATAAAACTCCGTTCATGAGCGGCTCACTGAAGGATAAGGACGTAGTAGGTATCAATGAGAGCTGGAACACCTTGTCTTGGTATGCACAGGCTGAATACAACTACTTGAGCCGCTACTATCTGCAGGCTAACTTGACCATTGACGGTTCGTCACGCTTCGGACAGGACGGTGGTGACTTCCGTCTGTTCAAGGCCGCATGGGCCGTGTTCCCTGGCGTGCAGGCTTCATGGGTGATGACCAACGAGCCTTGGATGGCTAAGATCAAAGGCATCGACTACTTGCGTCTGGCTGTGGGTTATGACATCAGTGGTAACGATGACATCGACTACTATGCCGCCCGCTCTTACTTCCGTGCTTCGCAGTTCCTGCACACGATCTCAGGCTTGTCGTTCGAAGGTATCGGCAACACGAAGATCCAGTGGGAGACCACCCGTCGCCTGAGCGCTGGCTTGGAGGGTAGCTTCCTGAACAACCGACTGAGTGTTGGCTTCAACTATTTCCGCTCTAAGACCGACAACCTGCTGACCCGTCAGCAGCTGGGCTTCCTCAGCGGTCTGAATGAGAACTGGTCGAATGGCGGTAAGCTGGAGAACGAGGGCTTCGACGTGAACTTCACCGCAAAGGTGTTGGCACTGAAGAACTTCCAGTGGCAGGTAGGTGCCAGTGCAGGTCACTACAAGAACAAGATTACTGAACTGCCTGATGGTGCCCAGTATATGGACAACACCATCTATGGCGCCACCATCCGCACGAAGGTGGGTGAGGTTGCCAACCAGTTCTATGGCTACAAGTCGCTGGGCGTGTTCAGCTCTACTGCTGAGGCTCAGGCTGCTGGTACTTCTGATCCCAAGGGTCTGTACTTCCTCGCTGAGAATGGCGTAGATCGCGTCTATTTCGAGGCCGGTGACGTGCATTTCGCTGACCTGAATGGTGATGGTATGATCACTGAGGCCGACCAGACCTTCATCGGTGATCCTAATCCCGATCTCTATGGTAACATCTTCACTTCTTTTGCATGGAAGCGTCTGAAGCTCGATGTATGCTTCAACTACTCACTGGGTGGTGATGTCTATAACTACATGCGCTCACAGTTGGAGAGCGGCTCGCGTTTCATGAACCAGACCAAAGCTCTGCTGCGCCGTTGGCAGGTGGAGGGTCAGGTGACCGATGTGCCCCGTATTACCTTCCAGGATCCTCTTGGCAATGCTCGCTTCAGCGACCGCTGGATTGAGGATGGCAGCTACCTGCGTCTGAAGAGCGTCACGCTGAGCTATGACCTGCCTCTGAAGTCGGAGTATATCCAGGGCTTGCAGTTCTGGGTGCAGGGCAACAACCTGCTCACCTTCACCAAGTACCTGGGCAGCGATCCTGAGTTCACCATGACATCGAGCGTCATCGGTCAGGGTATTGACCTGGGCCGTCTGGGACAGAGCCGCAGCATCGTTGCAGGTGTGAAGATTAACCTGTAATCATGATTCGAGATTTGAGATTTAACAAAGAAAATTGAAAATTCAAAGTTATGAAGAATTTCAAGAATATATATCGTAAAGGAGCCGGCTCAGTGTGCTGCGGCGTTGCCGCAGCCCTCATGGCTCTCCCCATGCTTACCTCTTGTGAGGATTTCTTCACGCAGGAGAGCAGCGACGTGCTCTATGCCGATCAGGAGCATCTGAACCTTTCTGAGGACTCTATCTACTCAGTGACGGGTGTGTTGACCAAACTCCAGACACTGGCTGACCGCACCATCCTGTTGGGTGAGTTGCGTGGCGACCTCGTCGATCTGACGGAAGTGGCTGACAAGAACCTCCGCGAGATTTTAGATTTCAATGTGAGCGATGACAATATCTATAATAATCCTAGCGACTATTATGCTGTCATCAACAACTGTAACTATTTCATCGCCAAGGCCGACACAGCACTGAGAAACAACCGAAACGAGCTCATCTTCATGAAGGAGTATGCGGCTATCAAGGCCATCCGTGCATGGACCTATCTCCAGCTGGCCATCAACTATGGCAAGGTGCCCTTCTACACCGAACCCCTGTTGAGCAAAGAGGAGGCAGAGGCTGCTGAAAAACAGCCCAGAGCTGACATCCAGACCATCTGTAACTACTTTATTAACGACCTGGCTACGCTGCCTGAGCGTTACAACACAGAACTGCCTGGCTATCGTGTGATTCGTGGCGTGGAGTCGAAGCTGCTCTACTTCCCGCTGAGCGTGGTGCGTGGCGACCTCTATCTGTGGCTGGCTTCTCAGACGCAGGATCCGAACGACTACAAGAAGGCTGCTGAGAACTACTACAAGTACATCAGCGAGCGCAATGGCGTCAACTCGGCCTATCCTACGACGATGGCACACGTTTCTTGGTCTGCTGGTAGCACGGCATGGACAAGCTATACTTACTACAGTGAGGTGTATCGTCCTTCTGAGTCTATTGCCGAAAATGCAGAACTGATTACGATGATTGCTGGTGACTCTATCCGTGCTGAAGGTCACTATAGTGAACTGCGTAACTTCTTCACTTCGCGTGAGGAGAACGACTACAAGGTGAGTATCAATCCTTCAACCCGTCTGATTGAGATTTCTGAGTCACAGAATAACTGTGTGCTCACCTCAAGGGATGGTACCAGCATGACTTATTCACCAAAGGGTTTGTCTGATCACATGTCAGGTGACCTTCGCTTGCCAATGGTTTATAGTGAATCGTGGATGAGAGACGAAACCGGTAAGCGTATTGAGACGCAGTCAATTGCGAAATATTCGTCAAGTCGCAATGTGCATATCTACCGTCGTACCATGGTTTATCTCCGCATGGCAGAGGCACTGAATGCTGCAGGTTATCCGCGCATGGCCTTCCAGATCCTGAAGGAGGGTCTCAGCAACGAGGCCATCAATGACAAGGTCATCCACTACACCGATTCTGCCAAGACACTGGCCGTCTCACTGGCCGACTCAGCCTATCTGGCTAAGTTCGACTTCTCGGATGTGCGTTATGGCGTGATTGATGCAATGGAGTTTGCACGTGATGAGGTAAGCGACCGTACTCACAACCAGCTGGGCATCCACTCCCGTGGTTCTGGCTTCGCACCGTCAGACACCACCTACGTGCTGCCTAACGATACCGTTGAGGTCGATGCTACGAAGCGCGCTCAGCTCGTCAAGGAGCATCAGGCTGTGGTCGATAGTCTGATTCTGACCGAGTCGGCATTGGAGTTTGCCTTCGAGGGCACTCGCTACTACGACATCATGCGCTATGCCCTGCGTACTAAGAACCCGGAAGCAACCATGCAGAAGATTATTGGTATCCGTAAGGGTGTGAAGAATTATGAAACCATTTCTCCGTTGGCTAATAGGAACAAGTGGTTCCTCAACTGGAAGGGTAAGGTAGGAATGTAATTGGTTTCGATACAATAGAAAATGCCCACAGGTTTGAGTAAAATCTGTGGGCTTTTTTTGTGCATGTGAAAAAAAAAGAGGGTCGTAGTGCCTGTTTATGGAATTTTTTTAGTACTTTTGCGCTAAATATTAGAAAATAGAGATATAGAACATGACTCAAGAAGAGAAGACGTTGATAGAAGAGCGCATCGTTGATGTGTTGAAAACGGTTTATGACCCAGAAATTCCCGTAGATATCTATGAGCTGGGTATGATCTACAAGATTGATGTCAAGGACGATGCCTCCGTCGAAATTGATATGACATTTACGGCACCGAACTGTCCTGCTGCCGACTTCATCCTGGAGGATGTGCGCACAAAGGTGGAAAGTGTGGAGGGCGTGACCTCTGCCAACATCAACCTCGTGTTTGAACCCGCTTGGGATCAGAGCATGATGAGTGAGGAAGCCCGACTGGAACTGGGGTTCTAAGGTCTTGGCGTTATTTCGGCTCGCCGATGTTTCGTCATTACGAGTCGTTATTACGTTATTACGACTCGTTATCACGTTATATCGTTATCCCGTTATTACGACTCGTTAAATCGTTATCCCGAAAAGAATGAAGAATATATATTTTTTGAGCGACGCCCATCTCGGCTCCCTGGCCATCGAGCACCGACGCATGCAAGAGCGACGGCTGGTGCGCTTCCTTGACAGCATCAAGGAGAAGGCTGCTGCCGTCTATCTGCTGGGCGACATGTTTGACTTCTGGTATGAGTACCGCTATGTGGTGCCCAAAGGCTTCACCCGTTTCCTGGGAAAACTGTCGGAACTGACCGACATGGGTGTCGAGGTGCATTATTTCACGGGCAACCACGACATCTGGGCCTATTCCTATCTGGCAGAAGAGTGTGGCGTGATCCTGCACAAGAAGCCGCAGACCATCGAACTCTATGGTAAGATTTTCTATCTGGCTCACGGCGACGGACTGGGCGACCCCAACCGCAGCTTCAAGGTCATCAAGTCCATCTTCCATAACCACATCTGTCAGGTGCTGTTCTCTGCCCTCCATCCCCGTTGGGGCATGTGGTTCGGACTGAACTGGGCCAAGCACTCACGCATGAAGCGTCCAGGCGGTGAGGAACCTCCTTATATGGGTGAGGATCGCGAGCATCTGGTGCTCTATACGAAGCAGTACATTCAGTATCACTCCAATGTCGATTACTTCATCTATGGTCATCGCCATATTGAGGTTGACAAGCAGCTCACCAAGAAGGCGCGCATGATTATCCTGGGTGACTGGATCAGTCATTTCAGCTACGTGGTCTGGGATGGTGACCATCTCCTCATGTCGCAGTACATCGAGGGTGAGAGTAAACTATAAGTTTAGAGGTGAGAATACGAAACTTGAACATAAATAGAATGAAGAAACTGTTATTATCCTTGCTGTGTCTCGTAACGTTGGGCGCCCAGGCCGATGAAGGGATGTGGACGCTGAGCAACCTGCCGCAGGCAGTCTATGAGACCATGAAAGGTGAGGGCTATCAGCTGCCCTATGAAAAGCTGTATCAGGCTGACGATGCCATCATGAAGGCGGTGGTCAACTTCTCTGGCTACTGCTCAGGCGTGGTGGTCTCGCCCGACGGCCTTGTGTTCACCAACCACCATTGCGGTTTTGAGGCCATCCGTTCCCATTCCACTGTCGAGCACGACTATATGCTCAATGGCTTCTATGCCAAGACGCTCGAAGAGGAACTGCCCAATAAGAATATGTTCGTGGCGTTTATGGTGGAACAGAAAGACGTGACCGACAGCATCCTGACACCTGCCTTTGAGCAGATGTCGAGCCGAGAGCGCTCAGAATTCCTCGATTCCATCGAGAATGCATGGTCGAAAGAGGTGAAGAAGCAGGACTCCACCTTGCGCGTGGAGCTGCAGCCGTTCTATGAGGGTAACCGCTATTACGTCACCACCTACCGCGACTTCACCGACCTGCGCCTGGTCTTCACCATCCCGAAGTCGATGGGAAAGTTCGGAGGTGAGACCGACAACTGGATGTGGCCGCGCCAGACGTGCGACTTCTCCGTGTTCCGCATCTATGCCGACCCGAAGACGGGTGGACCGGCCAAATACTCTAAGGACAACGTACCTTATCACCCCCAGCACTGGGCCCGCATCTCCATGGACGGCTATCAGGACGGTTCTTTCTCTATGACGATGGGCTATCCGGGCTCCACCTCGCGCTATCTGTCCAGCTACGGCATCCGTGAGCGCTATGAGCAGAATGCCGTGCGTGCTCAGGTTCGCGGCGTGAAACAGGAGGTGATGAAGCGTCACATGGATGCCTCGGAGGCCGTGCGCATCAAGTACGACTCAAAGTATGCCCAGAGCTCCAACTACTGGAAGAACTCCATCGGTATGAACAAATGTATCGATTCCATCGGACTCATCGGACAGAAATATCAGTTTGAGTTGCAGCTCCAGCAGTGGATGGACTCTACGGGCCTCTATCAGGACAAGCTCGACTTCGCCCAGATGAGCCGTCTCTACGGAAAGCGTCTTCACCTGATGAATGTGCTCATGCACTGGGCTGAGACCTTCCGTCGCACTGATGAGCTGTCGGCCCGTGCCCTCCGCTACCACAATGGCATCACGCCCCACGGTCATGGTAAGCGTATGTATGTCACGATGGGCGACAACTCTGAGACCTTCGACGTGGCCACCGACCGTGAGATCCTGGGCACGCTGCTGAAGAACTATCGTGAGAAGGTGACCGACGAGCGTTTCATCCCTGAGTTCTTCAAGACCATCGACCAGAAGTTCGACGGCGACTGCCAGAAGTATGCCGACCACCTCTATGCCAAGTCGAAGCTGATGAAGGGCAAAAAGCGTCTCTATGTCAACAAGAAGAGCACCAAGCGTGACCTCGGTGTTGAGTTCGGTCTCGACCTGACCACCTTGCAGGGCGACATTTTTGCGGAAGTGAAGGAATTGACCGATTCCATCGATCAGCAGGAGCGTTATCTCTGTGCTGCCAAGCTGCGCATGGAGCAGGATCTGCCTCACTACAGCGATGCCAACTTCTCCATGCGTCTCTCTTATGGTCAGGTGCGTGAGTATCAGTTGGGCAGTTGGAAGTCGGGCTACTATACCGCTGCTCCCAGTCTCTACAACAAGATGGTGCTGGGCGACAAAGTGGAAGACTATCGTGTGGAACCTGAGATGAAGACACTGCTCTCGGCCAGTAGCTTTGCGCCATACGCCGATAAGAAGACGGGAGAGATGCAGCTCTGCTTCCTCACCACCAACGATATCACGGGCGGCAATAGCGGTTCGCCGATGTTCGACGGTCAGAACCGACTCATCGGTCTGGCTTTCGATGGCAACTGGGACTCGCTCTCGAGCGACATCTTCTTCGATTCGAAGCTGGCACGCTGCATCGGCGTCGATATCCGCTTCGTGCTCTTTATGATGGATCGCTGGGGCCATGCTGACCGCTTGCTCCGCGAGATGGGCATTGCGAAATAGATCATCATCAGCAATCAATAATCCCCCTTGGGGGGAAGTAAAAGATATGGGGAATAGACTGACGCACATCTTCGTTTGGCTGAGCCGCATCACCCACTGCCGAGGCTTTGGGGTGCAGTCGCCTACGGACTATGCCTTCGTGTGCTCCGTCATCAACGAGCGTATGCCTTACTATCAGTATGATGAGGTGGGGCAGGGCGATGGCTGGCTCGTCAGGCGGTTAGGGCTTCTCTATTTCCGATTGGCCAACTGGTGTCAGCCCGTGCAGGCTTTCGTGCCTGCCTGCTACCGAGCCTACGTGAAGGCGGGATGCAAGAAGGTGGCACTCTCCGACAGCATTAGCGGTGACACAACCCTTGCCATCGTGCAGACCCCTGAAGAGGCCGAACAGGTGCTCTCGTCAGCCGACAGCTGCACATTGCTGGTGCTCGACGGCCTCTATCGCCACAAGTCGCTATGGCAGCAGATCATGGCTCACCCGCGTGTGACCGTCTGCTTTGACCTCTATTATTGCGGCATCGCCCTCTTCGACCCCAAGCGCACCAAGCAGCACTATATCATTAACTTCTAACCAATATGAAAGCAATTACTAAAGTCTATACCCGAACGGGCGACAAGGGAATGACCAGCCTCGTGGGTGGCGTGCGAATCAAGAAGTCGGACGTGCGGCTCGAAGCCTATGGCACCGTCGATGAACTCAGTTCCCACTTGGGACTGCTGGCCTCGATGCTGCCCGAGGGAGAAGACCGCGATAGCATCATCCGTGTGCAGAACAATCTCTTCAATGTGTGCACCCATCTGGCCACCGACCAGAGTCGCACACCGCTCTATCCTTCTGCCCATCTGGCTGAGGGCGAGATAGCCTTCTTGGAGTCAAAGGTCGATGAAATCATGGCTTTTCTGCCCGAACGGCAGGGCTTCGTGCTTCCAGGCGGTTGTCAGGCGGCCGCCCAGTGCCATGTAGCCCGCACGGTGTGCCGCCGTGCTGAGCGTCGGATTGCCGCGCTGGCTGAGGTCGCTACCGTGGGCGAAGAGATGCAGCAATACGTCAACCGATTGAGTGATTATCTGTTCGTTTTGGCAAAGAAAATAAATTTTAACAGTAATGTCGATGAAATAATATGGCAAAATGCTTGTAAATAGAAAAATAATGATTACTTTTGCGGCCTAAAAACATCGACAACTTTAATAAAACTACAAGACTATGTATTGGACACTTGAATTAGCATCAAAATTGGAAGACGCTCCCTGGCCCGCAACCAAGGAGGAACTCATAGACTATGCCATCCGTTCGGGCGCACCGCTCGAAGTGTTGGAGAACTTGCAGGAAATCGAGGATGAGGGCGACATCTATGAAAGCATCGAAGAGATCTGGCCCGACTATCCTACCAAGGAAGATTTTCTGTTCAATGAGGATGAGTATTAGACTTTAGGAAATTCTAATAGTATGATTATCAACGGGATAAGAGATTATTTATCTTTTGTCCCGTTGAAGTTTTATGATCTCTGTGGGGGCATCGGATGTCTTGTTAAATGTTAAAATAATGGTTTTGTTTGTCTAAATGATATAACATTTAGAGATCTTCCAT
>JAEEGL017333340.1_pt1 | contig 16680 bp, 14 predicted proteins | sample 9134231 | NCBI WGS metagenome assembly JAEEGL01 (sample SAMN16246548, study PRJNA631951) | gut metagenome | biome: gut microbiome; feature: rumen; material: fiber-attached | host: Bos | place: Iran: Karaj | collected 2018-10 | reverse complement strand
GGGCGGCTGCCCCGCGCCCGCCGTGCGATATCGACTGGCTGGTCCATGCGGCGGCGGAGACGGCCACGCGGAATTTCGTGGAGCGGCCGGTGGAGACGATCGCGTCGATCTTGGACGGCACGCGGAACGCGTTGGAGTTTGCGCGCTCCGCGCATGTGAAGTCGATGGTCTACGTGTCGTCGATGGAGGTGTACGGCGCACCGTCGGCCGATCCGGTAACCGAGGCCGATATCGGTTATCTGGATCCGGTACGACTGCGTTCGAACTATCCTGAGGCCAAACGGATGGCGGAGAACCTCTGCGTTGCCTACGCGAGCGAGCACGGCGTGCCGGTGAAGATCGCGCGCCTCGCGCAGACGTTCGGCGCGGGCGTACGCGCGGAGGACAACCGCGTCTACGCGCAGTTCGCGCGGTCGATCCTCGGGGGCCGCGACATCGTGCTCAAGACGGACGGATCCGCAGCGCGCTGCTACTGCGCCGTGAGCGACGTCGTGGTGGCAATCGCCGTGCTGCTGGAGAGGGGCGAGAACGCGACGCCCTACACGGTGGCGAACGAGTCGACGTTTTGTTCGGTGCGCGAGATGGCCGAACGTCTGATCGCCGCGCATCCTGAATCGGGGGCGCGGATTGTCTTCGACATTTCCGAAGAGGCCGCTCGCGCGTATCCGCCTTCTTCGCGCCTCAAGCTCGACAGTTCGCGTCTCCGCGCGCTCGGGTGGGAACCGAAGGTCGGCTTGATGGAGATGTACGACCAGATGATGGAGGGGATGCGCGGCTGATGGGCAAGCTGACGGACAAGGTCGCGAAAGGCGTGTTCTGGGTGCTGCTGGAGAAGTTCGGCATCCAGCTGGCGCATTTCGTCGTGACGCTTGTCCTAGCCCGTCTCCTTACGCCGAATGACTACGGTACGGTGGCGCTGCTATCGATTTTCATAACGCTTTCTAACCTGCTGGTTGATAGTGGCTTTAGCAAGTCCCTTGTGCAGAAGAAGAGTGTCACACAGACGGACTATAATTCCATGTTCTATCTCAGCATGGCGATTGCAGCCGTACTGTACGCAGTTCTGTTCTTCGCTGCGCCATTCATTGCGCGGTTCTACGGCGTACAGGAGCTTAAGCTCATGCTGCGCATTCTGGCATTATCGTTGATTTTCCACTCGATTAACGGTGTTCAGAACGTGGAACTCAACAGGAAGATGCTGTTCAAGCTGAGTTTTCGCATAAGCTGGGTGGCTGTGATTGTCTCCGCCGTGACAGGAATCTCCCTCGCTTCTGCAGGATATGGGCCTTGGGCGCTAGTCTTTTCGTCGCTTGCGGGCGGTATTGCGGGAGTCATTGCTCGCCAACTTGTGATCAGATGGCGTCCTACGCTGACGTTTTCGTGGGAGTCAATCTGCGGGTTGTATAGTTTTGGTTGGAAAATCGCAGCGTCTAGCTTCTTGACGCGTGGTTACAACGAGCTGTACGGGCTGCTGATAGGAAAGTTCTACACGCGGGCCGATCTGGCCTTTGTCAGGAAGGGCGCGCATGTGCCGAGGGTCGGTCGTGGACTCGTGGAAGGAACTCTTGCGAGGGTGTCGTTCCCTGCGCTTTCGAAATTGCAGGATAACTCCATTCGTCTTTGCTCTGCCATGCGCAAGATGATACGGTGTTCCACCTTCCTGGTGTTGCCAACGGTGGCGATCCTCGCAGTCGTGGCAGAACCGCTTGTGTGCGCCTTGTTCGGGGCGAAATGGCTCCCTGCTGTTCCGTATCTGCGAATCGCCTGCATCGGCGGGGCTGTGGCCCCGTTCATTTCAATCAACAACCAAGCCCTTGTCGCAAGGGGCCGAAGCGACATCTTCTTGAAGATAATGGTTGTCTATCGTGTGCTCGGCTTGGCGGTGATAGCCGCTTCGCTACCATTTGGCGTCATGACCTTCTACCTTTCAAACGTCCTTTTCTCCACATTGTTCGGCATCGTTGTGTGGGCTGCTCCGAATCGGCGCTATCTCGGGTACACGATTGCGCAGCAATTGAACGACATAGGTTCGTCTGTGCTTTTGAGCCTCGTCGCCGGGTGCCTTTCGGCGGCCGTTCTGGCCGTTTCTGCGGTGGTTTGGCAGGATACGATGCGGTTGAAAATCTATATGTTGGCGCCAAGCGTGGCAGTGGGTCTGATGGCATACTTCTGCCTTGCGTTCGCGTTGCGCTGCCGACCGCTCGGGGAGATCGCGCTCGCCGTTCTTCCAATGGCGAGAAAGAAGTCCGCTGTCGGACTGCGCCTGATCGACAAGGTGGGTGAGCGTTGTGGCGCGGGACGGGGAGGGGTGTGGCGATGAGTGATTTGCTTGTGGTTCCTGGAATGTGCGCAGGCGAATCAAGCCGGGACATGCTTTCGGTCTTTGAGCGCTTTTTTGCATTTGAAGACAAGAAAGGACTCTTCTCGCGCGAGGTATGTGGAGTTCGTTTCTGGCATTGCATGAGGTTCTCGCTATATTCGGGGATCATCCTGCCGCGACTGGTCCCGATGGGCGAGGCGCACCCCGACAGTGCGGCTAGACCACAGGTCAAGGAAAAGAAAAAGGCACGATTCGGCCTATTCCGCAGATTCAAGAACAGGCTGCGCTTCGACCCGTCGCTTGCGTTAATGCGCCGCGACGTGCTGGTTGCGTTGGCGCCGCGCGTCACGCGGCTTGCGGACGACTGTCGCCTTAGGCTTGCCGTAGACTTCTTCTTGGGGAGGTTACGTTCTTCATATGCGGTCTTGGAATTCCCTATGCCTGGTTCGGGGTATGCCGGGCACGACGGCGGCGGGCGTATCTTCCGCTGGGGGCAGGCGCAGAGCGCTCTCAGGGCGTTCAAGGCGTCGGCGGCATTCGCTGCGTTGTCAGGCGAGCTGAATTCCGTAGCCAGAGGGTTGGCCGATGAAATTGCCGCCGCATTTGACGTAGATGTGGATAGGGCGTGGCTTGTCGATAAGATCGCTTCCGTTGTGGCGATGGACAGAGCGACGATCCCGCTTTTGCGCTTCTGGCTGAAGCGGCTTCGCGTCCGGTGCGTGGTGGAGGTGGTGCATTATTCCGAGAAGAATCTTTCTCTTACCCGTGCGGCACATGACTTGGGTATTCCCGTGGTGGAACTCCAGCATGGCACCGTCTATCCGGCGCATGCGGCCTACAACCTTCCCGTGGCGGATTCCCCGTATTCGCCCGACTATCTGCTCGGCTGGGGCGACTACTGGCTTCGCCAGACGCGGAACTTTCCGGCGAAGAAGTCCGTGGCCGTTGGGTACCCATTTCTTGAAGAGGCCCTCGCCAGGTATCCGCCCAAGCCGCATGGTGGGTTGCCGCTCGTGCTCTTCATCTCGCAGGGCACGATAGGCAGAAGCCTCTCCGAGCTGGCCGTTGAGCTAAGCCGCATCTTGGAGAAGGAATGCCGGATTGTGTTCAAGCCGCATCCGAACGAAATGAAGTCGTGGCGCATGCTGTATCCGGCTCTGTCTGGTTCTAGCGTCGAAGTTGCCGATGACGCCGCGCGCGGGATATATTCTTGGCTTGCAGAGGCGAATGCCGCCGTCGGTGCATATTCCACCGCCATGATCGAGGGATTCGTCTGGGGGGTCAAGACATACGTGTTCAGGACTCTGCCGGGGGCTGACACCATGGCACCGTTCTGCTCCAGCGGGGCGGCGGAATACGTGGACAGTACAGAAGATCTGGCTGTGCGGCTTCGAAGGCAATTTGCGGACGAATCAGTCGGTACGGCGTCATTCCACAGGACTGATTTCTTCGCAGACAACGCTGCGGCGAACGTCGCCGCCGCAATCGACAGGATCGTGGAAGGGAAAGAACCATGAAGATATTGGCGGTCATACCCGCAAGGGCGGGTTCTAAGGGCATCCCCAACAAGAACATACGCCTTGTGGCCGGCAAGCCGCTTGTGGCGTATGCCATCGCGAACGCGCTTGCGTCGAAGCACATAACTGAAGTCGTTGTCACCACCGACTCTGACATGGTGCGTGTAGTCGCAGAGCAGATGGGGGCGAAGACCATCGCGCGCAGAGCGGACCTTTGCGGAGACGCCGTGACGCTGGACGCCGTCGTGTTCGACGCCGCCAGCGGTTTCGACTGCGACGTGGTCGTCACCATGCAGCCGACCTCGCCTACGCTCAAGGCCGAGACGCTTGACAGGGCGATCGAGCATTTCCTCTCCGCCGGACTCGACACGCTCATATCCGCAGTGAACCGTCCTCATCTCGCGTGGACGCGAGGCGCTGACGGTGGCGTAACGCCCGCCTACGAAAAGCGCCTCAACCGGCAGTACCTCCCGCCGTACTACGCCGAGACCGGGGCGTTTGTTGTCGCGCGGCGGACGGTAGTCACGCCTCAGACGCGTATCGGGTCCAAGGTCGGCGTGTTCGAGGTCCCAGAGGCTGAGTCAATCGACATCGACACCTACGCGGACCTTGCGGCGGCGGCGATGGCGCTTGAGGACCGCAAGGTCGCCTTCTACGTGAACGGGAACAACAAGCGCGGGCTAGGGCATGTCTACCGCGCGCTGGAGCTCGCGGACGAATTCTGGTCCAAGCCGGACATCTACTACGACTCCAACCAGACCGATCGCGCCGTGTTCGGCGAGACCACGCATAACCTGATTCCCGTCAACGGCATAGGGGAGCTCCTGAACGTCCTCGGGCGCGAACGCTATTCGTTGTTCATAAATGACGTGCTTGATACTTCCCTTGACTATATGATTGCCGTACGGACCGCGCTTCCTAAGGCGAAGATCGTCAACTTCGAGGACGCTGGCGAGGGGGCGTCGCGCGCCGACATCGTGTTCAACGCGCTGTTCTCGGACGACGACGCGCCCAACGTGAGGTCCGGCGAGAAGTACTATATCGCCTCCAAGCTGTTCATGTTCTACCGTCCGATGACGATACGCGACAAGGTGCGGGACGTGTTCATCTCGTTCGGCGGCGCCGACCCGCAGAACTATTCGGACAGGCTCCTCGCGATAATAGCCAAGGACAAGTATCGGGCCGTGAACTTTCACGTCGTGCTCGGGCGCGCCAAGACTAACGTTGCGGAGCTAGTGAAGCGTAGCGAGGCGCTGCCGAACGTGGAGGTGTTGCACGACATCGTAAACATGCCCGGCGTGATGTCGAGATGCGACATCGGCATCACCTCTCGGGGGCGTACCGGATACGAGCTGGGGCTTCTGGGCATCCCTGCAATTGCGATGGCGCAGAACAGGCGCGAGGAACGCCATGGATTCGTTTGCGCCGAGAACGGATTCTCCTACCTTGGGCTGAACCCGCCAGACATGCTGATCGAGAACACGCTTGACGCCTACATCTCCATGTCGGCGGAAGAGCGCGGTCGCCTGCGCGATATACTTCTCTCGCACGACCTGCGCAATGGTAGGAAGAGGGTCATGAATCTTATCAACGCCATCTGAACTGGAGCGTAAGATGCTGGATGTCATCTTCAAGAGATTGAATGCAGGGAAATCTGTTCTGATTGCAGAAATCGGCGTGAACTACTACGACATCGCGCGGGCGCGCGGGATGTCGCTCCTGGACGCCGCAAAGCTGATGGTGCTGGAGGCGGCGAACGCCGGCATCCACGCCGTCAAGTTCCAGTCCTACCGTGCCGAGACGCTAGCTGCGAAGGATTCGCCGTCGTACTGGGATCTGAACGAGAACCCCGTCACCTCGCAGCGCGAGCTCTTCTCCAACTTCGACAAGTTCGGTGCGAATGAATACGCCACGCTGGCCGCATATGCCGAGGAGAAGGGCGTCGAGTTCCTCTCGACCGCGTTCGACGAGGCGGCGGCGGACTACCTCGAGCCGCTGATGAACGTGTACAAGATATCGTCGTCCGACCTCTCCAATCTGCCGTTCATCGACTATCAGGCCAGGAAGGGGAAGTCGATGCTGCTTTCCGTTGGCGCATCGAACGAGGACGAGATAGTGCGCGCCGTGGAGACCATTCGCGCCGTGAACGACAGGCCGCTCGTGCTCCTGCATTGCGTCCTGGAATACCCGACGCCGCTTCAGGAGGCGAACCTCCTGAAGATTGCATCGCTGAAGCGGCGTTTCCCGGACTGCATCGTCGGCTATTCCGACCATACGAAGCCGACGCCCGACGCGATCGTGACGAACGCGGCCGTGTTCCTCGGCGCGCGCGTGATCGAGAAGCATTTCACGCTCGACAAGACGCTGCCCGGCAATGACCACTTCCATGGGATGGACCCGGCCGACGCGAAGGCGATTCTCGCCGGGATGGAGCTTGCCGACATGCTGATGGGGAGCGGCGAGCTGAAGTGCCTCGATTCCGAGATGGTCTCGCGTCGCAACGCGCGGCGTTCGCTCGTTACCACGCGCGCCGTCGCGGCCGGTGAAGTCCTTGCGGCAGACATGTTCACGGCGAAGCGCCCCGGCCATGGTGTTTCTCCTGCCCGACTTGGTGAGATCGTCGGCCGAAAGGTGGCGATCGCGATTCCCGCCGACACAGTCCTGACGGAGGAGATGATCGTGCCATGATTCCCCGTAGCGTAATCTTGCTGGGAGGGGCCAGGAACAATTGCGGCGACTACCTGATCGTCGCTCGCGCCCAGGCTCTGTTCGCGCATTATCTTCCTGGGTCCACCGTGACGGTGCTTGACAGGACGAAAGGGTTCTCTTCTCGCGACTTCGCGCTGATGGAATCGTCCGACCTGGTCGTTCTTGCCGGCGGGCCCTTGATCAGGAACAACTGTGCCGAAAGCCTTAATCTCGCAGAAGCGTCGTCGTCAGGAAGGTTGGCCGCGATGAAGACGCCGTTCGTTATAATGGGCGGAGGAGCGAAGCCACCGGAGCCATTCGCCCCGTCCCGTCTACGACCGACAGCGCCGACGCGCCTTCTTTTCGAGAAGGTCGAATCTGCTCCGTACTACTCTGGCACGCGCGATTTGGAATCGATTGTATTGCTGAGAAATGCGGGGTTCGGCAATTTCTGCTTTACAGGTTGTCCTGCAATCTATTCGCTGCCGCCGCCGGAAGAACCATGTCGTCCATTTTCTTTGGACAATGTCCGCAAGGTCGTTTTCTCGTGCGGCGCTCCCGGCGGGATGGGAGAGGATGCCGTCCGACAGCATCTGGACGTGTTGGCGGCCATCAGAAGTGCGTTGCCGCATGCCGAACTTGTTGCCGCTTTCCACCATGCGGTGGAAGAGGCCGAGCTTAATAGGCTTTTCGGTGGACGGTGCCCCTTGGGGTGGCGCGATCTCTTCGCCCGTGTAAGCGAGGCCGGCGTTCGCGTGGTTGACATTTCCGGCGGACTCGATCGAATGCTAGAGCTGTATGCGTCGGCCGATCTTCACGTCGGATATCGCGTGCACGCGCATGTGCTGATGACAAGCTGGCGCAAGCCGTCGCTGCTGATCGCGGAAGACGGTCGCGGCAGCGGGATGGCAGACGTCATCGCAGGCAAGGTGCTGCGAGCCTGGACAAGCAAGAGTCGGCCGCAGGGAATTCTTGATCGCGCTTTGAGAAGGAGAGCAGTGACCGAAAAGGTCTATTCCCATGACATGGGCGCGCAGGTGGTCGGCGAGCTGGAGAGGTCATCGAAAGAGGGGCGGCCGCTGAACGATATCAGGCCGATCGTCAAGTCGGATCCAATGAGGGACTGGTTCGCCCAATTTGGCATAAAAGGATGAACCATAGGAAACACGGAGAAGGCTTGATGCTCCTGGCTAGGTTGCTTAAAGGACTTCGCAAGAAGATACGTCTGTTTATGCGGAACAGGCGACAGGCACGATATTCCGCGAACGCGAGGCGAATCGCCGAATCTTGCGGCAATGGGCTGAAGGTCAACAGTCCGTCGCGCTTTACGCGTTTCTGCCGGTTTGGCGAGAACTGCAACTTCAACGGCATGACGGTGCTTGGTCATGGCCATGTCACCTTTGGAAGTAACTTTCACTCCGGAGAGAACTGCCGCATAATCACTCAGAATCACAACTTCGATCATGGTACGGAGATTCCTTATGACGGCACGTATGTCGTTAAGACTATCACGATCGGAGATAATGTTTGGTTCGGAGATTCCGTTATGGTAGTTGGAAATGTGACCATCGGCGAAGGTGCCATCATTGGTGCCGGCGCGGTCGTGACCAGGGATGTCCCGCCAGGTGCAATTGTCGGGGGGAATCCCGCGCGGCTGATACGCTATCGCGACATGGAACACTACAACAAGCTGAAGGCTGAAGGAAAGTTCCATTGAAAGGTGTGGTTCCATGAAAGGCATTGTTCAGAGAGGAATATTCCTGCTGGCGGCGGCTTTCCCGTTCGGTTTGGCAGCCGTATTCGCGCTGCTTGTGTTCTTCGGCGGCATTGGACAGCTTTTCGGGCATGGACTGGATTTCTATGGCTTGCCTTCGTTCTCAGCCCATCTGGCGCGGAGCGTCGTTGGTTTTGCCATCCTTGTCGGCATGGTCGTTGGAATCGTTTTTACCGGGATAAACGTGGACAGGACAAGGGGGAAGATTTATGTGCCACTGCCGATTCTTCTTGTCAGTATCGCGATTGCCATACGTTTGGTTGTGGTTGCCAGCTTTGGTTGCGGAACCGCTCCCACGACCGACAATGGATTCGCGTGGTTCCGTGCGATCGGGCGGCCATCTGTCGCCGACTATCACATGACAATCCCATGCTGGATGAACTATTCGCTTTTACTTCGTGCGCTTGCGATTATTTTCGGGAACGACTACCGTGTCGATCTGGTCGCAGGGGTTGTCTTTGACGGTGTCTCGACGTTCCTGGTGTTCCTGCTTGCGTTTCGTGTCACCGGTAGGAATGCGGCGGCGTCACTTGCCGCTTCTCTTTTTGCATTGAACCCGGCGCTGGTGGTTTACGCGCTGGCTGGCACCCCGGAGCATCTTGCCATAGCCATCTTTCTCGCGGCGGCTTTGCTGTATCGCAGGCTGACAGAAGAGGGTGGGGGGGGCAAGATAATGCTGCTTGCCCTTGCGTGCGGACTGACGCTTGGGGTGGGCAATGCGATTAAGCCGATATTCCCCCTTGTCGGAACGGCAATGGCATTGTCTGTTATTCTTGGAGCAGGCGACAAGGCGCGACTTGTGCGGCTTTCATGTGCGCTGGCGGTTGCGTTCGTGGTACAGTTTGGAGTCGTGCGTTGCATAACGGCCGCAAGCGAGTCGGTTTTCGATGTAAGCCTGTCCGACAAGAATTCCGTCGCGCACATGCTGGTCGTGGGCTTGAATCGCCAGGGCGAGGGCCAGGTTGGGATCGGCAACGTGTCGCGAACGGTCCAGAACGCCCTCAAGGCAGGAATGCCGATGGACGAGGCTGCCCGCATCGGATACAAGACCATGCAGGATGATTGGCGCGGGCATCTTGACGAGGTGCCGAGATTCTTCGCGCGTAAGTTCATCTGGGCGTGGCAGGATTTCAACCGGCCATGCCGGTATTTCCAAAGAGATGCCGCCCGTTTCCTCAAGAGGAATCCCAAGGCGAAGGCGAGGAGCCTGCGAAAGCTTCTCTATCGGTGCCTTGTCGATGTCTTGCCCCCGGTCAATGGGCTTGTCTACCTGGGAGCGATGGCGGCAGGAATGTGGTGGGCCGTCGTCTGTGGCCTGCGCAAGCGAGATGTCAGGGCCATAGATATGTTTGTGGTGATGATGCTCCTTGGGTTCTTCTGCATGTTGGCGTTGATTGAGGCGCAAAGTCGATACAAGTGCCTTGTCCTACCTTTTGCGTTTATATTTGTTTCCCAGGGGTTTGGCGACTGGATCGGCAAACGTGCCGCGGCGAGGGAGGTGACGGATGCACGTTGAACACGAGTTCCTTCCATGGGATTCCGACTTCTTTGGCTTCCGAGTCGAGAGGATTCGTGTTCCCGTGCATTGTGACGGGAGCCTCGCGCCTATGTCCGACGCAATTGCACGGTCTTCGGCCAGGTTGACATACGTACCGGTGCCTGCCATTTCGGAACGTAGAGATGAAATTGCGAGGATGCTCTTGGCATGCGGAGGTGTCCACTATGGTTCTCTGATTACATTCCGAAAAAATATCTCTCCTCCTCATACTGACGTCCGTAACCTTGCGTCGCCTGCCATTGCAACTTGCCTGATAGAGGCGCTTTTTGAGCTGGCCTACGCAAGCGGCCATTGTTCGCGTTTCGCAAGAGATCCTATGCTGGCATCATTTTTCAGGCCAATGTATCGGAAATGGCTTGAACGTGATTTTGCCGTAGGTCGAGTGTTCATGGTACCGGGTGAAGAGTCTCCGGAAGGGATGGCCACCGTGTCGGTCCGAGACGGAATAGGCAAGATCGGTCTTGTCGCCGTGCGGACCGATTGCAGAAGGAAGGGACATGGAACGAACTTGATGCGCACGGTGGATGCGTGGTTGTCGTCGCAAGGTGTGGGTGTTTGCGAGGTCGTGACGCAGGGGGAGAACGTGGAGGCATTGTCACTCTACCGAGCGACGGGCTTTGAGAGCGTCTCGCAAGAGGAAATTTGGCACGTTTGGAAGGAGGTTAGATGAAACTATCGTTTGTGATACCTTGCTACGGGTCGGAGAAGACCTTGGCGGAAGTGGTGACGGAACTAAAGTCGGTCGTTTCCCGGCGCCCGTCTGTCGGTTACGAGGTTATATTGGTCTGCGATCATTCGCCGGACGACGTGTATGGCGTGATAGAGCGCTTGCACAAGGACGATCCGGGGCATGTGCGTGGCGTCCTGTTGTCCAGAAACTTTGGGCAGCATGCGGCTTTGATGGCAGGATACGCCCGCACTGGCGGTGACATCGTTGTGTCTCTTGATGACGACGGGCAGTCCCCCGTCGAATCCGTGTGGGAACTGGTTGATAAGGTGTCTTGCGAAGAATACGATGCCGTGTACGGGTCGTACTCGGACAAGAAGCACGGGTGGTTCCGAAATTTCGGCAGTCGCATGAACGACTGGATGGCGACTTGGCTCTTGGAGAAGCCTGGGAAGTTGAAGGTTACGAGCTTTTTCGCCGCGAAGCGCTTTGTGGTGGACGAGATGCTGCGTTATGACCAGGCGTTTCCGTATGTCATAGGACTTGTGCTACGCATTACGCGCAATGTCGTCAATGTGCCGGTACGGCATCGCGAGCGGGTCTGCGGCAAGAGCGGCTACAGTCTCGCGAAGCTTCTCGGGTTGTGGCTGAACGGGTTCACCTCGTTTTCGGTGAAGCCGCTCAGGGTTGCCTCCTGGTTGGGGTTGTGCTGCTCGCTTGCGGGGTTTGGCGTCGGAGTCTGGGCAGTTGTCAACAAACTCATGATCCATCCGGACGCACCGATTGGCTACAGTTCGCTGATGAGCGCGGTTCTTTTCATCGGCGGTCTGCTGTTGCTCGTGCTCGGCTTGATCGGCGAGTATGTGTCCCGTATCTATTTGTGTATGAGTCGAACGCCGCAGTATGTAGTGGCGAAGGAGACAGAATGAATGTCCCATTCAACAAGCCTCATATGACGGGAAAGGAAACGGCCTACATCCAACAGGCTGTCGCCACCGGAAAGATTTCTGGGAATGGTGAGTTCACCAAAAGATGCCAGGAATTCTTCGAGCGGCGCTATTCGTTCCCCAAGTGTCTCCTGACTACATCCTGTACGGATGCACTTGAGATGGCGGCGATCCTAACGGGAGTCGGGCCAGGGGACGAGGTCATTGTCCCGTCTTACACGTTCGTGTCGACGGCGCTCGCGTTTGTACGCCAGGGGGCGCGGATTGTGTTCTGCGACAGTTCCAGCGGGAATCCGAACATTGACCCTGCCGAGATTGAGCGGCTTGTGACGCCACGCACGAAGGTAATCGTGCCGGTGCACTATGCCGGCGTCGCTTGCGACATGGACGCCATCATGGACATCGCCCGCCGTCATGGCCTTCTTGTGGTGGAGGATTCCGCGCAGGCGATAGATTCGTTCTACACGGGAAGCGATGGCGTGCGGCGTCCGCTCGGATCGATTGGGCATCTTGCCTGTTTTTCCTTTCATGAGACGAAGAACGTCATCTCGGGCGAGGGAGGGATGCTTGTAGTCAACGACATGTCCTTCGCGCGTCGCGCGGAAATCATATGGGAGAAGGGGACTAACAGGGCAGAGTTTTTTCGGGGCGAGGTGAACAAGTACGGGTGGAAGGACATCGGCAGCTCTTTCCTGCCGTCCGAGATTGTCGCCGCGTTTCTTTGGGCGCAGCTTGAAAATCTGGATGACATACAAGCGCGGCGCCGCAACATCTGGGATGAATACAAGGAGACGCTCCTGCCGTGCGTCGCCGAAGGTCGCTTTACCGTGCCGGACATCCCGTCCTACGCCACGAACAACGCGCACATGTTCTATGCCGTGTTCCCTTCGCTCGAGAAGCGGTCGGCGTTCATCTCAAGGATGAGGGCTGCCGGCATACTCTGCGTTTTCCACTACTTGCCGCTGCATGTCTCGGAGTACTACGCAAAATTTCACGATGGAAGGAGGTTGCCGAATTGTGACCGGTATTCTGACTGTCTTGTACGGTTGCCGATGTTCTATGACCTTCGCGAAGTAAAGGAGATATGCGCATGCGTGAAAATCGCAAGTGGCGCTTCTGTTCCGTCTGAAGAAACGAACGAGGACGTCGTTGCGACATGAATCTCCGCACCATTGCCAGAGGTTTCTTTGCCATGTGCGCGCGTGGCTTGTCGCTCTTGGGCATGTCGTCCAGCTCGCACTGTTTATCCCAGGTGTCGCGTGCTTTGTGATGAACGCCCACAACATGCCTATTTCAGCTTCAAGGACTGGTGGGATGTTTGGTATAATGTACGCCGTCGAAAGGAAAGCAGCAGAATGACAACGGTCGGAATCATAGGTTGCGGGTTCGTGGGCGGCGCGCTCAAGGACTGGCTCGAGAAGAATAATAAATACGCGAATGCCTTCGCAAAGATGACGGATGGTACGCCGTTTGGCAAGGTGCTCGCCCCGCTTCATGAGCTGAATGTCGGTTTCCTCGGCTGCAAGGAGCATGTCTAGCGATGCCAAAGATATCGGTCATCATCCCGGTCTACAACGTCGAGAAGTATCTCGGCGAATGCCTCGACTCGATCCTCGGCCAGACGTTGAGCGACATCGAGGTCCTTTGCGTGGACGACGGCTCGACCGACGGCTCGGCTGGGATTATCGCGGAATATGCGGCCAGGGACAAACGGGTCGTTCCTCTTTCCACTCCGCACGTGGGCGCATACAAGGCGCGACGCGAAGGCCTTTCTCGCGCAACGGGCGAGTATATCTATTTCATGGATTCCGACGACGCGATTGATGTCAACGCTTTCGCCGAACTCGTGGCGATGGGCGACCGTGATAATCTTGACGAGATAGTTTTCGCGGCTGAGGTGTTTTTTGACGATGATCCTGACGTCATTCAGCGTTTCCGGCGCAGTTTCCTCCGGACATACACGCCGAAACCAGAGGTCTGCGGCAGGGTGATGTTCGGGCCCGAACTCTTCCGCAAGCTTGTCATGGCCGGATGCTATTACCCAGGACCGCCTCTGCGCCTGATACGCAGATGCGTTTTGGAAGTCGACAACTACGGATTCCCTGATGCGCCTTTCCATTGCGACAACTATTTCACGACTGTCAGTCTCTACAATTCAAGACGTGCGGTTGCAGTGAACAGGAAATATTATCGGCGGCGGGTACGCCCCGGCTCCATAACCACATCCGCTGGGACAGAACGGATCCACTGCCGCAGCATATTGAACGTGATAAAAGGTCTTCTGGAGTTCAAGCCTTTCCGCCAAGATATTTTGGACGGTGAACCTGCCGCATCGCGCAATCTTTCTAAACTAGTCCGAAATCTGGTGCGACGTAGCCGCAAGTTCGGAAATACAGACATCCATGAATTGTTCAGAGAGACATCGGAGGGTTCTGGCGCATCGGTATTCATCCTTATCCACGCCGTCTGCCGCCCGACATTCATTGCCCTCGATGAACGTCCGTATTCCGTCTTGGGATGCCTTAAGTATGTCTTCGGACGTTTGTTGGGACTTCGTGCGAAGATCTATGACTTTCTTGCTGGATAGAACTTGCATGAGTCGAAGTGGAGAATTCTTCAGCAATGAAAAAGATAAAGAAGATCGCGATGATCTACCGCGAACTTGGCACGTGCGGGGGAATCCAGCGTGGGGCGTCGTTCCAAGTCGGACAGTTTAGGGAATGGGGATACGAGCCAATTGTGCTCACAGAAAAAAAACTCGGTCGAGACGAAGGGCGCGATTCGCGCCTTGCCGCCATTCTGCGCGAATGCGGCGCGGAGGCGGTGATAGAGCACGACACGTACAACAAGGTTAAGTTCTCGGCAGATGTCGCTGCGGCGCGCGAGGTTGGCGTTCCGTTTGTTGTGTTCTGGCACAGCGTGTTTTCGTGTCTCGTGGCGAGCGGATTCAAGAAAGCCGCAGAGGTCTATCCAATCCTTGAGAACGTAGATGCGGTTGTCGCACTCTCATCCGCCGATGAGGCGTTCTTTCGGCTGATCGGACTGCGAGCGCTCGCGATTCCGTACTGCGACGCAGACCTGATGGACGGTTTTGTGCGCAAAGATTATCCGCGCCGAATAATCTGGATGGGGCGCTTCGTACCTGAAAAGCGTGTGAGAGATGCCGTGCTGATACTGAAGCGCTTGCGGGAATCAGTGCCAGATGCGGAATTGACGGTTCTCGGCGGCGGCAATTTGGAAGAGAACCGCGAGTTCGAAGAATTCGTCGCTTCAAGCGGGCTGCCCAAGGGGGCTGTTACGTTCGCTGGCTATCAGAAAAACGTGCGGCCCTTTCTCGAAGAAGCAGGAGCCGGTCTCGTCACTTCTGAATTCGAGGGGTTTAGCCATGCGATTGTCGAGATGAAGATGGCGTCCCTGCCGGTGGTTTCATACGCAATGCCATACCTTGAGACGCTGAAGGAAGGATCCGGCGCATTGCAGGTGCCGCAAGGGGATGTGGCTGCTGCGGCCGAGAGTCTTGCCGGATTACTCCGGAATCCACAGGAATGTGCCCGTCAAGGGCGACTCGCGAGAGAATCATATGGGAAATTGCGCGCGTTTGACCAGCGTGCCGCATACGAAAGGCTGTTCGGCGATCTGTGCCGTCCGGTGGAGGATTCAGGCCTCATGACGCCGGATCCGTCATGGGGACGCAGGCTTTTCGACATAATGGTAGAGCATGGCGTGACGGGACTTGGTGCGTTTGAACGTCGGCTGCGCAGACGTCTCGTCGGGCGCGAAGATGTACCGGGGGTGCGCGGCATGTTGGGCAGATGGCTCGTGAGGGCCGGAAGATCCCTATGCAGGTGACGAGCCGGAGTCAAGCCATGCCATCACATCTCTTGAAGCCAAAGGCAGTCTTTGCCGTTACTTTTCTTGTCATGCTCGGCATGTTCGGCCCTCTGCTTGCGAAAAAAGCGCTGCGCACGCCCGTGCGTACGCTTGCGGAGAGGTTCCCTCTCAAAAGATGGTTTGTGGAGCTGAACGGCGGCGCGCATTGGTTGATCGGCAGAAGGTTCTGCAATACCGTCTATCGAGCTTCTGGAGGGATGCTGCTCTCGGAGCTGAAGGGGAAGGGGCGACTAGAGTCGATTGCCGATGCCTTGGCGGGCTTCTCCCAGTGGCTCGCAGGGAAGAAAGTATCGTTCATCTACGTGCAGACGCCCACGAAGATCGATATGGAAGGAACCATGTTGCCTTGGCCTCTCGTCAATCGCGGGAATGACCGTGCGGACCACTTGATGGCGCTACTGACCGAAAAAGGCATCCATGCCGTTGATCTCCGCGCGATGTTGACGGCTACGCCAGAGGATCTGGAACACTTTTTCTACCGCACCGACCACCATTGGAACAACGACGCCGTGTTCAAGGCGTTCGGCATGCTTGCCCCGGAGATTGCGCGTGCCGTCGGGGACGATCCGTCTGTCGTCGCACCGTACGTCGCCGCGTCTTCCTGGAAGCGCGCCGTATGGCCGCAGTGCTTTGTCGGCACGAAATCACGTCGCACGGGACTTCTTTTCGGAGGGAAAGACGACTTGATCGTCTATGTGCCGCTTTTCAAAACGGAAATGACGATGGACATCCTCTCCAAGGACATGCGCCTCTCCGGCGATTTCCGCAAGACGGCAATGTGGCACTCGGGCAAAATAAGGAAGGGCGGCTCGGACGGCTTTGGAAAAGATGCGTATTCGCTCCTCTACATCGGCGGAACGTATGGTGTGGTGAAGCACGAGAATCCAGGAGCGCCCCTCAAGCGTCGCGTATTGATCGTCGGCGACAGTTATGCGCGCCCGTTCGAGGCATTTCTTTCGACGATTGTTACGGACCTCATCGCCCTCGACCAGCGTCGTTTTGCGCCCGGCGAGACGGTCGCGGGGTTCGTGGAGTCGTTCAAGCCGGACGTCATCATTCAGCTGTGCAACCCCTCTGCGTTCGGCGCGGACACGCTTTCTGGTCCGAAGACGCATCGGCCCGTCCTGTTTACGTATGGAAATTTGGAGTAGGCCATGCTTTTCACGTCAATCGAGTTCTTGTTTCTTTTTCTGCCGCTCGTATTGGCGGTGTATTACGTCCTGCCGTTCCGCTGGAATCTGAAGAACTACTGGCTTCTCGCGGCGAGCCTTGGCTTCTACGCCTGGGGCGAGCCGAAGTTCGTGTTCGCGATGCTCGC
>JAEEGL013587534.1_pt1 | contig 16680 bp, 8 predicted proteins | sample 9134231 | NCBI WGS metagenome assembly JAEEGL01 (sample SAMN16246548, study PRJNA631951) | gut metagenome | biome: gut microbiome; feature: rumen; material: fiber-attached | host: Bos | place: Iran: Karaj | collected 2018-10 | reverse complement strand
TTCGATTTTCTGCTCGACGTACGCGCCGTAAACGAAGGCGCGGAATCGAGCCGCCGCGCCGTATACGAAACGTATAAAGAAGAAAAGCGGCGCCTGTCGGATCAGGGTTACACGATGAAATCGCTCGGCGACTATGAAGAGCTGAAAAAGGCAAACGAAATACGCCGTACTTCTCTGCCTGAATATACGCGCCGGCGCGTAAGCCGCGACATCGTGATGCACTCGAACGGCGAGAGCGCGCTCGACATTTTCGAGAGCGCGATCAAAGAAAACGCGCTTTATCTGCTCGACGAACCCGAAAACAGTCTTTCCGCTCCGCATCAGAAGGAGCTTGCGCGGTATATATCGGATTCGGCGCGGTTTTACAACTGCCAGTTCGTAATATCGTCGCACTCGCCGTTCATATTAGCTTTGCCGGAGGCGGAGATATACGATCTCGACGCGTACCCGGTCTCGGTGAAAAAATGGACGGAGCTGCGCTGTATAAAGGAATACGTCGAATTATTCTCAAAACTCTGAGGTGGATATGAAAAGCTTTACAAAACTCACGTGCGCGTTTCTCGCGCTTCTGCTCTTACTGCCGGTTCTCGCTTCGTGCAAACCATCCGGAGCCGCAGTAACGGCAAACGAAAGCGAGACCCCGTCAAGCGGCACGGATACGGAGCCGGCGACGGAGTATAAGGAGGAGAAAAAAATGATCACGCTGATAGAAGGCGGCAAAGCGGCGTTCTCGCTTCGGGCCGCAAGCGCGGTAAAAGACGCAGAGACGCTTTTCAGAAAGACCGTACGCGACAGATACGAATGCGACGTGCCGGATTCGGCTGAATACGGTATAGCGCTGAAACTGCTCACTCTTTCCGATTCTCCCGCGGACTGGTCGATAAAAGCCTCGGACGAAACGCTGACTTTCACCGGCTGTACTGAAGAAGGGCTGACGCGCGCACTCGAAACGTTTTTCCGCATCTTCACTAACGGAGAAGACGATACGCTGAAAATACCGGCTGATCTCGATCTCGGATACCGTTACGAGACCGATAAGATCGACAATTCTTCACTGCTGTCATATATCCCGTCCGACGGCGTAAAACTGACTGATACGTTCGGCAACGGCAAGGTTATGACGCCGGAATGGGTCGACGGACTCATTATGGTCGAGCTTCGTCCGGTCACGGCGTCGATCGGCGGATATCTGAAAGATTCGTACGACCTTATCGATCATTACGCGCGGTTCGGTGTCAACTGTATCTGGCTTACGCCGATATACGAGTACGGACCCGGCGGCAACGGCTACGGCAACACGGGACCGCACAAGGTCGGAGCGAATCTGTCCGGCACGGACGACGTCGAAGCGGGCTGGGCGGAGATGAAAAAATTCGTCGACTACGCCCACGAAAAAGGTATTTATATCCTATTCGATATCATAACGTGGGGAGTGATGAGAGGGACGGAGCTGACGGTGACGCATCCCGACTGGTTCTCGGGCGAGGCGTGGGGCAACGACGCTTTCAACTGGAAGAACGATGAGCTGTACGAATGGTTCATATCGACCTGCGTAGACAATATAATGAAGACCGGCGCGGACGGCTTCCGCTGCGACTGCGAACCGAATTACACCGGTTACAAGCTCTACGGCGAGGTGCGGAACCGACTCGCCGAGCAGGGCAAGCACATAATAATCGTCTCCGAAGACGGAACGAGTAAAAAGCAGACTTACGATTTCGAACAGGACGGCGTATTGTGGTACGCGAAAAAGACGCGCGGTCAGGTCTATCAGGAGCCGACGGTCTGGTACGTCGACGGCGGGCTCGACATAGTCGATTCCGTCAAAAACGGCACGGGGCTCGGCGCGCAGTCGACGCAGAGCGGCAAAAAGGCAGGCACGTTCAGATACTATACGAACTGCATAACCAACCACGACTATCAGAGGCGCATCGTCTGCGGCAACAGGCTGAATATCGGCTACGCCGCGATCATGGCGCCGTTCATCCCTCTTTGGTATATGGGCGACGAATTCAACGCAGGCTGGCGGCCCGCCGTACAGTACGACATCGCGGTCGATTACGCCGATATGAACAAAGCGCAGAACCGCATATTTGCCGAAGACGTCAAAAAAATGATACAAATACGCAGAACGTATAAAGATATCTTCGAATACTGGCCCGAAAACCACCGCGATTCGAACATCTGCAAAGTTGAGCTCGAAGCGTCGGGCGGCCTTACGGCATACGCAAGATTCGCGAAAAACAAGGCGGTGCTGATAATACCGAACAACGATAAAAAAGCGCCGCAGTATTTCACGGCGTCGGTACCGTTTTCCGAGTGCGGCATAGAGGGATATGAAAAATACAGAGTCACCGATCTCTGGACGGGGACGGTGATCGCCGAAAGAACGGCGGAGGATATACGCCGGATCACCGTCTACGTTCCGTATCAGAACCTGTCGATGCTGCTGATCGAAGGCATATGAATACGAAGACCGGAGCTGACAGCTCCGGTCTGTTTTTTATTTTTATGGTATCACGGCCCGAGATTTATTTCCGCCGCGCCGGTCTCGTCGCTGTAAGTCGCCAAATACCTGCGCAGTCTTATAAGGTCTCTGCCGTCGACGGCTCCGTCGCCGTTGCAGTCGGCGCCGGGAGCGGCGTCAACGCCGTTTTCTCCTTCTTCCGCCCCGCTCAGATATCTGCGCAGCCTTACGAGGTCTCTGCCGTCGACCGCGCCGTCGCCGTTGCAGTCGCCGTAACAGTTTTGCCATATCGCGTAGAGCGTTATATCGGTGACCCCCGTCGCGTCCGTGCCGATAAGGTCCTCAGCCGAAAGCGTTTCGCCCGGATCGATCGGCATCGCGCCGTTTTGATCCGCCGACCAGCCGCAGAATCTGTACCCGTCGGAACGGATGCCGAGCTCGTCCGCGTCGGCGAGTCCGTCGTCGTAATCACGGCCGTACTCGAGTACCTGCCGCAGCTGTTCTCCGTCTTCCGCTTCGTATATCATTCCGTCGTCTCCGACGTAATAATCCGACGTTCTTATACGGCATACGAATTCGGCAAGGCTCGATTTCGATACGGCGAGCCATCCCTGTCTGCCGTCGATCGTCGATTTTACCCACGTGTACCCGTCAGCCTGTACGGGATCGTCGGTATAATACGTCTCGAACACCGTACCGTAAGGATAAAGCTTCACTATCGGGTAATCAAGCCCGGGTCCTTCGCGCATGTTGAGCCCGGTAGACGACGCAACGCGGTATCTGTCGCCCACTATCTCCGAGTTTATCGCGCCGCCGTTTGCGTTATATCTGACCGACAGAGCGTAGTCGGTCTTGTGCAGTACTCTCGATATCGTGAAACTGTTGCCGGAATACGGCCCGAAGCTTATAACGTGCTTCTGCACGAGACAGTTGTAATCGGCGCCCCAGTTGCTGTCGAGCACCGTTATGCCGTTATCGTCGTAATCGTAAACAATGAACGAGTGGCCCGCGTTATTGAGGCGTATAAGGTCGCCTTTCATGACGTACGACCTGACGTTTTCGGCGTTGTACATATATCTGCCGATCCTGACGGTCTCGACCTTGGCGGTCCTGCTCTGACGGAATATATACCATTCTGCAAACGTGGCGAAGCCCGCGCAGGAATACGCGGCGCCGCCGAAATATCCCGAATACGTATAGGTCCGCGGGAACAGATCCACGGTTATGCCGCCGCCGAACATCTCCGTGAACCAGTCCGACTTTACGATATTGTTAGTAAGGCAGTATTCGCAGCTGTGATTTTTGTGTTTCGGTCCGCACGCCGGTCCGAGGGTCGTTGTGAAATATTTGTTCCCGAGCAGATCGAAAAGCTCGTCCATTTTACGGACGACGTCGTAATCGGACATATATAATTCTTCCGCGGCGAATACGCCCGTCTCTGCAAATATGCCTGTCAGAAAGCACAAAACGAGCAAAAACGCGGTAAATTTTCTGATCTTCATTTGAAACACCGTCTTTATCGTATATTTCTTTATTGTAATTATAGCCCCAAATTCCCGTTTTGTCAACATCATTTGAGCATTTTCGGCAGAATTTTACTCTTTGCGCCGTCAAGCATTGACTTTATCCGGCGTTCGTGATACAATAAAGGCAGAAAAAACGTCCGGACGGACAAACCGCCGGACGGGAAAGAGACCGGATATGAAATACGATTTTTTTATCAGTTACAGTCATAAGGACAGAATGATAGCCGACCCACTTTACAAGGGGCTCACGGAACGGGGATATACGGTCTTTCACGGTTTTGAAAGCCTGATCGCCGGTTCCGATTATACGTATCAGATAACGGACGCCATCTCCGAATGCGACTGTTTTATACCGATAATAACGAATAACGCCATGTCGTCGCATTTCGTTATTGCCGAGATCAATGAAGCCATAAACTGCTCGCAAAACAGAGATAAAAACATCATCCCGATAATCGAGCGGGGCGTTGAGTTGTCAGCCAAGGTCAAGTTTTTGATCGGCAGTTATATGTCGTTTATGTTCAGCGGCGGTCCGTCAGATATCGGCGATATCGTTGAACTTATAGATCAAAGCATCGGGATCTCCGTAAAAAAGGCAAAACTTTACGCAAAGCTCGCCGAATTCACACAGCTCGGCTGCGGATATATAAAACAAAAAACTTCAGTGATCTGCGAGCTTATACAGCTTATATGCGACAGTTACAGCGAAAAGCATGAAGACAACGACGATAAAAAACGCGAAAAGTGCCGCGAATTGTTCAGGCTTTATACAAACCTTACAAATTATCGCGGCGACGCCGACAGCGCGCCGGTTGAAACGGCTCATATCATTATTGATGCAATGGACCGTCTGCAAACGCTTATTGACAGCGATCCGTCGTTTCTGTCGGATCTTTACTCGACCGCGTTCGCTGTACGTATGCTCGCTCTCGATTACGGAGAAATACGAAAAGAATGCGTTGACGTCATAACTCACGGCGACGTAAATCTTCCGTACCCGTCGGAGTTTGCATACGGTAAGCAAAAACGGTTCGTTGCCGCGTTTCTCGATCGGGGCGGCGATTTTAAAGAATACTCCGGCAACTGTACGGAAGACGACGCCGCATTTATAAAGGAAACGTTTAAAATACTCAACGAGCTGTCCTCCGCCTCATATATCTTCAGCGATACCGACGAAATGCTCGAACTCTGCGAAAACGTCACCAAACAGGCTTATATTATACTCGGGCGCAGCCATCCCGATACGTTCGCCGCCATGAACAATCTCGCCGTCGCTTACTGCAAAGCCGGTAAAAACGATGAAGCTATTGACTTGCAGCTGCAGGTTTATGAGCTGATCAGTAAAAACCTCGGAGAAACACATCCGGCCGCCATTAAAGCGCTTGGCAATACAGGTGCGATATACGGTCAGTTCGGAAATTATCTTGATGCGAAGAGTATTCAGACGAGAGTTTATGAGCTGCGCCGCGATACGCTTGGAGAAAATCATCCCGATACCGTTATGTCTCTCGGCAATCTGGCGATCACAAACGCGAATATGGGTGATTACGACGGCGCGGCGGAAGCGTTGAAAAAAGTTTATGAATCAGCATCAAAACTATTTGGCGAAGAACATCCGATAACGTTGACCGCATTGAGCAATATGGCGCACATATACACAGCGTTAGGCGAGCACGAGACGGCTCTTGAGCTGCAGAAACGCTGTTTCAGTTCGTTTCAAAGAGTTTTAGGCGAATATCATCCGTATACAAAAGCGGCGCAAAAAAGTCTTTTATACATATTCGAAGCCCTCGGCATAGATAAAAAGCCGAAGACTGACAAGAAAACGGAGACAGATCAGACAGAAGAAAAGCCGCGCACCGAAGAAGACGATATACTTTTGTCGATAGCGGGTTTTATGCAGGAGGGCAACAAGCTTTTTGACGCTCTGCGCAAAAAAGGGCTTGCCGGCGGCGACTTTCTCAAGTGCCTGCAGACGAGCTATGAAAGACTTAAAAAATACTGCGAGGTCGTCGGCGCCAAAGACGTCGTTTCCGAGTGTATCGACAGGATCGACGAGATACGCGGTATGATCGAGCGCAAGCCCGAAGACTCGGCGTCGAGCGAAAAAGCCGAAAACGGCATAAAATCGCTGCTCGGTTTTACGACTCACGGCAGCGGCGGTTACGACGTGTTCATAAGCTTCAAAGACGAAGACAGCGATTTGGCGGAGAACGTATATAATTACTGCCATCAGTATATGAAGGTGCCTTTCTGGAGCAAGAGGTCGCTGCCGGAGCTTTCCGCGTCGGAATACGAGAACGCGATCTACGACGCGCTCGACAGATCGAAGCATTTCGTCGTTGTTTTTTCAAGTCTCAAATATCTCGATGCAAGATGGGTAAGCGAAGAGATGAAGGTTTTTCACAGTGAGATGGTCGAAAAACGAAAAGAAGAAGGCAAGTTCATTCTGATAGCGACAGACGACGTTTACAAAGAAATAATCGGCAGTAATAAAGAACGCCTCAATATAAGATACCGCAGTTACGAGATCATGAAAATGAGCGAATACAAGTCAAAACTGTATAAATATCTGATCTGAACGCAAAAAACCGCCGGAAGAATTTTCCGGCGGCTTTTTTGTCTGCCGCTTTCCGAGCGGCGTTTCTTTTTAAAATTTCAGCAGTCCGAAGAAGAATATCTGCGGAAAAGCGGAAGCTCCCGCGCCGTCAAGATAAGCCGCGAGTTTCGGATCGGATTCTGAAGAGAATTCGACGCGCCGCACGTCGGGATAACTGCCGAGCATGGCGTTGATAAGCGCGGCGTAAACCTCATACCGCCGGCGGTCCGAAAACACGGTGATATCGCGGATTACCGATACGGCGGGTCCGGTGCCGGCGGTCCTCAGCACGCCGAGAAGCTCGCCGTTTTCGTACGCCGCAAAAACGGCGGACGCGCTGCCGCCGCCGCGGCGGAGCGCCGCCTCGTCGTAAGTCCATCCCGCCGCTCTGTAAAGCCGCTGTATTTCGTTTTCTTTATATTGAGTATACGCTCTTATTTCCATATCGGACCTCCTTATACCGTCATGGCAAGTTCTGTTTCGTCTTCGTCTTCGACGCCGGTCGCGGCAAATCCTTTTTTCTCGTACAGTCTGCGCGGCCGCGTTCTCTCGTCAGTTTTTCAAGATGTATATTATCCGTTTGTTTCTCCTTTTTACCGATCGGCGAACGCGTCATTCTTTGCCGGAGACGAGTCCGGCAAGGCGTTCGGCAACGTTTACGCCGTTTGTGATCTTAAAAAGATCTTCGCCGAAGCCTATTTCGCCCGACGGCGTGACGAAAACGCTCTTTACCGCTTTTTTGCTGCCGTCCTCAAAAAAGCTCAGATCGTATAACGCCGTAAGCGGCTTATCCGTCTTATATTTTTTCAGTTCCAGCGATGAAAACGTATCGCATACGCTTTTTACGGTCTCTTTGTCCGATATGACGGTATCTTCGTAAGTATTATCGGTAAGAGAATGAACGCGAAGTTCTATTCTGTTCACGTTTGATAAACCGTCAATACGTTTTGCCGCGGAACAGCCGCTCAAACATATAAGCACGGCCGCAATGGCGAGCAGCAGCGCTGCTGTCTTTTTCATCTGTTGTTCCTCCGCATTATGATTTATGCCTTTGATTTTATTTTAGTATAAAAATATGAATATTTCAATGCCGAAAATAAATGCGTTTATTATAGGAAATACGTAATCAAAGTAGGATAAACCGAAAACATAACCGTTCGCGCCGGAGAACTGTTGCTCTCCGGCGCGGGATTTTATTCGTTTCAGTTCGCTTTCGACATCGTCACGACACGGCTCGTTACGCTGAAGCCGTACTTATCGGTAGCGACGCAGTAGACCTCGCGGCCGTTCCTTGCGGAGGTCAGCGGGTAGCTGTCGTAGCAGTCGTCCTTATCGGAGCTGACGTTCCACGTTGTCTTGCCGGCGTTGCGCCAGTACCACCGGTACGTCACGCCTTCGCCGTCAACGGTGAAGGTGATCGCGGGATACTCGCCCGTGGCGCCGGTCCAGCTTTCCGCGTCGGCGACGATCTCGGGTCCGGTCCAGCCTTCGGGTACGTCAAAGTCCATCGTGACCGTGACCGTCTTTACCGTGAAGCCGTATTTGTCGGTAACGACGCAGTACAGCGAGCGTCCCGCCCTCGTACGATTCAGCGGATAGGAATCGTAGCAGTTATCCTTATCGGAGCTGACCGAGAATTTCGTCTTGCCGACGTCTTTGTAATACCACTTGTAAGTGAGTTCGCCTTCGCCTTCGGCTTGCACCGATACACAGGGCATATCGCCCATAACGCCGCGCCAGTTCTCCGGCTGACCCGTTATCACGGGACCGGTGTAGCCCTCGGGCAGATCGTAAGACATAGTCGCGATCTCCGTATCAACGAAGTTGCCTTCCGCGTCGGTTATGCGGCAGTATACCTGTCTGCCGTTGCGCGTGGCGTTCAGCGTGTAGTAATCGTAGCAGTCGTCTTTATCGGAGCTGACGTTCCACGCCGTCTTGCCGGCGTTGCGCCAGAACCACTGATACGTCAGGCCGTCGCCTTCGGCTGTGACGCGGATCTCGGGGTGATCGCCCGGCTGTCCCTTCCAGTTCCGGGGCTGAGACTTAATAACGATCGGATCGGTATCTTCGGCAAAAACGAATATGACCGTCTTATAGCGATAGTGCGGTACGGCGGAGAGGTCGAGCGCTGCGCTTTCCGTGATCGCGTCGGCGCCTTCAAGCCGCTGCGCGGTGTTGTTGTCAAAATCGATCAGTACGTCCGGCTCGCCGTCGCCGTTGAGGTCGAGCGTCTGCGTTAAATAGTCATACTCATCCGCGGCGGTGAGATATCCCGCCATATCCTCGGGCAGCGCAACGGCGGCGTCGCCGGTGAGCACCAGCTCGTATTCTTCCCGTTCAGCAAGCACGGCGTCCACCTTCACGGCGTATCCGGGCATTGTGAACCAGCCGTCGCCGACTTCGTTGACGGTGATCTGCACCTCCGGATCGGATACGTATTCGTCCGTGAAATACAGGCCGTCGTCGATCGTATCGAGATCCGCGCTGACCCAGACGATCTGCCCTTCGGGCGCTTCGGATAGTACGTTCAAATCTTCGTCGAAGAACATTACGCTGCTGCCCGAAAGCGGGAACGAAGGCGCGTATTTGAGTTCCACGAGCAGGATCGTTTCAAAGATCATATTCGTGGTCGTATTGCCGCTGTAGGTCACGCTGCCGTTCTCTCCGATCACGAACACCGTGTCCGCTGAGGCGAGGTAATATTCCGGTGCGTCTGAAACGTGCAAAGCATATTCTTCGCCCGGGATAAGTTTTTCAGTGACGTGATAATCTTCGCCGCTTGTCCACGTATCTATAGGTTCTTCGACGAGAAGCAGCTGTACGGTCACGCCTTCGACCGCTTCTTTGCTGTTTGTATCGACGGCAAGTATGCGTACGGTATAATCGGGTTTTCTCACGATCTCGAAGATCAGGCAGCCGTCATCGATATCGCCGCCGTAGTCGACGGTGCCGTCTTCGTCAAGGAAGAACTCGCCGCTCGCTTCAAAGAACTCTTCGTCCCCGTCAAACCTGAGTGTGTAAGTTTCGTCTTTGCCGCCGCACGGCGCCAGACCGCGGAATACGGCGTACCCGTCCGAATCGGTGCAGGCGTGGCTTGCGTTACCGTCAGGGTCGGCGAGGCTCACGTTTTTGTTTTCCAATCCGTTGCCGCCGCCGTCAACGAGGCGTACCTCTACGTCAAACGCGGTCTGTTTCCATTTCGCGGTGAAGACCGTATTTTCATCGTATAAATTATTGAATCCAACGCTGCCCTCCCAGCCGTCGAATACGCAGTTTTCGGGGGCGGTGAAGGTATCGGGGCAGTCCGTATCGTCAAGGCGGAAGCCGACGCCGCCCGCCGTTTTATAGAATTCGCGGCTTGATGCGTTTATTCCCGAATCGCCGATGCCGTTAAGCGAACTGTAAACGATATCGTCGCCTTCGCCTTCGCCCGATCTGAGCGTGACCGTGTATTCGTTCACGCTTGATACGAGAGACTCAAAGCGTCCGCTGACCGTCACGGGGTACGGAGGCATGGTAAAGTAATAACAGCGAGTGTGTTGGACTACTTCCAACGAAAGCTCTATCGTTTGCACATTCCCGCCTTCGTCGGTGTAAAAGGCGGTCAGAGAGTATGCGAGAAACATATAATTTATGTCATTTCTGACATCTATCCTCACTTCTGCGCCTTCGGCAAAGGCAGTATAAGCGCTGCTGGTCCTTATTAAGCCGCCTTCTATGGTTCCGGGGACGCTGACGGCGTATCTTACGGGCGCGACGGTGTTGACGGTGATCGTACCGGTACCGATCACACCGACGGAGGTCGTTCCCGAATACGCGGTCACACTGTAAACCAAGTCAAAGCTCTGTTCGCCCGCTGCCAGAGTATCCCACAGTTCACCCGAGATAACGAGATCGGTGTTGACCGTACCGTTTTCTGCAAAACTTATAACGTTTGAGTCGCCTAAATATGCATACGCTGTATCGATCGAAACCGTAAGGGAATCGATCTGTTTGTTGCCGGCCCTGCCGAGGACCAGATCACTCATCTCAAGCGTTATTGCCGTATTTCTCTGCCCGTAAGGGATATCCGGGCTCTCCGGTACGTTGAGCGTATAGGACGTAGCTTTATCCCACACGGCGTAGAGCAAAAGGTTCGATCCCTCGGGGAGATTGTAGACGGTGGCGCCGTCAAGATAATCCGGGGAAGTCGCGTCGGCGGTGAATGCCCAGCCCTTAAATACCCAGTCCTCGTGTGTGAAGGGATGCAGCGGCAGTATCACGCTGTTGCTCTCGCTGACGACGCCGACAGGCCGCGCGTCCGATCCGTCGTTTGGATAAAGGACAGCGCCGTACAGCCGCGAGATCTCCGTGCCGGGACCGGGGTCGATCACGCCGGTGCCCATTGTGCCGTCCTCGATCTTCGTGCAGACGTTGACGTTGAAGTTCGGCATCACGAACGTGCAGGAGTGATCGTCCGATCTTACGATATCCACGACCTGCTGACCGTACTGGCTGCGGACTTTCCATTCCTTGACGATGAAGTTTGCGCAGCTGCCGTTCGGATCGAACGACGCCGTTACGGTGACGAACTCGCCCGGCGCCGCCTGCGCAGGTAACGCCGTCAGTTCGTAGCCTTCTATATCGGCGCTGCCGACAAGCGTCTCATAGGTATATACGTTGAACGGCGGCAGTACGGTCGCCTTGACCGTCACGTCCTGCCCGGGCATTGTAAAGCTCAAATCGTGTATGTTTTTTTCCAGTTCATAGCGCGTACCGTCCGCGCCCTCGACCCAGATATCCGTCAGCGTGTAGTGGTTGGTGACTGTATAATTGACGGCAATAGCCATATCTTTACGGGCTTTACTTACGGCGTGGAAGTCTGTGTCTCTGAGGGAGACAGCCACACCGGCCGGCACGTCGACGTTCACGGCGTAGTCCGTTATCGTCGCGGTCACGGGAAACGTATAGTACTGGACCGCCGTTTTCGCGGCGCCGTCTTCAACGTAGTGCAGCGTCACGGTCGCGCGCGCCGCGCCGCGGTACGTCCCGGCGGGAACTTGATGATAGGAGTTCGCGCGAATTGTGTAGAAGAAACTCGCGGCGTACTCATTGCCGCCTGACCCGATCGTATACGTTTTGCTGTTCATATCAGAAACCCACGTTGTGAGAACGTTATCGCCGTTTTTGAGCGGTGAAGTCAGCTCCCACGCCACGTCAAAAGACTTAAGGCCCGGCAGCGCAAGCGCCTTCTGCGTCAGCGTGACTGTGTTGATTATGCCGTTTGACCCCGACGAATCTTTAAGAACAAGCGTCTGACCTTCACGTGACATGTTTGCGTATCTCGGTATCTCGTAGGTCACCGGGATCTCCGTATACTCATAGACCACTTCTGTATGCCGGTTTTCATCAACGTAGCGGAAGCCCACCCATACGCCGGCATAGCCCGTGTAGACACCCGCGGGGGCGTTATGCAGATCGTCCCATTCCATGTCCCAGAACGCGGCGATGGAAACGGTGCGGTCGGCGGCGACGTCTTCAACGCTCGCGGTGCCAAGGCAGCCTTCGAAAGCGAGCTCGTCGCCTCTTTCATTTTTGAGGTTATTTCTTTCCGAAGCCATATTGCCCGAATTCTTCGGCTGAGCGTCGGCTGCAAAGATTATACAGTCAAGCTTCGGCAGGGCGAGCGCCTCTTCCGAGATCGTGATCGTAACGGGCGTTATAACGCGGTACGCGCCGTAGAAATCGCCGCCGCCCGTTAAATCTATCGCGGTCCATGAAACCGTCGCCAAAGGCTTCGTACTGCGCACGCCGCTTTTAAGCATTTTCGCCGTTTCAGGCCCGGCATTTGCTTCCGGCTCGTGAACCCTGACTGCGGCGGCATCGGCCCGCAATTCCGGCGCGGCGCCGTACTCCGCCAGTGCGGAGACAGGCAGCAGACCGAGGCACAGCAAAACCGCAAGCAAAACGGAAATGATACGCTTTTTCATTGTGAATCCTCCTTTTCGGTTCAAAAGAGACTTAAATACAGAATATGTGATACTACATTTAATTATATCACGCGTTTTTTCAAAAAGCAAGAGGAAAATCGAAACCGTACCGCGCAAAAGCGGCCGTAAGTCATAGATCATCAGTCCGGAACTTAAAACCGTAAGTTTGCCGCGCTTAACCCATCGTAAGCGTGGCTATGCGCGTTTCGACCTTGGCGCCGTATTTGTCCGTAACGACGCATTTGACCTGGCGGCCCGACTTCGACGCGATCATCGTGACGTAATACGTATCGCCCGTCAGACTGCTTTTTGCCCATCCCGACGATTCATCCGTACGGAAATACCATTGATAAGTCAGATCCGTACCCTCGGCGGCAAAGCCCGTTACGGCAAGCTCACCGCGCGGGACGACGACGTCGCCGGGCTCTGTGACGATCCTCGGCGGGGTATAGTTTTCGGGGTATTCAAAGAGCAGAAACGCATGTTCCGTCTCTACGCGTCCGCCGTATGCGTCCGTCACGACGCAGTAAAGCTCGCGCCCCGCGCGGGTTTTGGTCATCTTCGCGGCGTACGTATCGGTTTTTATGCTGCTGCGAGCCCATTTATCGGAGTTTGCGTTTCTGAAGTACCACTGATAGCTTAAGCCGTCGCCCTCCGCCGTTACGCTCACGGAAACGGCCGCGCCGAGATCAGCTGCCGCGTTCTGCGGCTGGTTCGTGATCTTCAGTTCATAACCGGCCGGAGCGGCGTAATAAAGCGCTGCCGGTTCCGTTTCGGCTGTGTTGCCGTATCTGTCCGTCACGACGCACTTGACCCGGCGGCCCGACTTCGCCTTGGTAAGAAGGACCGAGTATTCGGTGCCTTTCAGACTGCTTCGCGTCCAGGTCTCCTTGCCGGGATTTTGGAAATACCATTGATAAGTCAGCCCGTCCCCCGTCGCTTCAAAATCGGTCACGGCGATCTCATTGAAGGCGGCGTACGCGTCGTGCGGCTGGCGCGTAACGGCGGGCGGCTCGTATCCTTCCGGGTACACGACGCCGAGCACGGCGGTGCGGCTCGTTACGGAATTGCCGTATTTGTCCGTCACGACGCAGTATATCTCGCGCCCGATCTTGCCGCGAACCATAGCGACGGAGTAAGTGCGTTTGCGTATACCGCTTTTCCAGAAATCGGTCTGGCCTTTGTCGCGGCCGTACCACTGATAGGTCAGCCCTTCGCCCTCGGCGGTCAGAGACGTGACCGCCTTTTCGTTCAGCGGCACGTCGACGTCCTCCGGCTCGGAGGTAATGCCGAGATACGTGTGAAGATAACCGTCCTCATCGAGCCGAAACGCCGGATTGCCTTCCGCAAGCGTGATCGTAAAGGGATTGTCCGTCCCTTCTCTGCTCCGATGCAGCCGGTTCAGCATCTCCAGCTGATCCGGCGAGATAAACGTCAGCGTGGACGGCAGGTTCGCGCCCGGGCAGTTTGCCATCAGCTTGTCGACGGTACTGCTGCCGTCCGCCCACATCGCCTCGCGCTCCCAGCGTACGACGCCTTCGGGAATATCGAGCGCGTGTGCGTAACGCGCGGGAACGGCGGTCACGGCGGTCATGTCTTTTGAATAGATCACGCCGTCGACGGAGGCGTAGCGCGGGTTTGAATCCTTGACCGCGTAGTCCGTGATGCCGGTATAACAGTATATCGCTATTGAAAGGTTCGTGCCGGCGTTGAGGTTGCCCGTGTCTTCAAATACGATATACCGCTCGTCGTAGACAGGCACGTATCCGATCTCGTACGAATCCGGCAAAACGAGCGTGTGTATGTTGTAATTGCGTGAAAAACTAAGCTCGCCGAGGAAAGATACGCCCTCGGGTATTTCATATACGCCGTCCGGAAACGTCTTGCCGCGCGGAACCGCGAGCATCTCCGTACCGTCGGCTGAGTAAAGGATCCCGTCAACGGCTTTATACGAGGTGTTCCCCTCCGCGACGCGGAACTCGTTAAAACGGTCGTCGGAAAAATCGTATATCGTATGCGCGTAGCCGATCTTTTTCACGCCCGCCGGCACCGTGAAAACGCTGTCGTCATACCGGATCGCGTGATTGAGAAAGCCCGCGCTCATAACGGCGAGATTGTCGGGAAGCAGTATCTTCTGCGCGCGGCACATCTGGAAGCACCAGCCCGTATTGTTTACCTGATCGAGGTCCCAGTTGCGCAGATCTATGCAGACCTGTGTGGACGCGCTCACGCTGTACGCGACCTTGTTGAACGTCTGGTACATGCTTAAAAGCGACCCGGTATCCCAGTTTTCGTAGCCGGTCAGGTTTGACAGATGAGTGCAGAGACTGAACATGCCCCGCATACTGATGACCTGACTTGTATCAAGCGCGGAAACGTCCAGCGATTTAAGAGCCGAACAGCCGTAGAAAACGTACGTCATATTGTTCACGCCGGATGAATCGACCTCCGACAGATCTACGTCGGTCAGGGCGGTACACTCGCCGAACAGCAGGCGCATGGAATTGTTCAGAAATCCGATCCCCTCCTCCAGCTTCACGGATTTCAGTTTCGTGTTGCCGCGAAAAACCGTAGTCGTGGCGAGCACGGTGCGGTACGTGCGCCCGTCGGCTTCAAAGCTGCCGGGGACGGTAAGGCTGTCCGCCGCGCCGTTGTATTTGCTTAAGACGACCGTGCCGTCTTCATCGTTTAACGTATAGCTCCAGTCTTCCAAAGGATCGCTGTCTGCGGCACGGACCGCGCCGGGCAGCGTACAAAGCATCAAAAGGCTCAGCAAAAGGGAAAGTATGCGCTTTTTCATGGTGTTCCTCCTTGATATATCCGGCCGGGCGCCGATATCCGATATGATTTTATCATAAAATATTCTGAAAATCAAGGTTTAAGTATTTATTTCCGCAAAATAATAACGCCTTCTGCCGGTCCGGCAAAAGGCGGTTTTATTCAGCGAAAAGACAGGATATCTTGCCGACTCCTGAAACGCACGGCGTTTTTCCCGTTTACGCCGTATCGTCGGTCCGACGTCCGGGATCGTCGCCGTCCCGGCAAACCGGTATCCGTACCGCTCTATTTTCTGAATCTGTCTCCGGTATTCAGATAGATAAGTCCTGCGATCAGGGCGGCTGCAAACGAGACTTGTCCGATCCAGATCAGCGTATTGACGTGAAACACCTGACTCAACGCCGATACAAGAAAGCATCCGGCAAGTACAAACATGAATACGGACATTGCTTTCAGCAGCTTCTTCTCATCGGTTTTCGCCTTTTCTTCGCGGGAGGCCGTATTGTATCCGGCGATCAGATTCGCACCTTTGCCCGAGGCAAAGATGATCCCCAAGACAACAAACAAAGCCGTTATGACAAGAAAAACCGCAAGCAACATATTACTCCCTCCGAAAATTCCGATCTGTCTTTCTATTTTCTTTTATCAGTATAGCATAAAAATGTGAATTTTTCAATGAGAGAATGAGAGTTTAATGAAGACGCGCTTTCGCGCTAATGAAGACAGCGGCTGCACCGCTTAATGAAGACGTTCGCTGCGCTCACTAATGAAGCGAAGCCGCCCGCGATTATTCTTTTCTCCCGTTTTCATTTCTTCATCAGCGAAGCGTCTTCATTCCTTCATTAGCCCCGCAAGGGGCGACTTCATTGAAAGAAACCTGATTTGGTAGACAAATCAGGTTTCTTTCATGTATAAGAGCGCCATAATGATACAAAACCCATAGAAAGAACGCCTAAATGATACATTTAGTTGCTTACGTTTTTCTTACTTTTGCAGGACAGCGCTATGTTAGCGATGATCCCCAGGATAAGGGCGGTTGCGATTTCCGTCAGTGTGACAGCGCCGATCGTCAGTTCCAATCCGCCGATCCCGACTATCAGTATGGTTGATACCACATACAGATTTTTGTTTTCGTTCAGATCGACCGTCTGAATCATTTTGAGGCCGCTGACGGCGATAAATCCGTACAAAGCAATGCAGACGCCACCCATAACGCACGGAGGTATCGAATCGACAAAGGCGACGGCGGGAGTTATGAACGAGGACAGGATACACAGGATCGCCGTTGCGATGATAGTGGTGATCGACGCGTTTCCCGTCAGTGCAACGCAGGCGACCGAT